>Ga0116226_10005794_pt1 | contig 11049 bp, 10 predicted proteins | sample S1TSphfallax_FD_89692 | JGI IMG/M metagenome (GOLD analysis project Ga0116226, IMG submission 89692) | Host-associated microbial communities from peat moss isolated from Minnesota, USA - S1T2_Fa - Sphagnum fallax MG | ecosystem: Host-associated > Plants > Peat moss > Unclassified | place: USA... | reverse complement strand
GTGTTGCAAGAACGACTACTTCTGCCGCGTTCCGTTTCTCGCAGCCGATATTAAACTCAATCTCGGACTGTTTTTTCTGAAGAAATTTTTTTAGAGAAAATCCTCTTACATGAACACGAGTTCAAGGATTGGTAGAAGAAAAATACGAGGCAAGCAAGCAGGCAGGCAGGCGGAGCGATGGCGCCCGGGACAGAGCGAAAGGCTAGCGACCTCTGGCGATGGAAGAGATGGGTTCTCCTCTCGGGCACGGCACCAACCCTGTTCCCATATTGGGGACTCTTTGTTATCACGTTACCAACATGGGGCACCAGCCCTGTTCCCATTTAGGGAACTCTATGTTAGCACGTTACCAATATGGGACACCACTCAGTTGTAACATGGGAACTGGTGTTCTCGTGCTCTCACGATTGTCTTGCTAGGAACATTCGTCAGAACGTGTTCAGAATCCAGATTAGTGTGTTTTTTTTAAGGATATTGTTTTTGTTTGTAGCCAAAGTGGCGATCATCCATTGGAAGCACTGTTGTTCCCAAATTACTAATTAATTAATTAATTAACTAACTAACTAAGATAGGTTTTTTTTTCTTCAAATTCCTTGATGGAGCTAGAGTGGCTTTTCAAGGGTTTTTTTTTTTTTAATTAAGGGTTTTAATAGGGTGATTAAAAGTGAGCATTCCCAAGCAAAATTTAAAATTAAAAGTGCTAAAATCAGGTCTTTAAAAAAAAAATTCAATAGCCAAAACTCCTACAAATGTTAAGAAAGTGCACCAGATTTAAATGTTTTTAAGATCGAACACTTCATATTAAAAAAGATTGTACAATTATTTTTAATTATTCACATGGAATATTGTTTTAGTGAGCAGTTTTTGGGGGGGGGCTAGAGTAGTTGGTATTTGAAAGAAAATGGACATATCTTAATGGCAAAATTTGTGACCCTAATCATTATCTTCCTTCATGGGTAAGACCAAGGGACAAGATTAACATCTTATTATTTCACATAAAGAACTACCCTCCTTATGTTACTTTACTACAATTACTCAAGTAAGAAGTAAATTCTAGGTCATACTAAGAATAAGGAAGATAAAGGTCTATTGTCCACAACTAAACCTATTTTTTTTATAAGTGATATTAATTAAGGAATAAGGAATGGGACATAGGGAGTGGACCAATATGAAAGGGAGGGAGAGAACCCTGGAGTATTTACTTTCCCTATTGTGTAGTACCTTCAACACCTCGGGATGTTGTCTAAAGAGTTTTCAGACCTTTCTACCACCATTGTCCCTCCTTCTCCATGCCTACTTGTTCTTTGGTGGCTCTGCTACCACTTGTAACCCTTGAAAAGTCCTTTGGTTTCGTAGCTTCTGCAACCAATTGTTTTCCCTTTGAGCTCCTACTTATTGTTTATAACAATGCCTTCTAGCTTGTAAGGAGTAACATATTGGTCTATTCCTCCTTTTATTCCCACCACCAAGGACTGGTTGTTACCCTCCTAAGATAATGAGTACTTTGGTGTTGTAGAAGTTACCCAATGTCAAACCCCCCTTACTTTATGTCCTAAAAAAATGCAGAGATACCAACTCCAAGATATATACTACTTTCATCACATACCCTATTCTATATTCCACACCTAATACAATAACAATGCAACACAAGAGGCTCAAGTCCTTCAACCATCTTCCATTAAAATCACATGCCAAATACAAACATCTTTCTCCATTTCTCCAATCATGTTCCAAGGAAAGTTCTCCATATCCCAGACAACTCTCTAAATATCCCCTCATCCTCTTCCACCTCCTCTATCCCCCTTCCCCACATACCACACACAAAGCTCACATTGACCCCTAGAAAATAAGGCCCTATCCTAATCTTTTTCTAGAAATTTCCTAGATGATTGGTGAATTACCCCCCAACCACTCACTAACTCGAACTATCTAATCCCACTAACTTCACCCTTTGGGTAAAAGATTGTAAATCTACCACTAGTAACTAATAGTCACTAGGAGGTCTATGGAATCAATTAGTCTACAAATTTCTACCCATTAAAAACATCATTATGTATATGATTTGTTTGGTCATGGGAAAATAATAACACAACCTCAAGCACTAAATTGAAAATAAATGAATGGTTAATATTATTGTCAAGTATGGAATGTTTGTTTTTTGGTGTCTTTTGAAACAAATCAATGGCAAAACATAAGGCATTTCAAAACCAATGTTTGGATTAGGTTTGGTTTCACAAAAGCAATACTAAAATTTGCAAAGAAAACATTTAACTATGGGAGTTTGTATATCACATTGAAAGGCATGCAACTAATAAAAAATATAACCTAAATCTTAACAAAAACATTATGCCCAAAAATCAACATGACATCAAATCTGTGAGTATTTCAAAAAAACTCCGGTGATTAGTCATTTAAAGAAAATTCTCTTCTAGAATCCTCCTATGCTAAAACATTTCTAAGTAAAATCAAGTTTACACATAAGTTGAAATCAAAACAATGGTTCAATCTTTGTAATGTTTTATAAATATCTCATATTTAATAACTAAAGTAGAAAAACAATTGCAATTTTGCTCAAAGTTCTTGGGTTTTAGTGGTGTAGTGTTGAAAACTATAGATCTGCCAGTGAAAATAGAAGAAAATAGGTTAAATCTGAAACAAAACAAGTTTGAAGGAGAATTTGTAAAAACTAGAGCTAAAATCAAAGTAGAACAAATAGAAGGGGAAACACCAACTCCACAAATAATTTTACAAAAACCAAATTTGAATATAAAAATTGAGCATGTAGAGGAAAAAATAGATCTAGAAAAACTAAATATGATAATCAAAGTAGAACATGTAAAGGAACAAGTAGATTTGCAAAAACCAATTATAAATATCAAAGTAAAAGAAGGTTCAAAAACATATACCATAAATAAATTCTACAACCAAAGATTCAAGAAGTATTTAAACTATCATTAGGTTTAACAATCTATATATTTAAAATGTTGGATCACAGATATTCAAAGAGAAAGGGATCAATTTGGTTACTAGATTGTTTTTATAAATTTCTTGCAACAACCTACACAACAACAGAAAATGTTGATTTGGTTTGGGAGGACTTTGCATATTTCTACACTTTCATGTACTCTTCTATACATCTACTAGAACATTCATTAGCCCAATTTTCAAACTTACTACATTTTTTGGATTTTTGGGTTGTGTATAAAAAAGAAAAAGGCATCCTTTGATTCAGCCAAAACATACACCACCAAAAACCTAGAGGTTGGGACCAAGAAAAAGCCAACCATGAATTTAATTGTGCATCAAAGGTGATGAATCAACATGTTGGACCTACATTCAACATACAAGGAGAATTTGTCCCTTGAGCCTACATAAAATAACAAAAGACCATCAATTCAATTCAATTGAACACATGCAACATGTAAGAAAGGTATGTGGACATATGATGCACTAGAAACAAAAATGGATGTTGTTGAAAGAGGGACACATGAAAGAGGGCTAGTAGAACATGGAACATTCCTTTATGTTCACTTTTCAATCACCTACCTAAATGGAAAAACCAAATTTAAAAAGATGGGGCGAGAAGGTGTGCTCACAACAGAAGTTGAAGTGATTAAATGAACCTTAGCTATGTAGGTATGTAGACTATCTATTAATTTATAGTAGTTGAAGATGAAGGTTGCAGAGTTGACACAAACAAGGCTTACACCATTTTGAAATGGATACCAAGTAATAATTAGTGGTACTAGTTCAAGCGTAAGCATCCAAAGTTAAGCATTCACCAAGCATAAGGATTGGAAGTCCATAAAACACAAGGATTAACGACTAATACTTGCAAATATTTCTACATTAACCTACAAGCATTATATAATCAACATAATTATGTTTTAAATTATGTATGAGATTTAGATGAAACTATAATTCAAGCTAGCAGACAAGTAAGAGCAAAGGTTCTAGCTAAGAAAAGGTCAATTGATGTTTACAATACCATTCCAACGTCCCAAGAATGGTTAACTATAAATTGTGCAATGATGCAAGGTTTGTTTTGCCAAGGTTTTAGATTTCTAGAAGAGAAAGACTATGGGATGATTACATTAAACTTTGGAAACTAGAGCCTTGCATGGCAATGTAAAAAGATGCTTGGATGAATTTTTTTTATTCAAAGAGTTCCTTTTTTTCTTCAAAAAATTTGTTGCATGTGGAGTTTTTTTCACCAACAGACATTTATTAAATCTAAATGGGCATGGAAGTCATGTTATTTTAAAAGCAATATCACAAGCACAAGATATGGGCTTAGACATGATCACCTTACCATCCCACACATCGCATGCTTTCTAACCATTATATGTATCTTGTTTCAAACCATTCAAAACAACAGTTAGAAATGTTAGAGATGTAGCCATTTCTAGAAACAATCATATGGAACCACATAAGATAACATTGGTTGGGTGGGTAGATCGAGCTTTGGAGCAACCACTAACTTTTAAAAAATCAAGTTTTGGATTTGGGGCCACATGTATATGGCCTTGTAATCCCAAGGTGATGAATAGCAAAATTCAACCTTCACAAATATACATTGCAGATCCAATCAATGATCAAGAAATTGAAAGCTACATAACATATGATGAAGCCGATCAAAATCAAAATTCAATAGTAGAAAACCCCCCTTTTTAAACCAAAAGTTTTGCCCTTAAAGCATGAAAAATTTATACTAAGAAAAAAAATTGTTTATGGTGAAACTTTCATATTATATCCTATTGCTTACCTACCTATTTGGATATGTAAAAGGACATGTAATGTCACACTTTATTATTATGTAAAGGTGTGGATAATTTCAATGATGGAAAATTACAAAGAATTGGTAAATGGGTGATTTTTTGGAATCTAGCACATGGTCATCCTTAAACAATTCAAAAAACAAGTCCTTTCATATGGTCGTTCTTACAAATTTTCAAAGACAATTCCAAAGACAACCGCCTCATTCTTCTTCCCTTCCCACTAATATGGATATGAAAAAAACAAATTGACACGTGTATTTTCATGTCCAGTATAATTATATCATTCAAATTAAATTTGACATTCACATAAGTAATGATGAATTATTAAAAACCATATGAAAACCTATGAGAAAGAAAAGATTGTCAAGTAATAGTGTGTAACAATGTGGAGCCCAAATCATTAATCATGATCATGCCATTTCAAATAATTCAAAATTGAAAAAAATAGTGAAAACATTGCTTGTAGTGTTTTACAAGTTTTCTTAAGTGCTTTATATGCATTATATTTATTCCAAATTGTTCCACATTTTCATTATTATTTAATTAACACATTAATTTATTTTTTAAATAATACAAAAATTTAACACTAAAACATGAAAAATAAGCATTGGTTACATTTGTTGCGACTCCTACTAATGTGATGGCACCTAGTTGAATTAACCTTTGGAGATTATCAAAGATTGATACATAATGTAGCTCTTACATATTAGTAAGAAGGATGTGAAGTTTTAAATTATTTTTCTAATATAATTCAAATAAACCACTAAAAATCTAAATATATGATAAAATACTTGTTTAGGTATGGCATGTATACACAAGGATGCACACATTTGCTCAACAACAATGTCACACATCACAAAACAATTTTTCATAAACTAGTTTTTTCTCCACCCAATGTCATTTGAATAATAACATGAATCAAATTTGACCACCACATATTACATAATAAAAAATCTCATCAAGATATGTAATGAAAATCAATGTTGATGTTATTTTATGTCATGTTAGTAGTTCAATTAGTCTCATGATTGTCTTTACTTTCTAGTGACACTATAAAAACAAATTATTCATGCATTACATTGTGAACAAGAACTAATATCAAAGTTGTCATGTATGCATTGTCCTTGTTTTAAAAAACAAAAAACACCTACAACTTCACCAAACTTCTTCCCTGAAATCAACACATTGTTTTCTAACTTAAATTGGTATTATTAACAATTTCATTTCATCCCTTGCCACAACCTAGTTTTTTTGCCTATCAAAGCTACATCACTTGTTCTTTTGACGTTTGCTTTCATTCAACAAATTTCCACAACCAAATCCATTTTTTGTTCACCTTTAAACTTTCTAATATTTCACAACCCCTAGGTAAGTCTATACCAATACATATAAGATTTAGGTAGGTAGGCCTTCCTCCATATCTACCTACTTGCTTTTAGACCTACCTACCAAAGGCTTACCACTTGTATTTAGCTTGTGGGTTGTTTATCAACAAACTATTAACTAGATTTTTTTGCTTGGCCTATGTGGGAATATAGTTGAAATTTCAATTCAAATTTTGATGATGTCATGATTTGTCAACGAATTGATGTTCAACCAATGGGAGGTTTTGGTTAACAATTGAAAAAAATAGTTCATGGTTTAAAATAATAATTTGTAGTTGGAAGGGCCATTATGAATTATAATTATAGGTGAGCTTGAATTTAAACTATGAGCCATGGTTGGAAAAAAAGGATTTAAAAAAGTGATATATAAAAATAATTTAATTTTCAAACAATTAATTCAAACTCTACCTCTATTAGTTCACTTTATACATTTTGTTGAATATTGGTTTGATATGGTTGAGTATTTGTAAGCCCTAGTTCCAATACATAAGTTTTCAATACACTTGCTTATTTTTTCAAAATAAATTTGAGTTATTACCACATGTTCATATTTGTTAAACTTTTTACAATTGGTCAAACAAGGTCAATTGTTTTAACATGACTATTAGTTGTTAGTCATAATTATAGTCATGTAGTGTTAATTATGGTTATAGTAAAAAAGATGGCAGTGATTCAAGTCCAAACATGATTACATGATTACAATTGGACAATAGTCAAAGTCACAACTTGACCTAGTAATGGAAACCATGTTTTGGTGTAATGGCATGTTGTAGACAAAGGATGTGCCAATCCAACTAATTGATATGGGATAATTCCAACCTTTTTAGTAAGCAATGCAAAAATTCATGCCTAGAAATAAGTGAATGTACAAGTTGTTGAAATAAGTTTTTAAATGGGTAATTCAATTGCCCATATGTTGAACTTTTTATAGTGGCCAATTGATGGTTGAATTTATAGCCTAGTGTGATATGTTTTATTTTGTCAAGTGGTTTGTTCAAATTATGGATTGAGTGTGGCTGAATTTGGTGTTGGATGAAGGCAACACAACATGTTTGTTAGTTGTAGATGAAGGATAGAAAGGTTCAAATAATCCAAAATCATGGGTGCAAGACCTTTTTATAAATGTAGATTTTTTGATCTAGAAATGTCATGTTCTTAAACTAAATAGGAGTTAGTGTTACTTGCAAAAGATTATTTTTGCATTGAAGTTACCATGTGTTAGTTGCTTTTATTTTTTGTGCCCTTTGAGATGTAGCACTAGAAGACCAATTAATGTACACATAGTGGGGGAGTTTCAAGTAACTAAATCCTACGAACCTTCAAGCTCAAATACCTGTTAAAAGATGAAAAGCTTTGACAAATGGAGGAGGCATATGGCATCTCCAAGAAACATTCCAAACTAGTTTCCAATTGCAAACTTTGCCATGGTGAAAGGTTTTATTATAGACATCATGTGTTTTATTGACACCTTAATACCTTCAAAGTGTGATCCAACCTTGCCATTTATTAAACATGTTCGTTTGTAAGTAATGTAAGATCTTAATTTTTGATCCTCTAGCATTTCTCATTTGTTTAGTCAAAACACTTTTGTTGTTGTAGAATTATGTTGTGTAGAAGATGTTGAATTCATGAAATTTGGCAATATTAACCCCTATTGTATTTTTATTTTTTTCTAACTTGGACCAAGTGGACAAAACCCTATGATAATTTCCACCTAAGTTGCATCATGTTGACAAATTAACATTATAATCATTTCCCCCGTGTTGTTGCAAGGGTTGCCCGTGGGTCATCAGTGTTATATGCATGCACAACTAGCTTATAATTATAATGGGTAGGTTTTATCTATTATAATTATAGGATTAGGCTTGGTGGCAAGCATCGGTAGTTGTTCAAGTCATTTGTATCGTATGTCTTGTCAAGAATGTTGGGTAGTGATTTACAATGAATGCTTGGAGGTTGTTCTAATACATACCATGTATTGTTTAATGATGAAAATTACAAGTTGCACCCTTTGATTCATCAATAGAGGATTAGGTGATGGGGCTAGCTAGGGCCATAAATTCTAAACCATGATCACCACTTGTTGCTAGCATGGGAACCAATATTGATGATATGACGAGGGGGATTCAAATGGCAAGGTCATTGAATGACACATGGTAGGCATGTGATTTAGTAATGGAATATTTATTTTGACAAATTAGAATTGAAAATGGGCAAGATTGGTTCAGTTTGTGAAATGAAATGGAGGCGTAAGACAACTTGACAAGGGGTCTAATATGTGCTAATGTTGAAATAGATGACCTTCATTTCACTAGGTTGAATGCAAAGTCCAAAGAACCATTATATGAAAGGAGCGACTTCAATAGGTGTATAAGGACCTTAATGCTTTTGAATAAATGGACAAAAGTATCCTTGGGTGGTATCAATATGAATGTCATCTTCATATTATTGGACCCGTCAAACTTTAGAAAAATATAGAACATACTTTTTAAAAATTGAATTACATATTTCTTCCTATACATTTATTAGGTGTTATTGACTTTGAAAACTTAATGATATCAATAATATTTTTTATTCTGATGTTCTTAATGATTGAATTTTTTTTATAAAAATCAATAATAGAATGGTGTTTCCAGAGACTTGTTAATTTTTTCTGCTAAATTCTTTAGCATTTACTCAGAGTTTCATAGATGTAGCATGAGAGAGAGGGTTCTATTGTTAACCCTGAAGTAGTCATATTTGTGCAACAAAACCATATGAAAGAAACCTACCTTAGATAACATATATGAACTATGGAAATGGGATTAAAACCTCTCATTAACATTTCTAGCAGAAATTCATTCCAATTTTGGTTTCTTAGACTGCATCCATATAACAATATTAATGTGATTGTAGAGAAAATTACAAAAAAAACATTGTAGGTATCCCAATCCTAGTAGTTTTTGATGCCTTGGAATTTTTTGGAACCCTAATATTAAACAATTGATTTTGTGTAGTATTGTTACGAGGTGTTATTAAAGCTCACACTTGCATTCTTCATGCATTTGATTCAACCCTTTTCAAAGTAGTTACAACCTTCAAGCTTACACCTTTGATTTATTTCCCTTGAACAAAAGAGATTATGGCAAAATAGTAGTTTTTTTAACCAATTCAAAACCAAAAAAAAAACAAAGAGAGAAAGAGGTAAAAGGCAAATTAGTTGCAAGCCAAGGAATCAATTCTTTGGACCCCATTAAAATGATCAAGGAATAAGCCTACCACAATACAAATTGGATTTCCTTGACAAACAATTTGAGTGAAATTTCATAAATAATTAGCTGCAAGAGTAAATGTGGTATTCAAGTCGACAAAAAAATGTGAAAAACGTGATCGAATAATGGTTTTGACTTTGGTAACTTGATGAAACGGTGTGCACATTTGTTATTTCACAATTTTTGAACCAACAAAAAAATGTTATTGAATTCAGAGTGAATTTTGTTTTTCGAAAATTCATTTAAAAACTAAAAAATGATTCATTCACAAACCAAATTTGGATTTCCTTAAAAACTCTAAAATTAAGCCCACTTTGACCCCAATTGTATTGATAATGGTGATTTTTATAGAAGGTTTAATATACTTGGGCCCAACACAAGGGCACATTAATAGGTGTTGATATTGTCGAAGGGGTGGACTTTTTGGCACTATAAAGTCGATTGAAGGTGTTAAAAGTGTTTTTTTTGTGGGCGTCTGTAAGCAATAGAATGTGGTACCATTGGATTTGGAGGGAAGAGTTCTCACACAAGCCAAGTGGCCCCAATCCCATTCTCTTCATGGATCAATAGTAGCACATTCTAGTTTAATACATGAAATGAAAAAGAATAAGATCCACACATGAGACGATGAAAAATAGGTAGATTTAGAAATAAAATTTATTGCCAAAATCCTTATACTTTAAATATTAATGGCACGTCACATGTCATTAAAGTCATTCCATTGTTGACATGCAATTGTCCATTGATTACCATAGTCTATATTCTAACAAACAAATGGAGGCAAGGATTTAGATGAAATTTGTTATGTAGAGGAAAATCACAAGACCAAAACAAGCCATAAAGGAGGATTTTGGTCTTGATAACATTTTCATACCTACACCACATGAACAAAATCTCCAAACATTAAAACTGCATTTTGTTGGTCTTTGTGATGTCTCATTACCTTACATATAATGAAACTCCATGTTTGTAAAGATGTTTCCTTGATATAGCAAGTTGGTTTTCAATTGTCCATGAAATTCCAATATACTGGAACTTGACTATACCAACCTTCCTAATCAATTTCATATCCCAATATGCATTCACTCATCCCACAATTTCCCCTTCGTGATCCACTGCCTCCATAGGTTAAACCGATTCAACATCAAATTACTATTCCAATGGTTGTGCCAATCTATCCAATAATGGAGTCCGAATTGAGATGGGTATCTTCCAGTTGCAATGGACATGAATTGGATTAAATGTTCCAAGGCATTTGCTAATGAATGGTCTACCAGGGCTACTGCTTGCGCTCGCACTAACAAATCAGATAAATATTTTTCCAAATTGGGAGGTAGGGGATAGGAAAGAGATATGGTATTATCTCGGATTTGCTTTCCACCATATATTGCAACGTAGAAGGCCAAAATCTCTCTCTGGACTTCTCCTCCCGTTTGCAAGTTAACATGTTTCAACTTCATTGCAATAAACTCCCTTACCAAGTCATCACAAACATGTCCCAAAATAATTGCTTTCACTACTACATATTGGGGCTATTTTGCGATCCAAATATCATCGCAAACAACAAAGAAAGATGTTTCTGAAATCTCGCTGTTGCGAACCATAATTCCTCGCAAATTCTTAAGCTTTTGCGAT
>Ga0116226_10005793_pt1 | contig 11049 bp, 5 predicted proteins | sample S1TSphfallax_FD_89692 | JGI IMG/M metagenome (GOLD analysis project Ga0116226, IMG submission 89692) | Host-associated microbial communities from peat moss isolated from Minnesota, USA - S1T2_Fa - Sphagnum fallax MG | ecosystem: Host-associated > Plants > Peat moss > Unclassified | place: USA... | reverse complement strand
TGATGTGAAATAGGTCCTTTGAAGGTCTCAGAACAAGCTCAACCCTGCTGAAGCTCTTAAATGTTAGTACTGCTCCATTCATTTTTACCTTGTCTGCCCTTGGCCTGATTCATATCTTTCCCCCAAAAAACCGGGTGATGCCCAGAAACATTTGTACGCATAACATGCCACATTATGGGTGCTGCAGGCACCCTGGTAGCATGTTATGTATAGGGATGAGGCATGTTCATGCGAGAGTTATGTCATGTGAGGTGAGTAGGACAAGGGCTGAAGAGCCCCAGTCTCACTCACCGACCATGCCATGACTACTGCAGGAAAATGCCTTCCCCTGTGTAAAGAGTTTTTTGTGTTCTTTCATACTTTTACTTTTCAATTACGTTACTGTACCACTTTATGAATAGCTGTCAACTGTCCTGGGACCTTAGCCGATCTTATGGTGTTTCTACGGTATCCATGAAATTATGCCATATAACCCCATTGAAAATGATAAAGCCTTTCAGCTCAAAAGTCTCAACACTGCCACAGCTAGCCAGCACCCACCAGTGCACCATCCACTTGATGCCCCTTATTACTCAGTTGTGAATGAACCTCAACTGAATTAATATTTGGTTTCACCTTGGTCACCAATTCTGTAGGAAATAGGTCTCATATATAGGTAACCTTTTAGTCGCACTCAAAAAACATTCCTAATTTTCAAAATGAGGAATTCTAGAACCTTGAAAATTCAAAAAAACATTGTTTCACAATTTTACATTTTCAAAAGTCATTTAAAACATCTGAATGTGGTATGATGTACATGATAAAAAAGTTGTAGCTTATAATTCCCTTTACAACTCTACTAAGTTTGATTTTGAAAATTCCAACATCTTACATGACTATTGAATGGTTATGTGCTTACAATTCCTTCCTCCCACTTTTGGTCAAATTTCAATTAAATTTTTTTTATCATTTTAAAATTCTTAGACTTTTATAATATTTTAACTTAATCTTCATTTCCAACTTGTACCAATTGTGTAACCCAGAAAGAAGAATTATTAATCACCATTGAAATAATCTATCATATCCCCATGACACCTTATGTATTAAATAATGTTACCAATTGAACTCTCATTCCACCTAATCCAAGTATTAACCAATGTTGGTTGGCTCTAAAAGTTCCCAACTTGGTTTTTGGGTTTGAATATGTTTTTAATTCTCAAAACTTGAACCAACAATCGTATATGGGAAAGGATCCACCCTAAGACTCAAACCAATGATTTTTTATGGGAGAAGAATTGACCCTAGATTTAATCAATAAAATTAAACCAAGTTTGGCTAGATCCAACCCTTAAAGCAAATGATAGTTCTTATGGCTTGCTTAAGTGACTTTAGTTATTAAGATTATGGTTTTCAAAAACATGAAAGTATTATATTTTTTATTACCACCTAGGGGAGACACTAGTATAAAAAGGTAGAAAATATGTGAGTAAAAATATAGCCCATGCAATATATTGGTTGTTGGGTAAAAATTATAAGTTAATTAGTTAAAAAATAGGGTACATTTTATTCAAATAATCAATTTAATTATAATATAAGGTATGTAATAATCTGAAATAATGGATAGGGTGGCTTAATATAGGGTGGCTATAATATGTATATATTTAAAAATTAGGGTTTAGGGTTTAGGATAATTAGATGGCCATTACATCTCCCACTATCATTAACACTCATGGTTCGCAAGAAAATGAAAGAATTAAATTTCCCATTACCATCAAATATTAATGTATTAGAAAAACATTTAAAATAATTGATTAGATTATTAATTGGTTTTTAGTTGAAAATGACACATGTAACCAATGAAACTTGTAAATGTCTTAGATAAGTCACAAAAAAAAACCATGTTGCATCATGGGTCGCTACAATTTGGGGTGACTCATTGTTTACAAATTTGCCCCTCCTTAGAAATACATATGGTAATGTCAAAATGACAACCTACTATGATACCATTGGGTAAATGGGGAATTACATGGTGGTTAATGAACTAAAAAAAATCCATATCAAAAGAAATCATTTTAAAGAAATTTTTAATATATATGTTAACAAAGAAATTTGAAATCCATCCCAAAATGATTATCATATGAACTTATGAAAATATGGCCCATTTCAAATCATTCAAAAGTTCATAACTTTTTTTTGGTTCAATTTTTTAATAAACATTTTACAGTTATGGTCCTTTTTATTTAATGTATCATATATTGAATCCTTATAAGATATCCCAAATAAAAATCATAAACAAAAATGCATGTATATAAAGGCACAAATAAAAAAAGAAATTTATATTTTTGAACTTCAAAATCCTACTACAATATATTTGGTGTATATACAATGTAATTTTTTATTAAAAATTTGATTCAAATTGACAATTTGAATCTAACCACAAACTTGGCATATTGTTGATTTTATGACGTGTTAATAGCGTGTAAATGCATGACACTTGTAAATAATTGCATTACAACACAAATAATGAACCATTTTACCTTGCAACCACCTTCAATGGCATCAATAGTCATAAATCTTTCTAACTACATGGACTTTTCATCCATTCCCAAAACATGGTTTAATGTAACTATTGTGGAATTTATGATTTTTTTATAATTGTAAGATAAACTTTAGTTGCATGCAAGAAAACACAATTAATTTGTGCAAATAAAGATCCCAAATCATCCAATTAAACTCATATTTCGCATCAAAATAACATTCCTCAATTTATTAAATAAAAATACAACAAGGAGATGTGAATATATGAAATTCATCAAGTTTATACACATGATATAATACTTCAAAAGTTCATGATTGTTTTTGAGATCACATTTGCTTATAATAATTTTATGTTACAAATGGTTAAGTAATTTTTCACGTACTTGCACCTTCTTATAATGTGAATTGATTTTTCAATTGCTTCAAAAGTAGTTGTACAAACCTTCATCATTGTAATTAGCAAAAGGTAAAAGGGCACCTAGCTAGTAACATCATCTTTCATATTTGCAACCCACAAAAGTTTAATTCATGTTCAATTTGACATCTATTTAGCATTATAATTCAATTTCAATTTTTGCAATATTACCAAATATGTAACTTTTTTCAATTTGCTAAACATAATGAGACATGTTAATTTCAAATTTTATGCATTAATAAATGAAATGGAAGCCATTTAACATCTGATTGACAAGAAATAATTATGAAAATTACTTCCTTTCACCAAAATAAACTTGTTGAAGGTTTGTAATGTCTTTGGTGATACTAAGTAAGTCAAAACATGGTCAAAGGAGCCAAGGGCACCAAGGTAAAAGCCCTTTTCCAAGGACTACACATGACACATGTCATTTTTGTGTTGGTTGATAACTTCAAAATTTGTATTTTGGGTACGCATTAAACACTAATTTTAGATGTAAATATATTTTGACTACAAATTGATTTTATATCACACATTTTTTCCCTCTATCACATAAATATGAATCACTTTTGTTAAAGGCACATTTTCAAAACCCATATTTCAAGGTCAAAAACATTTTTGAACCAAATGTATTCAAATATAAAAAAAATTCATCAATTCAAGTCCTTTTGCCCTTCTAATCATTGATGTTAAAACCTTTCCAATTTTCAAAAGGAATTGTGCAAATTTGGTAGAAAAAAAATAACATTAAAAAAAACAAGGACTATCCATTCACAAGGTTTGAGTGCTTTGAACATGCAAAAACATTTTTGATTTGTGTCAAACTTTGAACATGTAAATTTTGTAATTAATGGAAAATATTTCAAAAATAATTATGACAATTCAAATAATTATGGGTCACTTATGATCTTTCAAACATATAAAAATGTAGTTTTAAAGATTGTCCACTGATCACTTGGGTGGCTACTTTAATTGTGTTTTTACCCGAGCCATATTCATTGATGTCCATAAGGTCCCAACAATATTTGAAGGTTTGAAAATGACCTCCTTTGCCAAAAACAAACCTGTTAAAAGAAGTGTGAATGTGTTTTAGTAATATTAAATGATATTCATCAATGTTTACAAGCTCTTAAACTACATTTGAAGGTTTGAAAATTGCATCCACCCCCCAAAACAAACTTGTTAAAAATGTGCAAATGTATTTTGGGGTGAGCCATCCTTGGGCGGTACCACTAAGAACATCACACTTTGATTTTCTTGGACCCATTGAACTTTGAAAAATCATAGGAAATATTTAAATGAACATTTTCATAATTTATTTTCTCTGAATACATTTATTAGGTTCCATAAATTTTGAAATTTCAAGAATATAAAAAATATTGTGTATTTTGATTTTCCTAACTTGAACTTTTTGATGAAGAACACAAATTTGGAACATAATTTATGAATTGTTTCATGAATTTTTTTAAAAGGTAATTTGAAAATCATTTTATTTTTATTTTTTTATTTGGTAATTAATTGATTAAATATGGTTTAATTATGAGTTTCTAAATTTTAGGCTATAAATTTTTTTAAGGGGCCATTTCAATTACGAATATAATTTTTTTATTTTCCAATTTTTTTAATTTCCAAATAAACTTCAAGCCATATATTAAAGCACACAATTGATAAACATGAAAAAATAATGATTTTTAATTGTGAAAACATTTTATGAAAAGGGCCCAGAAAAATGATTTAACTATTTTTGGTTCTTTATCCATTTCTTGAGGTGGTTCCTAATGGTACATCCAAGGATGAGTTCACTTTTTGAAGCTCCAAACAACATTTGAAGGTTTGAAAATTACCTCCCCCAAAAAATAAACTTTCTGAAGGTGTCAAAATGTTTTAAATAATGATACTATTTGATAGTCCATAAGCTCCCAAACCATTTGAAGGTCTAAAATTTACTTCTTCCTGCCAAGATGGCCTTGTTAAAGGTGTGCAAATGTCCTATGGATGTAATTTTCAAACCTTCAAATGTTGTTGGAAAGCTTATGGACATTAATGAATATCATCTAATATGATCATCAAAGGACATTCACACTCCTTTAACAAGTCCATCTTGGTAGGGAGAAGTAAATTTTGAATTTTCAAATGTTGTCCGAGAGGCTATGGACAAATTGAACTAGATGAAGTTAGACTTTTACTTGCTAATTTAATTTTGGACACTTGTTACATGAATTTGATGACCCATTTTTTTCTCATTAGAAATTTGGCAAGTTTATTTTCAAATGAGCTTAAAACACCATGATGGAAGGAGGTCCTTCATAAAAAGCCCCAAGTCAACAAGTTGTGGCTAGCACCTATGATGATTTCATTAACACGTGGCAATGTGTTTTATGCCTTGAAACCCCACTCAAATTTGTTGATGATTAAGGCATTGGTAGGTGCAATTGAATTATCCATAAAAGAAACGTTATTGTTTGGTCAAACCTTGCAAAGTAACTTAAGGATAGCTAATGTAAATGAATGATAAACTATTTTTTACTTTGGCCTAATGTTGTTTGACAATTATAATCTAAGTAGTAACATTTGGGATCTAAAATTTCCAACTATTTGTGATAAGCTTGTTGTGTGTTTAATGGATGTTAAAGTGCCTACTAAACAATAACTAACATTTTCATGTTGTTCACATCCATGCAATTGGATGTGCATAATTTGTAATCACATCTATAACTACACAACCCATTTGTAATTGAAAATTCAACTATAAGCACTTGTAACTAGCCTACCCTATAGGACTACATGAATTTGAATCTCAAAAATAATAAAAAAGGACAATAGTTGCAAAGATGTTGATAAGTATGGATAAGATTTTTTCTAGTGTCATTTGTAAAAAAGTGAATGTTTTGTAGTTGGTATAGGTGACCACATTTCAATAATTGTACACAATGTTAGTAACTAGAAAACCTTCAATTTTGGGCTATGCATAAGTGGACAAAACTAAACTTAATTTCAAACCAAACTTGTTAAGGTTTATTTTTAAGATTTGAAATTGAAAATCTTGAAATGTGAAACAAATCTAAAATTAAATCCAAGGTTCAAAATCAAATATAAAATAGTAATTGAACTTGAATTGAAGGTTATATTGAAAAACAAAATGGACAACACTCAAGTTTGGTATTTACCTTATTGTTTTGAAATCAAATACATAATAGGTGTAATATTTAATATGTTTCCATATATGATGTACATACCAATCAAGAAACTTTATATATGACAAATTTTCAAAGATGAATTCCTAGTTCCTCATTATTAAACTTACTACACTCCCACATCAATTGTAGCAAATTGGTTTAGACTACTTTAACAACAAATTCTTGCTTACATCATTGGACCACCATGATTTTTAATTGCACCTTTCAAAGTGAAATTTTTTAAAGCTTGCATCAAGGCCCATTGCAAGATTTCAACCCATTTCCATTACTTTGATATCATCACAATACATCCTATGCACATTTGACAAGGTAATGGAAAAATAATACCCTTATACTCATACACACCACAAGAAATCATGGTTTTTAAAAACTTGTTCAACTTAATTAAAATGTGCACATTGACTAGAGGGGGATGTCCACTTTGACTAAAGTCCTATAGCATGAAAGACACATGGTGTTTTTTACTAGTAAGACTAAGATGAACTTTTTGACCAAGTATTAATTTGAACATCTAGTTAAATGAAAGAAATAAAACAACCAAGATGGCCAAGGTGCAATTAAATATGCATAATTGAATTACCATTAATGTATGTCATTAATTCATGTGTGATGATTACTTAGCCACATGTGTTTATCATGAAAGCATTTGGATCATGTTAAATATATGTTGTCACATGTTATGTTACTTACCTACCCTATCCTACGCACTTACCTAGTTTTGTTCAATCACTTAATGAATTGAGTTTGAATTGGAAGAATCATAATTTAACATGTTTGAATTTGTCAATGATTTATATACATATTTAAATAATTTAAAATTCATTTTTACATTTATAAAAATATATTGATTTTGTTGATTACATCTTTGAATAGAACTCGATGGTATGTTTTAATTTGCTCATTTGAACAAGAATTTAAATTTTAAAAAGGTCAATTTCCTAATGGTTCCATAGTTAAGAAAATAAAATAAAATGTTGCACATCTTTTACTAACAAATGGTATTGGAGCTTAATGACAAAAACATTGGGATGAATCCATGAAATGTAGGTTTCAAACTCAAGCAAATCATGTATATGAATTTCATATGTGATGATGCAATATACAATGTACATCTATATCATAAACATACAACTAGGTAGGGTAGAAGTAGGTACCTATCTATCTACCATTTTGTGACAAAAGATGCCATGTCACCTTTGAAAATGTAACATAATAATGATACATGGACTAAATCAAACCATAGATAATGATGGTCTAATTAACTTATGATCATATTGATTAATCAAAATGTCCCATGTCAACCTCTTCATAAAAAAGACACCATCAACAAAACTATGTCCAAAATGACTTGTCCAAAATGGAACTTTGGTCAAGTTGAATAAAAGGGGCAAAAACCAAATGTGGGGTCTTTTTTATTCATTTTTCTAATAAAAAGATTGTGATTTCTTATAGTGACACACAAAAACTATGTAACTTTTAGGAGGTTGTCACCAATGTTAGCCAATTTCAAATTTCTTGTTGGATCTAAGTCCAAGTTCATTTCTAAAATTAAATCCAATGGCTTTGTATGGACTTGAGACTTAGACCCACACCCCATCATTGGCTAGACTCAACCCAAAGGTTTTAATACCTTTTAAATAAAGTCCAAGTTTTAAGTTTAAGTAGGGCTTGGATAAGGTTTATGTAATGTAATTAACATATGATATTTCTTGCACTTTGCACCTCCTTTAGTTAAAGCCCTTCCTTTTGATCATATTTGTAATTATAAGGCAAAACATATAGGATATAAAAATTTGATGTTCATTGCCAGCTTTGTAATTTCCCTCATCACAAATTTGGGCAAAACATATGGGATAAAAGTGGGATGTCCCCAGGCATTAAGCCAAGAATGGTAAGTAAAACTTTTAATAATATAAATTCTTCCTAGGTAATGAAGTGATGTAATAACATCCCAAAAAGCTCAAATTTCTTTCACCACCTTTTCATCCCATAACCTTAGCCCAACTATATTCTTAAATTTTATAAAGGTAACAAAAGGAAAAAAAATTCACTACTATATATTCATTATATTTAATGATTGAATTTAAGTAAAAAAGGACACCTAAACAAGTTGACACTTCAATAAAACATGATTAGTCATTTATGACAAGTACAATAAACATTTCCTAATAGTTCAATCAATTCCACTAATTTATTAATTAAACAATTAAACATTGTTTAATGTCTATTTTTGTCGCAACCATAACCTTGGGCTCATGACCAAGGCAAGGGCTTGCAAAGGGGCGGGCCAAGAGTGAAACCCGAGAGTCACATTTTGTGCTTTTGGGACTATAGGAAAGTGTTGAAGGAATGAACCCCCACACTCCCAAATGAGCTCCCACTTTGGGAATTGGAGTCCTGATGGATTCCCGAATTTTCAAAAGGTGATCGTAGGGGTCAAAACTCATTGGATTGAAGAGTTCCTTATATGATTAGAAAGCTTTTGAACTTAAATGTCTAAAATGGGCTCGCATGACCCATTTGGGTACTTAAAACATAAATTATGGCCAAAAGAAAAGTCGGGAGTCAAATTGTCAATTTGACTCTTAACCACTAAAATTCGGGAATCGCCCTGATTTCCTTATGTATAGGTGACGTGCAACATGATGTTGGAAAGCTCTTGATGAGGGCTTCAACTTTGTTTTAAACTTCACCTAAATCTAAAGTTTACACACAAAATTATGGGCTTCCAAAGTTGCGAAAATCCCAATTTCGAGAATTTTGGGAGTTTCAGGACGAAATGACATTTGAATGCAAGCCCTGTGGCACTTCCCTCAAATCCGGGCCGTGTTGAGTCTTGTGAATTCGTGTTTGCCCATGGCTTGTCCGTGGACCAAAAATGTTCCAACTATGCACTAACCAACTTGTTGTTCAGTTCGTGTAAGTCCATGTGAATAATTGACCTACGTGTCACTCACCATAGTCCCCATTTCGGAACTCCAACACGCACCTCTACCCCGAAGTGTTGCAAGCTAAGGAACATCTCCCAACTCCTTAACCTTCCTTTGTTTTCATTTTTTATTCAGATTTGAGTCTATCGAGGAGCTTGAGAGTGCGTCAATTTTGATTCAAAATTAGCAAGGGCTAGTTGATTTGACTAGTAGGTGACAAAAATAGTGATTATAATGCTTATAAATTTAAATTTATTACAAATAATAGGACTTATATGAATAGTTAGACTATCTATGTTACCTAGTTTAACCTAATTAGTTTACCTTATCTACTTTACCTACCAAGCCATTTTATTAATTGCAAGTATATAAAAAGTTGAATGTCACCACTTCCAAGAGGAAAAACCACGTTTTAAATGAATGTAGCACACCATTTTTTAAATTGTTAACTTTTGTCAAGATATTATTATGAACATGTTTATTTCACACCCTTTACCTTGAATTTATTTAAATATGTAAGTAGGTAGGAAGGTAAATAATATGAAAATAGGTTATAAATTGGTAGATTGTTAATATTTTGATACACATACCAACCAAGTAACTGCCTATTATCAACTTCAAACTTACTTATGAACCACCTAACTACAAATACTTACCCACCTATTATAACCTACCTCCTCCCTTCCTATCTATTTACAACGTACCTCAAATGATGTACCCACTTATAACCTTCTTGTTTACCTACAACCTTTCAACTTATATACCTACCTATTCTACTTACCTATTAATTACATACATGACAATAAGGTCAACATAGAGCAGAGTTTAAACACTTACATGCCTAGGCACATCAAATATTTTAAGTAACATTGGAAATGACTAAAATTTAACACATGTCACATGTCACATTACATTTGGAATTATTTATATTAATCATTATATTATATGCACATATGCCATACATGTCACATGTAAATGATAGTGTTTGATTCGACTATAAAAAAAAGTCAAATTTATAGCCGTATTGAACACACCTAATTTTTTTGGACGAAGGAATTAAACAAGATTTACCCCCATTAAATCATTTTAAACACGTAGCTTAGTCAATCACATTAGTCACAATGTTAAGAGTGTAAAAACCATAATTTTGTAATAATGTTTTATATTATATTATAAAAATGTAGAGTGCAAACTTTCTATCTGAAAACTATCAGTAGTTTGAGTTTGTTTTGTAATGATGGGAAATAAAAAATGTTCATTGCAAAAAAGGATTTTTTTTTAATGTGCATCCCTTCCCCCCTCTTAACTACTTAATATGAATTGAACAATTCACATCATATTTTCATAATATTGTTCTTGGGAACATGTTGGGGAACACTTTAGGAACCTAAGGGAATTTAATAGGATCATTGTGAGAACACCATGGGAATTTCTTAAGAACTTGATGGGAATGTGTTTGTAAAACTTCAACTTTGGAATTGTTTTGAAGAATAAGTTGAAACCAACCCAACCTTAAACTTAAAATTGGAGGCTCTTATGAAAGTTGGACCCATCAAACTCAAAACTATCAATCAAGAAAGTTTGACATGGTCCCAAAATTAGTGGGCTTCAATTTTTTTAAATGTTCTTTAAACCTAAAAACAAAGGGTCCTCCACTCTAAATTTTAAAAACTCTAGACATAAACCCCTAAAGTTCTTGTAAAAATCAAGAACCAATCCACATCGATCATCACACCAATGCCAAGAGGGCTGAACAATGTAGAACATCTTTATTTGTGAAGAATGTAGACCTACATTGAAAGCAAAAGTGCACATATGATGTGCAAGAACCTTATCTGTAAATAGCTATTCCACATTGAATTGGTTGTTCACTCAAGATAACCTAGAAAAACCAATTCAAACCACCAAATCTAACAATCCCATTGACCTGGGGAAAAAAAAAAGTTGTTTGCTCAAGACAACCTAGAAAAACCAATTCAAACCACCAAAT
>Ga0116226_10005792_pt1 | contig 11051 bp, 15 predicted proteins | sample S1TSphfallax_FD_89692 | JGI IMG/M metagenome (GOLD analysis project Ga0116226, IMG submission 89692) | Host-associated microbial communities from peat moss isolated from Minnesota, USA - S1T2_Fa - Sphagnum fallax MG | ecosystem: Host-associated > Plants > Peat moss > Unclassified | place: USA... | reverse complement strand
AGAACATTTTCGGCTGTGCCGTCAGCGTGTGCTTTCTGTTTGCCGCTATAGTCGTAGACGATTGTGTCTCGTCCATTAAGCTGGACCCGTCGAGGATTTGTCATGGTGGCGAGTTCAGCCAGGTGCATTATGCCAACCGCAGAGTCATCATCTTCGTGTTTGTCGCGCTGTTCTTTTACTCTCTCTACAAACTTTTTTACGTGTTCGTCTTCTTTGCGCTGTTCTTCTTCATTAAGCGGCCTGCCATTGCGTTTGACCACTCGCTCAGCCTCAATGTCTTGAATAAATTCGTCCTCATGCTCTACAGTCTCGGTTTTCGTCACCTTTCCGTGCGGGTCCAAGTCTTCGATTGTTTCAACGTCATGAAAAGTGTAATGACTGCGAAGGGCCTCGCTCGCTCTCTGGTTCTCTCTGATTTTTGTAATTAATGCCATCGCACCAAGAATCGGCTTTGTAGAAATGCTGGCGGAAGAGGGAGTTACTGTAAGTGGTGGCTGTTGCATTTGGCATAATGACGGAGTGCCAGAGAGTGCCATTTTCAGTGACACTTCTGCAAAGAACAACCAGAGGGTGCGGGTGGGAAACCTCATCCTAAGCAAACTATACTGCGAAGCGCGGTTGGCTGCTGGCTGAAAATTTATGATTGCGAAATCATGCGGCGTGGGCTATTCTCTCGGAATTATGGTTCATCTTTTATTACAGTGGCTGGTCTTCGCAGTTGCACTGCTAGTGGTTGCCCATGTGGTGCCGGGCTTTGAGCTGGATAGTTTCGGAGCTGCGTTGTGGGCGGCACTCGCTGTGGGCCTGGTCAATATTCTTTTTGGATGGATGGTTGCGATTCTGCATATTCTAACTTTTCCGTTGACCATACTTACGCTGGGGATTTTCTGGTTCGTGGTGAATGGAATATTCCTCTATATTGCCAGCTTGTTTGTTCCTGGATTTCGCATCAAGAACATCTTCTCCGCAACCATGGGCGCTGCGGTGCTGGCACTGGTCCATTACATTTTGCGTCAACTGCACCTGATGTAGGTGCCATAAGAAACGGCATAGCCAAAGGCCATGCCGTTGATGGATGACAATAAATATCTTCTAGTGTAACGATGCAAGTTTGCTGGTGGCGATGCGGCCAGCGTTGCCGTCTTTGTCCTTGTCTTTCAGCTCGGCATAAATTTTACGGGCTTGGTCTGGCTGGTTTGAGGACTCGTATAGTTCCGCGAGTTCCAACTTGGCCGTATTTGCGCTTACGGTGGAGGAGGGTTTCGCTGCCACCTGCTTGAGTAGCTCGACCGCCTCGGCATCACGCCCGGTCTGGTGGTAAAGCGTGGCCAGCGCAGTCTTGGCCAACGCTGAAAGATTGCTGTTCCAGCTACTGGCTACCTGTTTCAAATTAGATTCGGCAGTGGCGTTTTCGCCTGCCTCAAGATAGGTGAGGCCAGCAAAGTAACGTGCGTTCGCTGCGGTCGTCGTGTATGGGTATTTATTTGCGATGACTTCAAACTTGTTTGCGGCGGCCCGGGCACGGTCAGCCGAGGTTGAATACGCAGTGGTGCCAGGCTGGACTGGCTGCCCCGGTTCCTGCAGGGGGGCGTTGTAGATGTCCATGGCTGCGCCGAAATCGATGGCGGCAAGGTCATTCCGGTGCTGATTGAAAAAATATCCGCCAATGCTCAGCAGCGCCAGAACTACAACAATGATGGCTGCGAGATAAACTTTGCTACGGTGCTCGTCAATCCAGTGGATGCTGTTTTTGGTTGCAGAAATAAATTTATCGTTTTTCAGGGCTTGCTTGGTCTGTGTGTCCATTATTTTTTGTTAGTCCTTCAGTTTGCGCCGAGAATATATGCGCAAAACTCAAGTCTAACAGGCACGGATGGGGTGGGCAAACAGGGCCGCCTGCTGCGTTAGGCCGCGTATGCGGGGCGCGCTTGCCTGTTGTGTACCAAGGGATTAAGCTTGATAACAGATATGTACGAAGACTTTACAGCGATTGACCGATGGACCGCGGCCGAACTTCATTGCACCTGGAAGGCCAATATAGTCGCCATTGCCACCCGCCATGCAGACGCGGTAGACGTGCGTTTTGACGTCAGCGGACGCGCTGTGTGGATGGCGCTGCCCTGCACGGCTTGGGCCGAGCACAAGCGGCGCACCGGCAAGGTGATTACCGATGCCCTGACCGCCCAGATCGCCGGGCGATATTTGAAGCTGGCCATTGAGAGCGGCTATGACAATGGTCGAGAGATCTATACGCTGACTGTGGATGAAGTGCTGCAACATGCCGAAGCGGTGGTCCGCGAGGCTGGTCAGACGGCCAAGCTGCCCCGTTTGCCCATTACTGGCGGCACCCATGCCGAGGATGGCGACCACGAGACGCACATACCGTCCTCAAAAATGCCCGCCCTGGGACTGCCACCTGCTCGGCTATAGCAGATAGCGACCGATACTTAGCCCTATGTTTGCGCGAAAGCTCACTGTCGAGTATTTGGATGCAGAGGGTATGGCCCATCCCTGCCCGCTCCATTGGATCGACAACTTCGCCATGCGGAACTTCACTAATGACGCCGTTTTTGACGATACACTGCCGGTGGCGGATGGCCTGCTGGAAGCAGGATTTCATGTTCCGCTAGACCGACTGCAACCCGCGATGGAAGATTGGTTTCGGCGTAAGGGGTATTTGAAGTCAGCCGCGAGAGTTAGAGTTGTTGAAATTTAGCTTTTAGCAGACTGAGGATTACTAATTATCTTGTGTAAGTCGTCTGACTTGAAATATTTCTTACTAATAGCAATCTTCGAATTAGAGCCGCTTTTATTATTACAGTGGGGTAACTTTCCATATATTTCTTTGAATTTATCCAATAGCGCTCTCTCTAAAAGCTCCCATAGCTTGGTGTCCGCTTTGTAGTCACAACAAAAAATATAAGCATTCACTTCTGTACAGCCAGAGTGGCAGAGTACATATTTCCCCTTGGCTGCAATGATGCCTGCAACGCTATGGATATTTTTTGATGTCATTCCGATATAGACAATCTCTTAATACCCATTCTTGTACTTGTAGTTTTTATCTGCAACAAGTATGTAAACGAAATTCCAATAGCTAGGTTTTCGTCTAATTGTTAGGACTGGAGTATTGTAAAACTTTATTTCTTCATGGCTTATTCGCTATAGTGCAGCAGGCTGAAGACATCGTACTCGGGGAATTTGTCGCGGCCCTTTAGAAAGTCGAGTTCCACCGCGAAAGCCAGGCCGGCAATTTCTCCGCCAAGCTGCTTGACCAGCTCGATTGTTGCCTGCATGGTGCCGCCGGTGGCGAGCAGATCATCCACAATGATGACGCGCTGGCCGGGCTGGATCGCGTCGAGATGGACCTCAAGCGAGTCTGAGCCGTATTCAAGGTCATAGCTGACGCGCGCGACCTTCGAAGGCAGCTTCTTGGGCTTGCGGACGGGGACGAAGCCGGCGTTGAGTCGATAGGCGAGCGCGGGTCCGAAGATGAATCCCCGTGCTTCAATACCGAGCACGAGATCGACTTCGCGTTCAAGGTAATGGAAGGCGAGCGCGTCGATGAGCTGCGCGAAGCCGGTGCGGTCCTTGAGCAGCGTGGTGATGTCATAAAACAGGATGCCCGGCTTGGGGAAGTCCGGCACGGTGCGAACGAGCGCTTTTAGCGGCTCACAGTTGATGGGGGTGGCGGTCATTACCAGGCTCCTTCAATTTCAAATGGGCCGAGAGCGGCAGCTTCGCTATCAGCAAGTTCATGTTCATGGACGCGGTCAACACGACTGCCGCGACTGCCCTGATGCAGTAAGGTGCGCAGGGCCGCGATTTTTTCCTCATCTCCGGCAACGATAATTTCAACGTGGCCGTCCTCCGTGTTGCGCACCCGGCCGCGCAGGCCAAGGGCCGCTGCCTCGCGGTGAACAAACCAGCGAAAGCCAACCCCCTGGACCCGACCGGAAATGAGATAGTGGCGGACTGTCATAGGAAATAATTGGAAAGCTATGCCCGACCCAGATAAGCGCCTTCGGCCGTGTCAATACGAATGCGTTCACCTTCATTGATGAATGGTGGCACCTGTACGACGAGGCCTGTTTCTGTAGTTGCTGGCTTGGTGACTGAGGATGCAGTCGCAGACTTAATGCCCGGTTCGGTCGAGACGATGGTCATTTCAACGGTGCCCGGGAGTTCGATACCCACGGCCACGCCATCAAAATAACTCACACTAATCTCAAGGTTTGGAGTCAGATATTCAACCGCGTCGCCGAGCGTGCTGCGCTTCAGGTTGGTCTGCTCGAAGTCCTGCATGTTCATGAAGTAGTAGTCATCCCCGTCATTGTAGAGAAACTCCATTTTCACTTCGTCGACGATGACCCGATCAATCGCATCGCCGGAGCGGAAGCGGTGCTCAAACATGGCACCAGTGCGCAGGTTGCGCAGCTTGGCTTGAATGAAGGCGCGCAGATTGCCGGGGGTGCGGTGCTCGACCGCGAAAACGGAATGCAACTGGTCATTGTGTTTGATGACCATGCCGGGACGCATTTGAGTGGCGGGAATCGCCATAGATAAAGCTCCTTACAGAGTGGTTCAGAATGTGTGAGATGGCGCAGCTGGATACAGAAGCCGACTCGTTGATTGTATCCTACGCTGTGCGAAGAAGTGGCGAAGATGATGAGCGTCCTACTCAGGACGGGCAGACTAATTTCCTCCGAAAATTTTTTTGAAAAAGTGACCGATGCTTTGGAAGAACCCGCTCTTTTTTGGTGGCACGGCCGGTGGGTTAATTGCAGATGTGCTGGGCGTTGTGGTCTGGGCTGCTGGGGGATGATCGCCATCCATTGACATGGTCGCGTTGATGCTGACCTTGGTTTCTCCCGGTTTTGGTGGCACCGGCGTGGGAGTTGGCTCAAGGCCTTCACTTTGCGCCAGCGGGAAGGGATATTTTTCCACTGATTTACTGGCGGTCGAAGTGTGTGCTGCATCGGCCTGGAGGCTGGCAGGCAAAGCCGGACACCCACAGGGCGAGGACTCGTTATCGACCACCTGATGCAGGTTGCCGTAGTTGAACAGCACATGCTGTCCGGGATGCAGCAAGTACATACCATCGCCAAATTGCTCATGTACTTCCAGCGTTGCAGCATCGGGACTGGAAGCGCGATTTTCGATGCATGTATCTCCGTTACGGGCGACGCGCAATTGCAGGTCAAGTGATGCTGCTGTATTGGTTTGGATGCGAAGATCGGGAGTGACTAGAACATCCCCGGGATGCGACTTAATACGCAGCTCCAGCGCACCGCGGTCCATTGATAACATCAACGGGCCTTTGTTCACAGGGGCGGCAATATGCAAGGCAGTCGTGGCGCAGACCATTACCAGGCCATGATCTTCAAGGTCTACTTCCGCAGTATGGTCATGTGCAGTGACCGTTGTATTCGCTGACAAAAGGGCCCTGCCGCCAATGATTTGGATGGGTGCCGTCACGTCTGCATCCGCCACAGATACGGTGCCCACTGGCGATTGTGCACGGGCGTTGCTTGAGACAAATGCCAGTAGAAGAAAACCTGAGCAGATAATTCGCTTGCTGGCTGGTTGATGCGTGTTGGCTTCAAACGCACAGTTTGCCCGGAACGTGTTTGCTATACTCCGCCACATGCAAGAAGAATATATCCAATTTGGCTGTGGCATGTGTGCTCCTGCAAATTGGCGCAACTTCGACGCTGGGCCTGCATTCTGGTTGCAAAAATATGTCCCGGTAATAAAGCCTCTTCTACTGCGTCGCGGCTTCCCTGATTACCCAACCAATATTGAATATGGTGATGTGGTTCGCGGCCTACCGTTTCAGTCTAGGTCCGTTGGGGCAGTTTATTGTTCGCATGTGTTGGAGCATCTCGCGCTGGAAGAATTTCGCATCACGCTACGAAATGTTTTCGATTATCTGCGGCCTGCGGGCGTATTTCGTTTTGTGGTGCCAGACCTGGAATATCTTGCGAAGGAATATTTAGCGAGTACGGCGGCGGATGCCGCTTTGCATTTTATGCAGGAAAGCCATCTGGGTGAAAGGCATATCATGCGTGGAGTTCGATCATTGCCGCGTTTACTTTTCGGGCGCAGTAAACATTTTTGGATGTGGGACTACAAGAGCATTTCGCAGGAGTTGGCGCAAGCTGGCTACATTAAAGTTAGGCGCGCACAGTTTGGTGATTCCGCCGACCTGCATTTCGCGGATGTAGAAAATATTGGTCGATGGGAAAATTGCCTTGGTGTTGAATGCTCTAGACCTTGAATGCTCTAGACCTTGAATGTTCTAGACCTTGACTGCCTATTCGATATTCAGGAAGTTCTGCATCAGGCGTTTGCCGTCCCGCGTCAGTACGCTTTCAGGATGAAACTGCACGCCTTCAATGGGCAGTTCGCGATGGCGAAGGCCCATGATGATCGTGCCGCTTTCCTCGCGCGTACGCGCTGAGACTTCAAGCGAGGGCGGCAGATTATGCGAGTCCACAATCAGCGAGTGGTAGCGAGTGCAGGTCATTGGATTGGGCAGGCCGTGGAAAAGTTTGCACCCGTCATGGTCAACCTCGCTGGTCTTGCCGTGCATCAGTTTCGGCGCACGGATTACATCGCCACCAAATGCAGCACCAATGGCCTGGTGCCCCAGGCAAACGCCGAGCAGCGGCACACGACGCGCTTCTGGTCGCGAATAATATTGGATCAGTGGAATGCTGATGCCAGCCTCTTGTGGAGTGCAGGGGCCGGGCGAAATAACGATGCGCTCCGGCTGAAGTGCCTCAATTTCTTCAGGTGTCAGTTCGTCATTGCGGCGCACCACGACCTCTGCGCCCAGCTCGCCAAGATACTGGACGAGGTTCCATGTGAAGGAGTCGTAGTTGTCGAGCACGAAAATCATAGCGGCAACTTAAGTGTAACCCGCATGGACTGGCAGTGTATCGCGCAGTGTTGCTTCAACCGTCAGGCTACTTCTTTAAGGGCCAGGTGGGTCGTGTGATCTCAAAATATCCGTCGGTGCGGGTGTAACCGGCTGCACCCTGCATCCGGCCGATAATCTTTAGCTTGCCAGTGGCAATGTGGAGTCGCTCCCGATTTTCAAATGCATCGTCATGGATATGGGCCTCAATAATGTGCGCTACCACCAGTCGCTGCCCGCTGCCAATGTCGATGATTTGTGTGGTGCGGCACTCGAACGCCGCTGGCGAGGCAGCAATTCGTGGGGCTGAAATTTTTAAAGAGGGCGCAAGCTCCAGTCCCGCGAGCGTTGTTTCGCTGGTATCAGGCGGTGCGTCGATCGCGGTAAGGTTCATCGCTTCGGCGAATTCCTCGGTAACAACATTCACCACGAATTCGCCAGACTCGATCAAATTATTGGTCGTGTCCTTCAGCTTGCCATCGCGCAGTGCAAGCCCAAGCACAATGGTCGGTGGAGTCGCTCCTACTGCATTGAAGAAAGAGAAAGGCGCAGCATTGACCACACCAGCTTTGCTGACAGTGGTGACCCAGGCAATTGGCCGTGGCACAATCAGCGAGGTCATCAGCTTGTAGGCATCGTGGGTGGGGAGAGTTTCAAAATCGAAGGAGGCTGTTGGTACTGGCATAACTAACTTTATCCTCTTGCTCTTTCAATCGCTCTTACAACGGCCTGGGCTTTGTTTACGCACTCTGCAAATTCTTTTTCCGGGACGGAATCGGCGACGATGCCGGCACCCGATTGTAGATGGCCTTCTTCGCCATTCATATAGAGCGTGCGGATGGCAATGCAGGAGTCGAAGTTCCCGCTAAAGTCTGCATAGAAAATACTGCCGCCGTAGACGCCGCGACGGGCTGGCTCCAGTTCTTCGATGATCTCCATGGCGCGGATCTTTGGGGCGCCACTCAATGTGCCCGCAGGGAAACAGGCCCGGAAAGCATCCACCGGCGAAAGCTCTTTGCGCAGTGTGCCTTCCAGCGAACTCACCAAGTGCATGATGTGCGAGTAGCGCTCCACAAACATAAGGTCCTTCACGCGCACACTGCCATACTCGCTGACGCGGCCAACGTCGTTTCGCCCCAGGTCGACCAGCATCACATGCTCTGCAATTTCTTTGGGATCGCTGCGCATTGCCTGTTCATGTTGACGGTCAATCACCTCATCGGCCGACCGGGGAGCACTGCCCGCGATGGGGCGATATTCAACTTGCCGGCCATGGACACGTACCAGCAATTCTGGGGATGACCCGACGATATGGGCAGGCTCAGATTTCTTCTTCGATGTCGATTTACTCCGACGGTCTTCAATCCCAAAACGCAGAAAATACATATATGGGGATGGATTAACAATGCGCAGCGAACGGTAAACAGCAAAGGGATCAACACCCGGCACAATATCAAAACGCTGCGATAGAACACATTGGAAAATGTCTCCGGCGGAGATGTACTCTCGCACTTTTTCCACCGCCTGCAAAAATGCTGCCTTCGGCGTTCGCGGTTTTATCTTCAGCTTGCTAGGCTTTGCTTTGGCTCGAGGAATTTTTGGCAGTGGGCTGGCCAGCTTGCGCTCCAATCGTGCCAGTCGCCGTTTCGCATTGGTGTAGGCTGCTTGTGGCTTCTCCCGCGTCAGGTCAGCGGTCACTATCAGGTGGATTTCTTTCTTTACATGGTCGAATGCAAGCACTTCATCAAAGAACATCAGGCAGGCATCCGGCGTCGCTACCTCCTCTTTGGCCAGCGATGGCAGGCGTTCAATTAGCCGCACTGCGTCATAGGCAAAGAATCCCACAGCCCCGGCAGTAAATGGTGGCAGATGGGGCAGAATGGCTGGCTTGTGTCCGCTGAGATGTTTTTTTAGCTCGTCGAAGATGTCGCCGGTAAAGTATTCAGGTTTCGCCCCTGTCTGGGTCAGCGTGATTTGATCGGCATGTGCGGTCAATGTTTTGTAGGGGCGTATGCCGATGAAAGTGTAGCGGCCAACTTTTTCGCCACCTTCTACTGACTCCAATAAAAACGCCTGCGGCTCTGCTGCCGCCACACGCAAAAAGGCGGAGACAGGCGTTTCAAGGTCTGCTGTAAGTGTGCGGTAGACCGGCACCAGAGTGTGCGCGCGTGCCAATTTCTTGAATTCGCTGGGGCTCGGTAATGGTTGTAGTGCTGGCATGGGCTGAAGTCAATCATAAATGACGGTAGCGGTTGCTCTATGCCAGTTCCTAAAAAGCCAATAATCTTTTCTGTCGGATGTAGTTTTAGGCCAGATTGGCCCGCGCTGTGTCAGAATGTCTGTATCCAACTGTTGTTGTGATCGCAGCAGCAGTTTGACCTCTCTTCCCAATGAACCTTCCGAACTCCATCACGCTGAGCCGCATATTTTGCATCCCGGCACTGCTCTGGATACTTTCCCGAACCTTTCCACTGCATGATCGTCATGGCGTGCCGGAGCTGATTGCAGCCTCTCTGTTTATTTTGGCTTCAGCTACCGACGGTCTGGATGGCTATCTTGCACGTCGTCGCGGACAGGTCACGACTATGGGGATGTTGCTTGACCCGCTTGCGGACAAGCTCTTGATTGCCGGTGCGTACATCGCCCTGGTCTCATATACGCCAGACATTATGCCGGTATGGGTGGCAGTCTTGGTCATTGGCCGGGAGTTTTTGGTTAGCGGGCTCCGCTCCATTGCCAGCACTGAGGGCTTTACGATTGAGGCCAGTGATCTGGGTAAATTGAAGATGGTGGTGCAGATTGTTTCAGTTGCCGCAGCTATCCTGGCACACCGCTGGCAGCAATGGCAGATTGGCTGGCTGACTGTTTCCATGTCCTTCATTGCTAAGGTTGCCGTGTACTGGGTTGCGGTGGTTGCCACCATTTCTGCCGTGGATTACTTTATCGGTTTCTGGCGCAAAATTGACCATGCCAGTGAAAAGCGCCGCAAGCCTGGCCAGTTTGTGCTTAGACGCAGCCAAAAGGAAGCCACCATGGAGAATGGCCCCGCTTCGGACTTGCTGACGAAGTAAAAATATTGTCATGCAAAAAGAAACTGCCCCGAAGGATCAATGTCCAACGGGGCCTTATTTCTTGGCTCTAATCTAGTGCATTATCGCGCTATGACCACTCTGCGTACGATGAACAAAATGGTAGGGGGGCCACGGGCCAGAGAGCTGCAACTGGCACTCCTTCATCATCTGCATGGCGGAGGAGTATTTATTCTGGTAGCGCTCCACCGTCTTGTTGTCGATGAGGTGGGCAATGTCCAAAAGCATCTTGCCGTCATCAATGCGCTTGCAGGTGATTTCCTCCTCCAGCGGCGCAAACATGCGGTGCATTTGGACCGAAAGCGCCCGGGCGCGGGTTTGGCGCTCCCGCTGCCGCGAAGCAGTTTCGCGTAGGTTGCATAGATATTCACGACCTACACAATCCGCAGCCACCTGGTGCGCTTCACCCGGAGAGATGTCATCCAGCACCACTTTCAGATGCATTTCAGCTTTGCCCCGCAGCCGCTCCACATTGGCGGCAAAACGCCGCTGGTTTGAGCGTACTGACCGTCGCAGCGATTGGTCGTCTGTAAAACTGGTGCCAAAGCGGAAGGGCAGCACAGTGGAATGCTTGAAACATTCGCCGATCACGCGCGCATATTCGCGTGCAGCCAGTTGGCCAAGCGCTTCTGGCGACGACGGATCAGAGCTGCACTCTGAAACCACGACTGCCAGCTCGCTGGCTGGGAAGAGGAAAATTTGATTTCCTGAAATGCCCGTTAGGTTGGTCAAAGGTACCGGGCGACGATGACGTTCCAACTCTGGAAAAGCCTGCTTTTCTGCAATACAGTACGCATACCACGACATATTTGCTCACTCTGTCAAAACTAGGCCGCTATACGGTCTAGTGAAATTCGGTTCCTTACACGGGAACTACTTTGGGTCACTGCCAATCAAACTGGCATTTGGCGCGTCCTTAAAACTGGCGGACTGTACCAATGCGAGTGAATCCTATGCCCATTAATCAACGACTGGCAAGGTGCCTAATGGCCAGGTTGCCATCATTTGTCAAAATAGTATTTGTGGGAACAAAACCCTGT
>Ga0116226_10005791_pt1 | contig 11051 bp, 17 predicted proteins | sample S1TSphfallax_FD_89692 | JGI IMG/M metagenome (GOLD analysis project Ga0116226, IMG submission 89692) | Host-associated microbial communities from peat moss isolated from Minnesota, USA - S1T2_Fa - Sphagnum fallax MG | ecosystem: Host-associated > Plants > Peat moss > Unclassified | place: USA... | reverse complement strand
TGTAGCACCTGTGTACCCAGTAGGCCCTGTGATTATACTAGTTGCCCCAGTAGGCCCTGTGTATCCAGTGGGACCTGTGATTATACTTGTTGCGCCAGTTGGTCCAGTTGCACCCACACCTGGACCAGTTGGTCCAGGTACTGTACTAGTAGCACCTGTGGGACCTTGAATTCCCTGCGGGCCAGTTGACCCAATAGTACCAGTTGCACCTGTATGACCTGTTGGGCCTGTGGACCCAGTCGCACCAGTTCCTCCTGGACCAGTTAAACCAATCATTCCTTGAACTCCAGTTGGACCAGTCGCTCCAGTCGCTCCTGTGTTGGCTGCTTGTCCCTGTGATCCAGTTGGGCCAGTAGGACCTCCACCAGGACCAGTTGGGCCAGTAGGTCCATGTTGAGTTATTTGGGGATAGGTATTAACGCTCATTGAACTCGCTCTTTGTTGTGTTGTAGAATATTTATCAACAAAGAGCTTTGGGTAAATACTGTTATGGATTTATGTTTTCCTTATCCCACTGTTTGGCCACTTCCCTATGGAACGATCATACGCAATGATCACAACCCTGAATTTAATTATGCTATAGAACGCAGCCAAACTCAGTGTTGGCCAATAAAGCTTGATTGGTGGGATCAAGTGACGTTGAATGCACTTCATAATGGTTGGTTAGGACATCAAGCCGGAACATTAACCGCTTGGATAAGTCATGATCCAGGTGGCAGTAATATATTACCAGCATTATTTGGTGTTAGAAGAAATATACATTTAGGATATGTGGGCAATAGTTGGACATTCCATAGGGTAGATCTACCACGAGAATTTATTCATTGCTCAGATATTGATTTTTGGATTTATCCTGATAAAACATATTATTTCAACGTTAAAAATGTATCCAATATTTCGGATGGATATTATTTGAGATTTCACTATAGAAATCGTTGTGAAGAATTTAAAATTTAACACTTGACAATTTAATAGCTTTACTTCATACTTTGTGTATGACAAACATCACTCAATTTTTAAAATCCGTAACTGTATTAGATACAGAGACTACCAATATGGATCCCAAAGTATGTGAAATAGTTGAAGTAGCCGGAGCTATTTGGGATCATGATCGATGGTATGTATCAAGTACATTGCTTGGATCGCATGAAGAAATTCCATATGCTGCTTCGGCTAAGAACAACATTTCGCGCAAAATGATTGCTGGGTTACCTACCTTTGATCAAAGTGTTGATTATGTAAAAGCTATGTTAAGTTGGAATTCAAATAATTACTTAGTGGGCCATAATGTTGCGTATGACCGCCAAGCATTGAAAACTGCATTTGAAAGAATTTCAAGTAAATCTGATGTAGAGCAATGTGATAACTTAAACAAATGGATTTGTACTTGGCGTCTAAGTAAGCAAATTTTAATTAATGAATTCAATGACGTGCAATACGGGTTAAGCTATCTACTATATAGATTGGATTTAGACGTATCACAACACAATGGAGCATTTCATCGTGCGGGTTTTGATACATTTGTTACAGCTAAACTATTAGAAAAATTGATTGAAATTGGAATTGAGAATGGTACATTAGATCCCAATCAACCATTGGGACCACAGCTTGTGGAACTTAGCTGGAAGTTTATTCCCATTAAGAAATGGCCTATTGGTGGTAAAAACAAGGGCGTGTTATTAACTGATTTGCCCAACGACTATTATGCCTGGGCACTTAAGACACTAGATCAACTTCGAGAAGGCTCACCAACATATGATGAAGATCTAGCAGAGAGTGTTAGGCTGGTATTAAGCGACCGCCTTGAAAACGTTTGATAACTTTACGTCGTGGAATAATTTTTCGCATGTGAATTCTTTCTCCCCATTTATAGGGTTCAGTACCTACTTGCTTAAAACCCCATTTAGTATAAATTCGCACATTGCGTTCCATAAGACTATTAGTATAAAGTCTTATATCACATAATCCCTGTTCTCTAGTTTTATATTCAGCAAAGGCCAATAATTGTTGACCCAGTCCTTGTCCCTGTAGATTTGGATCTACAGCCATGGTTTGTAATAACATGTGATCTAATTTGGGTGTCAACACTACCATCGCATCACATGAACCTGATCGAACAAGTAACCAAAGATTACCTAATTCTACATGAGTATCAAAATCTTCTAAAAATGTAGGAGGTGTTTTACCTAACAGGGGAATATAATCTCTATAGGCCGTATACACAAGTCTCCAGACTTCTGACATGTCCATAATAGTTGCTTGGCGAAATCCCTGTGGTTGGAAATACAATAAAGAGGTTTGGAACACGGCATTATGACCTCCCTGCTCAAGCCACTGTATGCTCGAGACCTGTTGAATTATTTATTGTTTTTCTCTAGTTTATCTATTATTATTAATAAAAATATCCAGTAGGTGCATATGAAAATAGCTGTTTTATTTAGAGGTCCGGTTAGGCCGCAACCATATAATGTAGTAGAACGTTATAGGGAATTTATGTCGCAATTTATTAATATTGATGCAGAGGTTACTACTTATCTTGCAACATGGCGTCAATGGAAAAATTATAAAGCAAGTGATATATTGGGTTTAGATTTATTCGACAATGTAATAATGCAAACTGAACCCACAGATGCACATCGTGAAAGATGTACAGCACTAAAAAAATTACAGAATGGTGCTGATATTAGACCAGTATACAATATGTATTATCAAAGCAGAACAGCCTTGGATTTGATTGTAAATGCTGATAATTATGATTATATAGTTCATACTCGCACTGATCTACAGATGATATTTGGCGCCCATTTACCACAATGGTTTAATTCTAGTTATACTACTATTCATGCTAAACCTCATCCTTGGACATGCGATCAAATGGCAATTGCGCCAACTAAGCTCATGTATAATGCGTGGAACTATGGTACAATAGAACATTTAGGAAGGATGATTGAAGCTGCAGATAAGCCCGAAGCAGTTTTAGAAATGATGATAGAAGATTCAAAAGTTCCAGTTAAAACCGCGCCATATGATCTATGGAGATTAGATCATAGAAGGAATATGTGATATGGAAATAGATCAAATCATAACATCGTTTCCTATCAAAGAAATAATGGAAAATTCACTTATAAAAATTGCATTATTGTTTAGGGGTCCCATGCGACCTACCCCATATGCAACGGCTATCCATACTTCATTATTGAGAAATGAATTACGATTACAGGGGTTTAATGTAACCACATATTTGGCTACGTGGATGACATATAAGAATTATGATGCAAATGATTTAATGTCTATGGGCCTTTATGACAATATTATTGTCCTGCAACCACCAAGTCCTGCTCAAGTTAAACGATGTACGTCTAGAAAAAGTTACGGAATATATCCTATATCAAATGTTTTTGGAATGTATTACCAAAGTAAAACGGCTCTAGATATAATTACATCTGCGGATGATTATGACTATGTTATTCACAGTAGAACTGATATGAGAGTTAAATTTGGAACTCATATCCACAATTGGCTTGATCCAGTTAATTATGTAAGTCCACCACAAACAACTCCCTGGATTTGTGATTGGATTGGAGTGGCAAATCCAATCACAATGAAAAAAGCTTGGGATTATAAAACATTTGATAACTTAGGTGGATTAATAGACACTACAGAAGTTCCCGAACACATACTTGAATCAATAATGAAAATCAATAATATTCACAATAAAACTAGTGAATTAGAAGATTTATGGTTAGACCCTGATAGAAATGCTTGACACTAAAATGAATTTCTGTTACTGTTAATTTGAAATTAGAGGGAAAGATAAATGAAAGAAGATTATCCCGTTTTGTATGTGTTTGTCAGGACCGACTTGCCAAGTTTGGGATCATCTGCCGGAAAAATGGCGGCCCATTCGGGACATGCGGCCAACGCATTCATTCACGAAAACGTTGTAGGAGAATATCTGTTCAGTAACAGTAATCGACCCATGCAGCCTGAAATCCTAGAATGGATGAAGAGTACCAAACAGGGATTTGGTACTCATATCAATCTAAAAGCTTCATGGCAAGAAGTAGAGGCTGCCGTAACTGAGGCTTGCGCACTAAACAACCCAAGTATTAAAGCCAATTATGTGATTGATCCCACATATCCCTATACGGTTGATAGTGAAATTTTTGATCTACTTCCACCCAGCTTGCATTCCGATACCCCAATTAATTTGGGTAATGGTAAATTTGCATGTTTTAGGTGGGAACGTACTGCCGCATATATTTTTGGAATGAAAAGCCAATTAGTAGACATCGTGGGTAAGTTCCCACTACACCCATAGTTAAATTCAAATAAGAAAGCAAAACACAATAAATGACTAATATTATAACTAATCCGCATAAAAACATTTGGTTTGTGAGTGATACCCATTTCACTCACAGTAATTTTTTAAATTTTAAAGACGAAACTGGTCGTCAGATACGCCAATTTGCAAATGCTACAGACATGGATGACTACATGATCACTCGTTGGAATGAACGAGTAAGCCCACATGGTGATAAGGTTTACCATCTAGGCGATGTTGGCTTTGATAGTACTAGCAATGCTAAAATTCTACCTACGTTACATGGCAGTAAGAATTTACTTCTTGGTAATCATGACACTGTCAAAGGTGATTTAATTCACTATTTTAAGAAGATTACACTGTGGAGACTTTTTAAAGAATGGGATTTTATTTGCAGTCACGTTCCATTACGTGAAGATAGTATGTATAAAGTAACTTTCAATCTTGCTGGTCATATTCACCAACAGCCAAGTCCCAGTATCCGACACATTAATATGTGTGTAGAAAATACAGACTATACCCCAATACATCTAGACGAAATTCTAGCGGAAGTCGCTAGACGTAAAACTATTATGGAAAATAACATTCCTTTTACATTAAAGAGTTATAATTGGAAGGTGGTAGCTGAATGATTAATTATGGATTAATTGATTTAGCTAGTCATTATTATGATTCACATAAATTTAAGCGCATTGAGTCTCCGTGGCTTGTGACACAAGAAATATCTGATATTACTAAAGCCCCAGGACTATCTTCATATATTGTCAGAAAAGACATTGAAACCAAAGAAAAAACATTTGTAGCATCTGGCGAACAAAGCTTTTTGTACTTGATTAACAAGGGATTTTTACCTGATTCAGGTAGTTTTCATACCATAACTCCGTGTATGAGAAACGACACATTTGATTTAACACATACCAAATATTTTGTTAAGCTTGAATTAATTGATTTTGATACTCGAAACAAAATAGATGCTGACGTAGAAGTTAATTTAATGATACATACTGCTTTGGGCTTTTTTAAAAAGCATGTAGAGTCGTCAAGACTGTCAGTAGAAAAGGTTCTAAACACCGAATTCCCAGCTTGGGATATTTTATTAGATGGAGTTGAAATTGGTTCCTATGGATATAGGGAATGTTTATTTTGTAATTGGATTTATGGTACAGGTTTAGCTGAACCAAGATTTAGTAGAATAATTAAATCAAATCGAAAAGGATTGTAACATGTCCGGTTATCATAATAAAGAAATTCCTCGTGGCGAATACGGAGAATTGTCAAAAATCACAGAAGAATATAACGAATTAATGGATGCTGCAGATCAAGATAATTCAATTTTAATTATGTGTGAATTAGCAGATCTAGTGGGTGCCATTGAAGGTTATGCAGAATTAATTCATGGTATCACATTAACTGATATAATTCGTATGAAGGAAGCTACCAGTCGAGCATTTGATGATGGTACGCGAATTAAAAAGACTAATAAATCATTAGATAATATAGTATTACCAGTTAATAGTTCTTCTGCATGGACTAATGCGGGCAATATTATTACACAGAATCTAAATACTACACCTCAGATTTCTGATCCTGTATTTGATGATGTTTTATATGTTCCAAAGGACATATCTTCAACTACTACATTAAATTTAATAGCTTTGTTTTTTTATGTATTGGCATTAGTTATATCTGGTATTTTAGTATTAAATGGCGATAATGCAGCTTATATCCTATTTGGTTTGATAATCGGATCATGTGTTTTAGGTCTATGGATTCATTATAGTGATAAATTTCACAAGGTTTTTAAGATGTTACCGAAGATATGAATAATGAATTAGTTGAAAAACTTCAGGAAAATCATCCAATACTTAATTTCTATCCAAGTGTTGGCGATGGATGGTATCATATAATAGATGCGATGCTAACTTGTATCGAGTATGAAATACGACATGTTGATACAAATCGAGCATGGCGTATTAAAAATAATCAAACCGAAAATTTACCAGAGATACTAACTATATCATTTAATGACATAAAAGAGAAATTTGGAACAATGCGTATTTCATATCTCGGTGGAAATGATCGTATTTCAGGTATAGTTACTATGTCCGAACACCTAAGTGGACATACATGTGAAGACTGCGGAAACGTTGGTAGGTCACGAGGCGGGCATTGGATTAGAACTCAATGTGATGAATGTGCCATTAAACAGGTATTAATTAAGGATTATTGAAATGTTATTAGAGAAGATACCAAATAGAAAAACATTTGGTCCAGATCTTGCATTTAGAATTAAATTTGTATGGTGTTTTACTGCGACTATTATTTGTGTTATAGGTGGGTCTATAACTGTATTGGCCCAAGATTGGCGATTTATGTTTGTAATAGGTGGGTTAAGCTGCTTGGTAGGGTTACTTGCTACAGTCGTAGAGATTTTAGCATGAAAAGATTTCTATTAGATGTAGGAATATTTTTACTGATTGCATTGGGTGTGATAACCTTATTTCCGGGCGGACTACTATTTTTTGAATTGTTGATCGCATGCATAATTGACCCCAAAGGATTAAATTAAATGCAATGGTTATCAAAAATACTCGCTTATACATGGGAAAGAATTATGATTGTATCTATCGTAATTCTACTATTGGTATTTGTGGCATTGGTATTAATAGCTGCTGACGAATTTTGGACAACCATTGTGGCACTTTTCCATTGAAATTTTTATTAAAAATGGTTGACATTTAGATCATAATAGCGCATAAATAAACATGCAATGAGATAGACTTGTTGCCTTAAAAGAATAGTGGGATTCACTATGATAGATGATTGTAACACACCTCCATATGATATTGCTGTTTTCGTTGGCCGATTTTCTCCTTTACATTTGGGACACTGCCACGTAATACAGCGGGCTTTAGACAAATCTAAATTTGTAGCTATTTTAGTTGGCTCATCGTTTGCACCGCGTAACTATCGAAATCCGTGGTTATTTGAAGAACGTAGGCAAATGATTCTCGATAGTTTTCCCAACGATCAACATCGAATAACAGTTCTTCCTTTAGAAGATACTACATATAATGACGCACTTTGGGTACAAAACGTACAGCATTTGGTGTCAGATGTTGTAGTTGAACGCTTTGGGCAAGAAATTATTCACGTGGGTAGATATCCACGAATTTGTTTAATTGGTCATAGTAAGGATAATTCAAGCTATTACCTAAAACTTTTTCCGCAATGGGAATCAATCAACGTTCCTGGTTATGTAAATGAAGAATTTGTACTTTCGTCAACACATATTCGTGATTGGTACTTTAGTGATCAAAGTGATTACTTCCTTCAAAGTGAAGGACAGCATTTAACAGATGCAACCAGAAAATTCCTAGCTAAATTTAACAAAACTTCTGCCTTTAAGGATATTCTTGAAGAATACAGATTTGTTCAAACTTATAAAAAGTCTTGGTCATCTGCACCCTACGAACCAGTGTTTGTAACTGTTGATGCCTGCGTTGTACAAAGCGGTCATATACTGTTGGTCAAGCGAAAGTCTCGTCCAGGAAAAGGTTTGTGGGCATTACCAGGTGGATTTTTACAACCAGATGAACGCATCATTGATGGTGTTCTTCGGGAGCTACGAGAAGAAACTAAAATTAAAGTTCCACTTCCCGTACTACGTGGTAGTATCGTTGCCACTAGAGTATTTGATGATCCTTTCCGTAGCAGTCGTGGTAGAACCATTACTCACGCACATCTAATACAGCTTTCAGCTAATACAGAGTTGCCCCAAGTAAAAGGCAGTGATGATGCCGAGAAGGCAAAATGGGTGCCCTTGGGTGATCTTCGACGAGAAGATTTCTTTGAAGACCATTTTGATATGATTAATGCTCTTGTTGCACTACTTTGAGGTGATATATGGCAGTAAAACCAATATCACCCACGGAAGCAGAAAAAAGCAAAATCAAAAATATTCCAGATTCTGTTATAGAAGTCTGGAATAAAGTAATAGCCCAAAAGTATAGAAATGGCTATTTGACTATATATCAAGATGAAATCGTTGGGGAACTTGCTTCTGCAATGAACGTTAGTCGAGATGTAATATTTGCAAGTGGTTGGCTTGATATAGAATCAATATATCGAGCCTCTGGATGGGACGTAGAGTACGATAAGCCAGGTTATAACGAAACATACAGGGCTTATTTTAAGTTTAATAAAAAGTCCTGGAGATAGACTCTAGGCAATCAACTGTAAAGGAGTTTTACAATGTTTAGTTCAATTTTATTAAATTCAGATTCATACAAGAGCTCGCATAGCTTTCAGTACCCACCAGGTACTGAATATGTATACAGCTATATTGAGTCACGAGGTGGTGCATGGGACAAGACTGTAATGTTTGGCCTGCAAATTTTCCTCAAGGAATATTTGTCTACACCAATCACACTGGCTGATATCGAAGAAGCTGATCAATTTTGGAAGGCACATGGAGAACCATTCTATCGTGAAGGGTGGGAGTACATCTTATGCAATCATGCTGGAAAGCTTCCAGTAAGCATTAAGGCTGTTCCTGAAGGCACAGTAGTTTCTGGCAAGAACGTGTTAGTTACGATCGTTAATACAGATCCCAAATGCTGGTGGTTACCAAGCTTTTTGGAAACCGCGTTATTGCGTGCAGTTTGGTATCCAACCACTGTAGCTACTCAAAGCTATATGTGCAAACAAATCATTTTAGCTGCTTTAGAAAAGAGCTCAGATGATTTGAGTCAGGTTGCATTCAAGCTGCATGATTTTGGTGGGCGCGGAGCATCAAGTATGGAAACGGCCGCTATAGGTGGCGCAGCCCATTTAGTCAACTTCATGGGATCTGATACCGTCTCAGGTGTGTTAGCAGCTCGTAAATATTACGGAGCTCCTATGGCCGCTTTCTCAATTCCCGCGGCTGAACACAGTACAATTACTTCCTGGGGACGAGATCATGAAGTTGATGCATTCCGCAACATGCTTAAATTGTTTGCTAAGCCAGGATCAATTGTAGCAGTGGTTAGTGATAGTTATGATCTTATGAACGCGGTCAATAGTCTTTGGGGAGAAAAACTAAAGGACGAAGTGATTAACTCGGGTGCTACTATTGTAGTACGTCCTGATAGTGGCGATCCATTAACTGTGCCAATCGAAGTGGTAAAAGCTCTAGCTGATAAGTTTGGATTTACTGTAAACAGCAAGGGTTACAAAGTATTACCAAATTGTGTTAGAGTAATACAAGGTGATGGTATCACTGTAGATACACTACCCATCATACTAGACAATCTACTTGCTGCGGGATTTGCGGCAGATAACATTGCCTTTGGTATGGGTGGTGGATTACTACAGATGGTTAACCGTGATACATTACGATTTGCAATGAAATGTAGTGCAATCTGCATTAAAGGCGAATGGCATGATGTATACAAGGATCCCAAGACAGATCCAAAGAAGGTAAGCAAACGTGGTCGACTTGCATTGATCAATGATGGTAATGGTTGGGAGACAGTACCGTTGGAAGGAAATGCATACAAGGATCAACTTGTGCAAGTTTGGCGTAATGGGGTATTGTTACGTGATTGGACATTTGATCAAATTCGAGCACTAGCAGTATAAGTAGATCTACTTATCCAATAGAAAAAGGAGGTAAATTAATGCCTCCTTTTTTCACGAACACTTGTGCAGCACAATAAATACTTTGTTAACTTGACACCAGTTACTAAGTAGATATACTTATATTATAATTGTGTCACTGCAATGATCGGAAACCCATAACATGCGAGATAATAGAAACTTTTTTTATTGGTTAATTACGATATGCTGCATTGGTCTTGGTGTAGCATTTGCACAGAATGAGCATCTATGGGAAACAATGAATAACAAAGATGCTACAAAAATAAGTTTGTTAATTTGTGTTATTTTCTTTATTACTAGTATATCAATTGGTATTATTTCCTATAGAGGTAAATCTACTCATATTACTTTAGAAAAATTGTGGTTTATAAGCGATGCATTAGTTACCCTGGGTATGATAGGAACCGTTAGTGGTTTTATGATTATGATGGGAGATAGTTTTTCAAACATCAATTTTACTGATGTAACAAGCATGCAAAAAGTAATGCAAATGGTTGGTGCAGGTATTGGCACGATAACAGTAACAACGGTGGCTGGGTTAACATCTAGTGTATTACTTAAATTGCAACTTCAGTTTATAGATCATATGGCGGTAACATCACATGAGGACTAATAGACATAGATTTTCTAATTTATTGGGTTATGTAGACCTACTTATGAATTTTTTAATGTGTTTTACTGTATTATTTGTATTGGCACTTATGATGATTCATGTAGAAGCTAAAAAATCAGATATAGGATTACAAGTAAAAACCAAAATGATAGTGCATCTACATTGGGTAGATACGGCTAACACTGATTTAGATCTATGGGTAAAAACTACTAATCCCAATAACATTGTTAGTTTTAGGCAAAAAGATGCAAACAATATGTGGCTTGATCATGACAGTCAAGGTGCAAAATCAAATACTGTGTATCTCACTGATGGTACTGCAAAAATCTCATCTGGTAATGATGAAATTGTACAATTTAAAGAATGTACAAATACCAGAGTTATTGTAAATGTTCATAACTATCGTGCTGAATTCGGAGAAGCGCCAATAAAAGCCATGGTCGAAGTGATATCTCCACCTTCTTATAATAG
>Ga0116226_10005790_pt1 | contig 11051 bp, 11 predicted proteins | sample S1TSphfallax_FD_89692 | JGI IMG/M metagenome (GOLD analysis project Ga0116226, IMG submission 89692) | Host-associated microbial communities from peat moss isolated from Minnesota, USA - S1T2_Fa - Sphagnum fallax MG | ecosystem: Host-associated > Plants > Peat moss > Unclassified | place: USA... | reverse complement strand
GACCTGGTGGTCGGCCCGCAGGCCTATCACCGCCTGCCGGAGCTGATCGCCAAGGCGCATCGGAGCCAAAATTCGGTCATCGACACCGATTTTCCGGTGGAACAAAAATTCGATTTTTTGCCGGACGCCGCGGCGCCGCAAGGGGTTATCGCCAACCTCACCATCCAGGAAGGCTGCGACAAATTCTGCTCCTTCTGCGTCGTCCCCTATACCCGCGGCGCCGAAGCCTCACGCCCGGCGGCGTCGATCCTGGCGGAGGCGCGGCGCATGGTGGCGCAGGGCACCCGCGAAATCGCGCTGCTCGGGCAGAACGTCAATGCCTATCACGGCGCCGGTCCGGATGGTGCTGATTGGACTCTCGCCAGGCTGCTGCAGGCACTTGCGGAAATCCCGAACCTCAAACGCCTGCGCTACACCACCTCGCATCCCTCGGACATGACCGATGCGCTGATCGCGGCGCATCGCGACAATCCGGCGCTGATGCCCTATCTGCATCTGCCGGTGCAGTCCGGCTCGGACAAAATCCTGGCGGCGATGAACCGCAAGCACAAAGCCGATGATTTCCGCCGCATCGTCGAAAAACTCCGCAACATCCGGCCGGACATGGCGTTCACCTCGGATTTCATCATCGGCCATCCGGGTGAAACCGAGGCCGATTTCCAGGCCACCATGGCGCTGGTCCGCGAGACCCGTTTCGCTTTGGCCTACAGCTTCAACTACTCGCCGCGCCCGGGCACGCCGGCCGCCGCCTTGCCGCAAATCCCGGCGGAGGTGAAGGACGCGCGGCTCTATGAATTGCAGGCCGAGCTCCGCCGGCAGCAGGATGCATTCAACGCCGCCACCGTCGGCCTGACCACGCCGGTCCTGTTCACCGGCCGCGGCCGCTACCCCGGCCAGATCGCCGGGCGCTCGCTCTACGCCCAGCCGGTGGTGGTCGAATCGCCAACCGACCTCACCGGCCAGATCCGGCAGGTGCAAATCACCCATGCCAACCCCAACTCTCTACTCGGCACCCTCAACCTCCACGCAACCCAGGAGATCATCGCAGCTTGAGCCAGATCCTTTCATCTTCGGCTAATCCATCTGCAACCAAATCCAACACCCTCCCGCCGCCCCAGGCGCTGACCCTCACTTTCGCCAACAACGCGCTGTTACCCTTGTTGCTGGGCGACCATGACCGGCATCTCGCCCGCATCGAGCAACGCCTCGGCGTCCGGCTCGCCTGCCGCGGCAACCGCATCTCCATCTCCGGCCCCGCCACGCAGGTCGCCGCCGCGGAGGCGGCACTTGCCGCCCTCTACCGGCAGCTCGAACGCGGCGAATTGATCGACGGCCCGAAGGTCGATGCTGCCATGCGCCTGACCGACCCCACCGCCGACCCGCGTCTGCCGCTGTCGGATCTGCCGGCCATCCGCACCCGCAAAGGCGCCGTCGGCCCGCGCAGCGCCGGCCAGACCGGCTATATCGATCTGCTGGCCCGGCATGAAATGGTCTTCGCGATCGGGCCGGCCGGCACCGGCAAGACCTATCTGGCCGTCGCCCAGGCGGTCGCCATGCTCACCTCCGGCAAGGTCGATCGCATCGTCCTGTCGCGCCCGGCGGTCGAAGCCGGCGAGCGGCTCGGCTTCCTGCCAGGCGACATGAAAGAGAAGGTGGACCCCTACCTCCGCCCGCTCTATGACGCGCTGAATGACATGCTCCCGGGCGACCAGCTCACCAAACGGATGGCCATCGGCGAGATCGAAATCGCCCCCCTGGCGTTCATGCGCGGCCGCACGCTGGCGCATGCCTTCGTTATTCTCGACGAAGCGCAGAACACCACCCCGGTGCAGATGAAAATGTTCTTGACCCGCATGGGGGAGGGCACCCGCATGGTCATCACCGGCGATTTGACGCAGATCGACCTGCCGGCGGGCACCCGCTCGGGCCTGGCCGACGCGCTGGATACGCTGGAAGGCATTTCCGGCATCGGCGTCGCCCGTTTCAACAATGCCGATGTGGTCCGCCATCCCCTGGTCGGCCGCATCGTTGAGGCCTATGACCAGCGCCATGCCGCCAGCAAGGAACACGCGCGCGAGCGTCACGGCTGATCATGGAGCCTGAAAGTACCATCCCCCCGGGCGAACCCCCTGGGGGCTTCGAACCGACGGGCGAACTCACCATCGCCGACCCTCGCTGGCACAGCTTCGTGCCGAATATTGACCGCGTCGTCGCCCGGGCCATGGGCCTCACCGGCTGCCCGGCAGCGGTGATCCTAACCGATGATCTGACCATCCAACGCCTGAATGCCCGCGACCGCGGCAAGAACAAGCCGACCAACGTGTTGACCTACGAACACCCGCCGGAAATCCTGCTGGCGCTCGGCACGGTCCGCCGCGAGGCCGCGGCCGAGAAAAAATCCGTGCGCCACCATCTATCCCACTTGCTGGTGCACGGCGCCCTGCACCTCGCGGGCTATCAGCACGACCATCCGGGCGATGCGCGCCGCATGGAACGGGCGGAGACCCGGCTGCTCTCCGTCCTTAAAATTCCCAACCCGTGGAAGGCAAAATGAGCTCGCCGCTGCAACGCCTGCTCGGCCGCCTGCGCAACACCGAGCAATCGGTCCGCGATTCCATCGCCGAACTCGTGCATGAGGCCGGCGGCGGTGACAAACCCGGCGCCGAAGGCGAAAACCCCAGCCTCGACATCCAGGAACGCGCGCTGATCGCCAATGTGCTGCGCCTGCGCGAAATCACCGCCGATGACGTGATGGTTCCGCGCCCCGACATCATCGCCATGAAATCCGACGTCTCGCTCGCCGAGGCGATCAGCCAGATCCGCCGCGAAGGCCATTCCCGCCTGCCGGTGTTTCGCGACCATCTGGATGACGTGCTCGGCATGGTCCATATCAAGGATGTTTTCGCCTATACCGGGCCGCCCGAAACCTTCACCCTGGCATCGATCCTGCGCAAACCGCTGATGGTCGCCCCGCAAATCTCGGTGCTGGATCTGCTGCTGCAAATGCGCATGACCCGCACCCATCTGGCCCTGGTGGTCGATGAATATGGCGGCATTGACGGGCTGGTGACCATCGAGGATCTGGTCGAGACCATCGTCGGCGATATCGCCGATGAACACGATGAAATCGAAGGCCCGATGCTGGCCGAACGCCCGGACGGCGCACTCGACCTCAACGCTTTGCTGCCGGTGGAGGAGTTCGAGGCGCGGCTCGGCCCGGTACTCTCGCAGGACGAGCGCGACGCCGATATCGAAACGGTCGGCGGCCTGGTCTTCAACCTTGCAGGCCGGGTGCCGACCAAAGGCGAAATCATCCCGCATCCCTCCGGGATTGAATTCCTGGTGCTGGAAGCCGATGCCAGACGCATCCGCCGGCTGCGCGCCCGCCGGACGGTTACCCCGGAAGCGGAAGAGACGGCAGCCAAGGATGAAAGTTAAGGCAAAAAGCACTTCTTTTGATGAACAAAGAGAAGCAAAAAAACTTTTGGACTCTGGGGCATGGGCTTGGCGGCTACGGCTCGGGCGTCATGGCTGAAACCGACACATATCATCTTGAGTATGTTTTGGTTCTTACCGCTTTCGCGGCGGGCGCGACCGATATTATCAGCTTTGCCAGACTGGGCGGCATCTTTGCCTCGGCGATGACGGGCAATCTCGCGCTACTTGCGTTATATATCGCCAAAGGCGCGATATTTTCCGCAATCGGCGCATTGCTCGCTTTGCTCGGCTTCGTCAGCGGCGTCGCGATCGGAACCTTGCTCACCCGCGACCGGCTCAATCAAAAGGCGGTCACCATCCTGCTCGGCGCCCAGACATGTTTATTATTTGCCGTGGCGATTCTCTGGTTCGTCGTCTCTCACCGCAACGGCCGCCCATCGGCCGACCTGCTGATTCTGATTCTGGCCAACGCCATGGGTCTGCAAGGGGTCATCGGCAAAAAAATCAACCTGTCCAGCATCCCAACCATCGTCTTCACCAGCACGCTGACGAACATCGTTACGGCCATCACGGAAAACCTCGCTCGCGGCAATTTCTCGCTCAGCACCGACACCAAGCGCCAACTCGTTTCGTTCTGGTTATACTTTGCCGGCGCGTTGGCCGCCGGATTGCTATGCTTCTTCAATTTCGGCATCGTCATCTTCCTGCCTTTGGCCGCAATAGGCGCAGCGTTTACACTTCACTTCCGAAAACCTTATCGCCAGTAAACCCTTTCGATGAATGCCCGGCCTTGCCGCTTTCGCCGGCGCGCGCTCGGGCATCAGCATCGGCCCGGCAGCGCTTTGGTTACGAAACCACATCGAAAAGCTCGGCGGACGCCGCCGGCGCCCGCCATTTCGGCAACCGGATTAATGGTAGCCGTATCCGCCAAAGCCGCCGAACAGCCACACCACGACCAGGATGATCAGGATCAGGCCGAGCACGCCGCCGGAGCCGTAGCCGCCATAGGTACGATGCGCGTAATAGCCGCCGCCGCCGCCGAAAATCAGAACCAGCAGCAGGATAATAAGGATCAAAGACATAACGCTCTCCCAAGAATTAAGGACTGTAAACGGACCGGACATACCTTGTGATTCGATGCGCGATCGGTAAGACCTGATGAGGTTACAAAGCCGTCACTCGGCATTTAGTTGCGCTTCTATTGCATCGCAGCATTGCCCGCCCTCCCGGTTCATTGCTTGGCGGCTTTGGCGCGGCTATGACCATCCAAAGACGCGAAGGAATACTGCCCCATGGATCAGATTGCGGCCCCGGATTTCGACGTTATCGTGATAGGCTCCGGCCCCGGCGGCTATGTCTGCGCAATCCGAGCGGCGCAATTGGGCATGAAGGTTGCCTGCGTCGAAAAACGCGGCACGCTTGGCGGCACCTGCCTCAATATCGGCTGCATTCCGTCCAAGGCGTTGCTGCAATCCTCGGAGAATTTCCATCAGGCCGCGCATTCGGCGAAGGATCATGGAATCATGATCGGCGAGATCGCCCTGGATCTGAACCGCATGCAGGCCCGCAAAGGCGAGGTGGTCACCGCCAACACCAAAGGCGTAGAATTTCTCTTCAAGAAGAACAAGGTCACCTGGCTCAAAGGGGCTGCCAAATTCAACAGCGCGACCGAGATCGACGTCGCCGGCAAGGCCTACACCGCCAAGTCTTTTATCATCGCGACCGGCAGCGATTCAGTCCCGCTCAAGGGAGTTGAAGTTGATGAGCAACGCATCGTCACCTCCACCGGCGCCCTGGAACTGGACAGCGTGCCCAAACATCTGGTGGTGATCGGCGCCGGCGTCATCGGCCTTGAGCTCGGCAGCGTCTGGCGCCGGCTGGGCGCGGAGGTGACCGTTATCGAATTTCTCGACCGCATCACCCCGACCATGGATCAGGAAGTCGCCGCCGCGTTTCAGAAAGTGCTGGCCAAGCAAGGGTTCAAATTCAAGCTCGGCGCCAAGGTCACGGCGGCTTCGGTCAGTGACTCCGGTGTCACCTTGACCGTCGAGCCGGCCAAAGGCGGCGCCGCGGAAACGGTCGCGGCTGACATCGTCCTGCTCGCCATCGGCCGCTACGCCTACACCGCCGGGCTCGGCCTGGATGCCGCCGGGGTTGAGACCGATGCGCGCGGCCGGATCAAAACCGACGCGCATTTCGCCACCAATATCCCCAATATCTATGCCATTGGCGATGTCATCGCCGGCCCCATGCTCGCCCATAAGGCCGAGGATGAGGGGGTGGCCATTGCCGAGCGGCTGGCCGGCCAAGCCGGCCATGTCAATTACGGCGCCATCCCCAGCGTGGTCTATACCTGGCCGGAAGTCGCCTCGGTCGGCGCCACCGAGGAGGAGCTGAAGGCCGCCGGCACCGAATATACGGTGGGCAAATTCCCCTTCCTGGCCAATGGCCGAGCCCGCGCCATGGGCGATACCGATGGGTTCGTCAAAATTCTGGCGGATAAAACCACCGACCGGCTGCTCGGCGCCCATATCATCGGTCCGGATGCCGGCACGCTGATCGCGGAACTGACCACCGCCATCGAATTTGGCGCCTCGGCTGAGGATGTCGGCCGCATTTGCCACGCCCATCCGACGCTCAGCGAAGTCGTCAAAGAGGCGGCCCTGGCCGTCGACGGCCGGGCGCTACATATTTGACATTGCCCTCCGAAGCAGGCGCATGATCTGAAGCAATGACCGATCTCCGATTAGGCGTGAATATCGACCACGTTGCCACCCTGAGGAACGCCCGTGGCGGCGTCCATCCCGATCCTTTCATCGTCGCCGAGGCGGCGATGGCGGCCGGGGCTGACGGCATCACCATCCATCTGCGCGAAGACCGCCGTCATATCCGCGATGCCGATGCCGAACGGCTCTGCCGGGAGCTTGGCGCCCCGATCAATCTGGAAATGGCGGCCAGTGAGGAGATGGCGGCAATCGCCTGCGGCTTGCGGCCGCACGGTGTCTGCATTGTGCCGGAACGGCGCGCCGAAATCACCACCGAAGGCGGGTTGGACGTCATTTCCCATCATGCGCAGCTGGTCCCGATCATTGCCCGCCTGCGGGCGGCCGGTATTATTGTTTCGCTGTTCATCGACCCCGACCCTGCCCAGCTCAAGGCCGCTGCCGCCGTCGGCGCCGATGTGGTCGAGCTGCATACCGGGGCCTATGCGAACCAGCGCCCCGGCGAGCTGGCAAAGCTTACCGCCGCGGCCGCGCTGACCACCGAGCTTGGCCTGGAATGCCATGCCGGCCACGGCCTGACCTATGCCAACGTGCAGCCGATTGCCGCCCTGGGCCAGGTCCGCGAGCTCAATATCGGGCATTATCTGGTCGGCGAGGCGCTGCTGGTCGGCCTGCCGGCCAGTATCCGGGAAATGAAAAGACTGATGCACGCGGCCCGCTCGCATGAGATCCTGCAATGAGCGGTTCGCTCGCGGGTATTGCGGCCGCCGGCGCCAACCCCTTGCCGCTTCACGCAATTCGCCCGGCAATGCTGGAGGCATTCCTGGAATCGCTGCCGGCGCCGCAGCGCGGTTTCCTGCAAGCGCAGAATTTCTCCGCGGCCGCAAAGTCCCTGGCTTTGCTGCCCGGTGCGGACGGGCTGGCCGGGGCGGTTCTGGGACTTGGAGACGATACCTCTCCCTTTGCCTTTGGCGGCCTGGCCGGCGGCCTGCCGCCCGGCAGCGTCTGGCGGCTGCAGCCGGGCGATTTTTCCCCGGATGACGCGGCCCTCGGGTTTCTCCTGGGTGCCTATAGCTATGACCGCCTGAAGCCGCGCCCGAAACCGCCGGCGCAATTACTGGCTGCCGATATCGGCCCCCGCGCCGTCGCCTTGGCGGAAGCGATTTGTTTTGTCCGGGACCTGATCAACACCCCGGCCAATCTGCTCGGCCCGGTTGAGCTTGCCGATGCCGCTTGCGCGCTCGCCGGTGATTTTCAGGCTGAGGTTGAACGGGTCAATGGCGCGGCGCTGGCTGCACGGTTCCCCGCCTTGAATGCTGTCGGCGCCGGATCGGAGCGAGCGCCGGAGGCGGTTTTTTTCGCCTGGACCGGCAAGGCCGCGGCGCCCGACGCGCCATTGATCTCCCTCTGCGGCAAAGGTGTGTGCTTCGATACCGGCGGCTATGATCTGAAGCCGAGTGCCGCCATGCTGCGCATGAAGAAAGACATGGGTGGCGCAGCGATTATTTTGGGTCTGGCGCGCCTCATCATGGCATCCGACCTGCCGGTGCGGCTGCAGGTCCGTATCGGTTGCGTTGAAAACAGCATCTCCGGCCATGCGATGCGGCCCTCCGATGTCTTGCAAACGCATGCCGGCCTTAGCGTCGAAGTTGGTAATACCGATGCCGAAGGCCGGCTGGTCCTTTGCGATCTGCTGGCCGAAGCCGCCGCGGCGCAACCGCACTGGCTGATTGACGCGGCAACCTTGACGGGTGCAGCGCGCGTTGCCCTGGGCCCGGACATTCCCGCCCTGTTTTCAAATAATGATGATCTGGCCAAAGAAATTCTCGGTGCCGGCAACGCGGTGCATGATCCGTTATGGCGGTTGCCACTCTGGCAGGATTACAATTCGTGGCTTGATAGTAACATTGCGGATACAAATACCGTGTCCTTTAAGCCCTTCGCTGGCGCAATCATCGCGGCATTGTTCCTGCGCCGTTTCGTCCCGGATGCGGTCCCCTGGGCGCATATCGACGTCTATGCCTGGAACGATCAATCACGTCCGGGCCGGCCTGAGGGCGGCGAAGCGCAGACCTTGCGCGCCTTGTTTGCGGCGCTGGAAAACCAGTTTCATCAGCGCTGATCTACGATTTGGTGAATTGTTTCTAAATCTAGATTAAACTTCACTTTAGTTTGAATCGAAAACACATTTAAACAGGCAAGCTCAGCCGGAAATGCGGCCGGGGCAATTGCCATTCCGGCAGACGGCGTGAACTTGCCTCGAAACATTCGATTATCAAAGGTTTCTCTAAGTGTTGCCGCGCAGTTACCAGAAATTTTTCGCCCTGCCGAAAATTCTGACGGAAACGTAACGTTGCGGGCATTTATCGAAGTTTAACCATATTGCGGTATTTTCATTTTTACTGGCTTGTGATTTTCACAAATGAATCTTAAATAGGTGTTCGAGTGTAATTAATTTTAGCAAAGACAGTAATGATCGCATCAAGATAGTGATCGTGAAAATGGCCTTTTTTAGCTAGCGAAGGCCGCGATTTTTTCACATTCCATCCAGTCTAATCATTCCGGTCAAGGTGATATACCTCTCCAGGGTCGGCCTATATTCTATGATTTGTTTTTTACGAATTTTGCCAGAAAGGAAATAAAATGGCAGCGCATCTCTCATCCGACCAGCTGGTTGGAATTCTTCGTGACACCGTTGTTTCGCTCGTTCGACGCGACGGTGTTGACCTTTCAGCCCGCCAGCTGGGCGTATTCCTGACCTGTTATCTTAACGAAGGCGGTCATACGGTGCGCGGCCTGGCGCTTGATCTGAATGTCTCGAAGCCGGCGATCACCCGCGCGCTGGATCGGCTGACCGAGCTGGATTTCGTGCGCCGCAAAGTGGATCCGGCGGACCGCCGTAGCGTCCTGGTTCAGCGTACCCCCAAAGGCGCCGCCTTCCTTCGCGAGACCCGCAATATCATGACGGAGGCTTTGGCCGCCAACCGTACCGAAGCCGCGAGCCGCCGCGCCGCCGGCTAAGGCTTGTTTGGCCTAGCTACGCGTTATCGATCTAGTATTACGAAACAGTAATATGCGGCGAAGAATGTTTACCAAGGTTACGTTCGACGCCGCCATATTGTTTGCCGGTTTTTCGCTTTGGGACTGTGGCAGGGCGGAAGCCGACCAGCTTTCCGGCCCGCCCGTTTTGGCGGCGCAGCCAGCCGCCGGGTCGCAAGCCGCGCCGCTCAGCGCAGCTGACCAGGCGCTGATTTCCCAGGTTGAAAAATATCTCAACAGCCTCACCGCCCTCACTGCGAATTTTCTCCAGGTGGCGGCCGACGGCTCCACCCGCACCGGCAAAGCCTGGCTGCAACGCCCCGGAAAAATGCGCTTCGAGTACGACCCTCCGGATCCGCAACTTCTGGTGGCCGGCTTTGGCCTGCTGGTCTATAACGATCCGGAGCTCGGTCAGACCACCAACATCCCGCTCTCCGCAACGCCGCTTGGCATCCTGCTGGCTAAGCACGTGGTCCTCACAGGCGCCGTGACCGTGACCAATATCCAACGCAATCCGGGCGAGGTTGAAATCACGCTGATCCGCACCGGCAAAGCCGCCGCCGGTAGCCTTACGCTGGTCTTCGGCACCGATCCGCTCGAGCTCCGGCAATGGCAGGTGATCGACGCGCAAAACCGCGAAACCCGCGTCAGCCTCTACGACATCGCCCCCGGCGGCCCATTTCCGGATTCCCTGTTCACCTTCCAAGGCCCATCTCCAATTCCATCAGGCGGTTAGCAAAGGCAAGAAGTTCTTTTTTGAAAAAAAGAACCAAAAAACTTTTTTGAAACCGGGTCATGGGCGCCGGGATGCCGACGCCCCAGGCCTGGAATAAAAAGTCGTTTTGCTTGCCGGCGGCTAGTGCTTTTTCTTCAGAAAAAGAAGGGCTTGCTATCTCTATTTGCGCCTCTATACGCGGCGCATGACAAGCAAGCTCACGGTCGTAACCTGGAATATCAACTCGCTCCGCCTGCGCCAGGCGCATCTGCCAACCATCATCGCGGCCATGGCGCCGGATGTGATCTGCCTGCAGGAAACCAAAGTGCCGGACGATCTTTTCCCGGCAAATCTCGCCGCCGATACCGGCTTTCAGCATTCCCTGATGCGCGGGATGAAAGGCTATAACGGCGTTGCCATCCTCTCGCGCCTGCCGCTCACCCTGATCCCCGATACGCCGGATTGGTGCGCCAAAACCGATTGCCGCCATATCGCCGCCGGCATCGAGGTCGGGGGTAGGCCGATCACTTTGCATAATTTCTACGTCCCCGCCGGCGGCGATATTCCGGATCGCGAGCAGAACGTGAAATTCGCCCATAAGCTGGACTTCATCGCCGAGGCCCGCGCCCATTTCGCCGCCCAGCCGCCGCATCGCGCCATTCTGGTCGGTGATCTCAATATCGCGCCGCTCGAACACGATGTATGGAGCCATAAGCAGCTCCTCAACATCGTCAGCCACACCCCGCCGGAGACCGCCGGCCTCAACGCCTGGCTGGCCGAAGGCTTCACCGACGCGCTCCGCCACTTCGTTCCGCCGGAGGAAAAACTCTACACCTGGTGGTCCTACCGCAACCGCGACTGGGAAATCTCCAACCGCGGCCGCCGGCTGGACCATGTCTGGGTCTCCCACGACCTCGCCCCCAATTTGGTCTCGCACCAAATCCTGAAATCGGCCCGTAACTGGGAACAACCCTCAGACCACGTCCCCGTCGCCGTCACGCTATCGGTATGAAGGAAGGAAGCGCTTCTTTTTCTGAAGAAAAAGAAGCAAAAAGACTTCTTTTAATCTGGGCCTTGGGCGTTGGTGGGGCCAAAGCCAATGGCCCAGATTCAAAGAAGTTTTTGCAGAGCTTTTT
>Ga0116226_10005789_pt1 | contig 11052 bp, 7 predicted proteins | sample S1TSphfallax_FD_89692 | JGI IMG/M metagenome (GOLD analysis project Ga0116226, IMG submission 89692) | Host-associated microbial communities from peat moss isolated from Minnesota, USA - S1T2_Fa - Sphagnum fallax MG | ecosystem: Host-associated > Plants > Peat moss > Unclassified | place: USA... | reverse complement strand
ATTCAAAAAAAAAGATATGAAAAAATCGAATGAAATTAGATTTAAACTTGCTTTCATCATCATCATCATCGACTACAGGTGAATTTGATCGTTCAATGACATATCGAGCTGATTCACGTCGTGTTTCATTTTGTGGTACATCAGCTCGAGGAATAAGTTGACGTCGAGCATTATTATTTCTTGTTATAACACGTTCATTTCTTTGTTCTTCAGTTAATGGTTCATCTACATTAACTAAAGCAAAACAATTTTTCTTTCCAACAAAAAATAAATTTGCAAATTTTAATATTTTACCTGCATTATTTGTATTAGTATTAATTGATGTATATTGAGGTTCACTTGGAGGATCAACTGCTGTAATCATATAAACAATTGTAGCTAAAATGAAAAAGAAATTATTAACAATAAAATTCAATAATAAAAAAAATTTACATGAATAAATTAATGCTGGAAAGATTGGTTCACCACGTTCTTGTGCTGTTTCAACTAAAATACGTAATGGACCTTTTGGACAAAGAACAGCGATTAAATCTAAAAATTAATATTTAAAAATCGATTTTCTTTCTTTTGTTTTTTTAATTACCCCATATTGATATAACACCAAGAATAAGCCAACCTGTCCAATCAGGTAAAAATTTATAAAAAACAAGTGCCAAAAGTGCAGACATAAGAATTAAATAAGCTTGTTGAACACGTAATGGACCTTGCCAATGAATACAAAACATACCAACAACACCAATATTCCATGTTATAAAACAGATTGTTATCATATCAATAGGTCGATTTAATGATGCTGATATACTACTGCAAAACCAAAATTCATAATTTTATTATTTTCTATTTTCTATAATAATACAAACCTGAAATATGAATATAGAAAAAAGAAGAGTAACATCAATGTTGTTAAAATCAACCATCCATGAATGATCTATAGAAAATTATCAATCGTTACATAATAATGAAGGAAAACTTAAAAACTTCTATCAGTAGAATAGATAAATCCTCGACTATACCTTATAACATTTAAATTTATATAATAATATCAAAATAATAGTAGCCGTGATAACAAAACCCATAAAAATAAATGTATTCGCCAATGAAAATAATATTCTTTGCGTATTCGTCGATTTATCTTCAGTAAAAGGTGTATAACTAAAAAAAATACAATCAAAATAGATTGTTTTCCAAATATTTTCTTACGCCCATGTTGCACCACCAGGAGTATATGTACCTTAAAAATAAAATTTCAAATTTATCGGTTTTTTTTCTTAATCAATTAATAAACTAACTCGTTGTTTTAATTGTTAAAATAACAATCAGCATACAAAGTGATACAGGTACAAATAATTTCACAACATGACTTGCTCCTAAACAAATTCAAATAAAATTTTTTTCTTTAATACAAATAAATAAACTACAAACCATATTTAAATATTTCTTCATGTTCATTATTTAATGGTCTTTGTTCATCGGAATTTCCATTTCTTCGATGTCTATGAGTTGTTTCATGATCTTGTGGATCAATAGCTTCAACTCGTGAATGAGAAGAAGAAGCAGTTGCCGCTGCATTAGATGAAATATCTCCCCCGATTGTTGATGTCTACATTAAAAAATAAAATAGAAATAATATTTTAAAGAAAATTCCAAAGCAAATAATAAGACGATGAATTTTTCCTATATCTAACCTGAATAATTGCTACATCGGGCAAAACAGCAACATCTGGTCTCTAATGAATAAATTAATTTGTTAGTAAAAAAAAACAAGCATTCTTTTTTTTTTTGTTATTAATGTTAATTTGAATACCTCATGGCTACCGGTAAATTCATCGTCACCGTGAGATCTCAACAAGTGGGTCATTTCGTCGGATGAATCTTGATTATCGTTGCTTAATCGACGCATGCAATCATGACGGAAGGAAAACTAAGAAATGAAATGAATAATATTTATTTTACCGTCTTTTTTTCTATTGGTTATTTTATTAAATCAATTTAAATACAACTAGCGACATACAAAAAAAAACTGGATAAAGGAAATTCATTCGCAATCTAAACCAATGAAAATAAAATGGATATCTATTGTTTGTTTGTTTTGTTAATATGGTTCACTCGATTGGAGTGGAGCTGCGGCATTAGCCACCCTCAAGATTGTTTGAGTTATCTCGATCAACTTTTTTCTTCATTTATTCATGATTGTTTTTCTGACCGTGCACAAAAAGTTTTCAATCATGAAGTATGAAAGTTGAAAAATAGCCAAAACTTTCAGCGTTTTATCGCTATAGAATTGGTGAATTAATAAAAAAATAACTTTGCATGGATAACTCCCTCATCGAGTATTCTCCCGAATTTCTTTCATTTAATATGTCTTATCTCTATAATTAATTAGAGAAAAATTTTATTTCTTTAATCTACCTATGTGGATAGATGTTAAAGAAATAGAAAAACAAAAAGATCAAACGAGACATAGAAAGAATATTTAACAAAAATTCCGTCTAGTCTGGCGTAGCTTCAGGATTTTTTTAAATCTTGGTTTTGGCTGTTAGACTATGGAATTAAAGATCAAATGGGAGAAGCGAATAAATCGCGAAAAATAAAAGCGCAATATATGACGACAATCAAGAAGATGATTTGATTGATATAACGGCATAAAAAGCGCGACAAAATTTCTTCTCTTTTTGAAATTTGATAATTTATTATGTTAATTTTTGCAAGATTTATTTTGATTAGAAGAGGAAAATGTTTATGATTATTGAGACAAAATTTCATTCAAGGACTTTTAGTAGATATGAAATTTGATTTGATATCTTTTTGTTTGAAAAGAAATTTAAATAAACAATGAGAATATTCATAATAATCAAGAGAGCAATGTGGTCAAATCTTCATATCTTGCTAAACAAATACCGGCACAATTGTCAGAGGATTGGTCTCTTCAACCTCTCCTATGTTATCTATGTAAACTTATCTTTTTGCCCATGAGAAAAAGAAAAACCAACCAACTGACATTTTTTAAATAACTTTTGTCTTCAGTTTATCATTGAATTCATTATCATTGTTCTTTTTATTTATTCATATTTACACTAGGATTGTGTACCTATTACCAAATAATAACCAACTTCTTAATTAATTATATTTATAATTTAAATAGAAGAAAAAATTTGATTTATTTAGTTTTGATATTTAATTATATTATCTAATAATTGATAATGTTTTGTTTTTTTAATTTTCTATTATTATCTGTTTAATAGATAGAAGATTTTTGTCTATCTCAAAAGAGATAGAAGAAAAAGAAGAAAAAAAATTAAAGAATATAAACTCAAAAGACACTGAGAATCTGTTTACAAGTATTACACAAGAAATGTACTTGAATATGAAGAAGAAAAAACATGATTACTAAAAACAAGCCATCAACTATAATAATTCGTATGTGTTGTCTAACTATCTATTGTCTCATACACTTGTATTTGTTATAAACATGCATCTAGATTAAATTTATAAATGTCGTCTATTAAAATGTCCGAATATTCCAATACAACTTTTACCAATTACAAATATCGAATTCGTCAAAGTCTTTATTGTGTAGTATGTTCAGCACCAGCATTTGGAATGAATTTTAATGCTTGTTCGTATTTAATGAATATTTTTTTTTTTTCTTTAGAATTATTTTTATTTTCATTTTAGTAACTTGTCAAAGTTGTAAGGCATTTTTTCGACGTAATGCTCTTAAACCACCTGTATGTATAAACTATTGATGTATTATTCAAGAATACTAATTATTTTATTTGAATAGCATCTACTTCGATGTTTAAAAAATCGTTCATGTATTATTGATATATCTACTCGACGAAATTGTCCATCTTGTCGATTAGAAAAATGTTTAGCTGTTGGTAAATTTGATAGAAAAAAAATATATATAAGATTTTTATTTAAAAAATAAATTTTCTATTTATAGGTATGAATCGTCAATTAATTCAATCAGCTGAAGAAAAATTTCGAAAAAAACAAAATCGGTTAGAACAACAACAACAAGCGAAGAAATTTCTTTTACCAAAAGAAAATCCATATCTATCATTAATGACAGATAAAGATCGTTTATTATTAAATCAAATTCGTCATGCTTATGAAAATCGTACACATTATTTTCATCCTTTTGATATTTTACCCGAACTATTATTAAATAATGATTTTTTTGTACATTTTTCAACATTAAGTGAATTAATTAATGCACGATCAATAACAATTGTTCGTTTAATAGTATTTTTTAAATTAGCATCACCACAATTTCAATCACTTAATACTGATGATAAAGTAGCATTAGTGAAATTTAATATGCCAACATTATTTTGGCTTAACGTTGCTTTATGTTATAATCCAATAACAAATACATTTTGTGAAGATGAACAATATGATTTAATATTTGATGGAAAAAATCTTGTTGATTTTTATGGATTAGATATTTATAATCAAATAATCAAATATTTATGTTTATTACATCAATTTATTCAAATTGATCCAATGATTATTTATTTATTAATATTAATTTTACTTTTTTCACATTTTTCGAGTTGTACATCATTAGCTGAACCTATTTTATATGATCATGATTATATAAGACAGACACAAAATTCTTATATAACATTACTTGTAAGAATTTTATGTGAAAAATTTGGTGAACGATATGCAAATATACTTTTAGCAAAACTTATTTTAATTTGTTTAAATATTCAAAATCTTAGTCGAGATGTTTGTTATATTGAATCAACACAAACATTAAATGAAAATATTTTAAGTTTAATGAGAGTCTTTCTAATGAGATAATTTTTTTTTCTTCTTCATCAAATCATGTGAATATACATGTCAGTAATAATCGATTGTAAGGTTTGTTTGTTTTTTCTTTCTTCGAATTTACTGTTTGTCATCTAAAATTTTTTTTTTTTTACGAATGTATTAGAATAAAAATAAATATTCATCATCATCTTATAATTATTAAGAAATTTTGTCAATATTTGAAAAAATGAATGTTGATTTTCGAAAACAAAATTGTCAGTAAAGTTAATTTTCTATTGTCAAAATTTTTGACATTGACAAATAGACTGCTGAATGGTTTAAACGAATATTTCAGTGCATAAATAACAATAATCGACATATTTTCTTCAGTAGTATAGGTAGGTGTAAAACGCAACACCATTGGTTCGAAAAAAGAAAGTACTTGATAAGAAAAAAGGGTGTTAAATATTCTACTTACATTATTATTTGATTAATAAAAGAAATTAAACTAATAAATTGATGTAAACCTTACTTTTTGTCTATACAGTCCTAGGATACAGTGGAATGAGTGATTATATATAAGAAATGGCGTATTGCACCCAGCGACCTTTGTTTTTCTTTTATATTCTACATGTAATATTAGAGTTAGAATGTATTCAAGGAAAAAAACTTATCGTACCGAATGATACGACAGATTAATTAACTTTTTTAAGAAAATACATGATAGAATGATATTCTATTCGATGATCCTTATGGTGTGATTTTGCTATTAATCTTTTTAAGAAGGGGCGTTCTTTTAATCCTCAAAAAGATAGTCTATAATTTGCCACATGGATTTGAATCAACCTTTATATAGATTTTCGTGATAAAAAATCAATTCTTTGAAAAAGAAACTTTTTTTCTTGTAATATCTCAAGGAATATAGTCCATGAATAGATAAAAAGATCCATAGAACAATGAGTAAAATGTTTATTATTTGCATAATAAATAAAAATCTTTAGAATTTTTTTTTTATAGATAAAATATGATAATTCATTTGAATATTTGATAAAAAAAGATCTATTTTCATAATTTTATTATAGATATGCCAAAATTATTTATTGAATAAAACTAAATATGAAGACAATATTCTTCCAAAAAAGAAAAAAAAAATCTTTTTTTTTTTTGTTTAGTATTATTTTTTTTTTTTTTTTTCTTATTTGCCCATCGTCAATGAGAACAGTGGGCGTCTATATATAATTTTTTTTGCTTCTCTTTTCTTTTCTGTCTATCAAGCAAAAACCCCCATTTATTTTATCGTACTTGCTTATGTCACGCTGATCTATATTCGCTTATATATTATAAAACTACAATAGTACATAGATATTTTTGGATAATATTATTATAGGACAGAAACTAAAAGATATGATTTGTGTTGATATGTATCTACTAATAGATAATATGAGTTCTAATATTAACCGAAAATATACATAGAAAATATTGAAATTTATTTCATTTTTTTTTAAAACTACGCTTCGATAATGTCGATAATCATCAGGTGTATTTAAAAAAAGAGCCTACGCGCATCTCCGCGTTTCTATATACATGTGACTATAAGTAATTTTATTCGTTCTGTATTTTTCTTATTTCTAGAAGCATTAGTCTAACACGTAAGTATTCATATACGTCCATAAATTCCTTGTTTATTCTATCCGAAAAGTACATTACATTTTTGATAAGTGAAAATATATGGTCTAATATTTTTTGATTCTTTCGTAGGACGTAAAGTACAATCGAACGAAAGTACTTGTATGCTCTTTTGATATATACTCTGTTTTTTGTTACTATTTATGATAAAGGATAGAAAGAAGAAAAATAAAATACCTCAAAAATCATGTTTTCCATTAAAATTTTTAATTAACTGAACGAACGATAGAGTTCCTACAAGAACATTTAAGATTACTTTTTATAGTACCTGGTGACCCTAAAGTCCTTGTCAATGCTCTTTAGCAGTATTTTTTTCCTTTGCCTAATAGTGTTGATGTTGTTCTGTAACCGGTTTTGTTTCTTTTGCTTTTCTTTTTTTCTTTTTCTCTTTCGTCGTCTCTGTTTGTGCTGCCTTCATACTTTTAACATGGTGGGTACCCTTGTATGCGTGCGAATGCCCGCATAGACATATAGAAATAACATCAAATTCTCACGATAGTAAGGAAGGGAACGTAGGTAAGAATATTGCGAATAAGAATAATCGGGAGAGAAAAGAAAACTTTTTTCTTTTGATCTATCGAAACAGTTTTTTCGATTGTTATTATTCATCATATAAAAATGTATAGAATCTTTCTTTTACAACATTGATTTTTCCAGTTTAGCAAAAAAGGGACGGATCAGCCGCACCCATTTTTTTTTCTTTCATCAAAATGAAAAAAATTTTATGTCCAATTTGATCTATGTTTATAATAATATCTCCCTTATTTATTTACATGTTATTATGTAGATGTTCAATTTTTTTTACGCATAATTATGTGATCATTTTTCTTCTTCGTTTTCAGATATAAATATATATATAAAATGAATCGTAAACGAAATGATTGGGAATATAATGATCATAAAGACAATGAACTAGGTCCTATGACAAAAAAGATCAAAAGTCCATTACCAGCTGTCGATAAACTAAGTCTGCAGCATAAAAATGATGAAAGCATGTTCTTGGATGAGAAACAATCGATATATGGAAAGAATATGGACACAGTTGGACAAAATGGTCTTATGAAATTGGCTATTATTTCCAATTTACCACCGCAGGTATTTGAAATGAAAAGAATGTGTAATTTAATCAATTTTCTTTTTCTTTATATGAGAATAGTCGTCATCAGGAGTATGCCATAATCGAAAACGACGACCTCGTGCTTCACAAGAAATGTATGGATCTAATACATCGACAGATTCTTCAATATCTTTTGAAACAACAAGTGTCAATGGTCTAACACGAAAAAAATCTGATCTTTCTTGTGTCGGTAATTATATTGATGTATTTTTCAAATTAAAAAAATGTCTTATCTTGTATTATTCAAAGATAAGATTATATCTTTCAAGTTATTATTAATTTTAAGCAAAGGATAAAATTTTCTCAATTTAGAATCAAAGATATTTGAGTATTTTCATCTAATAAGTCTCTCTATAAATATCTAAACTTATATTAATGATGAAAAGAGAAATGCCCTTAAAGGAGAAATATTTTTTTCCATTCGTTTATACTACACGTCAAGTAATATGCGTCGTAATAGAAAGATAACTAAAATAACTTTTCATATAAACAAAAGATAAAATAAATTTATTCTTAATTTTTTCATAGTTTGTTGTGGTTTGGCACATGGATATAATTTTGATGCAATCTCATGTGAATCTTGTAAAGCATTTTTTCGACGAAATGCTCTTTTTAATGTGGTAAATTTTCAAAAAAAAAAATTGAATTTTTTTTCTGAAACAAATGTTCTTCATTAGGATCGATTAAAATGTCGTCGTGATGGTGCTTGTGAAATATCCTTAGAAACCCGACGTCGATGTAAATCATGTCGATTAAAAAAATGTTTTGCAGTTGGTAAGAATTATTTTTATTATTTATTCATCCTTATATATATTTAATCATAGGTATGCGTAAAGAATGGATATTAACAGAAGAAGAAAAATTAAATAAAAAACGTCGTATTGAAGAAAATAGACGACTTCGTTTAGCTAATACAAATGAACCAATAAATTCTATTGAAAAATTTGATTTAGATTTGCAAAGTGTTGTACTTAATAAAAATAAAATCTCTTCGATAAATTCAATATCATCTGTTCAAAATGGTGATGTTATTAGCAATGTTGTGACAGCTTTTAATGATGGATTTAAATTAGATCCAACTAGTTATGGTTGGTCATATCCATTAGCAAAAAAAATTACTGCTTTATGTCAGATATTGAATACAAAAAATACAACAGCACTTCGTCTTATTAGTTTTTATAAAAGATTAGCAGAATTTGATGCTCTAAATGAAATTGATAAAGTTAATCTTATAAAAAATAATTTACCATATATTTTCATTTTTCATGGTTCACTTGGGTATGTATCATCTACAAATAATAGAGATTTAAAATTTATTTTTCATTATATTTTAGATATGATCCAATTAATGACATTTATCATGAAGGAATTCCTACAAATGATACTATTTTATATGGTGCTGATATTCGTGAAGCACATGGATATGATATACATTTACGTTGTACTTTAATAATGCGTTCATTACAATCAATTGTTCATATGGATCGACGAATTATGCAGTTAGCACTTGTTATTATCCTTTTTTCAAAAGGTCTTTCCAGTATGATCAATACAACAGAACCATTGTTACATAATTATCGACAAGTATATCAAGTACAAAATTTTTATGTTGAACAATTATGGTTATTTATGGAAAAATATTATGGACTAAAACGAACGATTCTCATGTTTTCAACATTAACCAGTAACTGTTTACTTATTCAAGTACTTCTTCGTGATATTCAACAAGATATACATGAAAAATTAGATCCATGTCAAGTACCACCTATTATGCGGACTCTGATGCATCTCTCATAATGAATATATATACATATATATATATATAGGACAGTTTGAAAAATTAGTTAGCAGATCAGTATGATTATTGTTTGTTTCTATAACTATGATTATTATTATCAGTTTCTTTTTTTTTCTTTTTTTCTTTTTATCATTTTGTTGCAAAATAAACGTATATAAACGGTAGTATTTGTTTTTTCTTTCGATGCGCAATGAGCATACATATTTACATAGAAATAAAGTACAAACAAACAAAAAGAAAATGCGTAATAGAAATCTTGCAATACTTGACATTGAGATTCATTTTTGCATAAGAAAAAAACAAAAAAGAGTACCTTTCACTCATATAGAAGAAACACAGTAGACAGATTTTGTTCTATTTTTAAATTGAACGATTATTCATCAAATATTACGAAATTTAATCGATTGTTGAAAGAACAAATATATATTAATTTCCTATGAATATAAATTGAATTAGCCAATTGTTCAAAAACCCAAGATCTATCGAATTTTTTGGATGAAAAAACAAATTCATTTCTTGTAAAGAACTAACCATCCGTCTTGTCCTTTGTCGACATATAACATATTCTACTGATTGTCTTCACTTTTTTTTTCACTATGATAATTAAAAATGTCCTCGAAAAAATGCTCTATTTAGTTTAAGAAGGCCATATTCACAAGCATAAAATGGAAAACTTGGATTAAGTTCTTTATGATAGATAACATAATTTTGAGAATTAAATAAATAAAATAAAGCATTTGTTTCAAATAATCGTTCACGATCAAGATGAACTTCCTGAAAAAGAAGAAAAAAAAATATATGTATAGATAAAATCGAAAAATTTTATTTTTTTTTTCTTACAATAAGAATTTGTCGAATATAAACAGGTCGTAAATTTCGATTAATTACATTATTAGAAAAAAATATATGAAATAATAAATATTCACTATATTCAATATCAATTTTAAGTATATCTATTTCAGAATTTGTATGATTACGTTCAATCATAAATTGACTTAATGTCTTTGTTCCATTTTGACCATTACCTAATTTAACAAAATGAAAAGTACAAATACCATTTGGACATATTGCATATTGCATATCAATTGTATGAATAGAACAATGAGGTAAATATTTATGTACAGCTTGTTCAAAACGAAAATCTCTACCAGAACCCAATGAATAGATAAGACATGAAGATTTCGATTTTAAATATTCTATATCACATACCTAAAATTAAAGAAATTTTATATGACAATAACGATAGAGACTATCTTTAAGATTTTCAAAGTACACCTGAAATGGGCTTGTCAAACAAAACATTTTTTTTTTCGAAGGTCTTTGTTGAAGAATGTTCCTATTGGTCGTATTCAACTATACATTAAACCTTAAAACCTGTGAAATATGTATTGTATTTTACACCTCAGAATACATCCGAGAATTAAAAAAAGTCATATTTATTGCAAATTAATTTCTCCGTTTTCTAAAGTGATAGAACATAAAACTTTATTCATATTCTCCTGTGTGAAATCAAGAGCAGAGGCTTTAACATATATCCCTTTGTTTTATCTAAACATAGCAGGATCATGATAACAAAGCTTTATAGAAGTCAACCCTTAACTAAAATCTAAAAGTCAATCGTCTTCTGATCAATGCGGTTATGTTCTCTAGTAAAACGCTATTAGGCAAATTTTAAATAAGATGATTTCGT
>Ga0116226_10005788_pt1 | contig 11054 bp, 6 predicted proteins | sample S1TSphfallax_FD_89692 | JGI IMG/M metagenome (GOLD analysis project Ga0116226, IMG submission 89692) | Host-associated microbial communities from peat moss isolated from Minnesota, USA - S1T2_Fa - Sphagnum fallax MG | ecosystem: Host-associated > Plants > Peat moss > Unclassified | place: USA... | reverse complement strand
CATAGGCGCGCTGGTAGGCGACGATCGTGTCGTCGACCAGCTTGATCTGCGCGTCGGCGCTGCGTACCTCGAAGTAATCCATCGCTAACTCGGCATGCAGGCTGAGCCGGGCATTTTCTAAGTCGGCGGCACTGGCCTGCGCACTCTCGCGGGCCGCAGTGATACTCCTGCGAATCCGGCCCCATAAGTCAACCTCGTAACTCAGGTCAAAGGGCAGGTTAAAGTCGCCTTCGCCATTATTCTCGAGTGAATCATTAAAGTAAGGCTGGTGCCCGGATAAACGCTCGCCACCAATCGACGGACCTACCCCGATCGTCGGAGCGAGGTTCGCCTTGTTATAACTGATCTGCGCGCGCGCCGAACGGAAGTTAGCCTCCGCCGCCTTGAGGGTCTGGTTCGCGGTATCTACCTGCACTTCGAGCGCATTGAGCTGCGGATCGCTGAAGTCCTGCCACCAATTCCCCTTGATCGCGCCATCGCTCGGGGTGCCGGTCTTCCAGCCTTCGCCCGCGGCCGGGGTTGCTTCCTTGAACTCCGGCGCAACAGGCGCGGCCGGCTTGACGTATTTAGGACCGACCATGCAGCCGCTGATACTCAGCAAAACTGTGCCCGTCAGAATAGAAGTTGTAACCCCGCGATTCACTGCCCTTCTCCGTGTGCCTGCCCCTCAGCCTGCGCCGCGACCGAGACCTTGTCGCCGCTTTCGAGAGAATCGGAAGGATCGAGAATAATCTCGTCTCCCGCCGAAATTCCGGAGAGCACTTCGACTGTCGCGCCATAATCATGACCGATCGTGATCTGCCGCAGTTGCGCATGCCCATTCTCAACGACGCCCACGCGCAAACCCTCGCTGCGAAAGAGCAGCGTGTTCGAAGGAATCGTCAGCGCACGCGCCTCGCCCGGAACATTGAGGTGCACAAACGCATACGCGCCGGGCAGCAACTTACCCGTAACATTGTCGACATCCACCTCGACGTTGAGCGTGCGCGAGCCGGGATCAACCGCATGCGAGCTGCGCACCAGCATGCCTGAAAACTTCTCGTTCGGAAACGCGTCGGAGGTAAGCACAACCCGCTCTCCATCGCGCACGGCGCTCTCATAGACCTCGGGCACCGGCACAAAGACACGCAGCTTGCGCACAGCAGCCAGGTGAAAAAGCTCCTTCGGCATCGTGTTATCGCCCGCCGAGATAAGTGCGCCCGTATCAATGTTGCGCACGGTAATTACTCCGTCAAAGGGCGCGTAGATCTGCTCAAAACTCTGCAACTGCTGCAGCCGCGCCAGGTTTGCCTGCTGCGAGGAAAGGCTGGATTGCGCGGAAGCGAGATTACTCTTGACCTGATCCGCCTCCTGCCGCGAAACCGCATTTTTTGCGAGCAGTTTATCCCAGCGGACCTCGGTCGACTGGGCGAGCTGCAGGTTCGATTGCGCGGTCTTGACATCGGCCTGCGCCTGCGCGACCTGCTGATCGAGCTCTGGCGTCTCAATGACGGCGAGCAACTGACCCTTCTTCACATGAGCGCCGATATCGGCGTACCAGTGCCGCAGATAGCCGCTCGTGCGCGCATAGATCGGCGTGTCTACGTAAGCTTCGACATTGGCCGGCAGCGTGATCTCGGCGGCCGCACCCCCGCCAGAAGGTTTGACAGTGCGCACGGTGGGTGTGGCGGCAGTTTCGGTCTCACGCGTGAGCCTTGTCTCCGACTCGGAACGCGCATGCACTCCGCTGTAAATCAGAAACACAACTGCCAGACATAAAACAACCGCAATCAGTATGCCGCGGCCTCGACCACCGCGCCGCACTGGGGGCGTGCCCTCTGCGGGCCGCGGTTGCAGCGAAGTGCCTATATCTTTCTGTGGTTCCATAATCTCCGCCAACTTACGGCTGTTCGTTCCAGTCTATCGCTCGCCGAGCCTACTTATCTCCGCTTCAGGCGTGGACTTCAGCCTGCGGCCGTCGACGCTGCTGCTCGCCACCCGCCTTGCGGCCATGCAGCAGCCCGAAAACCGAGGGCACAAAAACAAGCGTAGCCACGGTGGCAAACATAAGTCCGCCAATGACCGCGCGGCCGAGCGGTGCGTTCTGTTCGCCGCCATCGCCTAAACCAAGCGCCATCGGCACCATACCGATGATCATCGCGAGCGCGGTCATGCAGACCGGGCGAAATCTGGTGCTGCCTGACTCGATCGCCGCAAGCACCGCGTCCCCATGCTCCGCGTAGCGAATCTTCGCGAAGGAGACAACCAGAATACTATTCGCAGTCGCCACGCCCATGCACATAATCGCGCCCATCAGTGCCGGAACGCTCAGCGTGGTGCGCGTCACAAACAGGAAGCAGACGATGCCGGCAAGCGCAGCCGGCAGTGCGGTAATGATAATAAACGGATCGAGCCATGACTGAAAATTCACCACGATCAGCATGTACACAAGGACGATCGCAAACGCGAGACCAGCCAGCAGCGCGACATACGCCTTGTGCATGGTGTCGACCTGCCCGCGAACGGTGACAAATGTGCCGCGCGGAAACCGGCTCTCATTCTGGTCCACGATACGCTGCACCTGCGCGCCGACTGCTCCCAGATCGCGCCCCTGCACGCCCCCGTAGATATCGATCGTCCGGCGAATATTGTAGTGAGAGACTACCGCCATCTCACTGCCCCGATGCATGGAAGTAATATCGCCGAGGATGCCGGAAGCGCCGGCTCCCATCGAACCGGTCGCCGTCGTGCCCGTGGTCGCGTGGATCGGAATGTTGTCGAGCGCCTGGAGCGAGTCGGTCTTATACTGGGGCGTCTGCGCGACGATGTTATAGTTCACGCCGTTCTTGTAGTTGAGAAAGAACATGGGCGTGATCTGAAAGCTGCCGCTCAAAGTATTGAGCACGCTCTGGGCAACGTCACGCGCGGTGTAGCCGCCTTGCACGGCCTTGGTGCGATCCACGTCGTAGTCAAGTGTGGGATAGTCGAGCGGCTGCTGCACGCGCAGATCGACCAGTCCTGGTACGTGGCGCAACTGCAGCATTAACTCGTCGGCGAGCTGCTTGCTCCGGACTACATCGGTGCCCTGAATCTGCACGTCGATCGGCGCGGGCAGACCGAAGTTAAGAATCTGGGTGGTGATATCTGCAGGGAGAAAGTAGAACAGGACGCCGGGGAAGGCACGCGGCAGCTCGTCACGCAGCCGGCTCACATAGCCGGCGGTCGGATGATGCTCCTCACCCAGGCTCACCATAACATCGGCATCGGAGGCGCCGATAAGTCCCGAGGTACTGTGCATGGTATTCATCGGGCTATAAGGCAGGCCGATGTTATCGAGGATGCTGACTATCTCCTTGGGAGGCACGATCTGCCGGATGTTATCTTCGACCAGGTCGCATAACTTCGCTGTCTCTTCAATACGCAGGCCAGTCTTGCCGCGCAGATGCAGGATGAACTCGCCGCTGTCGGTATCCGGAAAGAAGTCCTGGCCGAGAAGCGGCGCAAGGGCGAACGTGGCCACGCAAGCCAGCAGGAAGACCGGGACAAATACCAGGCGCGCGTGGACCAGGGTTGTGAGCAGAGCCTGGTAGCGCGCACGAACGGCCTCAAACCCGCGCTCGAAGCCACGCTGAAAGAGCACCAGCGGGTTGCTCGACGGCCCACCGTGTTTGGCCCGGAGCAGATACGAAGCCATCGTCGGCACGAGCGTCCTTGACAGGATGTAGGAGGCGATCATCGCGAAGACCACCGCCTCAGCCAGCGGGACGAACAGGTACCGGGTCACGCCGGAGAGAAAGAACATGGGCAGAAAGACGATGCAGATGCAGAGGGTCGAAACGAGTGCAGGCGTCGCGATCTGGCCTGCGCCGTCGAGGATCGCCTCACGCAGGCCATAGCCTTCCTCGAGAAAGCGCTCGATGTTCTCAATCGTCACAGTCGCGTCATCGACCAGGATGCCGACCGCGAGCGCCAGCCCGCCGAGCGTCATGGTGTTGATGGTCTCGCCCAGCATGCCGAGCGCGATGACCGATGACAGGATCGAGAGCGGAATCGAGATCGCGATGATCAGGGTCGAGCGCCAGCTACCGAGGAAGAGCAGGATCATCAGCGCGGTGAGCGCAGCGGCGATGACGGCCTCGCGGATCACGCCCGAGACCGCGCCCCGCACAAAGACCGACTGATCGCTGAGCGGCGTCATCTTCAGGTTGGGTGGCACGATCTGCGCTACCCGCGGCAGCATCTGACGCACGCCGGTGACCACGTCGAGCGTGGAGGCGTTGCCACTCTTGAGGATCGAGATCAGCACGCCGCGGCGGCCGTCGGCGCGCACGATATTCGTTTGAAACGCGGCGCCATCGCTGACCGTGGCCACATCGCGCAGGTACACGGTCGCGCCGTCGATCTGCTTGACCGGTAGCAGGCTGAGGTCGTCGATGGACCGCGGCGCGCTGTTGGTGCGCACATCGTATTCGAGCATGCCGATCTTCGCGAGACCGGAGGGCAGGACGACATTCTGGGCACTCAGCGCGGCGAGGATGTCGGCCGGCGCCACGCCCTTGGCCTGCATCTCCTGCTGATTCATGCTGACGGTGACCTGCCGCTGCTTGCCCCCGTACGGCTGCGGCGCGACCGCGCCCGGTACTGTGATCAGCTGCGGCCGGATGAAGTTGAAGCTGTAGTCGTTCAGTTCCTGCTCGCTGAGCCCCTGGCCAGATACGCTGAGCTGCAGGATGGGCACACTGGAGGCCGAAAAGTTGATGATCTCCGGCGGCAAGGTTCCGGGCGGTAGCTGGCGCAGCATGTATTGCGACGTCGCGGTCACCTGCGCGTTCGCCGTATCCAGGCTCGCGCCGGGCTGCAGGAATATCTTGACCACCACGACGCCGTTGTAGGTCGTCGACTCGGTGTGCTCGATGTTGTCGACCAACGTCGTCAAGCCCTTTTCAAAGGGCGACGTCAGCCGGCCTTCCAGCTCCTCTGCGTTCATGCCGGTGTACTGCCAGGCGATCGCCACGACCGGTATATCTATATTTGGGAATATATCGGTCGGCGTCCTCAGGATCACGACCGGGCTCAAAATCAGGATGAGCAACGCCAGAACGATGAAGGTGTACGGGCGATTGAGCGCGATCTTGACAATCCACATAAAGCTGTCTTTCCGGGCCTGGAACCGTTCGGTGTTAGGGAACTCAGCCCCGGCCGTCCTCCGGCAATGAGGCCGCTGTGCCGGGTCATCCGTCTTCGCCCAGCTTCGAATGCCGCAGATCAGGCCTACAGCGCCAAACCAACCACGCAGCACAGGACTGACATTAGTTCCTCACAAATACGCCAAGAAGCCAAACAGTTTGTTCCGCGCTTGGCGATCGGTTTCACCGATAATCAAACCGTATGGAACTCCGTCACCTCCGCTACTTCGTCGAGGTTGCCGCCGCCGGGGGCTTTACCCGCGCCGCTCGCACCCTGCATGTCTCGCAATCTGCGATAAGCGAACAGGTGCGCGACCTCGAGGACGAACTCGGCGTGCCGCTGCTCGACCGCGCCCAGCATCGCTCCCGGCTCACCCCACACGGAGTGCTGTTTCTTGAGGAGGCACGGCGAACGCTGGCGGCCGCAGACCGCGCGGTCGAAGTCGCCCGGCGTTCGGTGCGCGGCGAGATCGGTACGCTGCTGGTCGGCTTCTTCGTCGGCGGCACGGGCGACTTCTTCGCCCGGCTGATTCGCGACTTCCGCAACCTATACCCCGAGGTGCGCGTCTCGCTCGTCGAGCTCACGCCAAGCGAACAACAGAGCGCGCTTCTCTCCGGCACGATCGATCTCGGCTTTACCCGCGCCGTCGAGCCGGCCGCAGCAGCCCGGCTCAAGGTAGAGCGGCTCTTCGCTGAGCCGCTCTTCGCCGTCATGCCGGCAACGCACCGGCTGGCGCAAGGCACCGTCCAGTTGGCCGAGCTTGCATCGGAGTCCTTCATCGTCGCGCAGCGCCATACCTCGCCCGTGCTCTTTGACAAGGTGATCTCGCTCTGCGCCGAGGCCGGCTTTTCGCCGCGGATCGTTGCGACCGCGTCGGTCTCGACCGGGGTACTGACGCTGGTGCACGCGGGCGAAGGCATCGCGATCCTGCCGAGAAACGCGCAGTACTTCGCGCCGAGCGAGCTCGCCTTCCGGCCGATCGCGCACCCGGAGGCGGCCATCGACTTTGTCGTGGCCTGGCCGCGCGACCGGGAGAGCGCGATTGCTCGCGCGTTTCTGTCCCTTATGCGCCAGCAGCGCGGCCCCGGCCTGCTCGCTTGAACGACCTGCCCAGAGCGGTCTACTGCGGGCATCCGCCCGGAAACGCAGCGGGGCACGGCGAGGTCAGCGAGTCCTCGGAGGTGAAGGTCGATGCTGGAAGCCCAGCCGCGTTGAAGAGTGTCGCCTCGGGAGCATTCGCCCAGGCATAGCGCACAAACTCCGGGTGCTCGACTGCGGTCGCCGTGATGACGACCGTGCCGCCGTCGATGCGCGCCGTCGCCGGATGGAAGCGCCGGTCATGGCCGGCTACTTCAAATGCGGTAAGCGCGCCCTTCGCCGTGAGTCCGTCCGCGTGGTCGAACCAGACGCGCATAGCCGCGCCTTCGACGGTCGCCTCGCGGAAGAGCGGTCCGCTGAACTTGATCTTCTCGCCATAGACCATCGCTCGCGCCGCCAGCGCCAGCCGCGCGCCAACCGTTTGCTTGTCGGCAGGATGCACGTTGTTCGGATCACCGACATCGAGCGTGACGGCCATCGCCGTGTTTGCCAGCTTCAGCGTCCGCCGCTGCGCCTCGCGCACCGTGCCCCAGACTTCGCTCGGCGTGGAGGTGAAACTCGAGATCTGGACGAACAGGAACGGAAAATCGCCCTCATGCCACTGCGTGCGCCAGTCGGTGATCATCGCCGGGAAGGTCTTCTCGTAGAGTGGCGCGCGGGGACCGGTCGCGTCGCTCTCGCCCTGATACCAGATCACACCCTTAATGGTGTAGCTGGTCGCCGGGGCGACGAGCGCGTTGTAGAGTCCCGAAGGCGCCCAGGAGTCCAGGTTCGGGTGCCAGTCATGCTTCGGCGGAGCCTGGCCTGCAGCCTTCGCCGCCTCGTCGGCGCGCTGCTCGGCCGCGATGCGCACCTGTTCGGCGGCAGACAGATCGGCCTGCCCAGCCCGCCACGCAAAGACTGGCATCTCTCCCGCATCTGCCGAGAGACCTTCAAGGCTGACCCAGGCCGCCACCGGCGTGCCACCCCAGGTCGAGTCGATCAGCCCGATGGGCACGTGCTCGCGCTGGTTCAACTCTCGGCCAAAGAGGTACGCGACGGCGGAGAACTTCGCTGCTGTCTCCGGCGTGCAGAGCGTCCATCGCGCACCTTGGTCTTCTAACGGATACGGAGAGCTATTACGTTCAAAGCGCAGCAGGCGGATCTCCGGGTGAGTCGCGCTTGCGATCTCCTCGGCTCCGTTCTTCATCACCGCTGAACCGGGAAAGCCAAGCAGCGGAAACTCCATATTCGACTGACCGGAGGCAAACCAGACGTCGCCGACGAGCATGTCGTTGAGCGTGAGGGTGTTCGCGCCGGAGATCGTCATCGTATACGGTCCGCCGGCGTGCTCGGGCATGAGCCACACCTGCCACCTGCCCAGTGCGTCCGAGACCGTCGCGAGCTTCTGCTCATGGAAGCTGACCGTGACATGCTCCCCTACATCCGCCCAGCCGTATATATGAATGGGCGCCTCGCGCTGCAGAACCGCATGGTCGCTGAGCATGGCTGGCAGCCTGACAGCGGCCTGTGCAGGCTGAATGAACCAGGTCCCGAGAAGCAGGAGAAGAAAGGCAGGTAGGGATACTCTTCGTTGGTTCAGGTACATCAGATCTCCTGGCAAGGTTTGGCTCTCGATGGCTGAAGGACCATACTACGCGCCGGCGGCAAACTCGGGCGATGCCCTGTTCATCTGATCGGTAGAACCTGGACGGCGGGAGATTACGACTATGGTGCGCGTGACTTCGGCGACTCGCCGGTAGACACGAGCGGGGTGCAGCCGTCGCCCGAGGCGATCGAGAGCCTCAGGGCGCCGGCCAAACAACCCGCCTGAACCCCAGCTCGGGCAGGCGGCACCACCGGAGGCAGCGAACGCAGTCCAAATCTCTGATTAACACATTCACGACGTCAAAATCGCCCGCTTCCCAGCTTTGAGCAAAGCATCTTTCGCGATGGGATTCTGAGTAAGGGACGCTTTCGAACATACTCTGGCCGTATATGCTGTTTAGCGAATATTCGATTTCGACCGGCAGAAGTATGTTCGCCAGGGTCCAAAAAACCGAACCGGTGCGAAGCGGCACAAAGGAGTGCGCTACCATTTTAGGGATGTCTCTCACGGAAAAGGCGGCTCGGCTGCACGCAACGCTTGAGGCGCTGGGCAGCGTGCTGGTCGCGTACTCGGGCGGAACCGACTCAGCGTTTCTCGCTTATGCTGCATATCGTGCGCTCGGCGGAAGGATGCTGGCAGTCATTGCCGACTCGCCGTCGCTGCCCCGCGCGGAGTTGGCGGCAGCGCTCGCGTTCACGGCTGAGCACGGCATCCCGACCGAGGTGCTGCACACAGCCGAGCTCGATAACCCGGACTATCAGCGCAACGATGCCCAGCGCTGCTTCCACTGCAAGGACGAGCTGTTTACGCAGATGGAGGCGGCGCGCGACCGGCTCGGGTTTGCGCACCTGGCCTACGGGATGAACCTGGACGATCAGGGTGAGTTTCGCCCGGGCCAGAGGGCCGCATCGCAGCACCATGCGGTGGCGCCGCTGGTCACAGCCGGGCTGACCAAGGCTGAGATTCGCACGCTCGCGCGCGAGCAACAACTGCGCATCTGGGACAAGCCGGCCTTAGCGTGTCTCTCCTCGCGCATCGAGTATGGGCGGCCCGTGACGGCGGAAGCCCTGCTCCAGGTCGAGCATGCCGAGGAGTCGCTGCATCGTCTCGGGTTCAAGCAGGTGCGGGTGCGCCACCATGGCGATCTGGCCCGGGTCGAGATCGCGCGCGACGAACTGCCGGCTGCGTTGAGCCTCTCGATGCTGGATGCGATCACCGCCGCGCTGCGTCCGGCCGGCTTTCTCTACATCACGCTCGACACGCAGGGCTATCGTTCGGGCTCGATGAACGACGTGCTGCCGGTATCCGCGATTACACCTTTGCTCGCGAATCAATGAACTTCGAGGGTACTGCTTAGCTATGCGCATTGCTTATCTTGATTGCTTCGCCGGCATCTCCGGCGACATGTTTCTGGGCGCGCTGCTCGATGCGGGCGTTCCGCCCAGCGTGCTGGCGGATGCCGTGAGCGCCCTCAAATTAGAGGCGAGCCTGCGTATCGAGAAGGTCGACCGCAGCGGTATCTCCTCGACCAAGGTGCATGTCTTCGAGGGCAGCCATCTGGCTGAAGCGCCTCCTCATACGCACTCCCATGAACATACACATACTCATGAACACGGCATCACGCACTCGCATGAGCACTCCCATGAGCATGAGCATGCCCATGCCCACAAGCATGAGCACGAGCACAAACACGAGCACAAGCATGAACATGCGTCCGGGCAGACACACAATCATGAGCACGGCCATGATCACGAGCACGAACATGCGCCAAAACAGATATATACGCAGGACCACCCGCACTCCCACGAACACCCTCATGCACATGGCCGGTCGCTGACCCGGATTCGCGAGCTGATCGAGGACTCGACACTCAGCCGCCTGGTGAAGGACCGGGCCATCCATACCTTCGAGCTGCTCGGGGCCTCGGAAGCGAAGATCCACAACGTGCCGGTCGATCAGATTCACTTCCACGAGGTCGGGGCGGTCGACGCCATCGTGGATATCGTTGCGTCCTCTGCGGGCATCGAGTACCTGAACGCGCAGGGCCCGCTCAGATGGTTCTGCTCGGCGATCAATGTAGGCGGCGGTATGGTCGAGTGCGCTCATGGGACCTTCCCTGTCCCTGCACCGGCGACGGCGGACCTGCTGCGCGAGATGCCGACCTACTCGGCGCATGTGCAAAAGGAGCTTGTGACCCCAACGGGCGCGGCGATCCTGCGAGCGCTCTCCCCAGGCTTTGGCGTCCAGCCCGCGATGCGGGTGACCTCGATCGGCTACGGCGCGGGTACGCGCAACCCGAAGGGCTTCCCGAACGTACTGCGGCTAAGCCTCGGCGAGGCCGAGCCGGTCGCAGGCGAACACTCACGGCACAGCCATAGCCCCGTAGAGACAACAGTCATGGTGCTCGAAGCAGCCATCGACGACGCCACTCCGCAGCTGCTGGCCTATGTAGCCGAGCGTGCGCTCGAGGCCGGCGCACTCGACGTCATGCTGACCCCGGTCGTCATGAAGAAGGGCCGTCCGGCAACGCTCGTCACCGTTCTCTGCGACCCTGCCCAGACCTCCATCTTCGAGACACTCCTGCTCCGCGAAACAACCTCGCTCGGCATTCGCAAGCATCTCGAAGAGCGCTCTTGCCTCGACCGCAAGCACACTACGGTCTCGACCGAGTATGGCGAGATCCGGGTCAAGATCGGCTCGCTCCATGGTGAGGAGCTGAACGTAATGCCGGAGTTCGAGGACTGCCGCGCGGCAGCCCGGCAGCTCGGCGTGCCGCTCAAACAGGTCATGCAGGCGGCTATAGCAGCCTGCGCCATGACCCCTGCCCGGTAAAGCGCTCATGAACAAGAGTTCCCTTCTTGCACTGCTGGCCCAGGTCGAGCGCGGTGGACTCACGCCCGAGGCAGCCGCTGACCAGCTCGCCAGGCTGCCCTATGAAGACCTCGGCTACGCGCGCGTCGATCACCACCGGACGCTGCGCACCGGTCTGCCGGAGGTGATCTACGCCGCCGGAAAAACCGCTGAGCAGACGGCCGGCATCTTCGCGCGCATGGCGGCGAGCGGGGTCGACGTGCTGGCCACCCGCGTCAGCCAAGCAGCCGCTGCGCTCATCCTCGCGGAGCATCCGGCCGCGAGCTACCACCAGCTTTCCGGCATTCTCACCCTCAAGCAGACCCCGGCGGCTCCGGTTACCGGGCGGGTT
>Ga0116226_10005787_pt1 | contig 11054 bp, 9 predicted proteins | sample S1TSphfallax_FD_89692 | JGI IMG/M metagenome (GOLD analysis project Ga0116226, IMG submission 89692) | Host-associated microbial communities from peat moss isolated from Minnesota, USA - S1T2_Fa - Sphagnum fallax MG | ecosystem: Host-associated > Plants > Peat moss > Unclassified | place: USA... | reverse complement strand
CAGACATTTATAACCTGATTTTTGGGCTAAGTGGGCAATTTTACCAATTGTCGTCGTTTTCCCAGCGCCATTGATTCCTGTGACCAACCAAATATTTAAAGTGCCTTTTTCTGGAGCCAGCCCAGGTCTTTCCTGGGATTTCACCGGCTTATCCAGTATATCTCGCAAAATTTGTTTCAAGTAGGCGATCGCTTGGTCTGGTGGTGTGACTTCTTGGACTAATTTTTTTTGCAGGGTATTAATAATCAAATCAGTCGCCTCTACACCCACATCAGCTTGTAGGAGTAATGCTTCAATTTCTCCTACTGCTGTTTGATTAAGTGGACCTTGTCCGACAATAGCCTTTAATTGATTAAGAATACTCCGGCGAGTTTTATCTAAACTTTGGCGCAGTTTTTTGAGCCAAGTGATTTCTTCTAGAGAAATATCTTCTGCTCGTCTTCCTTGAGCAGCCAAAACTTCTGTAGACCAGACAAAACCATCGTCAAATACTAAATCAGGAATATCTTCTGCTGCGGGTTGTGTGAGTACATTAGATACATCAGCCTCATCTATTTTGACTACTTCCGGTAAATCAATCGCATTAGCGAGCAATCTGCCTTCTTTAGCTTCTCTTTCAGCTGTTGCTCTGGCTAAAAACGATAAATTAGTCTCTTCTGCTACTTCCGGCTTAACTTCTTCTATCACCTCCTGATGATTCTCAGGGGGAGTAATTGTGGTCAGATCTGCTGGCTCTGCTGATTCTTGCTTTTGCTGCATATTCTTATAAGCAGCTTTAGCAAATGCCAACAAGTCTGACGGATCTGGTGCAGTTTCTGTAGTCGGTGCTGGAGGGGTTTGGGTTACTTCCCCTTGGGGCTCATTAGCCAGAGGGTCTGAGGAATCGTTATTTTGACGGTTGAACCAATTAAAAGCCATTGCAGTGAATGAGTGAATAATGAAAATTTGGCTGATGTAGAGGATCTTTACTAGTATCTCACGCTGTTTTTGTTTGTTCTACTACCCGACGCAGGACACCATTAATGAATCGATGTCCTTCTTCTCCACTGTAGCGTTTAGCTAATTCTACTGCTTCATTAATCGCAATACTCTGGTGAACTTGCATAAATTCAATTTCCGCTATAGCAATTTGCAAGATATCTCTGTCTATTTGAGCTAGTCGTGTTACTTGCCAATCTACCAAAGCATCAGCAAGGATTTGCTCAATTGCACTCCGATTTTCATTGACAACAATCACAATCTCTTTAGCATAGTTCCGCACTTCTCTATCCTGGTTAGACAACTGGATCAGTTCGGGAAATTCTACTGCTGTTCCCAATTGATTAATGGCTATTTGGGTAGAGGAGATAGCCTCTTGTAGCATGGTTCTAGCAGTATCTATATCAGAAGCTCTTGTTTGGCTACTTAATAGACGATCATTACTCCGCTGTAGATCAGCAGCAGCATTATTTAGAGTATCCTGCACTTCTGATGTTAGGGTCCGTACTGCTCCTAATACCAACTTAGATACTAGTTGATCATCTGTCAATTTTTCCAATTTCTTCTGGCTAACTGGTAATTGACTGATACTTAAAAGCGCCAATTCGCGGGCAATTTGTTGGGGTTTACGAGGTCGCATAAAGTTATTTGGTCTGTTTAATTTCCCAAATCTTGAGTAAAATCAAATATTCGTAAAAAGCTTGTAAAGTACACCAGGCTAATCCAGCAGAGCCATCTAAACAACCTCCTAAAATAAAGTACATGTATAGAAACCGGAGTATTGGTCTAGCAGGTAACCGCAAAGACAAATCTTTCAGTGCGTGGCGCTTTTCAACTTCTGTTTTACCAAAGAACAAATTTTGCCAATTAATCCGTCCATTTGACAGTTGATACAGCGTTTCTTTAGCTTCATCAGTAGAATAACGATTATGCTTTTCAATCCAACGATTTAGTCCCTTACTACAAGTGTAGTGAGGATAGGTTTCTCTTAAAAAGCTAACTTCGCCATTGTATTCTTCTCGTTCAGTATGCCCGTAATCGCTGAACCAAACCTGACCGTGACGCAAAAGACGTAATTGATAACGTGGGTATTGAGTACTATAGCGAATCCAGCGATCAAAGAATATTACCCGCTCTGCTACATAGTAACCTACATAACGGTCAGTTTGGCTAGCAGTTAGACATTCAGCAAAAAGTTCTGGTGTGATTCTTTCGTCAGCTTCCAGAATATACACCCATTCATATTTTGGCAGAATATTCTCTAGCATCCATGTGCGTTGCTGTCCATGACTGATAAAGCCATGTTGGACGAAACGCACAGGATAGCTCCTAGCTATTTCAGGAGTGCGATCGCTGCTAAATGAATCTAGCACAATTATGTCATCTGACAACATGGCTGATTCAATACAAGCATCTATATCTATTTCTTCATTATACGTCAGTATATAGATAGATATCATTGATTAATTCTATGGTGGTTTAAATTAAATAGGATTTGAGGATACATATTGTCGCTTTTAAATGAGATTGAATTTGATTTTAAGGGCAGTCACAACAATTAACATAGCATCCACACTGTGTTAAAAAGTTATTACTGCCACTTGGTTTGTCCAAACACGACCTTAGTTAACTGCTGACTTTCTCTTACTAACTTGGGTGGAACCGATATTTTGTAAACCAGTTGCACCAATAATTCCATAGGCGATCGCAAACAATAGACTAGTAATGCTAATCCGCAATCCTGACTTCAAAGCACTTTGTTGAGCCTGTGTTTCAGCATCTTCTCTCCGCTTGCGAATTTCCAGTAGCTTTTGTTCAGCGGCTTTCTTCGGGTCACTTTTTTCCTCAATAAACTTGTCTAACTCTTGGGGATGAGCTTTAAATTTTTTGAGCAGTTCTTTTTCTTCAGCAGAGTGCTGTTTATCTGCGAGAAATTCGTTGAATTTTTTGTCATCGCCAATTAATGCAAGAACTTGAGCCTTTTCTCTATCTTTTAACTGTTGTAATTGAGCTCTAGCTTTATCGTTACCATTCAATTGTGCTTCCACCTGACTCAGTTGGGCTCTAATTTGCCCTTCTGCATTGTTGGCTGATTGGGATATCTGTTCTAGGGACTGTGCTTTCACCGCCATTGTACTAGAAATATGTAGGGGGAAAATTAATAAGAACATCGCCCCTAATATGATCGATAAAACAGATACTGGAAATCTTAAGTCAGTACCATGTATACGATCATCAGCACTATTCATCCGATCAGCCCAGTGTCCAGTCAGTATTAAGACTATACCAATTAATGGTACAATTCCTCGATCAACTAGTGCTGTTGCCAAATTAATTTGTACTTGTTTATTATCTATGCTGAAATCTAGCATCAAGATGACAAAATCTATGAAAAAAGAGATAACGCAAACGGCTCCCACTATTTTCAGGGGGAGAGAGATGTTGGATGCAGAAGGACGGTTGACCATAATGTTTACCAATTGTTGGTGAAAAAGAATGCTTGCTATAATTTAAGCGTTAACTTTTTTGACTTTCGGACTAGTCTAGCTGAGGATCTGGTCTTTAAATCGAAAAGTAACTTAAGAGGGAATAGGGAACAGGGAATAGGGAACAGGGATTTGTCTAAGGACGTATTTTTTTTGGTGCTGCGCATCTCTAAAAAGTGTTCCCATTTCTTGTCATAAATAAATTTAGGGGCTTTATACCCAAAATTCGGGCAGGTTTTTCTTGCTGTTCCCTCTTCCCCGTTCCCTCTTCCCCGTTCCCTATAACCAAAATCTAGATGATGGATACAAACAAGATCGAGACAAAGGATAATTATAAGCCAGTTGTGCGCGTAGGAGTACTTGGCTTTGGTGGACTAGGACAAGCAGCCGCTAAATTACTTACCAGCAAGCAAGAGATGATTTTCATGGCTGCTGCGGATCAAAAAGGTTATGTTTATTCGACCCAGGGATTAAATGCAGAAGCATGTATTGCTGTTTATCAAAATCAAGGTTCTTTAGGTTATTTAGAGCCAAGTGGTGTATTGACAAATAATAGCATTCAGCAATTAGTGGCTAGCACTGAATCAATTGATGGTTATTTCCTAGCTTTACCCAATTTACCTAATGATTTTATTCCCTCTGTTGTACGGGAATTTATCCAAGTAGGTTGGCGGGGAGTCCTAGTGGATGCTATCAAACGTACAAGTGCCGTAGAACAGCTTATAGCCATGAGAGCGGAACTACAAGCAGCAGGAATTACCTATATGACTGGATGTGGTGCAACCCCTGGACTGTTGACCGCTGCTGCTGCTCTCGCCGCCCAAAGCTATACGGAAATTCATCGGGTAGAAATGACCTTTGGCGTGGGAATTGCCAATTGGGAAGCTTACCGTGCTACTGTCCGCGAGGACATTGGTCATATTCCTGGTTATACAGTAGCAGCAGCTAAGGCGATGACTGACGCGGAAGTAGAGGCTCTATTAGAGAAGACTAATGGTGTCTTGACTTTAGAAAATATGGAACATGCTGATGATGTCATGCTAGAACTAGCCGGAATCGTAGACCGCGATCGCGTGACTGTTGGAGGAGTAGTGGATACTCGCAACCCCAAAAAACCTCTGAGTACTAATGTCAAAGTTACAGGGCGCACTTTTGAAGGAAAAATATCTACCCATACCTTTACTTTAGGCGATGAAACAAGTATGGCGGCTAATGTATGTGGACCAGCTTTTGGCTATCTGAAAGCTGGTTATCAATTGCATCAACAAGGAATTTACGGCATATTTACCGCAGCAGAAATTATGCCAAAATTTGTCAAATAAGTACACCAGATTAGAAATGTAGGTTGGGAACCCAACCTACGATATAACAGCATTTTCCTCAGATGGAACATTTGTTATTTGCATGATAATAAATGGCAGATCCGCACCTATGAGACCGCGCTGAATCCGTTCGGAAGTTTCGGAAGAAAGTAAAAATAGTGGATAAATATGATTAGTACCCTCGCTTAAAATATGGCTATGGCGGGGGTGCATGATCCACTCATAATTTCGATCTAGTAAAACTTGTGTTTGTCGCCAGCGTCCGAGTAATTCAGAAAAATCCTCTTGGTGACGGTGAATAAAGATGAATATTTCCGCACCAGTTTTGATCTTCCATTCTGGATCGCACATGAGAATAGCTATATCGCAAGGTAAGCATAAAGTTTGCACCAGTTTAGTTGTACTATCTCGCGATCGCACAATTGGTAAAGTAATCGTAATTGCACTTTCCGATGCTCGACGCAGGCTAGGAATCATTTCAAAGTATGGACGGTGCTGCTTCAGTAGGGCGATCGCAGATGCATTATTACTATATTCAGCCAAACTAGCTTCATAGAAGGATTTTTGTACAGGCATAATTTCCAGGCATAATTTAAGGGATAATTTAAGGGATAATTTAAGGGATAATTTCCAGTACTTAACTTTTTAACCCAGCTTGTCAAATACTTTGAACAGAGGTAGATACATAGCTAATAAAATTGTCCCTACCATTCCCCCCAAAACCACAATCATAATTGGCTCTAAAATGCTGGTTAAAGCTTTAACTGCTTGTTCAACTTCATCTTCATAAAAATCGGCTACTTTCATCAACATAGAATCCAGTTCACCAGTTTCTTCCCCGATACTGATCATCTGAATTGCCATTGGTGGAAAAACTTTGTCCTTTTGCAGAGCAATACTGATCATCCCTCCTTGCTGAATTTCTAACCGGGCTGCGTCAATCGCGTTCGCAACTACTTGATTTCCTGAAGTATTCCGGACAATCTCTAAAGAGGTAAGAATTGGTACACCAGACCGAGTCAAAGCACCAAAAGTCCGGCTAAACCGAGCTACAGATGATTTCTGAATCAAGTCACCGAACAAAGGTAATTTCAGGGACAATCTGTCAATAGTTTCTTTCCCAACACGAGTTTTATAGTATTGTGTAAAAGCAATTCTCAATCCTGTAATAATACTGACAATAATTATATCTTGCCACCAATTTCTCAGTATTAGACTACAGGTCATCAAAAACTGAGTTAGAGCCGGTAGGTCTGTATGTAAGTCATCAAAGATTTTGGCAAAAATAGGTATGAGAAAAATAGTCATCCCCAGAAAAATAGATGTTGCTAAAAATCCCACCACAGTTGGATAAGCTAAAGCTGATTTAATTTGGTTTTGTAATCGAGCAACATCTTCTAATAATTTAGCTAACCGATTCAGTACTTCATCCAGTACACCCCCAACCTCACCAGCTTGAATCATACTGACGTATAAACCATCAAAGCAATCAGGATGCTTGCGCATAGCATCTGAAAGATTTACCCCACTTTGGACTTCTTGGCTAATCGCGATTAAGGCTGCTTTCAGTTTTTTATTCCCACATTGTTCAGATAGCACTCCCAAACTTCTGACGATAGCGACTCCTGCGTTCATCAAAACAGCCATCTGACGGGAAAAAACAGCTTTATCTTTCACACTAACCTTAACTAAGGAATTTTGAAATTCTCTGATGCTCGCACCCAGCTGAAAGCCAAAAGATTGTTTCAGTTCTCGTACAACAAAGCCCTTTTCTCTCAGGTTGGCGCGGGCTTCTGCTAAGGATTCAGCAGTAAATCTCTCTGTACGGGAATTTCCTTGAGAATCTTGTACACGGGCAAGATAAGTAGGCATAGGAGTTAATTTTGTGTAAATTGTATATTGGTATTTCTAGGGTGCGTCACTAACGCACCCTGTTTCTTAATGTGCTTTAGTACCAGCTTTTGCTGCTGCTTGTGCTGCGGGTGGTACACCACCGATCAGACGTTGAATTTCATCAGGCTTAGAAGTTTTTGACAGCGCTGCTTCAAATGAAATCGTCCCGTCTTTGTATAAATCAGCTAAAACCTTCTCTAGAGTTTGCATACCCAATTTACCACCCGTCTGAATAGCTGAGTAGATTTGGGCTGTTTTCCCTTCACGAATGAGGTTGGATATAGCAGGAGTCACAATCATAATTTCTTGTGCCATTTTCCGACCAAATTCACCAGGTTTGGGATTTTTCTTGGGAACTAATGTTTGGCTAAAAACAGCTACTAATGAGTTAGATAATTGCACTCTTACTTGAGTTTGTCTTTCATGGGGAAAAACGTCAATGATCCGATCCACGGTTTGCGCAGCCGAACTAGTGTGTAGAGTACCAAATACTAAATGTCCTGTTTCCGCTGCCGAAATAGCTAGGGAAATTGTTTCTAAATCACGCATTTCCCCTACCAGGATAATGTCAGGATCTTCCCGTAATGCTGCTTTCAAAGCGTTAGCAAAACTTTTAGTATCTTCACCTAACTGGCGCTGGTGAACTAGGCTTTTAATTGGTTCGTAGACAAATTCTATGGGGTCTTCTACTGTCAGGATATGTTCTGCTCTAGTACGGTTAATTAAGTCAATCATTGCGGCGAGAGTTGTTGTCTTACCCGAACCTGTAGGTCCTGTAACTAGAATTAATCCTCTAGGCTTTTGTGACATTTCTCGCACTATATCAGGTAATCCTAATTTGTCAAAATTAGGGATCTTGGAGCTCAGAGCCCGCAAACAAGCAGCATAAGCACCACGTTCTTTATAAACATTCACCCGGAAGCGGGCTAACCCCTTGACTCCATAAGAGCAGTCTAATTCCCAAGTTTGCTCTAAGGTTTTCCTCTGGGTATTATTCAACATACTAAAAATTAGTCTTTGACACTGGTCGGATGTGAGTGGTTCATCCCCAATAGGAGTTAAATGTCCGCTGACGCGAAAATATGGTGGTAGACCTGCTGACAAATGCAAATCTGACCCACCCATTTCAATCAATTGTTCCATCAAATCTTCAATCATGAAATCCATCGTTTTTTCTCCTAAAAATAAAGAATGTTCCCCGTTCCCCGTTCCCTGATTAGTCTGTAAATCTAGATGTCAAGCAATAAGGACAATCCAGCCATTCTGGTTGCAATTCAGCTATACAAGTTTTACAGGTCAGACCGCTTTTACGTTTAGCTTTTAGCTCGGCTTCTAAGCCTGTATCAGTAAATGTAACTCGATCTACTTCTTCCAATGTGGTAGCTCCTTGACGTACTAGGTCAAGACTATAAGCCAGGAGAGTTTTCATCCCTTCTTCTACTGCTACTTCTTTAATCCTTTCTGTGGGAGCTTCTTCATTAATTAAAGTTTGTAGAGTTTCGGTAATTCGCATAACTTCATAAACTCCACAACGTCCTCTATAGCCAGTACCATTACAATTTGGACAAATCTGATTGTTGGCTTTGGCTTCAGCTATATTTTCTGGTAGCACAATATTAGCTTTATAGAAACTGACATTTACCTCCGCAGAAACTGACATACCATAACGCCCTAATTCTTCCACTGTGGGGGTATAAGGAATCCGACATTCAGTACATACTCTCCGGACTAAGCGCTGTGCTAAAACTCCAATTAAAGAGCTGGAAACCATGAAGGGCTCAATCCCCATTTCTCCCAACCGAGCGATCGCCCCTGGAGCATCATTGGTATGTAGAGTAGTTAAAACCAAGTGTCCTGTTAAAGCCGCCTCAATTGCAGTTTTTGCTGTTTCTTTATCTCGCGTTTCGCCTACAAGCAACACATCAGGGTCTTGACGCAAGAAAGCTCGTAAAGCAGTGGCAAAATCTAGCCCTTTTTCGCGAATTACTTGTACTTGAGTAATTCCTGCGAGACTATATTCAATCGGATCTTCCACAGTACTGATGTTAATTCCTGGTGAATTTTTCTCAGCCAAAGCAGAATATAAGGAAGTTGTTTTTCCTGAACCAGTTGGACCTGTAACTAAGACCAGTCCAAAGGGACGACTAACCATATCCTTAACAATTTGCAAAGTCTCTGGGTCGGTAATTAATTTATTTAAACCCAATTGAGTGGAAGAGTTATCCAAAATCCGCAGAACTATTTTTTCACCGTATCGGCTAGGTAGAGTATTGACGCGAAAATCTACTTTTCTACCTTCATACACCCGACGGATACGCCCATCTTGAGGTAATCGTCTTTCCGCAATATCCAGATTAGCAATGATTTTAAATCTGGCTGTGACTGCTGGAATAATTTTCTTGGGTAGAGGATCGAACGCCTCTCTTAAGACTCCATCCTTACGAAAGCGGATGCGTAAGTTTTCTTCTTGTGGTTCCACATGAATATCCGATACCCTCTCGTGTAAGGCTTTGATCAGAATTCTGTTGACAAGATTAATCACGGGAGCATCTTCAGCCCCCTTTTTAACTGCGACTAAATCATTTTCTGAGTCCTCGATATCATCATCTTTTAAATCCAGATTGTTCAGATTGATTATGTCTTGATTAATGTCTACGGCTTTTTCTTGTTCTATGTGCTTTTGCTTAACAGCTAATTCATCTAAATACTTGTTAATGATTTGCTGATAATCTTCTTGAGTAATCACCATCCGTTGTAGAATTAAACCTTGGACACGTAAAATCCGGTTCAGGTCATCACAAGCCTCTAGGTTATCCGGATCGACCATAGCCACTAAAATATAAGGTGGATTTTGGTCTTCATGCTTGGATAGGGGGACTAAGCGATGACGACGACATACATCTATAGGGACTAAACTTTCAATCAGTGTTCCTACTACAGGGCTACCGATTTGATTTAACGCCGGATCGACGGATTCAACACCGTATAATATTTTTAGTTCAAATAGATGCTGCTTCTTATACTCCCTCAGTAATTCAGGTGTTAATTGTCGCCCAGTAATTGACTCTAGAATTTCTGTTAATGGTTTGCCAGACTTCCGGCTTTCTACCAGAGCCTGTCGCATCTGCTCGCTGTTAATATAACCAGACTGTACTAGCTTCGTACCAAAGGGTGAAAACTCTGTTCTAGTCGTCAGAGCCGTACTTTTTTTCTGTGATGAGTAAGTCATAGGAAGTAAGTTGAGTTTGGGGAACTTCTTTTCCAAGTATTCCAACACTGTGGGCAATAACTCCCATAGTTAATGTATTAAATTTTAATTTACTTTAATTGAAAAACCCTCCCTCAAATAGAAAATCTTGATTTTCCCCCTGCTCCTCCCTGAAATATGATCTAAATTATCTGTGATCAAGAGAGAATGATGGACGAAAATAAACAAGTAGACCATTCTAACCAGCAATTAGATGAACCAATAGAGGTAAAACAAGCTATGAAGAGTGACTCCCCATCCCAAATTAATTCCCCAGTACCAGACGGTGAGGCTATAGACGCAGTAACCGCTCAAACTGATTTAGAAAGAGATACTGTACTTGCAGAAGAATATAGTAATACTACTCCAGATACAACAGCATCTGTAAACTCTGCTGTGATTGCGGATTTATCTCAGCAAAATGAATCTCTAAAAACACAGCTAGAGGAGCGCGTATCTCAATACATGCGCATTGCCGCAGATTTTGAAAATTACCGCCGACGCACTTCTAAGGACAAGGAAGAATCAGAGGTGCTGATCAAGCGCAATACAATTATCGAATTACTACCTGTTGTGGATAATTTTGAGCGGGCGCGATCGCAGCTTAAACCCCAAACAGAGGGTGAATTGACTATCCATAAGAGCTATCAGGGAGTATACAAACAGTTGGTAGAATCTCTTAAACGATTAGGGGTTTCCGCTATGCGTTCAGAAGGGCAAGAATTTGACCCTAATCTCCATGAAGCAGTGTTGCGCGAACCCACAGACCAACACCCTGAAGGAACAGTGTTGGAAGAGCTAGTCCGGGGATATTACTTGGGCGATCGCGTGCTACGTCACGCTATGGTTAAAGTAGCTAGTACCCCAGAAGATATACCAGTACAAGAAGAACAGTCGAGTTCAGCAGAAAGTTAACTCTAATTCTGTCCGTACATCTGAAGATTTTAGATTTTGCCTTTTGAGTTCAAAATCTAAAATCTATCCCCACCGGGGTAATTATGCAACGAAGAGAATTTCCAAGTTAAAGTCGAGATCACAAAAGCCAGCAGTTGAGCAATTTTATCGGGTAAACTACCGTTTTATGGGAAAAATTATTGGGATCGATTTAGGCACTACTAACAGTTGCGT
>Ga0116226_10005786_pt1 | contig 11054 bp, 8 predicted proteins | sample S1TSphfallax_FD_89692 | JGI IMG/M metagenome (GOLD analysis project Ga0116226, IMG submission 89692) | Host-associated microbial communities from peat moss isolated from Minnesota, USA - S1T2_Fa - Sphagnum fallax MG | ecosystem: Host-associated > Plants > Peat moss > Unclassified | place: USA... | reverse complement strand
GTCGATGAGAACTTCCGCATCGCCAAGGAAATCGGCTATCCGATCATCATCAAGGCCTCGGGCGGCGGCGGCGGCCGCGGCATGCGCGTCGTGCATACCGACGCATCGCTGCTCAACGCGATCAGCGTCACCCAGTCCGAGGCACTGGCGGCGTTCGGCAACGCCCAGGTGTACATGGAGAAATTCCTCGAGAAGCCGCGCCATATCGAGTTCCAGGTGCTCGCCGACAACTATGGCAATGTGGTGCATCTCGGCGAGCGCGACTGTTCCATGCAGCGTCGCCACCAAAAGGTCATCGAAGAGGCGCCGGCACCCGGACTCACCCCGAAGCAGCGCAAGACCATGGGCGAACGCTGCGCGCGCGCCTGCCGCGAGGTCGGCTACCGCAACGCCGGGACCCTCGAGTTCCTGTACCAGGACAACGAGTTCTTCTTCATTGAAATGAATACGCGCGTACAGGTCGAGCATCCCGTGACCGAACTGGTCACCGGCATCGATATCGTCAAGGCGCAACTGCTGATCGCGGCGGGCGAACCGCTGCCCTATGAACAAAAGGACATCGAGATCCGCGGTCACGCAGTGGAATGCCGCATCAACGCCGAGGATCCGAAAACCTTCGTGCCGTCGCCCGGACCAGTGCGCCTCTGGCACGCCCCGGGGGGTCCCGGTATCCGGGTCGACAGTCATATCTACACCGGCTACAACGTGCCGCCGTTCTACGACTCGATGATCGGCAAGGTGATCGCGTATGGCGACACCCGCGATACGGCGATCGCACGCATGCGCAACGCGCTCGGCGAAATGGTCGTCGAAGGCATCAAGACCAACATCCCGTTGCATCAAGAGATCTTCAACCACTCGGCCTTTCGCCAGGGGGGTACCGATATCCACTACCTAGAGCGGCGTCTGGGATTGAAGTGAGCGCGCCGGGCGACACGCCCCAATCTTTCTACGAAATCGACTTCCCGCTGGCCGGGCTCGATGCCGATGCGGTCGACGAAGCGCTGTTCGGGCTCGGCGCCTGCTCCATCACCTGCGTCGATCGGGGCGATGAGCCGGTGCTCGAGCCCAAGCCCGGCGAGATCCGCTTGTGGAGTGACACGCTGGTGCGCGCCCTGTTTCGCCTCTCCCCCGGCGCAGCCGCAGAGGAGGATGCCGTCAAGCAGCTGGCCGCACTCGCAGCCCGCTTCGGCTCGCATATCACCGAATCGGCACGGCTGCGCAGCGTCATCGATCGCGACTGGGAACGAGTCTGGCTCACCGGCTGGAAGTCGCTGCGTTTCGGCCGCCGTTTGTGGGTGTGCCCGACCGCCGCAGCGGCGCCCGACGACCCGGGCGCGGTGATCGTGCGGCTCGATCCCGGGCTCGCGTTCGGCACCGGCACCCATCCCACGACCGCGCTGTGCCTGCAGATCTTGGACGCCCTGCCGCTCTCGGGCCGCACGTTGATCGACTACGGTTGCGGCTCCGGTATTTTGGGCATCGCGGCGTTGAAATTGGGCGCAGCCCGGGTAATCGCGGTCGACCTCGATCCGCAGGCCCTCATCGCCACGCGCGACAACGCAGTGCGCAATGGCGTCGCCGCGGCCATCGACGTGCAGGGCGTGCCCGCCACCCTGTCGCCAGCTGGTTTGGTGGTGGCGAACATCCTCGCTGGCCCACTGATCGAACTGGCCCCGGTACTCACCGCCGCCTGCGAACCCGGTGCCGATCTGTTGCTCTCCGGCATGCTGAAAACCCAGGCATACGCGGTCAAGGCCGCGTACACCGCCGCGTTCGAGATGGTGCAGGTCATCGGGCGGGACGAGTGGTGCTGCATCCACGCCCGCAGAGCTCGGTAGCATGTTCACCCAGTGTGCAAAATGCGAGACCGTGTTTCGTCTGTCTGCCGAAGCGCTGCGCGCCGCCGGCGGCCAGGTGCGGTGCGGGCGCTGCGGCGAGGTGTTCAACGCCCTGGCGCGCCTCGCCGAGGATGCGACCGGCTTCACCAAGGGCGAATCCCCGCTGTTTTTGGAGACCCGCGCCGAGGAGATCCTCGAGTCAATCCCCGTGCCAGCCGCGACGCCGGTCCACGTCGACGATCTCGACCTGCCGCCCGGCGTCGAATTGGCAGAGCTGCAATTCATCGAACCCGGCGAGGAACTGGCAGAAGACCCCTCGCTCGAGTTCACGTTGCCACCTGGAGAATTGGATCGCATCTTCATCGAAACCCGGGAGAGTCCGCTGCGCCAGCTCGTCGCCGACGGACAACGCAGCGAAGGCGGCAAGCCCACCGAGCCAGCGCCGCATCCCGAGTCGGCCGCGCATCCGCTGTCGCCCGCCGCGCATCCCGAATCACCCGCGCGGGCGGAGCCGCGAGTGGAGACGCCCGTGAGCGCCGCGCCCACGACGGCGCCGCAACCTCGGCCGCTCACGCGCGTGCCGCGTTTGGAAGTGTCCGAAGAAGTGCGATTGGAAATGCTGTCGAGTCTTAGCGTCGATGCCGCGCGCAAGCCTGGTGCTTCACGCAAGGCCGATGCCCTGCAGAATGGCGCGCGTCGGCGCGCAAGGTTGTCGTTCGCGGCGTGGCTCACCGCGGCGCTCGGGCTCGCCCTGTTGTTGGGGATGCAGTTCGTTCGCAGCAACCGGGACTGGGTGGCGGCTCACGTGCCGCTGCTCGGCAGCGCGGGCTCGGCAGCCGGCAATCCCTCGGTGTATCAGTTGCGGCAATGGGGTGTCACCGGCGACCCCGGGGCGAAGGGCACGTTGCGTGTGCGCGCCAGCATCATGAACACCGCCGCGCAATTGCAGCCGTATCCGCTGCTCCGGGTCACGCTGGTGAATCGCTTCGGCACCCACGTCGGTGCGCGTGAGTTCACGCCGACGGAGTACCTGGGACATGGCATCGCCCGCATGCTCTCACCCGGCGAACGCATCGAGGCCACACTCGACATCCTGGACCCCGGCAAGGACGCGGAAGGATTCGAGATCGACGTCTGCCTGCGCAACGCCGATGCGCGCATCGTCTGCGCGGGCGATGCTGCGACGCAAGTCAAATGAGCCCGATCCGCATTGGCAGGCACGTCCTGCCGTCCAACGTCGTGCTCGCACCCATGGCCGGCGTCACCGACCGCGCGTTCCGCCGCTTGTGCCGGCGTTTTGGTGCGGGCCTTGCCGCATCGGAAATGCTGACCGCCGACGTGCGATTGTGGGACACGCCGAAATCGCGGCGACGCATGGACCACGGCGACGAGCCGAGTCCACGGGTGGTGCAGATCGCGGGCTACGATCCGTCGATGATGGCGGATGCGGCGCGCCGCAATGTCGATGCAGGTGCCGAAATCATCGACATCAGCATGGGGTGCCCGGCAAAAAAAGTTTGCAATCGATTGGCGGGCTCCGCCCTGCTGCAGGACGAGGCACTGGTGGCACGCATCTTACAGGCCGTGGTGTGCGCCGTTTCGGTGCCCGTCACGCTGAAGACGCGCACCGGTTGGAATCGCGACCACAAGAACGGCGTTCACATCGCGAGCATTGCGGAGGATTGCGGAATTCAAGCCCTCGCCATTCACGGCCGCACGCGTGCCGACCGCTATGAGGGAGAAGCTGAACACGACACCGTCGCGGCAATAAAAGCACGCATCAAGATTCCGGTGTTTGCCAATGGCGATATTGATTCGCCGCAGCGCGCGCGCCATGTTTTGGAGCGCACCGGATGCGACGGCATCATGATCGGCAGAGCCGCGCAGGGGCGGCCATGGATCTTCGACGAAGTCAATTTTTTCCTTGCGAGCGGCGAAATGCGCGGAGTGCTAGCGCTGGAAAAAGTCCGTGATATTATGCGCGCCCATCTCGAAGACCTGTACGCTCTCTACGGCGACACGACGGGTGTTCGAGTGGCACGTAAACACTTGAGTTGGTATTTTCGACAGCATCCAGGACAGGAAGCCTTGCGCGATCGTCTCGTGAAAATCGAGACTCCGCGCGAACAACTGTCGACGCTGTTGGAAAATTTCGACACCGGGGTGCATCGCGCTGCTTGAGCGTACCTAGTTAGAAGAAGAATGATTTGCGGAATTTGGATGGGCCATGGTCGCGAAGAAAAAATCGAAATCACGCAAGGACTTGTCTGCGGCCTTCAACGGCCGGGACTTGAAGGTCAACGGCAAGGGCGTACCGCTGCGCTCGCAGGCCGAGGAAGCGTTGCAGAGCTATTTCGAGACTTTGAACGGCCACAAGCCCGCGCATTTGTATGATCTCGTGATGCGTGAGGTCGAAGAGCCCTTGTTCAAGGTGGTGATGGGCCACGTCCAGGGCAATCAAAGCCGCGCCGCCACCATCTTGGGGATCAACCGCGGTACTTTGCGTAAGAAACTCAAAGAGTTCGGCCTCTCCGAGTAAGCGCCTTGCCACCCGTTCGCCGTGCACTGCTCAGCGTCTCGGACAAAACGGGAATAGTGGAATTCGCGCGCGCACTGAAGGAGCGCGGCATCGAACTGCTGTCGACGGGAGGCACGGCTAAACTCCTGCTGAGCCATGGGATCGCGGTCAAGGAGGTTGCCGCTCACACCGGGTTTCCCGAAATCATGGGCGGCCGTGTCAAGACACTGCATCCAAAGATACATGGTGGCCTCCTGGGAAGGCGCGGCACCGATGAAGACGTCATGCGCGACCACGGTATCGAGCCCATCGACCTGCTCGCGGTGAACCTGTATCCCTTCGCCGCCACCGTGGCGCGCGCCGATTGCAGCTACGACGACGCGGTCGAGAACATCGACATCGGCGGACCGGCGATGGTGCGCGCCGCTGCGAAGAATCACGCGTCGGTCACGGTCGTCGTCGATCCGTCAGATTACCGCGGTCTGCTTGATGATCTTGCTGCGAATCACGGCTCGACGCATGTCGTGATGCGACAAAAGCTGGCGGCCAAGGCGTTCGCGCACACCGCGCAATACGATGCCATGGTGTCCGCCTACTTTACCGGTGCAATCGACCGGGACGAGGTCACCTTCGCGGATGACCTCAACCTGTCGTTGCGCAAGCACTTCGATCTGCGCTACGGCGAGAACCCGCATCAACAGGCCGCGTTCTACCGCGATTCGCGCGCGATCGGCGCATCGGTGACCACGGCGGTGCAGATCCAGGGCAAGGAACTGTCGTACAACAACATCGCCGACGGCGACACCGCGCTCGAATGCGTGCGCCAGTTCGATGCACCGGCCTGCGTCATCGTCAAGCACGCCAATCCTTGCGGCGTCGCGCTCGCGGAATCCTTGCGGATGGCCTACGAACGTGCCTACCGCACCGATCCCACCTCGGCATTTGGCGGGATCATCGCGTTCAATCGTGAGTTGGATGCGGCGACCGTCGGCGCCATCCTCGAACGCCAATTCGTCGAGGTCATCCTCGCACCCGCGATCGCACCGGACGCCGTCCCGCTGCTCGCCACCAAGGACAACATTCGGGTATTGGTCACCGGCGATTTGCGCCAACCGGTCACCCAATTGCTCGAGTACAAGAGCGTGGCCGGTGGCTTGCTGGTGCAGACCCGCGATGATGGCATGGTGAAGACACACGGGTTGCGCGTCGTCACGCGGCGGGCACCGGACGGCGCGCAACTCGACGACCTCATGTTCGCCTGGCGAATCGCCAAGTACGTCAAATCGAACGCCATCGTCTGCGTGAAAGACTGCGCGACGGTTGGGATCGGCGCCGGCCAGATGAGCCGTGTGGTCAGCAGCAAGATCGCCGCGATGAAGGCGAACGACGAAGGGCTTATCCTCGACGGCGCGGCGCTCGCGTCCGACGCATTCTTCCCGTTCCGCGACGGACTCGACGTGGTTGCCGAGTTCGGCATCAAGGCGGTGATTCAGCCGGGCGGATCGAAGCGCGACGCGGAGGTCATCGCCGCGGCCGATGAACACGACATTGCCATGGTGTTCACCGGCATGCGGCATTTTCGCCATTAGCCTGGCGAGGAGGCGTTTTAATGAAGGTGTTGATCGTCGGCGGTGGCGGCCGTGAACATGCGCTGGCATGGAAGTGCGCCGCGTCGCCGCGCGTCGAGCACGTGTTCGTGGCTCCCGGCAATGCCGGCACCGCGCTCGAATCCGGTATCACCAACGTCGAGATCGCGGCCGACGACATCGAGGGTTTGCTGGCCTTCGCCAACCGCGAAGCCATCGATCTGACCATCGTCGGGCCCGAGGGGCCGCTGGTGGCCGGCATCGTCGATCGTTTCACGGCCGCCAACCGCGCGTGCTTCGGGCCGACCCGGGCGGCCGCACGGCTCGAGGGCTCCAAGGCTTACACCAAAGAGTTTCTGCAGCGCTACCGCATCCCCACGGCGAGCTACGCCACCTTCAACGCGACCAATTTCGATGCTGATTATGTGCGCACGCGGCGGCTGCCGCTGGTGGTCAAGGCCGACGGCCTCGCCGCGGGCAAGGGCGTGGTGATCTGCCGGACGCATGCCGAGACCGTCGCCACCGCCACCGCGATGCTCGGCGGCAGCTTCGGCACGGCCGGCAACACCATCGTCATCGAGGAGTTCCTAAACGGTGAGGAGGTGAGCTTCATCGTCATCGCAAACGACAGCCAGGTGCTGGCGCTCGCGACGTCACAAGACCACAAGCGTCGCGACGACGGCGACTTGGGTCCCAATACCGGCGGGATGGGGGCCTACTCGCCCGCGCCCTTGGTCACGCCGGCACTGCACGAACGCATCATGCGCGAGGTCATCACACCCACGCTGCGCGGCTTGCAGAGCGACGGCAATCCCTACGTGGGCTTTCTGTACGCGGGGCTGATGATCGACCCGGACGGCACGCCGAACGTGCTCGAATTCAACTGCCGGCTCGGCGATCCGGAAACCCAACCCATCCTCGCGCGATTGCAGAGCGACCTCGTCGACTTGTGCGAGGCGGCGCTCCACGGCACATTGGACGCGGTGTCGCCGCAATGGGACCCGCGCGCCGCCTTGGGGGTCGTGATGGCGGCGGGCGGCTATCCGGGAACGTACGCCACCGGCGACACCATCTTGGGTCTCGACGCCGCCGCCCGGCTGCCGGGCAAGGTGTTCCACGCCGGTACGCAGCGTCGCGGCACCGACGTGGTGACCGCGGGCGGCCGCGTGCTGTGCGCCGTGGGGTTGGGCGACGGTGTACGCGCAGCGCAATCCTCCGCCTATCGACTGGTCGATGCCATTCACTGGAACCTGGTGCAGTACCGGCGCGACATCGGCCACCGGGCCATCGCACACGACCTGTAACCTATGCGATGTGCTAGGCGCCGCGGCGCAATGCCTGGTTACACTGCCTCAATGAATCCACCGCGCGTCGCGCCGCTCCTGGCTGCACTGACTTTGCTCACGAACGCCGTCGCTGCCCCGCCGAAGAACGCGGTACCCGGCGCAGCCGACGCGGACGGCGCCAACTGGGAATCCTTTGGCGGTACCGCCGACGAAGATCACTACAGCCCGCTGACGCAAATCGCTGCCGCCACGATCGACCGTTTGCGTCTCGCCTGGTGGGTGGATCTGCCGCCCGGCAACTCGGTCTCCGCGCCGCTCGAAGTGGACGGCACGCTGTATGTCGCCACCGGCTACAGCATCCTGCGCGCCGTCGTCGCCAAGACCGGCAAGGTGTTGTGGACTTATGACCCTAAGGCACCCGAGGCGGCCGGCCGCAAGCTGCGCCAAGGCTGGGGTATTCGCGGCCTTGCTTATTACAACGGCAAGATCTACGTCGGCACCCATGACGGACGCCTGCTCGCCGTCGAGTCGAAGACCGGCAAGCTGCTCTGGTCGGTGCTGACGGTCGATCCCGGTGACGAGCGCTTCATCAGCGGTGCGCCGCGCGCCTTCAACGACAAGGTGGTGATCGGCCATGGCGGCGCGGATGTCGGCTCGATTCGCGGCTATGTCGACTGCTACGACGGGCGTACCGGCAAGCGGCTGTGGCGGTTCTACACCGTGCCCGGCAACCCGGCGGCTGGCTTCGAAAACAAGGCCATGGAGATGGCTGCCAAAACCTGGTTCGGCGAGTGGTGGAAGTACGGTGGCGGCGGCACGGTGTGGAACTCCATGACCTACGACCCGGACTTCAACGTGTTCTATCTGGGAGTGGGCAATGGCGCCCCGTGGAACCGCAAGATTCGCAGCGCCGGGGAGGGCGACAACCTCTTCCTCGCTTCCGTGGTAGCGGTCGATGCCGATACCGGCGCCTACAAATGGCACTACCAGGAAAACCCAGGCGAGAGCTGGGACTACAACGCCTCGATGGACATGGAACTGGCCACCCTCACGATCGACGGCAGGCCCCGCAAAGTGTTGCTGACGGCGCCCAAGAACGGATTCTTCTACGTCATCGATCGCACCGACGGTAAGCTGATCTCGGCGGAGCCGTTCGCCAAGGTGACCTGGGCCACCAAGATCGACCTCGTCAGCGGCAGACCGGACGAGTTGCCGAACATTCGCTACGAGAACGGCGAAACCACCATCTGGCCGGGACCGGTCGGCGCCCACAGTTGGCAGCCCATGTCCTTCAATCCGCAGACCGGACTCGTGTACCTACCGACCATCGAATTGCCGGCCGGTTACAACGACAAGGGGATTGATCCCAAGACCTGGCAACGAACCCCCGGCAATGCCGTCGACAATGGCGTGGTGCCGAGCTTCACGCCGAACCTGCCCGGCGCCGGGACGAGCTATTTGCAGGCCTGGGATCCCGTGCAGCAGCGCCAGGTGTGGAAGGTGTCCACCCCGTCATTTTGGAACGGGGGTACGTTGACCACCGGCGGCAATCTGGTGTTTCAGGGTCAGATCGACGGCAAGTTCAATGCCTATGCCGCCGACAGCGGCAAGCTGCTCTGGTCTTATGCCGCGGGCGCGGCGGTCATCGCGCCGCCCATCAGCTACCGCGTCGCTGGCCGCCAATACGTGACGGTTCTGTCGGGCAACGACACCAGCGGTTCGGCTTTCGGCGTGTTGTACCAGCAATACGGCATCGGCTATCGCACTCAAAAGCGGCGCATCCTCACCTTCACGCTCGATGGCGCGGCGTCGCTGCCCGCGATCGCGCCACCGCCCAAGTTCGCCGCTGCTGTCGATCCCGAGTTTCACGCCGATGTGGCGGCCGCCGCGCGCGGTATGACCACTTACAACTTGCACTGCGCTGTGTGCCACGGGGTTGGCGTGGTGGGCGGCGGCCATGCGCCGGACCTGCGCGCTTCGTCCGTGCCGACGGTCATGAGCAGCTTCGATGCCGTGGTTCGCGGCGGCGCGTTGATCGCCAACGGCATGCCGCGCTTCGAGGAATTCTCGGAAGGCAAACTCGAGGATCTGCGCGAATTCATCCGCGCCACAGCTCACGGGATTTAGACCGGCTGTTCCGCCCCCATTCCGCTTGACGCCGGCTGCCGCTGGAACAGCCGCCCCTTCTCGGCCGTCAGCACCATCAGCAGCGCTATCACGCCGCAGCAGAGCGCTCCTTCGACCAGCGGCACCGTCGTGCCGTTGAACAGCCGGCCGATCGTCGCGCCGACGATCGCGCCGCCGCAGGTGGAGATGAATCCCTGCAAGGTCGCGCCGATCCCGGCCACCGAGCCGATCGGCTCCATCGCCATTGCGCCGAAGTTCGACACCGCCAGACTGAAGCAGCCCATCGAGGCGGCCTGGAAGGCGACGAAGGTCCACAGCTGTTCGAAACCCGCCGCCGCGACCAGCAGATGCGCCGCGTTCAGCGCGATGAAGCACAGCAGCGCGGCGTGCGAGATCAGCCGCATGCCGAGGCGCTCGACGATGCGCGAATTGGTGAATGCCGCGACGCCCATGGTGATGGCGCACAGCGCGAACATGGCCGGCATCAGCGGCAGCCGGTGAAATACGTCGCCGAAGATCTGCGACACCATGCCGACATACGCCATGATGGTGCCGAACATCACGGTGAGCGCGAGCGTGTAGCACAGCGAGATGCGATTGCCCAACACCAGTCCGACCGCATGCACGATGTGGCTGCGGGTCAGGGTCATGCGGTACTCGGGGTGCAGCGTCTCCGGCAGACGCGCCCACGCCCACGCACCGATGGCTGCACCACAGGCGCCGCTGAAGATGAAGACATAGCGCCACGGCGCCGCCAACAGCACCAGCTGGCCGATGCTGGGTGCGATTACCGGTACCATCAGGAACACCACGAAGGTCAGCGACAGCACGCGCGCCATCTCGCGCCCGGAATATAGGTCGCGCACCACGGAACGGGACACCGTGACGCTGGCCGCGGCCAGCCCATGAATGAAGCGCCAGATGAGCAATGCCTGGAAACTGGCGGTGAGCCCGCAGAGCAATGCCGCGATCACGTACCCCGAGAGGCCGCACAGCAGCACCGGACGCCGGCCGAAACGGTCGGATAACATGCCCCAGAACATCTGCCCGCAGCCCACACCCACCATGTAGGCGGTGAGAATCCACTGGCCGTGATTCGCATCGGCCACGGCGAGGGCGCGCACGATGATCGGGAATGCCGGCAGCATCGAGTCGATCGCGAGCGCCTGGCACGCCATCATCGCCGCCACCAGCAGCACGAATTCCGTGAAGCCGAGCTTCACGGCAACTCGCGGCGCGTCGGATTTCGTCATGGGTTAGGTCTTCCGCGCGATGCTGGTGGCCATGGTCACGATGCTCGCGAGGTCGGTGAGATTGGCGGGCACGACCAGCGTGGTCCCGGCCTGCGCCAGCTTGCCGAACTGTTTGACGTACTCCTCGCCGATGCGCAGCTGCATGGCCTCGATGCCGCCGCGGTCGGAGAGCGCGATGCCCACCTGGCGCAAACCCTCCGCGGTGGCGGTGGCCACGGCCAGGATGGCCTGTGCCTGGCCTTCGGCCTCATTGATCTGCTGCTGCTTGCTGGCCTCGGACTGCTTGATGACTCGCTGCTTGTCGCCCTCGGCCGCATTGATCTTCGCATCGCGCTCGCCCTCGGAGGTGAGCACCACGGCGCGCTTCTCGCGCTCCGCGCGCATCTGTTTCTCCATCGCCTGCAGCACGTCGCGCGGCGGCGTGATGTTCTTGATCTCGTAGC
>Ga0116226_10005785_pt1 | contig 11054 bp, 11 predicted proteins | sample S1TSphfallax_FD_89692 | JGI IMG/M metagenome (GOLD analysis project Ga0116226, IMG submission 89692) | Host-associated microbial communities from peat moss isolated from Minnesota, USA - S1T2_Fa - Sphagnum fallax MG | ecosystem: Host-associated > Plants > Peat moss > Unclassified | place: USA... | reverse complement strand
GGCTTCGAAGCGGTGGCGTGGTACTGGCACTTCGTCGACGTGGTCTGGCTGGGATTGTTCATCTTCGTCTACTGGCTGTAGCGCGGTCGGCTAATGCACGCGCTGCGGCTCGATCCAACCCTGGGTGTACGCCACGAGCATCAGCACGAACAACAGCATGGAAAGGCCGATCCGCCAGGCCAGCGCCTCGACCATCTTGCCGCTGTCCTGGGGTTTGCTGCTCGATAGATGGAATAGGGCTTTCCCGAGACTGAAGACGATCAGTACAAGAAATACGATGATGAGGTATTTGAATTCCACGGACGCCTTCGAGGTAACCGGGGCAGATGAGCCTCGTTCGAGTATATCGTGCAGATGACATTCGGTTCCCGCATCTTCGCCCCGCGTCCCTTCACGACCATTCTCGCGGTCGTCGTGATGCTGGGCTTGGTTTCCCTGGGCCGATGGCAGCTGCGCCGTGCCGACGAGAAACAGGCTCTCTACGATGCGTTCGATCGCGGCAGCGATGCCACCCGCGCCGTGGATCTGAGCACGCCATCGTTGACGCGCTACCAGCACGTGACGGCCCGCGGTTCCTACGACGGTAGTCGCCAGATCCTCATCGACAACATGACCGACTCCCAAGGCCATGCCGGCTATTTCGTGATCACCCCGTTCGCGCTGGCGACCGGCGGCTGGCTGCTCGTCAATCGGGGTTGGATTCCCGTGGGTGCCAGCCGCGCGCAATTGCCCGTGGTCCATGTCGATGGCGGGCTGCGGGACGTGACCGGGCGCGCCGATCATTTGCCGACGCCCGGAATACAGCTGGGCACGCGCGCCGAGCTCAAACCGCCGTTTCCGGTGGTCGCGGACTTCCCGAGCCGCGGCGACATCGAGCGGCTCGTGCGCGAGGCGGCCTGGGTCAGATCGACGGACGTGCTATTGCTCGATGCCGGCCAGCCGGACGGCTACGTGCGCGACTGGCAACCGCCCGGCTTTCCGCCCATGCGCAACATTGCCTATGCCGTTCAATGGTTCGGATTGGCGCTCGCGTTGGGGGTCATCTACGTGGTCGCGAACCTGCACCGCGCGCAGGACCGCAAGGTCGCGACATGAATATTCATGATTCTGGCGGCGAGCCGGTGCCCGGCGCGCGGCCCGATACGGCCCACGACCGGCGTCAACGCCGCATGTTGATCGCCATCGCCTTGTTTTTTTTCGCGCCGCTCGGCGTGGCGTTCGTGCTGTATTACGGTTCCGGCGGGTGGCGCCCCGGACATCGCGTGAATCGCGGGGATCTCATCGACCCGGCGCGACCCTTGCCCGAAGTGGCGCTACCCTTGGCCCATGCTGGCGGGTTCACCAAGCCCGATTTTTTGCAAAACAAGTGGACGCTCTTGTATTGGGGCGGCGGCGCCTGCACGGCAAGGTGCCGCACGGATCTGTACAATACCCGTCAGGTGCGAATCGCGTTGAATCGTGACATGGATCGGGTGCAGCGCGTTTTCGTGGCCGAGGGCGATTGCTGCGACTGGACGTTCTTGGACCGCGAGCATCCCGATCTCGTCACGGTGCAGGCGCCGGCGCGGGCGCGAGCCATACTGGAATCGCTGCTCACGATCGACGGCATCGGCCCCGCGGCCGCCGATCGTGTTTATCTGATCGATCCGCTCGGCAATCTCATGATGTCGTACGCGCCCGACGCGAAACCGAAGGGCATGCTCGAGGACTTGAAGCGTCTGCTCGGGCTTTCTCAGGTGGGCTGAATCTCAAAGGTAGCAGACATGACCGCGCAACAACGAATCGTTTGGTTCAGGCGTCTCGCGTTGCTGGGCGCCGTGCTCGCCGCCATCGTCATCGTGTTGGGCGCCTGGGTGCGGCTCACGAATGCCGGCCTCGGTTGCCCCGACTGGCCGGGCTGCTATGGGCACGTCTTCCCGCAACCGGTGGGCGAGGTGGACAAGGCCTGGCACGAAATGATTCACCGCTACGTCGCGACCAGCCTCGGCCTCATCATCACCGCTCTGCTCGCGTGGGCCGTCGTGAGGCGCAAGGACTTAGGCCAACCGCTGCTGCCCGTGGCCCTGCTGTTCGGCGTGGTCTGCCTCCAGGGCACACTCGGCGCGTTGACCGTCACACGGCTGCTGAAGCCGTTGATCGTCACCGGCCATCTGCTCGGCGGGCTGACCACATTGAGTCTGCTGTGGTGGTTATCGCTGACCCCGCCCCAGCGCGCGCCCACTGACGCCGAGAAGGGCCTGCGCAAGTTCGCGCTGATCGCCGGCGGCATCCTGTGTATTCAAGTCTTCCTCGGCGGGTGGACGAGCACGAATTACGCAGCGGTCGCGTGCCCGGATTTTCCGACCTGTCAGCGTTCATGGTGGCCGGACATGGATTTCCGGGATGCATTCTTGCTGCAAGGCGGCCAAGGCATCGACTACGAGGGTGGCGTGCTCGCGAATGCCGCGCGCATGGCCATTCACTTCACGCACCGGATCGGTGCCGCGGTGGCGGGCTCAGTGCTGATCTGTCTCGGCGCGCTGACCTTCCTGCGCGCTACCCAATGGCGCCTCAAGGGGGCGGGGCTCGCGGTCATCGCGGCCGTGTTGCTGCAGATCTCGATCGGCATCGCCACGGTGCACTACGGCGTACCCTTGGGATTCGCCACCCTTCATAACGCCGGCGCGGCGCTGCTGGTGGCCACCATGGTCTGGTTGTTGCGCGCGCTCTGGCCGGCCCAACTGGGGCGCGCCGAATCCAGCGTGGTACCCTTGCCCCGTGTCAATCGCTCCGAAGAACCCTACCGTTCCGCATAATCCCCCGGTCCTGGCGCTGGCGCCAAGCCGGTGGCGCGACTACCTGGAACTCACCAAACCCAAGGTGAGCCTGTTGATCGTGTTCACTGCCATTGTCGGCATGGTGCTCGCGTCGCCGGGGATGGTGCCGTTGCCCGCGCTGGTTTTCGGCACGCTCGGCATCGCCATGGCATCCGCTTCGGCCGCCGCTTTCAATCACGTGGTCGACCGCCGCATCGACGAGCAAATGGCGCGCACGCGCAAGCGGCCGCTGCCCACCGGTCATTTGTTGAAGCGCGAGGCGGTGGTTTTCGCGAGCCTGCTGGGTTGCGGTTCCATGCTCGTACTTTGGCCGACGGTGGGGGGCCTCACGGCGCTGCTGACTTTTTGCTCGCTCATCGGGTACGCCATCGTCTACACCGTATGGCTGAAACGGGCGACGCCGCAAAACATCGTCATCGGCGGCGCCGCCGGTGCCGCACCCCCGGTGCTGGGCTGGGCGGCCGTGACCCACAGCATCGACCCACAGGCGCTGTTGTTGTTTCTCATTATTTTTACGTGGACCCCACCGCATTTTTGGGCGCTCGCCATCGCGCGACGCGATGACTATGCCAAGGTCGGTATCCCCATGCTGCCGGTGACCCACGGGATCCCCCATACGCGGTTGCAGATCGTGCTCTACACCATTCTGCTGGTGCTGAGCACGTTGCTGCCCGTGCTGACCGGCATGAGCGGGCTGCTCTATCTGCTCGCAGCGATTGCGCTCAACGGCCGCTTTTTATACTTCGTGTTCGCCCTGCAGCGCGGCACGAAGCCCGATCTGCCCATGCGCACGTTCAGGTTCTCGATCAACTATCTGATGCTGCTATTCGCCGCGCTGATTGCCGATCACTACCTGCGCATTAGTCTCTAGCCCCATGCTCTCGAAGTCGAGTTTCTACCAGCGCGTGTTCGCGCTCGTCGTCGCCGCCGTCTTGGGCTATGCGCTGGTGTTGATTTTCACGCCGTTCTTTGGCGCGATGACCTGGGCGGCCTTTCTGGCGTTCCTGCTCTTTCCGCTGAATGTGCGCTGGCGCGGCCGCTTGCGCGGTCCCGGCATCGCGGCCGGCCTCCTCACGGTGCTCGCGCCCGTGACGATCCTGCTGCCGTTGAGCGGTTTGTCGGTGGAATTCGTGTCGCAGATCTCCGGCCTGCTGCAAAAGCTGCAGCAGGCGACGAAGCAATGGGACATCAAGTCCTTTTCGGATCTGCAGCAATTCCCGCTGATCGCCCGCGGCAACCAGTGGTTGCAGTCGCATGCTGGCGTCTCGGCCGAACAGCTGCAAGGCTGGCTCGTCTCGGGAACCCAACAGGTGTTGCAACGCGCGGCGGGCTTCAGCGGGTCGTTCTTTCTGGGCGCTTTGGATTCGTTGTTCAGCTTTGCGATCATGCTTTTTCTGCTGTATTTCTTTTTGCGCGACGGCGACGTGATGATCACTCGCGCCCGTTCGCTCATCCCCTTGGATGAGGCGCGCAAGGAGCGCCTGTTCCGGCAGCTCAGCAACGTGACGCGGGCCATCGTGTTCGGTACCAGCATGACCGCCCTCGCGCAGGGAGTTCTGATCGGCGTAGGCTTTGCCATCGCCGACCTGCCGTCGCCCGTAGTTTTCGGGGTTCTGGCGGCGCTTCTTTCCATGCTGCCGGTGGGCGGCGCCGCATTCGTATGGGGACCCGCCGCCCTATGGTTGTTCTTCGACGGCCGCTGGGGCTACGGGATATTCATGTTGGCGTGGGGATTGATGTTGGGTGGCCTCGACAACGTGCTGCGTCCCATGCTGATTTCCGGGCGGGCCAAAATTTCCGCGCTGGCCGTATTCGTGGGCGTCCTGGGCGGAATTCCCGCGTTCGGCGCCATCGGTGTGATCGCGGGCCCCGTCGTGCTGTGCCTGGTGCTCGCGCTCGTCGAGTTTGCCGAGGAAACCCGCGAGGGAACGGCTTAGGACCCCATCTGGCGCGTGGCCGCGACCGCGCTCAGACAGCCGGCCATCTCAAGTACAATTCGCGCCTTCATGGACGTATCTCACCTTCTAGATGGCCTGAACGATGCTCAGCGCGACGCCGTAGGTTCGCCGCTCGGTGCCGCGCTGATTCTGGCCGGGGCCGGCAGCGGCAAAACACGGGTCCTCGTGCACCGCGTCGCGTGGCTGATCCAGGTCGAAGGTGCGTCGCCCAATAGTGTGCTGGCCGTGACCTTCACCAACAAGGCGGCCGCCGAAATGCGCGGTCGCATCGAAACCTTGTTGGGCATTCCCGGCGGCAACATGTGGATCGGGACCTTCCATGGTCTGACCCACCGGCTGCTCAGGCTGCACTGGCGCGAGGCCGGCTTGCCGCAGAATTTCCAGATTCTGGATTCGGAGGATCAGGGCAGGCTGCTGCGCAAGGTACTGAAGGCAATGGAGCTCGACGAGACGCGCTGGGTACCGCGCGAGATTCAATGGTTCATCAATGCGCAGAAGGACGAGGGTCTGCGGGCCAAACAGATCAAGGACAACGGTGACCCGACGCGGCGCCAACTCATCAAGATTTATCAGAGTTACGAAGAGGCTTGTCAGCGGGCCGGCGTCGTGGATTTCGCGGAGCTGCTGCTCCGCGCCTATGAAATGTGGCGGGACAACCCGGCCCTGTTGGAGCATTACCGCTCGCGCTTCCGGCATGTCTTGATCGACGAGTTCCAGGACACCAATGCCATTCAGTACAAATGGCTGCTGCTGCTCGCGGGCCCTTCGGGTCTGCCGTTCGCGGTCGGCGACGACGATCAATCCATTTACCGCTGGCGCGGCGCTCGCGTCGAGAACCTGAATCAATTCCGCCGCGACTATCCCCAGGCCGTGCTCTACAAGCTGGAACAAAACTACCGTTCCACCGGCACCATCTTGAAGGTCGCCAACGCGCTCATCGCCAACAACGAAGGGCGGCTAGGCAAAAATCTTTGGACTAGCGGCGCCGAGGGCGAGCGGGTCAAGCTCTACGCGGCCTTCAATGAGCGCGACGAGGCCGACTTCGTCGTCAACCGCATCCGCGAATGGGTCGACCGCGGCGGAGCTCGGCGTGACGCGGCGGTGCTATACCGCTCGAACGCGCAATCGCGGGTATTCGAAGAGGCGTTCTTGAATGCGCGCATGCCTTATCGAGTCTATGGGGGACTGCGCTTCTTCGAACGCGCCGAGATCAAGGACGCGCTCGCTTATTTGCGGCTGGTCTCGAGCCGCGCGGACGACACGTCCTTCGAGCGGGTCGTCAATTTACCGACTCGGGGCATTGGTGCGAAGACGCTGGATACGCTGCGTGACTTGGCCCGCGCCAACGGCACGTCGTTGTGGATGGCCGCCACCGCCGCGGTGCAGGGCGCACTGCCGCAGCGCGCGGCCCAAGCCCTCCAGGCATTCTTGCAATTGATCACAGACCTGCACGAACAGGTGGCCGGCTTGGAACTGCATGAACAAGTGGACCACGTCATTCAAATGAGCGGCCTGATCGAGCACTTCAAGAAAGAACGGGGCGAGCGGGGCGAAGGGCGGGTGGAGAACTTGCTCGAACTGGTCAGCGCCGCCAAGGGATTTTCGCCCGAGGGCGAGACCGACATGCAACCGCTGGAGTCTTTTCTGGCGCACGCGGTGCTGGAGTCCGGCGAGGGCCAGGCTGACCCTTACGCCGATTGCGTGCAGATGATGACGTTGCATACCGCCAAGGGATTGGAGTTTCCGGTGGTGTTTCTGGCGGGCATGGAGGATGGGCTGTTCCCGCACCAGCGCTCAATCGGCGACCTCGCGAGCTTGGAGGAGGAGCGGCGTTTGTGCTACGTCGGGGCTACGCGAGCCATGCGGCATCTCTATATCACTTATGCCGAACAGCGTCGGCTGTATGGCGTGGACCAATACGGCCAACCGTCGCGCTTCATCGGCGAATTGCCTGCGGACTTGATCGAGGAGGTGCGCCCGCGCTTGGCGGTTTCCCGGCCCGTGTTCACGAAACGCAGCGCCAGCCTCGAAGAGACGCCCACCCATTCAATGCGCATGGGGAGCCGGGTCCGTCACTCGAAGTTCGGTGACGGGGTCGTGCTGAACTTCGAAGGCAATGGTCCGCAGGCGCGCATCCAGGTGAATTTCGAGGGACAGGGCACGAAGTGGCTGATGTTGTCATATGCCAATCTCGAGGTGGTGTAGCGGCCTCTCGGGCTCGTGCTGAGGCGTTCCAGCGCGTGTTAAGGTAGGTCGCTGTGAAAATCATCATCCTGGGTGCCGGTCAGGTCGGCCGCACGGCGGCATATCACCTCTCTCGTGAAGAGGCGAACGACGTCACCGTCATCGACGTGAACGACGAGATCTTGCGGGATCTTCAAGACCGGCTGGACATACGCACGGTGCTCGGCAATGCGTCGAGTCCGCGTATCTTGGAGGCCGCCGGCATCGCCAGCACCGACATTCTCGTCGCATTGACCAACAGCGACGAAGTCAACATGCTGGCCTGCCACATTGCCTGGACGCTATACCGGACGCCGAAGAAAATCGCACGCGTGCGTTCGGCGGACTATACCGAGCGCGACCGGCTGTTCGGCGAGAACGCCTTGTCGGTCGACGTGTGGATCAGTCCGGAACAGTTGGTGACGGAATACGTCGCTCGGTTGATCCGCTACCCGGGCGCACTGCAGGTGGTCGACTTCGCCGATGGGCGGGTACGCCTGGTCGGCATCCGGGCGCGTCAGGGTGGACCCCTCGTGGGTGAGGCACTGAAGACCCTGCGAGCGCACGTGCCGTCGGCCGATGCGCGGGTCGCCGCAATCTATCGAGCCGGCAAGAGCGTCAAGCCGGATGGGGACACGGTCATCGAAGATGGCGATGAAGTGTTCTTTCTGGCGGCCCGCGATGACATCCGCACCGTGATGAAGGAATTGCGACGCGAAGAGCGGCCGGCGCGCCGCGTCGTGATCGCCGGCGGCGGCAACATCGGCTTTCGACTCGCGAGCGAACTCGAAGACAAGAACCAGGTGAAGCTCATCGAACGAGATCACCGGCGTGCGCGACGCGTGTCGGAGCTGCTCAATCGGACCATCGTTCTGCATGGCGATGCGGCGGACGAGGAATTGCTGGTCGAGGAGAACATCGACAGCACGGACGTGTTCGCAGCGCTCACCAATTCCGAAGAAGCCAACATCTTGTCGGCCATGCTCGCGAAGCGGCTCGGCGCGCGCAAGGTCATGGCACTCATCAATAAGCCGTCCTATGCGGAACTGATCGAGAGCGGCTCAATCGACGTGGCGATCTCGCCGCAGACGGTCACGATCGGCTCGTTGCTGGCGCACGTGCGGCGCGGCGACGTGGTGCGCGTGCACTCGCTGCGGCGCGGCGCGGCGGAAGCCCTTGAAGTGGTGGTCCACGGCGATGCGGACAGCTCCAAGGTGATCGGCCGCCGCATCGAAGATATCGTGCTGCCCGAGGGAACGACGCTGGGTGCGGTGGTCCGCGGCGAGGACGTCATCATCGCCCACCATGACACGACGGTGCAGCCGGATGATCACTTGATCCTGTTCCTCACGGATCGCCGGCACATCGATGCCGTGGAGAAGCTGTTCCAAGGCTCCGCTTCATTTCTGTGAAAGACGTTCTCCGGCCGTGAAAGACATTCTTCTGCCGGTCGCGCACGTGTTCGCCCTCGTCATGATGGTGTTCGCGGCAACCATGCTGGCGCCGTTGGTCATGGCGGTCTGGGGACTCGATCCGGCATTGTCCTCTTTCGTGATTTCTGCCGTGGCCACCTTCGTGTTGGGCGCGCTGCTGTGGTTGGCGACGCGGCGCTTCAAGCGTGAGCTGAAAACGCGCGATGGCTTGACGCTGGTGGCGTTGACGTGGGTGGCATTGCCGGCCGTGGCCGGCTTTCCCCTTTGGCATTACCTGCCAATCAATTTCACGGACGCCTATTTCGAGGCCGCATCGGGCCTGACGACCACCGGGGGCACGGTCTTGTCGGGCCTCGAGTTCCTGCCGCGGTCCATCAATCTGTGGCGGCATCTGCTCAGTTGGCTGGGTGGCATGGGCATCATCGTACTGGCGGTGGCCATATTGCCCATGCTCGGCGTCGGCGGCATGCAGATCTACCGGGCCGAGATGCCGGGCCCGATGAAGGACAGCAAGCTCACGCCCCGCATCGGACAAACGGCCAAGCTGCTCTGGGCGGTCTATGCGGGGCTTACGGCGACTTGCATCGTCTGCCTCAAGCTCACCGGCATGAACTGGTTCGACGCCGTGTGCCACGGCTTCTCGGCACTGAGCTTGGGCGGATTCTCCGTCTACGATGCCAGCATCGGCCATTTCAACTCGTTGGCCATCGAAATGGTGCTGACGTTGTTCCAGATTCTGGCCGCGCTGAATTTCGCCACTCACTACCTCGCGTGGAGCCAGCGGGGTGTGACAGCCTATTTCCGGGACGCCGAAGCGAAAGCGGTACTCGGTGTGCTCGTGTTGAGCTGTATCGGCGTCGCGCTGTTCCTGTTCTTCAAGGGCACCTACCCGGATTTTCCGACGGCGCTGCGGCATGCCACGTTCAATCTCGTGTCCATCGCCGTCGATGGCGGTTTGCACACGCAGGACTACTCGCGCTGGCCTATTTTTGCGCCCATGTGGATGATTTTTCTCAGTTGTATCGTCGCGAGCTCGGGCTCGACCGGTGGCGGCATCAAGATGATTCGGACATTGGTGCTCGCCAAACAAGCACATCGAGAAATGAATCAGCTCGTCCATCCCAACATGGTGCGGCCGCTCAAGGTGGGCGGCACGGTCATCGCCAACCGGGTGGTGTTCGCCGTTCTGGCCTTCGTCTTCCTGTATTTCATGAGCATCGTCACGTTGATATTCCTGCAGCTCGCCAGTGGCCTGGACTTCATGACGTCGCTGTCGTCCATACTCGCGTGCATCAACAATGCCGGACCCGGTCTGGGGCTGGTAGGTCCCGGCAGCAACTACGGCACTCTCAATAATTTTCAGACTTGGGTGTGTTCGGCCGCGATGCTGCTCGGCAGACTGGAAGTTTTCACGATTTTGGTGTTATTCACTCCCACTTTGTGGCGGAAATAGCCATCATTCTGCGCCGGGATGGGATGGGATGCGATTCAATGAGGGAAACCCCTTCGGGCCTCATTCGCCTCCGATAGTAGGTATTTTTTCCCACTTATGTGTGATTTTGAGAAATATTCGTTCGACTTTCTGCTCTAAATTAGGGAATGTGAATTATCGCTCGCATGATGGAGTTTTAATTCGCCAATTTAATCAGCTTACGAACTCTAGAATAATAGTCGACGTTTAATCGCGTTAATTCGCCAATTTTGTGGGATTAAATAACCTTGATTGCGCTCTTACAACGCGTATTGTGGTCTTCGGTCTCGGTGAATACCCTGGAGATCGCGAAAATCGATGCGGGTCTGTTGGTTTTGGTCGGAGTTCGACCCACCGACGACGAGGCGGCGGCGGCTCGCCTGATCTCGAGGGTGCTCAAATACCGCGTTTTCGCCGATGCGAACGGCAAGATGAACTTGAGCTTAGGGGAGGTCGCGGGCGGGCTTCTCTTGGTGCCCCAATTCACCCTGGCGGCCGATACTCGGCATGGCCTCAGGCCGGGGTTTTCGACGGCCGCGCCGCCGGATCAGGCACGCCGGCTGTTCGATTCGGTGGTGGCCGAAGCGCGTAGGCTCCATCCGACGGTGCAAACTGGGCAATTCGGTGCGGACATGCAGGTCTCGTTGGTCAATGATGGACCGGTTACACTATGGTTGGAGAGCTGACCTGCGGTCAATTAGGCCCGGGCCCGGACTTGCATCGGCTCAGCACCGCCCGGCGTGGCGTATCATGGCTGCGCGATACTTCAAGAATTTACGTGGAATCGGAGAAGCGACATGTTCGATTCAAAAATGCTGTTGGTGATCCTGGCGATTGCCCTGGTTATTTTCGGCACCAAGCGTCTACGTACCATCGGCACCGATCTCGGCGCAGCGGTGAAAGGCTTCAAGCAAGCCATGAACGAGGGCGAGACCGAGGAGAAGGCGAAGCAATTGAAACAGGACGCCGACTTCGAGCCGGGCGTGGCTGCCCCCGGCGTGGCGACGCCCGGTGCCACGTTGCGCGAAGCTGACGTCAAGGCGCCGCCCAAAACCAACGTTTGATGCCGCATGTTCGATTTCGGCTTTTCGGAAGTCTTGCTGACCTCGGCCATCGCACTCGTGGTGCTGGGGCCGGAACGGCTGCCTAAGGT
>Ga0116226_10005784_pt1 | contig 11055 bp, 9 predicted proteins | sample S1TSphfallax_FD_89692 | JGI IMG/M metagenome (GOLD analysis project Ga0116226, IMG submission 89692) | Host-associated microbial communities from peat moss isolated from Minnesota, USA - S1T2_Fa - Sphagnum fallax MG | ecosystem: Host-associated > Plants > Peat moss > Unclassified | place: USA... | reverse complement strand
GCCCAGCTATCGCGGCGACATCATCAACGGCGCCGACTTCACCGAGGCCGCCCGCATCCCCGACCCGGCCCGCATGGAAACCGCCTATTTCCAGTCGGCCGGCCGCATGAACCTGCTGCGCGCCTTCGCCGGCGGCGGCTACGCCGACCTGCACCAGGTGCATCGCTGGAACCTCGATTTCGTCGCCCGCTCCCCTTTGGCCGCCCGCTACCAGGATCTCGCCACCCGCATCGACGAAACCCTGGGCTTCATGGCCGCCTGCGGCATCGGCAGCGGCAACACCGCGCAAATCCGCGAAACCGAATTTTATACCAGCCACGAATGCCTGCTCCTTCCCTATGAACAGGCCCTGACGCGTGTCGATAGCACCACCGGCGACTGGTACGGCTGCTCCGCCAATTTCCTATGGATCGGCGACCGCACCCGCCAGATCGATGGCGCCCACGTGGAATTTCTCCGCGGCGTGAAAAATCCCATCGGCATCAAGGTCGGCCCCACCACCCCGGCCGACGACCTGCTGCGCCTCATCGAAATCCTGCACCCCGACGACGAACCCGGCCGCCTGACCCTGATCAGCCGGATGGGCGTGGAAAAAGTGCATACCCACCTGACGCCCCTCCTACGCGCCGTAAAACGCCAGGGCCGGAAAATCACCTGGCTCTGCGACCCGATGCACGGCAATACCATCAGCACCGCCCGCCACATCAAAACCCGCAATTTCGACTCGATCCTTGCCGAAGTGCGTGGCTTCTTCGACGTGTTTGCCGAGGAAGGGCTGCGCCCCGGCGGCGTGCATGTGGAAATGACCGGCCAGCCCGTCACCGAATGCGTCGGCGGCGCCCATAGCCTCACGGAAGCCGATCTTGCCGAGCGCTACGAAACCTTTTGCGATCCGCGCCTGAACGCCGAACAGTCTCTCGAACTGGCCTTCCTGGTTGCCGCCGAACTGAAGGCGCGCCGCATCGCCGCCGCCGCACCCGCCATGGCCGCGCAGTGACCACCGCACCTACCGACGCAGATATCGCTGCACATACCGACGTCTACTTCAACCGCACGAAAGCCATCGTAAAGCGGTTCGGCGACGTGCGCGTTACGTACGCGATCTTCCTGCGCCGGCCTGTGGTTTCCGCCCCCGGCGCAATGCTGGCCTGGCTGAACCAGGTGGCGGCCGCCCGCGGCGTGGCGCTGGATATCGAGGTGATGCACAAGGAAGGCGCCTGGGTCGGCGCCGGCGAACCGCTGGTCTATATCACCGGCCCGTTCACCGCGCTGGTCGATCTGGAAACGCTGCTGTTGCAAAAGATCGGGCCGGCCTGCGTCGCCGCGCACAACGCCTATCAGATGGCGATGGCGCTGCCCAAAGCGTCGTTCCTGGCCATGGATGCCCGCCATTGCGCCGGCGCCGACATGCAGGAGCTGATGGCCTATGCCTGCGCCGTCGGCAGCCGTGCCGCCCAGGCCGAAGGGGCCAAAGGCTTTATCGGCAACGCCACCGACGCCACCGCGCATTATTTCGGCGCCGCGCATGGCCTTGGCACCATGCCGCATGCGCTGATCGGCTTCGCCGGCTCCACGCTGCGCGCGTCGGAGATGTTCACTGAAACGTTTCCCGGCGAAAACCTCACCATCCTGCCCGACTATTTCGGTCGCGAAATTACCGACACGCTGGAAGTGTGCGCGCATTTCGCCGGCATGGCCAAGGGCGGAAAAATCTCCGTGAGGCTCGACACGCATGGCGGCCGCTTTCTGGAAGGCCTCGATCCCCAAACAAGCTATGCGGTTCTGGAACGCCACGCGCCCGGCGCGATACGGCGCTTCCGCAGCGATGCCGAACTGCGCCACCTGGTGGGCACCGGCGTATCGGCCGCCGCCATCTGGCACATGCGCGACGCGCTGGACGATGCCGGCTTCAATGGCGTCAGGATCGTGGCTTCGTCCGGTTTTGGAGTCGAAAAGTGCCGCGTGATGGCGGATGCAAAAGTGCCGATCGATGTGGTGGGCACGGGCAGCTTTCTGCCGGAACACTGGTCGGAAACCTACGCGACGGCCGATATCGTGGCGTATGACGAGGTGGCGCGGGTGAAGATCGGGCGGGAATTCCTGATCAGGAAGTGAAGGCAAGAGTCTTCTTTTCTGAAGAAAAGAAGCAAAAGACTTTTACTTCTGAGCGGGTTCCACACTACGGGACATGGCCGGCTACAGTCCGCTGGCGCAATATGCCGTAGGATGGGTAAGTGAAGCGTCACCCATCACAGCCTCCACGTGACGAAGCTGGCCACCTCAATCGATCTCGAACATCCCCTCCACCTCCACCGGCGCATCCATCGGCAGCGAAGGCACCCCAACGGTCGCCCGCGCATGCCGGCCGGAATCCCCAAAAATCTCCCAGGCCAGGTCGGAGGCGCCGTTCATCACCTGCGGATGCTGCACGAAATCCGGCGCGCAGGCGATGAAACCGCCTAGCCGCACCACCCGCGCCACCCTGTCCAGATCGCCATCGCAAGCGGCGGAAAGATGCGCCAGCACGTTCAGCAGGCATTGCCGCGCCGCCATCTGCCCTTCCTCCAGGGTGATCGCCAGCCCCAGCTTGCCCGACCAGCCCAGCTTGCCCGCCACCATCGGCAACTGTCCGGAAACCACCACGAGGTTGCCGGTGATCACATAGGGCACATAGGTCGCCACCGGCGGCTGGGCGGCGGGCAGATCGATGCCAAGGGCATGCAGCCGTGAAGCAATGCGTCCGTTCATGGTCGTCCCCGGGGTTCGAAATGGGTGCGATGGTGGTGGCACGGCAGCGCGGCCCTGCGCAACCCCGGCCCCTCCCGGGGGCAACCACCTCTCCGGCCAAGTCCCGGATCCATCCGCGCGCCCAGAAATAAAAGTCTTTTGCTTCTTTTCTTCAGAAAAGAAGACCTTGCCTTCCTTACGCCTGATACGCCTCAAGCATATGAAACAAATCCCGAAAACTCTGGAAATCCGGCACCAGCCGTTCATCCCCGGCGCTGCCCGTTACCTTGCATCCGGTAAATCCGTAGATATGGCCAAGCTTGTTCGCCAGCGTCCAGAAGCGCGGGTTGAACTCATCGTCGGGCATCAGCTCCAGCACTTTCACGCCGGGGTTGCTGAACACAAGGTTGCTCAGGCCGCCGCCATGCGCGCCCACAACATAGGCCGCCTCCTGAAACAGCTTCAGTTGCTGTTCGTGCGACAGATGTTCCAACTGCACATGCTCGAACCCCTGCACGGCAAGAAAGCGTTCCACTTCATGCCGCTCCTTCACGCCCCCGGCGCCCGTACGCTTGATATAGATGCGCTTGTGGCCCTCGCCGGGGCCGCCGAAGGGTTGCAGCACGCGCTCGCGAAAATCCCTGAGCTGGTCGGCCGGGATCGTTTCCGGAGTCGGACGGTCCATGAAGATCACGTCGTCCACCCACACTACGTCGGCGCTGCTTTCCACCGTGGGCAGGCGGCCAAAGCCCAGCAGCTTCATCATCTCGCTATGGTTGAACGCGTTCGGCCGCCGCTGCATCTGCAGCAGGGTGCCCGGCAGCAGCAACCGGCTCGTGCGCGGCACCTGGCGCGTCATCGCGTCCAACGTCGGCATGGCACCGATCAGCCATTCGGTATACCCGTTCAAATTGCCGTCATAGAAGACCAGCAAAGGGCCTTCCAGTTTCGGCGCCTCGTGGATCGCGTCGCGGTCCACCCAGATTTTTGCATCGCGCCGGCTGAAGCCGTCGGGCAGGCTCTGTGCGCGGCCGAGCAGATCGATGTCGCTCCACGACCCGTCCTGGTCGAACACGAAGCCTTCGCAGCCGCGGCTCAGGGCGACATAGCGCTTCGGCTCCCGCCGCATCTGGCAGGTGCTGCTGATAAATCCGATCGGCGGCGTGCGCGCCTGGCCGACAAAGCGCACGAACAGATCGCTGTCGGCCGACCGCATCACGATCGGCGGTGCCATGTAGCGCGCCTCGTCCGGCGGCAGGGTGAGCCGGCAATTCGTGGCACGCATGAAGGCTTCGCGCGTTTCCACCTCCAGCGGCGGCGGCTGGCGGCGGGCGATCAATTCGAAATGCAGCGTCGGCGTCAGGTTCTTCTGCAGCGAGTTGGCAAGCTCGATGGTCTCGGCGCTTTCGTCGCCGGGGCGGACTACGAACGAGGCGGGGGGTTTATAGGCGCCCGTGCCGCCGGGTGCGATGGCGCGGCGCGTGTAGGATGCCAGCGGCAAACACACGGCAAGATCCAGATGCACCGGCCCGAGTTCCAGGCCGAAACCCGGCGTTACCCGTATGTCGGCCTTTTCCAGCAGCCGGCTGCTCGGGCGAACGCGCCAGCGATTATCGAGGATGGTGCGCAGATCGGCGAGGTCGTTCGAACCGAGCAGCAGGAACGTTTCCCATTGCTGCTGGTCTTCTTCCGGATCGAAGCTCAGATAGCGTTGGGTCGGCGCCGCGCGCAGGTAGCGATTGCCGCAGCGCAGCCGCACGGTGCCGGGCCGGCTGGCCGGCTCCATCTCCAACTCGCCCAGCGGCGTTTTGATTGGCTTGGGCGATGTGGCGTCGAATGCGAAATCGGCGCCGTCCGTGTCGGTGAGCCACAAGGGGTCCTGAACGAGCCGGTTCCTCCGGGACTCAACCCGGACGACGGCGCCGTGCCACGTGAGAACGTTCATCCAGCCGAATTCCGATCGGCTACGATCTCATCATCGAATAGCCGTAAATCGTTTATAAAAAGATACGCCTGTGAACACAAGCGGCCAGAATAATAATTATTTCTCAACAAAAGCCTTTTCGATCACGAACTCACCTTGCTTCGTATTTGTGCCTTCCACCCAGGCGTTGTCCTTGAAATATTGATGAAAATCGGTGAGCAGGCCTGGGCTGCCGCATAGCATGATGCGGTCCTGCGCGCGATCGACCGGCTCCAGGCCCAGATCTGCCGGCAGCTTTCCGGTGAACATCAGGTCCGTTATCCGGCCTTGGTGACGAAACGGCTCTCGCGTCACGGTTGGGTAATACACCAGCTTCTCGCGCAAAAGTTCACCGATCAGTTCGTGCTCGCGCAGGCCATGTTCGATCTCGTCCTCATAGGCCAGTTCGGCCACGCTACGGCAGCCATGCACCAGCACCACGCGCTCGAATTTCTCGTAGGTCTCAGGGTCCTTGATCAGGCTCATGAACGGCGCCAGCCCGGTTCCGGTGCCGAGCAGATACAGGTTGCGGCCCGGCAGCAGGCTTTCCGACAGCAGGGTGCCCACCGGCTTGCGGCCGATCAGCACCGTGTCGTTCGGCAGGATGTGCTGCAGGCGTGAGGTCAGCGGCCCGTCCTGCACCTTGATGCTGAGGAACTCCAGCTGGTCCTCCCAATGGGCGCTGACCATGCTGTAGGCGCGCAGCAGCGGGCGGCCATCGACCATCAGGCCGATCATGGTGAACTGCCCGCTCTTGAAGCGGAAGGCTGGATCACGGACGCAGGTGAAACTGAACAGGGTATCGGTCCAGTGATGAACGGTCAGCACACGCGCTTCGAAATTGGCACTCATCACGTCTCTACGGTCTTAGGGAGGCCGCCTATCTAGGGGGATCAGGGCGGAAAAGCGAGCCGTAGGGCGGACTGTGTCCGCCATCGCCGGTTCATCCACCCGGCTTCCTGCGCGCCAAAACCCCCATCGCGCGCTCCAGGATCGCGGCCGCCGCGGCATCCCAGGTGAATTTTTCCGCCCGCGCCCGGCACGCGGCCGACAACGCCGCCCCCTCCCGCCGCCGGCGCGTCAGCATCTCCTGCGTCGCGCGCTGCATGTCGGCGGCGGAGAGCGGATCGAAATAGCTGCACAGGTCGCCGCCCACCTCCGGAATGCTGGAACTCCAGGAGGCGATGCAGGGCGTGCCGGCCGAAAGGCTTTCCAGCACCGGCAAACCAAAACCTTCGAACAGCGACGGATACAACGTGGCCTCGGCACCGGCGAGAAGCTTGTATTTTTCATGGTCGCCGACGAAGCCGGTGAACAGGATGCGGCCGGCCGCCTTCGCCGGTTCCAGGGCGCCGGGCAGGGCATGCTGCTCCTCCAGCCAGCCCATCTTGCCGGCGAACACGAAGCGGTGCGTTTCGAGAAGTTTTGGCGCGCGCGCGAGCATCTCGAACACCAGCATCACGTTTTTTCGCGGCTCGCGGGTGCCGAGGATCAGCAGGTACGGCTCGGCGCCCAGCGGCGCCAGGTGGTTGGCCGCATCCACGGCAAACCCCTGCGGCCAGTGCACGCCGTTCGGCGCCACCAGCATCCGGGCTGGGTCCACGCCCAGATAGGCGGCCAGGTCGTCGCGTGAGGCGGCTGAGACCGTCACCACCACGTCGTCGGAGGCGATGTCGGCCATCATCGCCGCCATGTGGTGCTCCACGTTTCCCTTGATGTGGAAATACGGCAGCACGAGGGTGGAGAGGTCGTGGAACACGCTGCATTCCACATCGAAGGCGCGGCGCAGGGTCTTTACGCTAGGATAAATCCCGATCGTGGGGCCCGACGCCTGGCCGAGGATCGGCAACCGGCCCGCCAGCGCCCGCCCACGCTCGATCTCGCGTGCCAGGAACAGGCCGGTGTTGCGCCGCAGGGCTTCCTCCACCACGCCGGTCTCGATCAGCGATGCCCCGAGAAAGAAGCGCACCTGACCGGGCAACCGCGCGAGCAGCGCCGAGGCAAGCCCGGCCGCGACGACCGGGATGCCGGTCCACTGCGCCTCCAGCAGCGTCGAGACGTCCACATACACTCCCAGCCCGGCCTTCATGCTGCTCGCCGAGAGAAAGGCCAGGGGGCTCTGCCCCCCGTGCGCCACCGGCACTTGAACCGGTGGCGTTCTGGTGGCGCGCCCGCTGGGGTCAGGAACCCCAGACCCCCACTTCTGGCAGGCAAGGCGAAGGGGGGCGTAGAGACGCCGCGTCCCGCGCGACGTGTATGCCCCCCTCCGCCTTGCCTTCTAAAAAATGCCGGTCTGGGGTGGCTCACCCCAGCGGGGGTCTGGGGGCAGAGCCCCCAGGTTCTCACTCGCCGCTGCCTCATGCCCGGCGTGGGCCGCGGCGGCGCGGCGCTGTCGTGGCCAGCAGGTGGGGCAGGGCGCGCAGGGCTGGGAGTTTGGCATCGAAGCTCAGTGGCCCGAATCGGGTGTCGGCTTCGATGCGGATTGGTTCGTCAGCGGGAAAGCGGTTCGGGGCCGGCTGGCTTTGGCCGGGGTCGATCAGGATCGGCTCGAAGCCGCCGGCGGTGAACCGGGCGTGGGTCCACCAGCTTTCGGGGTCGTTGCCGTCGATCCAGACGGTGCGGGTCAGGTTTTTCAGCATGGCCAGGCCAGGCAGCCGGGTTACCCGTGCGATGAACATTTCGTTCATCAGTGCGTCGGGCGCCGCGGCTGCCGCGCGCAGATCGGCGATCAGGCTGCGGATGATGCCGGTGAGGCCCAGGTAGTTGAATGGCATGATCACCATCACCGGGATCGGGGCATCCGGCCGGCGCAGCGTGGCGAGGCGTTTGAGCAACTCCGGCACGATACTGCCGAAATGCGCCATGTTCCATGGCAGCAGCACGGCCGGCCTGGTGTCGGCCGCCGGAAGACCGTCGTTGTCCTGGGTCGTCATGGATCCGGCAGCCCATGCGGCGGCGTCGTATTTGGCCAGCCTCACCAGATCCAGCCCGGCGCGCTGCGGCTTTCGGGGTGGGGTTGCATCCAGATCGGCCGTCACGGCGCTCTCTGCCAGGTCGGTTTCGGGCAGGGCGCCTTTGCCGATCGGGTTTGGCCGCCTGGTGTGCGGCCCATAGACGAACAGGCGCTCCGTTGCGGCCGGCAGCACTTGGCCGGAGGCAAAGGGGTGGTGGCTGGCGGTGAGCGGTGGCGCGCTGTGTGATTCCGCGATCACGGCGGCGTTGCGGGCGTTCTTCAAGATGCGTGCATCGCGCACGCTGCCGAAACGCAGATGCACCGTTTGGCCCGGCTCCGGCGCGGCGTGCCCGGCGGCGCGCCAGGCGGCGTGCAGGCTGTCCGGTTCGGAAAACATTTCCGGCAACGGGGCGAAGAACAGGCGGCCCGCCAGACCAGGAACGGACGCAGCGAAGGCCAGAAGCTGCGATTCGCCGCCCAGAAACACTTGCGGCAGGGTGGTTTTGTGGAGCGGCAGCAGGGCGGCGGTGTGGCGCCGCATCGGCCCGGGGCAGCTCAGCACCACCGCGGGCGCATCCTGCCAGTCGCGCAAAACGTCCAACCCGCTTTTTCCTACCCGATCGCCCGCACTATGAATGCCGTCGCCCGCAACGCAAACTGCGACCGACCATGATCGAAGGCCATATCGAGTCGCTGACGCCCGACGGCATTGTGCATGGCTGGGTACGCGATACAGGCAGCGCCGCGCCCTGCCACGTGCAGGTGCTGCATGGCGGCGTGCCGGTGGCCGAGGCCATGGCCTCGGGTTTCCGGCCCGATTTGCTGCGCGCCGGCCACGGCCACGGCCATTACGGTTTTAGGGCCCGCCTGCGCAGCGCGTTGCCGCCGGGCGCCTGTGGCGTCGCTTTGCATCTGCCCCTCTATGGTCGCAGCGCGCCGATGGGCCTGACCGTGCCGGAGCTGGACCCGCAGCGTCCGGCGACCGTGGAGGCGCTGCTGGCGACCGAACCGAGCTGGACGGTCGCCGATCTGCTGGCTTTTCCGGCCTGCCTGCAGGCCGGGGCCAATTTCGGCCGCATGGGGGCGCCGCGTTTCGTCGATTCGATGTATCGTTTCTTGCTGGGCCGCTGGCCGTCCGCGGCCGAGGCGCGCCTGCATGCCGACAATCTGTCGCGCGGACGCCTGACCCCGCAGGATTTTCTGATGGACATGCTGCGCTCCGGCGAGCGTGCCGACCTGGGGCCTTGCCTGGCGTCGCCTTTCGATCCGCTTTTCCCATTCACCTTTGGGGTGCAGTAGCGACCGATGGACCATGAGTTGATTGCGCACCGGCTGGTGAACGAGCTGATGCTGGTATCGGTGCTGGTGGCGGGCGAGGGGGGCCAGGCGTTTGCAGAGGCACTCGGCGCTGCAGGCGCCGCGGCGGAGGTTTATGCGGGCGGGGCGCCGCATGGCGGTGACGATCTGGCGATCCTGCTGGCGGGCCAGGACGCCTCGGCGGATGGCGCGACCCGGGAGCTTGTAGAGACGCTGTCGCAGGCGAGCGAGCGCCTGCTGTTCGTGCCCTTGCCCGACGCGGAGGGGCACGGCATCGCCGCCCTGCCGGAGCTGACCCTATGGTTCGAAATGTTCGCCGAGCTGGGCTACCAGCCGGTGGTCGATTTCGATGCCGGCTTCGTGGCCCAGGGCGCCTTTCTGGTCGATCGGGCCGCGACGGCGGCCGAGAGCGAACTGGCCGCCTTTGCCGACCGGCTGCAGAACCCGCCGGCGCCGGCGGTGGCCGAACCTGTGGCGCAGGCCAGCGCCATCTCGCAGGCGGAGGTCTCCGCCTTACGGGACCAGCTGGCCGCACAGGCGGAACAGGCCGAAGCCGCCTTGCAGGAAGCCCAGGCGAGCAACGCCGGCTGGGATGGCTTGCGCGCCTGGGTGAACGCCGCGGTACGCGATCCGGCGCGCGACACGGAGCTCGCTTTGCTGCGAGACCTTCCGCGGCTGCAAACCCTGCGCGGCGCCGATGCCCCGCCGATCGACCTGCAGCCGCCGTCGCCTGCGCCGGAGCGCGGCTTTTTCGCGCGGTGGTTTGGGCGGCCGCCGAAGCCTGGCGTTCCGCTACGTTTGCTGGAGGAGACCGCCCTGGTACGTGCCTCCTCGTATTTCGATCCTGCGTGGTACATTGCTTCCACGCCAGAACTCTGTGCCGGCGAAACGATCGATCCGGTGTTCCACTATGTGTGTGTGGGCGCGGTGCGCGGCGCCGACCCGGGCCCGTGGTTCGACACGGCGGCCTATCTTGCCGACCACCCCGAAGCCGCCGCCATCGGCCAATCCGCGCTTGCCCACGCCCTGCGGGCCGGCACGCTCCCGGAGGCGCCGGTCCCCGGCTGAGCGGGCTTCCTCTGCTCCCTCCCCCTTGTGGGGGATGGCTGGGGTGGGGTGGGCACGCGTCATCATCAGCGCAGGTTGGTATAACGTTTGCCTATTTTAGAACGATGTGGCAACGACATGTTCGATGCCGCGGTCACTCCTTCTGCTCTGTCTTGGATCGTTGCTCTGCGGCTGCACCAGTGTGCCCGAGAACCTGCCGCCGGCGCCTTCCGTGCCGCCGGCGCCTGCCGCCTATCGCGTTCAGGTGGGCGACGTTCTGGGGGTGCGCCTGTATCTCGCGCCCGAACTGAACGAGGACGTAACGGTGCGTCCCGATGGCCGCATCGGCACCACGCTCGCGCAATCCGTGCCGGCCGCGGGGCGCCTGCCGGAGGAGATCGCGGCCGATCTGAAACGGATCTATGCCGCCGAGCTAAAAACCCCCGAGCTGACGGTGGAGGTAAAAACACCCTCGCCCGCCCGCGTGTTTGTCGCCGGCGAGGTGGTGTTTCCCGGCGAGTATGATTCCGCCGGCGCCCCGCTGACCCTGCTTCAGGCGGTCGCCAAGGCCGGCGGCCTGCGCCCCACCGGCGACCCCGGCCATGTGTTCATCATCCGCCACGGCTCGGCCGACCAGGCCATCATCCTCCGCGCCGCCTACCGCGACGCCATCGCTGGCAACACACCCGCCGCGGACGTGACGCTGGCGCCGTTCGATGTGGTGTATGTGCCGAAAAGCGGGGTTTCCCAGCTGTATATCTGGTTCAACCAGCACTTTCAGCAATTCGTACCGGTCAACTGGGGTTTCTCCTATAACGTAAACCCGTATGTGAATAACACAAAGTAGACCGCATCATGATGCTGGCCGGCGTCAAGCTGGCGCACCATACTTCGTAGGGTGGGCTGCTTTGCAGCCCACCAGCCTGGGCCAAAGCGAGGATTAGGATGGATTGGCACCTTCCCTCAACCTCAACGCCTGTTTGCCACGTGGTGGTGGGCTGCATAGCAGCCCAACCTACGTTCCTGCTGCGATATTGACGCATTTGGG
>Ga0116226_10005783_pt1 | contig 11056 bp, 9 predicted proteins | sample S1TSphfallax_FD_89692 | JGI IMG/M metagenome (GOLD analysis project Ga0116226, IMG submission 89692) | Host-associated microbial communities from peat moss isolated from Minnesota, USA - S1T2_Fa - Sphagnum fallax MG | ecosystem: Host-associated > Plants > Peat moss > Unclassified | place: USA... | reverse complement strand
GCATGATCCCCCCCGGCGCCTATGAAACCGCGCGGCTGAACCCCGAGGGCGGCCGCATCGCCGAGAACGTCATGCATTTCGCCCGCCTGCTGCGCCGCGCCGGCCTGCCGGTCGGTCCGTCCGACATGCTCGCCGCCCAACAGGCGCTCGACCTCGTTCAGATCGGCGATCGCCAGCAGGTACGCACCGCGCTCCGCACCACCATGATGCATCGCCACGAACACGCCGACCTGTTCCACCAGGCGTTCCAGATGTTCTGGCGCGACCCCGAGGCCGGCAAAACCGCGCTGGCGATGGCCATGATGGAGGGCCAGCCCGAAACCCCGCCGGACAAAGCCCCGCCCGGCAGCCGCCGCCTCGCCGAGGCCATGGCCACCCGCCAGGACCGCCCCGCCCGCCCCGAGGACACCCGTGAGGACATCGAGGCCATCCTTACGGTGTCGGACCGCGAGCGCCTGCAGCAGATGGATTTCGAGGCGATGAGTGCCGACGACATCGCCCACGCCAAAGCCGAAATCCGCCGCCTCGTTTTGCCGCTCGACCTGCGCCGCACCCGCCGGCGCAAACCCGATCCCGCGGGCGAACACATCGACCTGCGCGCCACCATCCGCACCAGCCTGCGCGCCGGCGGCGAGATCTTCAGCCTCGCCCGCACCCGCAAAATCACCCGCCCGCCGCCGCTCGTCGTGCTGTGCGACATCTCCGGCAGCATGGGCCGCTACGCGCAGATCCTGCTGCACTTCCTCCACGCCGTCGCCAACGACCGGGACCGCGTCACCATCTTCCTGTTCGGCACCCGCCTGTCCAACATCACCCGCCAGCTGCGCAACCGCGACCCCGAAATCGCCTTCCAACTGGTCTCCCACGCCGTCCCCGACTGGTCCGGCGGCACCCGCATCGGCGAGGCTCTCGCGCTGTTCAACCGCGACTGGTCCCGCCGCGTGCTCGGCCAGGGAGCTGTCGTCCTGCTGGTCACCGACGGCCTCGACCGCGACGGGGCCGCCGGCCTCGCCGAGGGCATGGAGCGGCTGCATCATTCCTGCCGCCGCCTGATCTGGCTCAATCCGCTGTTGCGATGGGATGGCTTCGAACCCAGATCACAGGGCATTCGCGCGATGCTGCCGCACGTCGACGAGTTCCGCCCCGTGCACAACCTGGCCAGCCTGCGCGCGCTGATCGAAACCCTTTCCCGCCCGCCGCCGCGGCAGGCGATGCAGCAATGGAGGCTCGCGTCATGAGCACACAAGCATGAGCACACGAGAGGGCGACACTCTGGCCGTGGACGTGCTGGGGCAGGCCACCGCCTGGCGCGCCGCCGGCGAACAGGTGGCGATCGCCACCGTCACCCAGACCTGGGGCAGCTCGCCGCGCCCCGCGGGCAGCCAGCTCGCGGTCACCGTGTCCGGCAAGATGGCCGGCTCCGTCAGCGGCGGCTGCATCGAGGGCGCGGTCGCCGAGGCGGCGCTGCAGACCATCGCGAGCGGCGCGCCGCAGCTGCTGGATTTCGGGATCACCAACGAACGCGCCTGGGAAGTCGGGCTGGCCTGCGGCGGCAAACTGAAAGTCTTCGTGGAGAAGCTCGGGTGACCCCGGAAATCCAGCGCGCCCTCGCCGAAGCCCGCGCCGCCAAGCGCCCGGTGGCCCTGGCCACCCGCCTCCCCGACGGCCACCAGCTCCTCTTGCCCTCCGACGCCGCTCCCGCCGAGCTCTCCACGGCCGCCCAGCGCGCCCTGGACCGCGACGAAAGCGGCACCATCACGCTGGCTGACGGCGACTGGTTCCTCAACGTCTTCAACCCGCCGCTCCGCCTGATCGTGGTCGGCGCCGTCCACATCGCCCAGGCCCTGGTCCCCATGGCCGCCCAGCTCGGCCTCGCCGTCGTCGTCGTCGACCCTCGTCGCGCGTTTGCCACCGACGCCCGCTTCCCCAACGTCACCGTGATGACCGACTGGCCCGACGAAGCGCTCGACGCCCTGGCGCCCGACAGCCGCACCGGCGTGGTCACTCTGACCCACGACCCCAAACTCGACGACCCGGCGCTGGATCGCGCTCTGCGCAGCGACGCCTTCTACATCGGCTCGCTCGGCAGCCGTAAAACCCACGCCGCCCGCCTGTCCCGCCTGCGTGAGCTCGGCCACAGCGACGCCGCGATGACCCGCATCCGCGGCCCCGTCGGCCTCGACATCGCCGCCGTCACGGCGCCGGAAATCGCCCTCTCGATCATCGCCGAATTCGTCGCCGTCCGACGTCACGCGGGCCTCGCCGTCCGCGCCGCCCGCGCCGCCGCATGATCTTCGGCGCCCTGCCGCTCGCCGAGGCGCTGGGCGCCGTCGCCGCCCACTCCCACCGCCTCCCCGACCGCGTCCTGAAAAAAGGCTCGGTGCTGGACGCGGCGTCCCTCGCCGCCCTGGCCGCCGCCGGCCGCACCGACATCATTGCCGCCCGCCTCGAACCCGGCGACGTCACCGAGAACGAAAGTGCGGAACGCGTCGCCGCCTGCTTCGACGCCCGCGGCCTGTCCCGCCGCCGCGCCGTCACCGGCCGCGTCAACATCCACGCCGACGCCGCCGGCCTGCTCCGCGTCGAGGCCGCCCTGCTCGACCGCATCAACCTGATCGACGAAGCCCTCACCGTCGCCACCCTGCCGGACTACGCCGCCGTCCGCGCCGGCGACATGCTGGCCACCATCAAAGTCATCCCCTTCGCCGTCCCCGGCCACGTGCTCGACCAGATCGAGCACGTCGCCCGCGAGGCCGCCGCCTTCGCCCTCCACCCGTTCCGCCGCCTCACCGTCGGCCTGGTGCTCAGCGAACTGCCCGGCCTCAAGGAAAGCGTCACCGAAGGCACCATCGCCGCCACCGACGCCCGCATCACCGGCCTCGGCGGCACCCTGCTCCCGCCGCTCCGCTGCCCCCACGCCACCACCCCGATCGCCGCCGCCCTCACCCGGCTCCGCGAGGCCGGTGCGGACCTGCTGCTGGTCGCCGGCGCGTCGGCCACCATCGACCGCCGCGACGTGGGCCCCGCCGCCCTGGTCCAGGCCGGGGGCGAGATCGTGCATTTCGGCATGCCCGTCGACCCCGGCAACCTGATCTGCATCGGCCGCCTCGGCGCCATCCCCGCCCTGGTGCTGCCCGGCTGCGCCCGCAGCCCCAAAGCCAACGGCATCGACTGGGTGCTGCAACGCCTGTTCGCCGGCCTCCCCGTCACCGGGCCGGACATCATGCGCATGGGCGTCGGCGGCCTGCTGAAAGACACCGACGCCCGGCCCCTCCCCCGTGCCCGCGCCGTCGCCCGCGCCACCCAACCCAAACCCCGCACGGTCGCCGCCATCGTGCTCGCCGCCGGCACCTCCTCCCGCATGGCGCCGCACCACAAGCTGCTGGTCACCGACCCCACCGGCAAACCCATGATCGCCCGCGTCGTCGACAACATCCTGTCCAGCACCGCCCGCCCGATCCTGGTGGTCACCGGCCACCGCGCCCACGACATCAAAGCCGCCCTCGCCGGCCGCCCGGTCACCTTCATCGACGCGCCCGACTACGCCGCCGGCCTCTCCGCCAGCCTCAAGGCCGGCATCGCCGCGCTGCCCCAAACCGCCGCCGCCGCCCTCGTCTGCCTCGGCGACATGCCTCTCGTCACCGGGCGCATGATCGACCGCCTGATCGCCGCCCACGACCCCGACGAAGGCCGCTGCATCGTCGTCCCCACCCACCAGGGCAAACCCGGCAACCCGATCCTGTGGGACCGCCGCTATATCCCCGACATCCTGAAACTCGACGGCGATAGCGGCGCCAAAAGCCTGCTCAAACAAAACCTGGAACAGATCGCCGAAATCGACCTCGCCAGCGACGCCGTCCTGCGCGACTTCGACACAATCGACAGCCTCACCACGCTGCCACCGCACATCCGGCCGGTGGTGGTGGCGAGCTGAGGTTTAGGCAAAACCTCAGTTAGCCGCCGCCGCCAGGGCCGGTTGTGTGGTGGCTTCGCCGAAGGCTTCGAAGATACGGCGGGAGACGGCGTCGGTTTGCCAGTCATATTCCGGGTGCCATTGCACGCCGATGCAGAAGCCCTGGGACACTGCGCGCACGGCTTCGATGGTGCCATCCGGCGCCACCGCTTCGGCCACCAGGCCGGGTGCCAGGCGATCGATGCCCTGGTTATGCAGGGAGTTCACGGGCAGGTCGGTGGTGCGCGCGATCCGGTGCAGCCAGCTGCCGGGGACGACGCGCACATTATGGGCTTTGCCGGTGCGCACTTTGGCATTGGGCTGCATCGGGGTGGAGTGATCGAGTCGCCCGGGCATGTCCTGCAGTCGCTGATGCAGGCTGCCGCCGAGCGCCACGTTGAGTTCCTGCAGCCCCCGGCAGATCGCCAGCACCGGCAGTCCCATGGCCACGGCGGCCCGGATCAGCGGCAGCGTGACCGCATCACGTTGATGATCTTCCGGGGTATTTTCCGCGTGGGGTGGCCCGTCATACAGCGCCGGCTGCACGTTGGAGCGGCTGCCGGTAAGGATGATGCCATCGAGGCGCGACAGCAGGGTGGTGATATCCGCGAGCTGACCATTGGCCGGGATCAGCACCGGCACCCCGCCCACCAGATGGTCGGTCGCCCGCACATAGGTGTCGGACGCGGCATGGTTCGGCATCCCCATGGGGCCGAACAATTTGGTGCAGCAGGAAATACCGATCAGCGGTTTCATGGCTCGGGTTTCACACTTGCCTGTTCACGCGGCAATCACACGACCACCGACATGCGTCATCATGGATCATCCGCTTAAACCACGACAAAATGAAGGCTTTATGCCGCATTGCGGTATTTTTCTCGCTTTTGGTGCGATGTCGAGTCGGAGGAAGGAAGACTCTTCTTTTTCTGAAGAAAAAGAAGCAAAAAGACTTTTATCTATTGGCCCCGAGCCGTTGCAACCGCTCGGGACCAATGGATACCCTTCCTTACGGTCGACTAGGCGCCGGCCCCGTCACAGGACTGCCATCCCGCCCGAGAAACTTGGGATCGATGAAATTGAACAGATCCTCGTTGAACGTTCCGCCCAGTTCCACGTCGAACAGGGTCACCCGGGTTTCCTGATGCTGCGCGTCGATCGTCGACCATTGCCGCAGCGCCAGCGGCCCATCGGCGAACACCAGGGTCAGCGTGCCATCGCCGGGGGACGCGGTGCGATACACCGAAATCTGAATCTGCCCAGGCTGCCGCGCGATTCCGTTCACCGTGACATCGCCGGAAAACGTCAGATGGTCGGACAGCAGAATACCCAAGGGCGTGGCGTTCAGCGGAAAATTATTGGTCTGGCCGAGCTGGCTGTCGTTGAAGAACACCAGCCCGTGGCCGGCCACCAGCAGCAGCGGCGTCGGCGGATCATATTGAAATCGCAGCCGCCCGGGCCGCTCGATCCACGCCGTGCCCTGGGTGGTGGCGCCGTCGGGCGCCACCTGCAGAAACCGCGCCTTCAGCGTATGGATGGTGTTCATATACGCCTCGACCCGGCCGAGGTCGGCGTGATCCTGCGCGGTGAGTGCCACCGCCTGCGCGCGCGCCCCGCCCGCCAGCGACAGGGCGCCCAACACAGATCCAGTCAGCAGAGTACGACGTTTCATAACGCCCAATGTGGCGATGCGACCCGCCGATGTCAGCGGGCGACGTCCCTCGTCAGCTGGCCTGCTGAATTGCGCTCAGCACCCATCGCTCGCCCGGCGCGCGCAGGAACGTCCAGAGCTCGGTTGCCTGCACCCGGCTGCGCGGATCGCCATCCACCACCCGCCCGGCCATATCGGTGGTGACATCGATCATCGAGAATTTCATCGCGACCGTCGCATAATCCCGCCCGCCTTCGGACCAGGCCTGCGACAGATCGCCCTGATCCAGCGTCACGTCGGTGATCACATTATGCACGCCGCGACTGGATTGTTCGGCCAGCTGCTCGCCGAAATAGCTGACCATTTCCGGCGTTGCCAGTTGCTGCAAGGCGGTGATGTTCTGCGCCGACCAGGCGCCCTGCACCGCCTTCAGATTCTGCTCGAACGCCTGATAATCCGCGGGCGTGATGGTCAGTGGCGGCGGCGCGCCATAGCCGGCCGCCCCACCCCCGCTTATCTGGTTGCTCATCCCCGCCCCCATGCCCATGCGCGAGAACATCCCGCCGCCGGCCATCGCCGGGCTGGCGCCGGGCATGAAGCGGCGGATCAGGAAGCGCACCACCATCACGATCAGGAATATCTGGATCAGGAAGCCCAGGAAGCCGCCGAACCCGGTGATGCCGTGGAACAGGCCGCCGCCGAACAGCATGCCGCCGATCCCCGCCCCGATCAGCCCGCCGAACAGGCCGGACATGAAGGACGGCCGACCAAACCCGCCATACCCAGGTTGACCATACCCAGGCTGGCCATACCCGGGCTGGCCGTAAGCGGGCGCCGCCGGCGATCCCTGCGGCGTCAGGCTCCGCTGCATCGGCGCCGCGGTCATGGGCGCGGTCCGCGTCGCCGGCGGCGCCGAATAGGTAAAGCTCCCCCGGCTGCCCATCGAGGCGCCCCCGCCAGCCCGCGCGAACGCCAGCCCCGGCACCAAAGCCAGTGCAACGGCAAACAAGGCGGCGGCAACGAAACCGGTGCGGCGCATGATGACCCTACATTCCCTCGAAACAGCTTTATACATGGTGAAGGGCGCGATGCGAAACGAGAACCTCAGCCCCCCGCCAAAGTCATACCTTCTACCCGAATCGTCGGCGCGTCAGTGCCCCGCCGCAGCCGCAAATCATCCGCCGGCACCAGCGAGGCAAACATCTCCGGCAACGTCCCGGCAATCGTGATCTCCGCCACCGGCTCCGCCCGCACCCCGTCGCGGATCATGAACCCGGCCGCCCCACGACTATAATCACCCGTCACCCCGTTCACCCCCATGCCAATCAGCTCCGTGACATACAGGCCCTCCTTGATGTCGGCCATCAATGCGGCCGGGGTCATCCCCCCCGCGCGCATGTAAAGATTGGTGGCCCCCGGCGATGGCGGCCCGCCAGCGCCACGACGCGCATGCCCGGTCGTCACCATCCCCAATTGCCGCGCGCTGCGGCTGTCGAGCAGCCAACTCGCGAGCACCCCGTCCTCCACGATCACCCGCTCGGCCGTCGCCACCCCCTCACCATCGAACGGGTGCGAGCGCAGCCCGCGCGGCCGCCGCGGATCATCGATCACCATAATGCCCGGCGCGAACACCCGCTGCCCCAGCCGATCCTTCAGAAAACTGCCGCCCCGCGCCACCGACGCCCCATTGATCGCCGCCGCCAGATGCCCGAGCAGCCCGGCCGCCACCCGCGGATCGAACAGCACCGGCAGCCGCGCGGTCCGCGGCCGCGTCGGGTTCAACCGCGCCACCGCTCGCTCCCCGGCCGCCCGCCCGATCACCGCCGCATCCTCCAGATCCGCCAGATGCCGCGCGGAATCATACTCATAGTCGCGCTGCATGTCCGTCCCGGCCCCGGCCACCACGGCCGCCGAAACCCCGTGGCTGCTCCACGCATACCGACCGGCAAACCCCGCCGAAGTCACCAGCACGATCTCGCTGCGGCCAAACGAGGCGCTCGCCCCCTCCGAATTGGTCACCCCCGCGACCGCCATCGCGGCCTCCTCCGCCGCCGCCGCCCGCGCCACCAAAGCCCCGGCATCGAGCTCGACCCCGTCATCCAGATCGAGCCCCCCGTCAGCCACCCCCCCGTCAGTCACGCCCCCGTCAGTCACGGGCCCCACCCCATCCGCCAACCCGCCATACGGATCCTCGGGCACCACCCGCGCCATCGCCACCGCCCGCTCGGCCAGCCCCGCAAACCCCGCCGGATCGACCGCCGTCGAGGACACGATCGCCGACCTGCGCCCCACGAACACCCGCAACCCCAGATCCCGCGCGTCCGCCCGCTCCACCTGCTCGGTCCGGCCGAGCCGACGCTCCACGGACAACGATGTACCCGCCGTCAAAAACGCATCAGCCGCATCCGCCCCCGCGGCGCGGGCGCGGCTGATCAGGTCGGCGAGCAGGTTGAGGTTGGACATGTCAGGCGCGCCCGGCCCTGCCTTGCTCCGACAGGCCACCCTCAAGCCGCCAGCCGCTCGGTGATCATGGGCAGCCCCGGCACGCGGCCGGCGGGGCCCATGGTCGCCAATGTGGGTGCGGCCCGGAAAATGCGCGTCGCGGCGCGTTGCACGTCGGCGGTGGTGACAGCCTCGATGCGGGCGACGGTTTCCGCCGTCGGGATCACCCGTCCGAACACCTGCAGTTGCCGCGCCAGTTGTTCGCAGCGGCTGCCGGTGCTTTCCAGCGACATCAGCAGTGACGCCTTCACCTGCGCCCGCGCCCGCGCCAGTTCCACGTCGGTCACATCCGTCTGCACCTTGTGCAGCTCATCGAGCGTCACCGGCATCAGCTCCGCCGCCTCGCTCTCGCCGGTGCCGGCATAGATCCCGAACAGCCCGCCATCCAGATAGGGCGCGGTGAACGAATACACCGAATACACCAGCCCCCGCTTCTCGCGGATTTCCTGGAACAGGCGCGAGGACATCCCACCGCCCAGCAGCGTCGACAGCAGCATGGCCGGGTAATAATCCGGATCGCCATAGGCCACCGCCGGGAAGCCGAGCACGATATGCACCTGGTCGAGCTCGCGAACCTCGCGAAACTCGCCGCCGCCATACCGGCCGGGCGTGGCCACCGGCGCCGCGTCCCCCGGCAGGTCGGCGAAATGCCGCTGCACCAGATCGAGGAAATGATCGTGATCGAGGTTACCCGCCGCCGCCACCACGGTATTCGGCGCCGCGTAATGCCGCCGCATATAGCTCATCAGCGTGTCGCGCTTCATGCTGCGGATGCCCGCCTCGGTGCCCAGCACCGGCCGGCCCATCGGCTGGGTCGGATACGCCGTCTCCTGGAAATGGTCGAAGATGATATCGTCAGGCGTGTCGTTGGCCTGGCCGATCTCCTGCAGGATCACGCCCCGCTCGCGCTCCAGCTCGTCCGGATCGAACGTCGAATGGGTCAGGATGTCGCCGATGATATCGGCCCCCAGGGCGGTGTCCTCCTTCAGCACCTTCACGTAATAGGCGGTCTGCTCGCGCGCCGTGTAGGCGTTGATGTGGCCGCCGACCGCCTCGATCTCCTCGGCGATCGCCGAGGCGCTGCGCCGCTCGGTGCCCTTGAACGCCATATGCTCCAGGAAATGCGACACGCCGTTCTCGGCCTCGGTCTCATGGCGCGTGCCGGTGGCGACATAGGCGCCGAGCGAGACCGTCTCCACCCGATCCATGCGCTCGGTGACCACCATCAGGCCGGACGGCAGGCGGGTGACGCGAATGGCATCCATCGGATCGGTCATGCGGCATTCCTCAACACGGTTGCGCGCACCAAAGCCTCGATCGTGGCGAGGTCGCGGGGCGCGCGGGTGAATGTCTCGCGACGTTCATACAGGTCGGCGAGGTGTTTGGGCAGCGGCGGCCGCACGCCGGTGGCGCGTTCCACCGCGTCGGGGAATTTCGCCGGGTGCGCGGTCGCCATCGCCACCATCGGCACGCCGTGCGCGCAGGCGAGCGCGCGCCCCGCGGCGATGCCGATCGCGGTGTGCGGATCGGCGAGATAGCCGAGCTCGCCGTGCAGCTTGCGGATTTCCGCGAGCGTGCCCTCGTCGCTCAGGCTGAAGCCATGGAACACCGCATGCAGCCGCTGCCACGCGGCGTCGGGCACCGGCATCCGGCCGGTGGCGCGGAAGGTCGCCACGGTCCGCGCGGTCGCCTCGCCATCGCGATCCAGCAGCTCGAACAGCAGCCGCTCGAAATTGGAGCTCACCTGGATATCCATGCTCGGCGACAGGCTGGGCTCCACCGGGCGGATCGACATGTCGGCGGCATTGATGAAGCGCGCCATGATGTCGTTGCGGTTGGACGCCACCACCAGCCGCGCGATCGGCAGTCCCATCCGCCGCGCCGCCCAGGCGGCCAGCACATTGCCGAAATTGCCGGTCGGCACGCTGAACGCCACCTCCCGATCCGGCGCGCCCAGCGCCAGGGCGGCTGCCACATAATACGGAATTTGCGCCGCGATCCGCGCCCAGTTGATCGAATTCACCGCGGACAGGTTCATCTCGCGCCGGAACGGCGCGTCGGCGAACATGCCTTTCACCAGATCCTGGCAATCGTCGAAACTGCCATCGACGGCGATATTGGTGACGTTGGCGGCCACCACGGTGGTCATCTGCCGGCGCTGCACCTCGCTGGTGCGCCCTTCGGGATGCAGGATCACGATATCCACCCCGGCGCGCCCCGCGCACGCCTCGATCGCGGCCGACCCGGTATCGCCGGAGGTGGCGCCCACGATGGTGACGTGCTCGCCCCGCGCCGTCAGCACATGGTCGAACAGCCGCCCGAGCAGCTGCATCGCCATGTCCTTGAACGCCAGGGTCGGCCCATGGAACAGCTCCTGCGTCCACAACGCCGCGTCAAGCTGCACCAGCGGCGCCACCGCCGCGTGGCCGAAGCCGGCATAGGCGTCATGGCACAGCGTCTGCAATGTCGCGAACGGCAGCGCGTCGCCCACGAACGGCTGCATCACCCGGGCCGCGAGCTCGGCGTAGGGCAGGCCGCGCATCGCCCGCCAGTCGGCCGCGGCAAAGCTCGGCCAGGTCTGCGGCACATACAGCCCGCCATCCTCGGCGAGGCCGGCCAGCAGCACGCCGGCGAAATCGCGCAACGGTGCCTGTCCGCGGGTGGAGATGTAGCGCATGGCTCGGGGATCCAGTGTCAAGGCGTCGTGGGACCCACGTTTCTGCGCCCGCTGGCCGGCCGGATCAATATCCCACAAACCGTGGGATGGGTCAGCGACACGACACCCGTCATTCTCGTACAGAAGAAAGTCGTTCTTTCTTGAAAGAAAGAACCAGAGAACTTTCATCCGTGTGGGATCGGCTGTCGCCACCAGGCATGGATAGGCTTCTTTTTCTTCAGAAAAAGAAGGCCTTGCCTTCCCACCTCGTCCAAATAGATCGAAAAACGACCGCCCG
>Ga0116226_10005782_pt1 | contig 11057 bp, 8 predicted proteins | sample S1TSphfallax_FD_89692 | JGI IMG/M metagenome (GOLD analysis project Ga0116226, IMG submission 89692) | Host-associated microbial communities from peat moss isolated from Minnesota, USA - S1T2_Fa - Sphagnum fallax MG | ecosystem: Host-associated > Plants > Peat moss > Unclassified | place: USA... | reverse complement strand
TAATGTTCTGATTGAGAAAAACCGCAGGAATACTGGCCTGTATTTCGAGGTTTTTCGATTGAAGAACATTAAAATATCGAAGTAAAATGAGATGAAAAAAACCACAAACCTGTTTCCGAGAGGTATATTATGGCAAAATTAAAGATGAAAACTAACCGCGGCGCTGCCAAGCGATTTAAAGCTACAGCTAATGGTTATAAGCATAAACAATCGCACAAGCGTCACATTTTAACTAAGAAGTCTAGCAAGCGGAAACGCCAACTAGGTGGTACTGCGGCGGTTAAAGATTGTGATGTGTTGTCGGTTCGACGTATGTTAGGCGATGCTTCTTAAAGGTAAAAAAAGTAAAAACGTATTCTCTATTTCGTGAGACCGTCATTGCGAGCGCGAAGCGCGCGGCAATCCAGTAAAAAGGCTTAAATTTCTTTGCTGGATTTGCTTCGTCGTGCTACGCACTCCTTGCAATGACGGCCTCACAGAGAGAGGTTGAATTTGTAAAGCCAGAATATTTGGAGAAAAATCATGCCAAGAGTTAAGCGCGGTGTTACAGCGCGAGCAAAACATAAAAAAGTGTTAGCGAAAGCAAAAGGCTATCGCGAGGCGCGCAGCCGAGTTTTTAGGGTTGCGAAACAGGCAGTTACTCGTGCAGGGCAATATGCTTATCGCGATCGTCGCCAGAAAAAGCGCGTATTTAGAGCATTATGGATTGTCCGTATTAATGCTGCTGCACGCGAACATGGTCTTTCCTATAGCCGTTTTATTGCAGGTCTTGAGAAAGCTTCTATTGCTGTCGATCGAAAAATTCTTGCAGATATTGCTGTATTTGATAAACCAGGATTTGCTTCTTTGGCTGAGAAAGCTAAATCGGCGTTGGAAGCGGCTTAGAGCTTGTTTAGAATCTCGCTAGGCTGCGAGAAAAACTGCTGATTTATGAGCACCGTAGCGCAGCATATATAGGATATGTGAGCAACGGAGCACAATAAATCAGCAGTTTTTAGCCAGCATAGTAGAGATTCTAAACAAGCTCTTAAACTACACCATACTTTTCGTTCCCACCAAGCCAACGCTCGATTAGTGCTTCCACATGTTCAGGGTAGTTTTGCAGCATTTCTTCAGCAAGTTCTTGAACATGGGGCAACCATTTTTGATCGCGGATAATGTTAGCGATGCGAAATCGTGTCATACCAGTTTGCTTAGTGCCTAATACTTCGCCGGGTCCTCTTAATTCAAGATCTTTTCTCGCGATTTCAAATCCGTCTTGACTATCACGAATGGCGGAAAGTCGCGTTTGTGCCTGTTCGGACAAAGGGCCTTGGTAAAGTAGCACACAATAGCTAATTGCTGCCCCTCTGCCTACTCGCCCTCTAAGCTGATGCAGTTGCGATAATCCCAATCGTTCAGAGTTTTCAATAATCATAAGGTTTGCATTGGGTACATCTACCCCAACTTCAATGACTGTTGTTGCGACTAGTAAATCAATTGCGCCATCACGAAAAGCTTGCATCGTAATTTCTTTGTCTTGAGTTTTCATACGGCCGTGGACTAACCCAATGCTAATTTCTGGTAGAAGATCGCGCAAAAGCTGTGTAGTTACTTCAGCTGCTTGACATTGTAATGCATCAGATTCTTCAATTAAGGTGCATACCCAGTAAGCTTGTTTTCCTTGTGCGCAGACGTTTTTAATACGTTCTATGATTTCATCACGGCGTTGTGAAGGAATCACTACCGTGGTGATAGGTTTTCGACCTGGTGGTAATTCATCAATAATGGATACATCCAAATCAGCATAAAATACCATGGCTAAAGTTCGTGGAATGGGTGTGGCGGTAAGTATTAATTGGTGCGGTGTATAATTTTGGTTGATGCCTTTTTGCCAAAGCGCTAATCGTTGATGAACACCGAATCGATGTTGTTCATCAATGACTACAATACCTAACGATTTGAAGTCGACGCCTTTTTGAAACAACGCATGAGTGCCGATGACGATTTGACTTCTGCCTTCTTTAAGCTCGGCTAAAAATTTCTCTTTGGTTTTTGTTGATAAATGACTCGTTAAGTAAGAAACTTCAATATTAAGCGGCGAAAACCAACGTTGAAATTGCTGAAAATGCTGTTCGGCTAAAAGTTCAGTGGGCACCATTAATGCAGCTTGAAAACCACTTTCAATAGCTTTTAACATCGTTAATCCAGCGACCACAGTTTTTCCGGAACCTACATCACCTTGAACCAGTCGCAGCATGGGTGTTTCCTGACAGATATCTTGAGAAATTTCTTGTAACACCCGTTGTTGCGCTTTGGTTAAAAGGAAAGGTAAGTTAGCTAAAAATTCTTGTGTTATCGAAGTATGTCGAGCAAATGGTATTGCTGCGTTGAGTTGGAGATTTTTTCTTAGCCTTCGAAGACTTAAATGTTGCGCGAGCAGCTCTTCTAAGCTTAAGCGTTGTTGTGCTGGATGTAGACCTTGTTCTAAAGCAGCTAAGTCAGCAGATTTTTGTGGACGATGTACTTCATATAATGCTGTTGCTAAAGTTGGTAAATGAAATTTTTTAAGTAAGATGTCAGGAATTAATTCAGGAAGCGCGCTATTTTTAACTAAGTTTAATGCTTCAGTGGTTAATCGTCGTAACACGCTTTGATGCAGTTTTTCTGTGGTTGGATAAATAGGGGTTAGAGTTATATCCAAGCCATTAAAATGATCGGGTTGAATCTGACGATATTCAGGATGAATCATTTCGGCAGAGTGATTCCAGAAGCGAGCTTCTCCAAAGCAGCGAAAGTTTCCACCTTGATCAAATTGTTGTTTCTGTGCAGCGCTAAAATTAAAAAAGCGTAACGTCAGGATGCCAGTACCATCATCGAGATAACAAATGAGTGAAGATTTTCGACTACGAGTTAATTTGGTTTCAATGATATTCCCTTGAACAACAGCATATTCTCCAGCGATGAGTTGATTAATGGGAGTGATTTTAGTTTTATCTTGATAGCGCAGCGGTAGATGAAATAGCAAGTCTTGTATGGTTGAAATGCCACATTTTTTTAATAGAGCATAAGTTTTTGTCCCTACGTTTTTAAGTGAAGTGCAGGGATGGAGTAAGAAATTTTGATCAAAGCTTTTGTTCACAGTCGGCAACTAAGCCTCAGTCAAAGAAGCTTTAGACCATGGACCATGCATATGGTATGAGTATGTCATTAGCTTTCCAACTTGCTTACTTAATAATTTATCGGCAACCCAAGTCGTTAATCCAACCACTGGCCCGCCAGCAATTGTTGCCACAATCGGTAAACTTGAGGTGATCTGTGGAGTAACACTTAAATATAAATCGTAATTTTCATTGGCAAGGCTAATGTTGCCTTTCATTGAGATAAGTGCAACGGGGCCATCCCAATAAGTATCTTTAGTATAAGCATTGCCATTTTTTAACATGAAATGGCCGCGCATAATATCAAATGGAAACCCTTGCTTTGATACATCACTAAAATCTAAAGTGAGATGCCGGGGTAAATTTTGTAAGCTAAAAAAGTTTAGTAATTTGCCCATGCCGATTTTTTGCGAATTTTCTTCGCCAATATCTACAATTCGTCCATTATCAAGCGCTATATCAAGATAGCCTGATAGTGACGGAATGAGTGGATCATAAGGTGGGGTAGACCATCCTAAATTAAATGATAATTTCCCATTTTTGCCGACAACACTAGCAGGCATACCAAGTCTAACCAGTGTACTACCTATATCGTGAATAGTTACTTGCCCTGATAGATTGCTGTACTGGCGTTTGGCAAACATTTGCCAATTACCTTGTGCAAGTAAAGCAAATGCTGGTGACTCTGCAGATAGACGTTGAATTTTTAAGCCATTTTCCAATGGAGCTAATACTAGCTGTGCTTGACCAAGCTGTTTGTTGCCGTAGTGAAAATCGTGCACAAAACAATTTAGTGCAGGAATATCGGTAGGCGTTAAGGTTGATTTTTGGGTCTGGTTATTTGTTTGCAAGTAAAGTTTTTCAAAATGAGCATTCCAAGCAGCTTCTTTATCATCTGGAATGGTTATTTTACCGATGATATTTGCACTATTTAATCCAAGCAGCCAATTATTTTCTGTTCGTGATAAATCAAATTTAATATTTTGAAAATTTTGCTGAAGTAATTGGATGTTATTAAATTGCAGACTAATTTGTTTTAGGATTTTTGGCCATAATGTAGTTGAGCGAGAAGTAGAATTTTTTTTTGATGATTGAAATAATCTTTTCCATTCTTCCCAATTAAAGTTTGGTAATGAGCCTGTGATCCATAATCCTGGTTGGGAAGGCAATTCTGCGGTATCAGTGCCAATTGAAATGTTGCCGCGATCAAATTCAAAATTTTTAACATAGTATTGCAATATTCCATTTAGTTTATTGGCATACTTAAAACTAATTAGTGGCGGGGAATTTTGTCCCAAAGTAATTAGTGCTTGTGATGGCGTTATATCATTGGCGGATTTATTAAAAGGAGCTGGTAAATTGATTTTTATACCTTTTAGAGTAGAGGTAATTAACAAAGAGTTAGGTTTTTTATTTGCACCCTGTGGGATACTAAGCTTAGTTTGATAAGCAAAATTGCCTTCGATATTAGGAAGACGTGATAGCCCAAAGGTTTTTTGAAGATCTAATATGCGCGCATTGCCATTAAATTGAAGTAATGTTTGTGTGCCTTGATCATTATTGATATTTATAGTAATCGGCTCGTGAAGAAATTCTGCTTGAACGACGCTTGTTTCAATACCATCTTGGGTAAAATGTAAAATGCCGCTAATGTTTTCAAAAATAAGTTGCTTAAATGGTAACGCCACAGTTGCTTCAGACATATCAATATTGCCATGGACTTTAGTAGGAACATTGTCGTTTTCTAAATTAGTATCCAGAGTTAATTTAATTTCAGAATCTCCATCTATCTTTAATGGGCTTAACGTTGAGCTGAATTTTTTATTAAGGGGGCTTTGGGCAATGAAGCGAGCGCCATCACGCAAATCGCCGACGATATCAGCTTGAACATGAAGAGCCGCATCTATTCCTTTAAGAATAACTGGAATTTCAGCATAAGCTGATTTGATTTGGCTGGAAAACACTTTCCCAGAATTGATGAGCGCACTCATTTTAGGGCCATCAAAATTCAATTTTGCAAATATATGCTTGATAACTGGCCAATTAGGGAGACATCGAAATGTGACATCATTGATCTGTGCATGTACTGCAAAAGTGCCTTCTTTTTTGGGGAAAGGAAAATTTTTCAGTGGCCCATGTAAAATTAATGTACCATTGCCGCCAGCGATAGATAAAAATGCTTGGTCGAACCACTTGATAAAATCAGGGGTTATAATTGCAATTGGTAAATAAGTAGAAATTTTAGCATTAGCATTTATGGTGAACTCGCCAAATAGATTGATGAATGGGCTTTGATCATTAGATGGAAGCCATAAACTCATATCACCCTTAAATTTTGCATCTGAGTTGTTGATTTGTGCATTTACTGCATTAATTTTGTAGCCATTAGGTAAAATTTGCCAATCGATATTTGCTTGTGCGTTCTCAAAAAATATGGGTGATCGAAAATGTTTTGGAAAAATTAAGGTTGATTTTTCGCTATCTAATCTAAATTGTCCCATCTCATTTGCGATCTGTAAGTAACCGCTTAATTGTTGGATTCCTGGAATTTTTTGCCAGGGGTTAATATTGAAATTATGAATTTCCGCAGCAAACTTCCAATTCAAAGATAATTTATTATCGACGAGTGAAACGGGTTTAGTGAGCAATGCAGATGAAGTAGTTGATGTTTGCGGAAAAGTTGTGGTTGCCTTAGATTCTGTGGCGGCGTAAGGGTATTCTAAGAAAATATTTTTTAAGTCGCCCTGAAGATTTAAGTGTTTAATTAATTTTTGATTTTCAATGGAAAGCTTACCTAGTTTGGTCAGAGGTAACCAAAGATTGGCTAAATGAAGATTGCTTGCATGAATGGTGTATAAGCATCCACCTTTTTTTATGGGTAGCGCATTAATCTGCAGATTTTTTTCTAGCCAATTTTGTCCATCTAAATTGAATTCTAATCGTTGTAATTTGAGTAACCATTGATCATTTATTTTTCCGTGCCATAGAAAATGACCTAGTAGAGAATTGAATTGCCAAGTAATGGTTGCGGAAGAAATTGTTTTGTGAGCAGAGGAGGGCGGTAACAGGTTGGGTTGAATAATTGTAAAGTTATTTGCATCAATTGAGCCCTTAAGATATTTAAAATTGTGGTAATTAAATCCCCAGTGAAGGTTAAGCTTATTTATTTTACCGCTGGTGATCTGCCATCCTTTTATATTGTATTCTTTGAGTAATGCCCCCAAATTAGTTTGGCAAATTTTTAAGTTTCCGCGATGCTCATGCCAATAGTTATAAGAAGTTAAGAAAAAATAAGGAATGTTAATTTTGCTGCCATCAGGTTTTTGCCAATCGATGGTAATGTGATCCAATTTTATTTCATGCTCTAACATAATCCATTGAAAAAGTTCTGATAAGCTATCAAATGAAGGCGAATTTTTTTGGTTAATTTCGGGCAATCCTTTAATGATAATTTGATTGTTGGAAATTTGTTGAACATTAATATTTGCGCCATTGATATATAAATGCCCGACGACTGGGGTTTTTTGCCAAAGGGATGCTAGAATTTTAAACCCTACCTGTAGTTCCGAGATTTTCAATGTGGGTTCTTTACTTTGCTCATCGAGAACGACGAGATTTTTTAGCATCACTCCAGGTTCTGTATCAAGCCAGATACCTTTTGAAGATTCAATTTTTACTGGATGGTGAAGAATTTGGGTTGCCAAACGCTCAATGTCAGCTGTTCGTGTGCCTAAAATAGGAATAGCAATGTATAGGGCAATCATGCAAGCCGCGACAATTAAGCTAAATCCTAAAAAAATTATGGTTGAAGGTTTTATGAGTTTTTTCAAGATGCTTGTTCTCTTGATTTAATGGTTTAATTAAAATTTGTTCCCAAAAAATAGGGTATAGTATACCTTAAATGAGGAGATAAAAAGTTAACCTATATTTTATTAAGGCTATTCATGGTCCAAGAAACACTGCGAATTGCTACGCGTAAAAGCCAGTTAGCGCTTTGGCAAGCTCATTATATTAGGCAAAAACTTGAGCAATTATATTCAGGGATAATTATTGAAATCGTACCTTTAATAACAGAAGGAGATCGCCTTTTGTCGGCGAGACTCGCTGATTTTGGTGGCAAAGGGCTATTTGTTAAAGAGCTTGAGCAAGCGTTATTGTCAAATCAAGCGGATATTGCAGTGCATTCTATGAAAGATCTACCAGTCTCTTTCCCAGATAGGTTGATGTTGGGGGCAATTTGCCAACGAGAAGATCCACGAGATGTGTTTATTGCTAATCACCACTCATCGCTTAAGTTGCTTCCGAAGGGGGCGCGTGTAGGGACTTCAAGTCTTAGACGCCAATGTCAACTCAGGCGTTGTCGCGATGATATTGAGCTGATTAATTTACGTGGCAATGTAGATACTAGGTTGCGTAAGCTGGATGAAGAGGAATTTGATGCAATTATTTTAGCTGCAGCAGGGGTCAAGCGGTTGGGATTTGCTGATAGGATTTCAGAATTTTTGCCGGAAGAATCATTTATTCCTGCGGTAGGACAAGGAGCGTTAGGGATAGAATGTCGCGATCAAGATGACCGTGTTGCTAAGTTGATTTGGCCACTTAATCACCTGGAAACAGCACTATGTGTTACCGCGGAACGCAGGATGAATGAATGTTTAGGAGGCGGATGTCATGCGCCTATTGCTGCGCATGCTACATTTGAAAATGACAACTTAGTGTTAAGAGGAATGGTAGCTAATCCATTTACTTATGAATATCTTGAAGATGAAATCAGCGGCAGCGACCCGCAAGAAGTGGGGTTAGAACTTGCTGAAAGGTTGCTTGCTAAGGGAGCAAAGAAATTGCTTGCGGGAGATAAGCATTAATGTTTGGAAAGAACTCTCTTTGTGTGCTTATTACCCGCCCTCAACCACAAGCCAATGAATTGGCAACGAAGCTGACTGAGCAGGGAAATAAGGCCATTGTGTTTCCAACTTTTTCAATTGAAGATTCATTGGATCAAGCGGCATTGCATACAGCGATTTCTACACTTGACCAGGTGGATGTTGCTATTTTTGTTAGTCCACGCGCTGTTGAGAAAACACTGCCAATTTGGTTGACCTATTGGCCTAAAATACCGAAAAAAATTTTGCTAGTAGCAGTTGGAAAAAGTACGGAGCAGGCACTTAAAGCTTATCTTCCTGTGCAGGTAGTGTGTCCTGAAGATGAATTTAATAGTGAAGCGTTACTTGCATTGCCTGATTTGCAAGCAGTTCATCATAAAATCGTGATGATTTTTCAGGGTGAAACTGGGCGAGGATTATTAGAAAAAGTGTTAACGCTGCGAGGCGCGAAAGTAAAAATAGCCATCTGTTATCGTCGCGTGTTATCTTCACCGGTTAGTTTACCGGAGGTACGTGAGTGGCAGCAGGCAGGTGTGAATCGGATTGTTTATACTAGTGCGGAAGGAATGCTAAATTTATTTAAATTGGTTGATGATAAAGCGCATGATTGGCTAAAAAATATTCCATCCTTAGTGGTGAGTCCTCGTTTGGTAGAATTAGCCAAAGAAATGAATATTCAAACTGTTATTCAAAGTCGAAGTGCGCATGTAGATGCTATTATTGAGACCTTAAATAAGGAAGATAAACTATGAATCATGGTGAATTATCAGAGAAAAATGAATTCGAAAATAAACCGATGGATAAAGAGCATAAAACTAAAAAATGTTTTTATGGCAAGTGGCTATTTATTTTTGCTCTGGTACTTTCATTGCTTGCTATAGGTGCGAGCTTAAGCATAGAAAAGCTGTTGTGGGATAAAATGGCTGATCTTACAACTAACCATACCATTATCGAGAACTCGCTAAAAAAAGTGCAACAACAATTGCCGGAATTACAAAGCGAAATAAAAAATCAGCAAGAAAGTATTAATGAATGGTTAAATCAAATTAAAGCGACAAAAAGAAATTGGGTTTATCGTGAAGCAGCATATCTTACTAAGCAAGGAGCTTATCAGCTTAAATTGGCTAATATTGATGGGGCTATGGGGTTATTTAATGATGCACTAAATACGTTGAATACGCTTTCAGTTCCACAAGCCGATGAAATAAAAAGTCATCTTGTTGGCGTGATTCGGGTATTGAAATCAACCAAAGTGGTTGATCGAGATAATATTATTAGCCAGCTGGATCAATTGAAAACTCAGGTAGAGAAATTACCGTTAAATCTTCCGCAAATTGCAAATGCAAAAGTAGCTAATTCTGCACAGAATACTGCTTCAGGTATTTTAAAGCCATTACAAGAAAGTTGGGAGCAAGTAAAACAGTTAATTGTGATCAGGCATCATGAAAGACCGATTGAACCGTTGATTACTCCACTTGAACATGTTTATTTAAAGCAAAATTTAACATTGCAACTTGAACAAACAAATATGGCAGTGCTTTATCGTGATAATGATCTTTATCATTCAAGTCTGCAAAAAATTACTACCTGGGTTAAGCAATTTTTTGATCCTCATGCAGCGGCAACTAAGGAATTTTTAACAGCCATCGATACGTTGTTACAAATTGATATTACACCTGCATCTCCAGACGTATTTGCTGATTTGCATGCGATTTTAAAGCAATTAGAGGCTAAGGATGTGGTATGAAACGTATTATAGTACTCATTTTTTTAGTTGCTGCGCTTTGGTTGGGTGTAAAGATCACTGAAGATCCTGGCTATCTTTTAATTGCCTATCATCATTGGACAATCGAAATGCCTTTATGGTTAGGTGTAGCATTGGTACTGATTATTTTTTGGCTTTTTTATGGCTTATTTCGTCTGTTTTATCACCTCAAGCGAACCGGAATCTATTGGCAATTCTGGTCAAAGAAACGGCGCAGCCAACGTGCAATTGAAAAAACCCATCGCGGCTTTTTAGATGTTTTGCATGGTCGTTTTAAATCAGGAGAAAAAAAATTATCACGAGCTGCCAGTGATAGTCCGCTTACTTTAATCAATTATTTAAATGCAGCAAAAGCTGCTTTTTTCCAAAAAGCTTATGCGCGCTCGGAATATTATTTTCGCCAAGCACTTAAACAAGAACCTAAAGCCTCTATTGCAATTGGGATTACTAAAGCAACACTTGAAGTTGAAAATCAAGCTTGGGAAGATGCATTAAAAACCCTTAAACCTCTTGCAGAAAAAGCGCCAAAAAATCCCAATGTACTGATGTTATTGAAAGTGGTTTATCAGCATCTTAACGCTTGGCAAGATTTGATTGATTTATTGCCAAGGCTAAAAAAATCTTCTTTGGAGAGTCGTGACTCTATTATTGCAATTGAGCATGAGGCTTATTTGGTCTTATTAAAAAATTCACAACTGGCTGCAGATGTTTGGAGCACTATTCCTCGTTATCTTAAAGTTGATCCAGAATTTATTAGTTGTTATGCCGAGCAGTTATGCCAGGAAAATCAGCCAGCTTATGCAGAAGTTATCTTAAGCAAATATTTGCGGTATGAATGGAGTGATGCGCTGATTGAGCTTTATGGCAAGACGTTGACTGATAAGCCAGCGGAACAACTTCGATTTGCCGAACGATTTTTAAATCGATATCCAGAAAATCCAGTGCTTTTGCTTTGTCTGGGTAGATTAGCAATGCGTGCGCGTTTGTGGGGTAAGGCGAAGCATTATCTTGAGATGAGTGTTCGGCAAGTGCCTTGTGCTGAAGGTTATGAGATTTTGGGTAAGGTGTTAGAGATTTTAGGTGATAAGGATGCAGCGTTTGATCTTTATAGGAAAGCGTTGCAGCATTAGTGTGTTTATTTTGTAGAACTTAACACTTGGCATAAGAGTCAATTTGAACTACTTGTTGTAGCATTAGTGCGCTTATTTGTAGAAGTTTAGACCTGATCTGACAGTTACCCATTTTTTTAGTTATGAGTTTACTGTCAGT
>Ga0116226_10005780_pt1 | contig 11058 bp, 8 predicted proteins | sample S1TSphfallax_FD_89692 | JGI IMG/M metagenome (GOLD analysis project Ga0116226, IMG submission 89692) | Host-associated microbial communities from peat moss isolated from Minnesota, USA - S1T2_Fa - Sphagnum fallax MG | ecosystem: Host-associated > Plants > Peat moss > Unclassified | place: USA... | reverse complement strand
GTCGCGCGTAGCGTGCTTTCGCACCGTCGCGCGTAGCGTGCTTTCGCACCGTCGCGCGTAGCGTGCCTTCGCACCGTCGCGCGTAGCGTGCCTTCGCACCGTCGCGCGTAGCGTGCCTTCGCACGACGGGGACAAGTCCCCAGACCCCATTACTTGGTTAGGGGATAAGGCGGGGGGAAAGCGTACCGTCATCACAGTACGCGTGCCCCCCGCCTATCCCCCAACCAAACAAGCCGGTTCTAAGGACTTGTCCTTAGCGGGGGTCGAGGGGGCGTCACGCGAATGCGTGCTTCGCCCGACGCCCCCCGCCTTACTCCCGTCACGGGTTCGCACGCGCGGACGAGGTAGACCAGCAGCCCGGTCAGCGTCACGACATCCAGCAGCAGCACGAACAGCGCTTGCAGCCACCCTATCAGAAACCACGCGACAATCGCCGCAATCGTGCCGGCGGCGCTGACGCACAGCAAGGCGACCGCTTGCCGTCGGGATTTCAAATCACTTGCATTCGTAATCACGTGGTCCCCGCGCGCGTTGACCGGCTTGGCTCAAATGGATCGTCAGCAATAGTCGCCGATATCAAAACGAACCGGCGTGCCAGCGTAAATGCGAGGCTTCCTTCAGCGCATATGCGTCGGCCGCAGCCGGCGTGGCATTACGTCACCCCACCGGCCCCGTCTCAGCCAGCCAGCGTCGCGGCGCCGCAATGCGCGCCGCTGACCCAGGTGGAGGCTTCCCCAACGCCCACGCCGGCGGTGCTGAGCACCGACGTGATCAACTGATCCACCGGCGACACCGCCGGCACCAGCGCCGCCGTGATGCCGCTGGTCAGCGCCGGCGGCACCGCGATGCCGACGCCCGCCACGTTCGCCTGCAATTTCAGATTGCCGACCAGCGACGATACCAGCGCGCCGGCAAAATCCTTTGTATCGGTGGTCTGCACCGACACGTTCTGGATTTGCGAGGCGTTATACACCACCGGCACCGATGCCGTGTCGCCCACGGTGGCGTTGGCGCGGCCGGTCACCGTAATGAGCCCGGCTGCATTGAGGATCGTGGCCGCGCCCGGCACCGGCTCGGCAGTGTAGTTTGCCATGTCGGCCGCCGAGACCTGGCCGATCCAGCCATTCACCAGGCCCGGCGTGACGTTCAGTGTCGCCTTGGTCAGCGTGCTGTCCAGCGCGTTGCACGACAGGCCGCCATAGGTCGCGGTGCCGTAACCCACTTCCATGTAGAGCGGCAATTGCACCGCGCCGCCGGATACGACGGTGGCCAACTGCACGTCGAGGAACAGGCGGATTTGCGCGGTGTGCACGCTGGTGCCGAGCTTATCCACCGCGAGCACCGTGGTGCCCTGCGCCGGTTCGCCGATCGTCATCATGCCGGTCACAGTGCTGATGCCGGGGATGTTCGCATTCAGGTTCAACTGGACCGTATGCGGGGTGCCACCGACCTGGGCTGCTGCCTGCAGCAACTGCATCACCGACGCGGTCGCCGTCACGGCCGGCTCCGGCTGGCTCAGCAACTGCACCGAATACGGACCGAAATCGATCAGCTGGTTCAGATTGACCGTGCTGGCGCCCAGGCTCGCGGCATTCCCCAGCGTTTGCAGCGCCGAGGCAGCACCCGGCGCCACCTGCTCGAGCGCCGCAATGAACTGGGACATGGTAACGGTGTTGGACGCCGCCTGCCCGTATGAACCGCCGACCTGGCCGACCTGCGCCGCCAGCGCCTGGTCCAGCGCGAACAGGTCCACCTGCGTGTTCAGTAGAGACTGGTAGCTGAGCGCCGACAACGACACGTTGCCGCCGACCGTGGCGCCCAGCAGCGCGTTGACGACGCCGCCATTGAACGACGCGACGGTCGACCCGATACCGAACGACATTGACCGGTTCAGCGCTGCGATGCCCTGCGTGACCACTGTGGCGGTCTGCGCCACGTGGCCGTTGCTGCCGGCCTGCATCTGGAAGACCGGCGCGAAGAACAGCGGCACCTGATGCGTCATCGTCACCTGGACGGCGTTCGCCGCCGACTCCGACGAAGGCTGGAACCGCTGCGCGACCGGGATGTTCGGATCGGCCGTGTAGACGCCGAGCGTCACCTGCGTGACTTCGGACGCGTTATAGCCGTTGGAGACCGCCGTTGCGTCCGCGGCCGCAACGGCATGGGCGACGTCCGTCGCGGCCGCAACCGCGGCGAGGTCGGTCGCACCCTGAAGCCACCGCTTGCACGCATAGACGTCCGCGCTGTCGACCACTAGGCCGCCCATGCACATCAGGGCGACGGCGCTGGCCGTGAAGAAGATCGCCACAGTGCCGCGACGGTCGCGCCGCAGGGAAAGCCGCTGATTGCGGCGCCGTGCATGCCTGTTCATGATCAATAGCCTCCGAATTCGATAGTGGACGTACGTGAAATATTATTGAGCGGAACTGAAATCAGTTTCGACAGCATTGGGATCGGCGTGTCCTTCAGCGTGTAGCTGACGGTGACGGTGTAGTTGCTGGCCGGTGTGCCGGTTGTCGCCGTCGTCACGGTCAGATCTGCCGGATTGAGGATCGCCGATTGCGCCACCGCGTTGGCGACAAAGGCTTGCGCGATGGTGTCGCGTTCCGCTGCGCTCAATCCGGCAACCGAGCTGCGCGCCGCGGACGATGACAATTCCTGCAACTGATGCAGGAAGATCAAGTAGATGCCGAAGGCGATCATGGCGAGCACCATCAGCAGCAGCACCGGCGTGACGATCGCGAATTCCAGCGCCGCGACACCGTTACGGTCACGGTGAAGGCCGATGCGGCGCCGCGTGGAGCGATGGCCCGCGATAATTGTGCATTGCAGCATTTTTGAATACCAGGCGCTCATGCGGCACCTCCAGAAATATCGAACCGTCAATACACGCAGTTAAACATTCGATCGAAACGGCAGTCAAGAAAATGTGTGCATGATTCGTCTAGATTATCACAAGATTTTTGCGTTTTTAGGCAATTCAGTTGTGCTGCGTTGCGAAGCTGCGCAATTGAGTTTGGTGGACGCCCGTTCTGATCTGCAAATCGGCAGAGAGCGAGAATTAAGAAGGCATATTTTCACGAATCGTTAGCGATACGGTTGTGCGAGTGCGGCCGCACTCGCCGCAAAGTTAGGTGGACGCGCGTCCATGCAGCGCGTTCGCGCATCTTGATCGTCACCCGCAAGAATATGTCGATCATAATGTCAATGAAAGCGCGCTTTTGTCCTGCGCGGTCGCGGAGATTTGCTGGACATGTGTTCTCATGACTGCCAGCACGCTTCGTGCCAGGAAATATCGGTTCCGTCCGCACCATCTATACTTACGTCAGGCGCAGCCATGGCGTGTATAGATGTGAAGTGGACGCTTGTTTAATTATGCAATCGCATATTGTTGCTAGCGCATCGAAGATGTACCGTGCGGTTGACAGGTGTTCATCGGCCGGTGTGACGGCCGACATGCCCGCGCCCGTCAGTGCATATACGTTAAGTAGACGCAATAAGGTCAAGAGTACCTCATTGCGCAGCTGTACAATAGCCGTTCGCCCGTGGGGCTCGCGTACACTATATAGGTGGGGCCTCGCAGCGAGTGCCCGGCGCCGTCAATGCTGGCTGTCGCCGCTAAACGCCTCATCCCCTTCGATCGGCATGGACGATGCCGCCAGCGCCTCGATCGTGCGCAACGCCAGCATGCGCCGACCACGCCCCTCCAGCTTCGCAAGCGCCGTCAGCAGCCGGCTTTCCAACTGGCGTGACGCCACCGGCGGCCCATTTTCCGCGGAGCCGGCCTCGCCCAGCAGCCAACCGACCCTGACCTGCAACAACTCCGCCAGGTCCAGCAATGCGATGCCGGACAGCACGTTGCTGCCGCGCTCATACTTGTTGATCTGCTGGTAGGAAACGCCGAGCCGCTTGCCGACCTCAACCTGGGAAATGCCTAGCCGCAGGCGGGCCGAGCGGATTCGTTGTCCGATTTCGGCATGCCGGCCATCCTGGGCGCGGTTGATGCGCATGCAAACCTCGCAGTCTTTAAATGGCGCGGACCTGTACCGGAGCGAAATAGCCCCGCATGGCGGCACGCATTTGCTTCAGATGAATTTGGAACTGATCATTATCGGATCAACATGCGGCAACGCCGGGCTGCTTTGTCAAACTAATTCGCGCGGCGCGGCTTCTGGCGGGCAGCGGCAGGAAGCCTAAAGGTCGATCCACGACAAATGACCGCCCTTGCCCGCGCCCGTATCCAGAAACACCGCCGCCCCGCCGCCATCGCCCTGGGCGCGCCAGGGTCTGCCGTCGCGGCTGCGCTGGTCATGTCCGCAATACACGGTCACGCCGGCGGGGATGTGGTTCACCCAGCGGATCAGCCGTTCCGGGTAGCCATCAGCCTGGGTGCGCCCGGTGGTCTCCCCGAACAGCGCCCGGCTCAACAACTGCGTCACCGGCCCCAATGCCGCCGGCGGCGCGTTCTCCAGCATCGCGGTATGAAACGCCGCGTGGACGAAAAAATCCCGCCCGCGCATCAGCCATGCCGGCGCCAGACCGATTTCGGCTAGCGCGCGCTCCCGCAACGATGCATCGAGCTCGGCCAGCGTCCCGTCCAGCCCAGGACCCCCGCGCACGCGCTCGCCGGCCAGGGCGCGCCCCAGCTTGCGGTCGTGGTTGCCCAACAGAAACAGCCCGCGCCCTTCATCGATCAGCCGGAACATCAGCCGCAGCGTGCCGGCGCTATCCGGGCCGCCATCCGTCAGGTCGCCCAGTTGCACCACAAAACGGTCGGTCTCGGCAGCGAACGCGAAGGCGCGGCTGTCACCATGCACGTCGCCCACCACGCGCAATCCCCGCCCCGGCGGGATTGCGCGCAGCCGGGCGGGCGCCGCCTCTGCCGGCGCGTCAGGCTGCGGCACGCACGGTCGCTTTCCAGGTTTCCAGCGCCCGCGCCCGCCCCGCCGCCAGATCCACGATCGGCGCGGGATAGGTCCGGCCCAGCTTCACCCCGGCCGCCTGCAGCGCGAGCGGCGGCGCCAGCCATGGTGCATGCAGGACCTTGTCCGGCAGTGCCGCGATCTCCGGCACGAAACGGCGCACATACGCGCCGTCCGCGTCGAATTTCTCGCCCTGGGAGACCGGATTGAACACGCGGAAGAACGGTTGGCTGTCGATTCCGGTTCCCGCGGTCCATTGCCAGTTCATGCTGTTCGCTGCCAGGTCCGCATCCACCAGCGTATCCATGAACCAGTCCGCACCCGCCCGCCAGTCGATCAGCAAATGTTTCACCAGGAAGCTGGCCACGATCATGCGCACACGGTTATGCATCCAGCCGGTCTGCCAGAGTTGCCGCATGCCGGCATCGACGATCGGCACGCCGGTTCGCCCGCGCTGCCAGGCGCGCAGGCCGGCGGCGTCCTTCCGCCATGGCAACTTATCATATTCCGCGCGCAGCGGGCGGGTGGCGAGGTCCGGGTGATGCCACAGCAGATAGGCAGCGAAATCCCGCCAGATCAGTTCGGCGGCAAACACAGTCTCGCTCTTGTCCGGCGCGCGCCGGTGCAGCGCGTGCCACAGGCTGCGCGGCGAGATTTCGCCGAACCGCAAATGCGGCGACAGCATGCTGGTCAGGTCCTGCCCCGGCAGGTTGCGCCCGGTCTCGTACTGGCGCACCGCGCCGCGCAGAAATTCCCGCCCGCGCGCCCGCGCGATGGCTTCGCCCGGAGACCAGGTTTGCCGCAACCCGGCGGCCCAATCCGGCCGCGCCGGCAGCAAATTCCAATCCTCCAGCGCGTCACCGGCTGGCAGAGCCGGGCACGGGATGCTGGCGGGCTCCGCCAGTGGGGCTGCCGGTGGATCCATTGCCCGCACCGCGTTCGCGAACGGCGTGTACATGCCGTAAATGCCGCCGGCGCGGGTTCTGACCGCATCCGGATCGAACAGGGTCAGGCCCGGATGCAGCACGAACTGGCGCGGCGCCAGCGCGCGGGCCACCGCGGCATCGGTTTTCCGCCAGGCCGGTTCGGCGCATATGCTGGCGTGCACGCTGTCTGCGCCGATCTGCGCCGCGATTTCGGGCACGATCCTGGCGGGATCGCCGCGCCGCAGCACCAGGTCGGCGCCTTTGGCCGCGAGTGCGTCGCGCAGGGTGGTCAGGCTGCCATGCAGCCACCAGCGTGCGGCGCCGCCGAGATCGCCGTGCGGCGGGTCCGGCAGCACGAACAGCGGCACGACCTGGTCGGCGGTTTTCAGGGCGGCGTGGAGGGCGGGGTGGTCCAGCAGGCGCAGGTCTCGGCGGAACCAGAGGAGGGCGATGCGGCGGGGGGACGGCATGGCCTATAGTTGGCGCCGCAGGCGCTGCAAGCAAGGAAGGCCAGGGGCGTCACGCGAAGCGTGCATTCGCACGAAGGGGACAAGTCCCCGGACCCCGTTACTTTACGCGGAACCCAGAGAGTGGGGGTCTGGGGCCTCAGGCCCCTTCACGCGGATGCGTGCTTCGCACGACGGGGTCCAGGGGCGTCGTGCGAAGGCACGCTTCGCGTGACGTGCGAAGGCACGCTTCGCGTGACGCCCCTGGCCTTGAAGTCTGCCCCAACGAGAAACTGAATAATCTTTGCTGCCCCAACAAAAACACCCGCCCCCCGCGTGGAAAATGCGCCGCAATCGCCGGCGCCCGCACATCCAGCCCCCCCGTATAGGCCCCAAACGCCGGCAGCATGATTTTGCGCGCATCCGTCATGAAACATGGCCGCACCACCTGCCCCGCCCGCGTCGCCACCCTCGCTTTCGGATGAAAATGCCCGGACAGTTCGCCCGCCACCCCCGCCACCGCCTGGTGCCGGAAACTCAACGGCCCCGCCGCCCAACTCTCCACCGCCCGGCCGCCCACGCCTTCCGGCGGCGCCCTGTCATGGTTGCCCCGCACCCACACGAAATCCACCGAATCCGTCATCCGCCGCAACGACGCCGCATCGGCCGCCAGCAGCCGCGCCGGACCATGATCATCATGAAATGAATCCCCCAGCGCCACCACGGTGCGCGGCGCATATCGGCGCACCAGCAACCCCAGCCGCTCCAGCGTCACCCGGCTGTCCCACGGCGGCACCAGCTGCCCCTTGCGCGCCGCCGCCGAGCCTTTCTCCAAATGCAGATCGGCCACCACCATCACCCGCATCGCCGGCCACAGCAGCACGCCCGCCGGCTCCAGCTGCAACGCCTCGCCGGCGAAATGAAATGGCGCGATCATCGGGCGATGGCTCGGCGCGGAGCAGAAAGCCGGGGGGGATGTGGTGTTCCGCCTTGGCCCCCCGGCCCCCCCGTCGCTTCCCGCACGAGCAACTCGGTTTCTTCCAGAAGCGAATCCTCGTCTGCCTCGGTCCGTACACTCTCGCGGCCAATATCCAGCAATACAGGCACCGCCAACGGCGAAACCCGATCCAGCCGGCGCACCGTCACCCGCCCGCGCGCCCGGTCCAGCAGCGCGCCGAGCCGCCCGAGATCCGTCAAACCGCCGCGCGCATCGCGCCATGTCGCGCGCAACAGCACATGATCCGGCTGATGCTTCTTCAAAACATTATAGATCAGATCGGTGTTCACCGTCACCTGCCGCCGGTTCTTCTCCGCCCCGGGATAATGCCGGTCGACGAGCCCCGAAATCACCGCCACGTTGCGGAACGTCCGCCGCAGCATGCTGGTATCGGCCATCCACACATCCAGATCCTCGCCGAGCAGATCGTGATGGAACAATCCCGCAATGTCCTGCGGTTCCTCGGCGCTCCAGACGCCCAGCACATACTCGGTCGCGACAAACCCGAGCGGCGCGTAACGGAACCGTTCCATCCGCCGCGTCAGCGGCATGCCCAGCGTCTGATGCGCATTGCGCCCCTCGAACCCATAGGCCACCAGATACCAGCGCCCCTCGCGCGGAAATATCTCGACCAGCAGCCCGTCCGGCCCCGGCAATTCGGAGCGTTCCTGCTGCATCTGCAACCATTCCCGCACCTGGTCCGGCAACTGCCCCCACCGGCCCGGATCATGCAGAATGGCCCGCACCCGGGCCGCCAGATTGGTCGTCAGCGACATGCGCGTCCCGCCATAAGCCGGCACCGCCGGCGTGCCCGTGCCGCCATCGGCGCATTCCAAAGTCGTCTCATGGATGCGCAGGAATTTCAGCAAGCGCCCGGCGAACATGAACGTATCGCCGGCGCGCAGACCGTTGGCAAAATATTCTTCCACCTCGCCCAGCGCCGCGCCGCCACGCCCCGCGAGCCGCACCTTCAGCAAAGGCTGTTCCACGATCGTCCCCAGATTCATGCGCGCCTGCCGCGCCACCCGCGCATTGGCCACATGCACCCGCCCTTCCGCGTCGCGAAACAATTTCCGCCAGCGCTCGTACTGCGACAGCGCATACCCGCCATCCTCGACGAAGCGCAGCACATCGTCGAAATCCTGCCGCGCGAGCCCCGCATAGGGTGCCGCCCGCCGCACCTCGGCAAACATCTCGTCCGGCAAAAACGCGGCACTTGCCGCCATCAGCAGCACATGTTGCGCGAGCACATCGAGCCCGCCCGCGCCCGGCGCGTCCCCATCCAGCTCATGCGCCGCCACGCCCGAAATCGCCGCCTCGCACTCCAGCACCTCGAAACGATTGGCCGGCACCAGCACGGCCACACTCGGCTCGTCCATGCGGTGGTTCGCGCGGCCCACCCGTTGCAACAGGCGCGCCGTTCCCTTCGGCGCCCCCACCTGGATCACCTGGTCCACCCCGCCCCAATCGATGCCCAAATCCAGCGACGACGTCGCCACCACCGCGCGCAACGCCCCGGCCGCCATCGCCGCCTCCACGCGCTTGCGCTGCGCAAGATCGAGACTCCCGTGATGCAGCGCAATCGGCAACGTGTCCTCGTTCAGCCGCCATAATTCCTGAAACAGCAATTCCGCCTGCGCACGCGTATTGACGAACACGATCGTCATGCCGGCGCCGCGTATCCGTTTCATCACCGCACTGGCCGACGCGAGGCCCATGCGCCCCGCCCAGGCAATGCGTTCCTCCGGCAGCATCATGGTGATCTGCGGCGCCGCCCCCTCGTCCACTTCGATCAGCCGGGCCGCGTCCCCGCAGCCAATGAACGCGCGCAATGCCGCCCGATGCGCCACCGTCGCCGACAGCCCCACGCGCCGCGCCCGCGGCGCCCATTTCGCCGCGCGCGCCAGGCACAGCGCCAACTGGTCGCCCCGCTTGGTCCCCGCCAGCGCATGCACCTCATCGACGATCACGGCGTGCAGCCCGCCGAACATCGACGGCGCCTCCGGCTGCGACAGCAGCAGCGCGAAACTCTCCGGCGTCGTCAGCAGCAGATCCGGCGGTGTCTCTCGCTGCTTTTTCCGCGCATCCGACGACGTATCCCCCGTTCGCGTCTCGATGCGGATGTTCAGCCCCATCTCCGCCACCGGCGCAGTCAGATTGCGCGCAATATCGGTCGCCAGAGCCTTCAACGGACTGACATACAGCGTATGGAGCCCCGCCGTTGTGCGCGGCCCGCCGGCCAGATCCACCAGCGACGGCAAGAAGCCCGCGAGCGTCTTCCCACCGCCCGTCGGCGCGATCAGCAGCACGTGCTCGCCGGCCCGCGCTGCTGCCAGCATCGCAAGCTGGTGCGGCCGCGGCGTCCACCCCCGCGCGGCGAACCACGCGGTGAAAAGTTCTGGCAATGTTCCCGTCACAGCGGGACTATACGACGGGCGCGGTCACCGGCAACCCTTCAGGCAAAAGGAAGGTTGGGTGGGACGAAGCCGTCCCCCCCAGACCCCCCGGCGCTCTGACGCTGGGATCAGCACGGGTGCTCGAATTGCGGCCGATGTGTTGCCATCAGCAAAGTCGCGCCGGGGGGTCTGGGGGGAACGGCTTCGTTCCCCCCAGCCTTCCTTTGCGCTATGCCCCCCGGCGCAACCGCGGAACCCACGCCCATGGCGACCCTGATCCTGACCATCGTCGGCCCCGACCGCCCCGGCCTGGTGCGCACGCTCTCCGAGGCCATCGCCGCCCACGGCGGCAACTGGATCGAGAGCCGCATGGCACGCCTGGCCGGCCAGTTCGCCGGCATCGTCACCATCGACGCCGACCCCGCTTTGCTCGCCGCTCTGCCCGCGCTGGAACAGGAGGGCCTGCGCATCACCGCGACCCTGACGAGCGCCACCCTACCCCCCACGACCGGCCCCCGCCTGTCCCTGGAGGTCGTCGGCAACGACCGCCCCGGCATCGTCCACGACGTCTCCGCGGTAGTAGCGTCCTGCGGCGCGAACATCGAAGAACTCACCACCGATGTCGCCAGCGGCAGCTTCAGCGGCGGCGCCCTCTTCCGCGCCACCATCTCCCTCCGCGCCCCCAACGACGCCGCCGTGGATGGTTTGAAGGCGGGGTTGGAGCGCCTCGGCGACGAAATGATGGTAGACATAAAGCCCGCCGACATGTGATCGATAAAGCCCGCGCACGCCGCCGCCCATGCCTGCCGAGGACGTGCCATGAACGACGATAAACGCCTCATCTTCTACATTGACGCATACGCGCCAGACACCATGCCGATGGCAAAGCTGGCCGATTATATGGCCGACTTTGCCGCCTTGCTCGGCCGCGAGCACGCTGTCCACTTCGCGGGCCTCGAACCTGGCAGCACCAAGCTCGCCGCGCGCGTCGACTTCGAGGACGTACCAAAAGTCACCGCCCGCCTGCGCGACATTGCGCGCGCAAACCCGCCGAAAGACGCGGCCAAACTCTTTGCACGGGTGGATGCCCGCCTGGCGGACGACAACGCCACCGGCCGGATTTTCGTCGCCGATGATACCGGACAACCCACCACCGAACTGCTTGCTTTCCCGGGGCGCAATCGGCCGAAATCGCCAAGTTTCGGCCCCTTCACTCAGGACGGCACTTTGGACGGACTATTGATTGCCATCGGCGGCAAGGACGAAACGGTGCCGCTACGCCTCCAGAACGGCGAAACCATCTACACTAATTGCGATACGTCGCGGGCAGTAGCGCGTGATCTGGCAAAGCACCTGTTCGAGCCGATCCGC
>Ga0116226_10005779_pt1 | contig 11060 bp, 10 predicted proteins | sample S1TSphfallax_FD_89692 | JGI IMG/M metagenome (GOLD analysis project Ga0116226, IMG submission 89692) | Host-associated microbial communities from peat moss isolated from Minnesota, USA - S1T2_Fa - Sphagnum fallax MG | ecosystem: Host-associated > Plants > Peat moss > Unclassified | place: USA... | reverse complement strand
TCTCGCGACCTCAGGCCTCCAACATCACCTTTCCCACATGGTTTCCGCGTTCGAGGTAGGCGTGGGCCGCGGCCGCTTCGACGAGGGGAAAGCTGCGGTCGATCAGGGGCTTGAAGCGTCCGGAGTCGATCAGAGGCCAGATCTGCTCTTCCACGGCGCGCGCCAACCGCGCCTTTTCGTCGGGTGTTCGGGCGCGAAGCGTCGAGGCGGTCAAAGTCAGCCGGTTGACGAGGAGCTGAGGCAGTCTGATTTCCGCCGTGGCGCCGCCCTGAACGGCGATCATCACGAGGCGGCCGTCCGGATTCAGGGCGCTGAGGCCCTTGGCGATAAAATCGCCGCCGACCATGTCCAGGATCACATCCACGCCGCCAGACTCGCGCGCGATGGCGGTGAAATCCTGCGTCGAGGTGTCGATGGAGATGTCGGCTCCCAAGGCGTAGGCTGTGGCGGCCTTGTCCGCGCCTCGGCTGGTCGCGATCACCCGGGCGCCGGTCGCCTTGGCCAGGCCGATCGCGGCGACGCCGATGCCGCTGGTCGCGCCATGGACCATGAAGGTCTCGCCCGCCGCCAGGCGTCCGCGCTCGTAGACGTTGGTGAAAACCGTGAACACGGTCTCGGGCAGAGCCGCGCCTTGTAGAACGCTAAGACCCTTCGGGATGGGCAGCGCGTGGCGGGCGTCGACGGCGACGTACTGCGCGTAACCGCCCCCGGCGAGCAGGGCGCAGACGGTGTCGCCGATCTCCCAGCGTCGCGCGCCTTCGCCTAAGGCCACGACCTCTCCCGCCACCTCCAGACCCAGGATGTCCGACGCCCCGGGCGGCGGGGGGTACTGGCCTTTGCGCTGCAAGATGTCCGGCCGATTCACCCCTGCGGCCTGGACGCGGATCAGGACTTCGCCGGGCCTCGGCACGGGCGTCGGCGCCTCGATCGCATGCAGCGCTTCGGCTGGCCCCTTGCCGTCTTGCACGGCGATGGCGGTCATGGTTGGGGGGATGGGCGTCATGGGTGTTCCTCGGGCTCCCAAAGCCGGGGCCGATCTGTTAGGCTTAACGCTTAACTGCGGCAACGACGCCAAGGGTTCAGGCGCGGCGCGCTTTAAGGTTTGTGAGATCGGGATTTAGGGAGATGGCGATGGAGGAGGCGGCCCTTCCCCGGCTGCGGCGCGACGCCGCGCTGGCGGAGCTGGAGCGGGAGGACCTGGATCTCTATGCGGTCGATGAGCTCGAAAGCCGTATAGTCCGATTGGAGACTGAGATCGGTCGGGCGCGACGGTCGATCGAAAAGAAACAGGGCGTCCGCAGCGCTGCGGAGTCGCTATTCACCTTCGGTAAGGCTTAACGATGTAACGACCGAAGGTCGCCGCCTGTGGCCTTCAGATATGGCCTGGATATTGCATTTGCGTGTGGGGACCGTGTGGGGACAGAGACAGCTGGGTCTTGATGTCTCGCAATTTCGATCGAGGTTTGACGATGACCGATCTTGGGGCGACGGGCTTGGCGAGGGTTGGCGCCCCGCGTGAGCGGGCGGAGGTTGTCCGCGATTTCGCCAAATCGGCGCTGTTTGACCGCACCTTCAAGGACGGCATGTCGCTGGTGGAGGACACGGCGGCCTATCTCGACGGGCTGGGGCGCCAGGAATCCCGCTCGTTGTCGAAATCCAACGCGCTGGCCTACGCCAGCGAAAGCATGCGCCTGACGACGCAGTTGATGCAGGTCGCCTCTTGGCTCCTGGTCCAAAGGGCGGTGCGCGAAGGCGATATGGCCGCCGCCGAGGCCTGCGAGGCGCGTTATCGGATCGATCCCGCCGGCCGTCGCAATGGGGCGAGCGAAACGCCCTCCTATGAGGTTGAGCTGTTGCCAGCGGGTCTCACCGCTTTGGTGGACCGCGCTACCCGACTGTACGAACGCGTGGTGCATTTGGATCGGCGTATGTATTGCGAAGCGATCGAGGACGACGGCGCCAATGCTGTGGTCGCCCAGCTTGATCGGCTGCGGGCGGCGTTCGCCGAGTGAGCGCCAGCCTGCGCATCCCCAGGCCTTAAACCTTTGGCTCATGAGCATCAGGGCCGCGTTCTTATCATCGCCGGCTCCGATTGCTCCGGGGGCGCCGGCATCCAGGCCGATATCAAGACGGTCACAGCGCTCGGCGGCTATGGCGCCACGGCGATCACCGCGATCACGGTTCAAGACACCCAGGGCGTCATCAAAGTGCAGGCGCTGTCGCCCACCCTGATGACGGCCCAGGCGCGGGCTGTTCTGGATGATATCGGCGCAGACTGTTTCAAGCTGGGTATGCTCGGCGATCAGGCCATGGCCGAGGCCGTCGCCGACCTTTTGGAGGCCTATCCGGATATTCCCGCCGTGATCGACCCGGTGATGACGGCCAAGGGTGGGGCGGTCTTAAGCGATCAGGGCGTGGTTGAAACGCTCAAAGCCCGCCTCCTGCCGCGCGCCCGTCTCTTCACTCCCAACGCCCCCGAAGCGGAGGCTCTGACGGGCTTGCGGGTCGAGACCACCGACGACCTCCATCGCGCCGGCGAGATCTTGTTGGCGCGGGGCGCCCAGGGCCTTTTGATGAAGGGCGGTCATGTCGCGGGGGCCCGTGTGATCGACCTCCTCATGACGCCGGTCTCGCAAACCCGGTTCGACAGCGGACGGATCGACAGCCGTCATACCCATGGCACCGGTTGCACCCTGGCGTCGGCCTGCGCGACGGGCCTGGCCCAGGGGCTTGGACTGGAGGCGGCCGTGGTCCGGGCGCGGGATTACCTGCGCGGGGCCATGCTCCACGCGCCGGGCTTTGGCGCCGGTCACGGACCGTTGAACCATGGCTGGCGGGTCGAGCGGGTTTAGACTCCCGCCATCTCGGCCAAGATCGCCTCGGCGGCCGCCAGCGGATCGTCGGCGGCGGTGATCGGACGGCCGCAAACCAGGTGCGTGGCGCCGGCCTCCAGCGCGTCGGCGGGCGTGGCGGCGCGAGCCTGGTCGTTCCGGTCGGACCCCGCCGGACGCACCCCAGGCGTCACGATGAGAAAGCCGGGGCGGCCCTCATCCTCGGCGATACGGCGGGCCAGATCGGCCTCGCGCGGGCTGGCGACGACGCCGTCGATTTCGCACTCGATCGCTTGGCGAATGCGCTGAGCCACGAGGCTGCGTACATCCATGCCATAGCCGATCTCGCGTAGGCTGTCGTCGTCCAGGCTCGTCATGACCGTGACGCCGAGGATCTTCATCTCCCGTCTGTGGGCGCGGCCGCGCACCGCGGCCATCATCACTTGCGGCTCGGCATGGACGGTTAGAAAGTCGCAAACGCCTGACGCAGCGATCGAGGCGCTGGCTCGACGCACGGTCTCGCCGATGTCGTGCAGCTTCCAATCCAGGAAAACCTGGCGCCCGCCCTGCTTCAGTTCGGCCGCGAGCGCCATGCCCCCGACCGTCAGAAGTTCAAGCCCGATCTTGTAGACGCCGACCCGATCGCCCAGGCGCGCCACCATGGCCCTGGCCGCATCGCAGCTTGGCAGGTCGAGGGCGCAGATCAGGCGCTGGTCGGTCAGTACGTCGATCATATCGAGGCGTTAGATACCTAGGATTCGCGCGTGAAACGACCTTAAACTTAATCCTCTCGGCGTGCGGCCGGCCTTCTCTGTGTTTGAGGCGGGGGCTAGGGCGCCCGACAAACGGAGCGGTCTCGCCATGTCTTCCGACCCGTGGACCACCAAGGCCGTGATCAAGCCTCGTGTGATGTTGATGCACCCGCATCTCGAGCTGGTCGCGGTCCAGATCGAGCCCGATTACACGGTCTTGCGCGCCTGGACATCCTTTACGGAGGCGCCCCGCGGCGCGCTGGACGCGGTGCGGGCGGTGGTCGTCGCTGGAGATGCGCCGCTGAACCGCCACGAGCTCGAACGCCTGCCGGCGCTGAAGTTGATCGCCTGCTTCACCACGGGCTACGATCGGATCGACCTTGCCTGGGCCAAGGCGAGGGGCCTGATCGTGGCCTATGCGCCCGGCGCCAATACGGACGACGTGGTCCATCACGCAGTCGGCATGATCATCGCCTGCCGCCGACGGTTTCAGTTTGGAGACGCCGCGTTGCGCGGGGGTGGGTGGACGCAGGATCGTAGGATCATCACCCCGTCGCTGGCGGGGCAGCGCGTCGGGATCGTGGGCTTGGGACGGATTGGCGAAGGTGTGATGGCGTTTTGCGAGCAGATGGACATGGTCACGTCCTGGTGGGGGCCGCGTCCCAAACTGCACGCGCCCTGGCCGCGCGCCGATAGCCTGCTGCAGATGGCCAAGGCCAGCGACGTTCTGGTCGTCTGCTGCCCCTCCGATGCGACGAACGCCGGCTTGATTTCCGCCGAGATCATCCAGGCCATTGGGCCGGACGGCCTGTTGGTCAATGTCGCCCGGGGCGCGCTTGTGGACGAGGACGCCCTGATCGCGGCCTTGAAGGATGGCCGGCTCGGCGGCGCGGCGCTGGACGTGTTCGCGACCGAACCCACGCCGCCGGACCGCTGGGCGGGCGTGCCCAATACGCTTCTGACGCCGCACATGGCGGGCGCCACACGCAAGGCTGTGGCCAATATGGTCTCCAAGCTCCGCGCCAATCTCGACGGCTTCTTCGCCGGCGCAGGGCCGCCGTTCTTGGCGCCGGGCTTTGAGGCGGCGGCGGGGTCTGTCGACCCCGCTTAGAACGTCGACGCAGCTCAATCTTTAAGCTCGGGCGTTTTGCCGTTACCATGGTTTAGCCAACGTCGGACGCAGCGGTGATGGAATGCCCGAGGGCGTAGACTTCCTAGGACGCGAGCCGAACGACCCCGGGCGGAACGGCGGCTTCGATGTCCTGAGCGGCGGCGGCGCGGTCGGGTCGCTGTTGCGCGAACGCGACTGGTCCATATCCCCGCTGGGGACGCCCCAGGGCTGGCCGCAGCCCTTGCGGATGGCGACGCGCCTCATGCTCAATACCCGTCACCCCGTGTGCATCTTCTGGGGGCCTGAGGCCGCGGTGCTCTACAATGACGCCTATCTGCCGTCGCTCGGCCCTGAACGGCATCCGGCGGGGCTGGGCCGGCCGGCGCGGGAGATGTGGCCCGAGGCTTGGGACGTTATTGGGCCGCAAATCGCGCAGGTCATGGAGGGCCGAGGCGCGACCTGGAGTGAGAACCAGCTCATTCCCATCACCCGTCACGGACGCCGCCAGGAGCTCTATTGGACCTATAGCTACAGTCCGATCGATGACGAGCGGAGCGCCCAGGGCGTAGGCGGCGTTCTCGTCCTCGTGACGGAGACGACCGAGGCGGTATTGGCGAACAAGCGCCAACTGTTTTTGCTCGGCCTGGAGGAGGCGCTGCGCGGCCTCTCCGATCCGACCGAGATCATGGCCGTGACAGCCGCGCAGCTCGGTTGTCGCTTGCAGGTGGAACGCTGTGGCTATGGGGAAGTCGACCCGTCCGGAGAGACGGTGACGGTGCCTCAAGATTGGACGAGCGGTCGCACTCTGACGACGATGGCCGGGGTCTATCGGTCGGATGCCTTCGGCGTCGATGCGATTGGCGACCTCCGAGCTGGCGTCATGCTGTGTCTGAACGACCTTTCGCGGGATCGCCGAACCGCTACGTCTCTTGACGCCTATGCCGCCATCGGCGGCGTCCGCGCGGCGATCACGGCCCCCTTGATCAAGGACGGACGCCTCTTGGCCGTTCTCTTTGTTCATCAGACGCAGCCTCGCGATTGGACGGATGACGAGCAGGCGCTGATGACCCTGGTCGTCGAGCGGATCTGGTCGGCCGTGGAGCGGGCGCGCGCCGAGGCTCAAGTGAGGCTTAGTAAGCTGCGCTTGGACAGCGTCGTCGACAGCGTGTCCAACGCCTTCTATGCCGTGGATGCGGACTGGCGGGTGATCGTCTTCAACACCGCCGCCGAACGGTTTTTGGGGCGGTCGCGCGAAGAGGTGTTGGGCCAGGTGATTTGGGACGCCTTCCCCGCGGCGCTTGGCCAATCGACATTGCGGGCTCGCATGGAGGCGGCGGTCGCAACGGGCGTGGCGCAGACTTTGGAAGGTCCCGCTCCGCTACGTCCTGATCGCACCATCCAACATTGGGTCGCGCCGCGCGTCGGCGGCGGCCTCGCCGTGACCTTTGTGGATATTACAGACCGCAAAGCCGCCGAAGATCGCCGTCTCGCGCTGTTGGAGCTGAACGACCGATTTCGCGACCTGGACGATCCCGCCGACTTAGGCCTCGCTGCGTCTGAGATTATCGGGCGCACACTCACGGTCGGTCGTGCGGGCTATGCAAGGTACGATCCGCATCTAGACGCCTTCACCGTCGAGCATGATTGGGCTCAGCCCGGCCTCGTTAGCCTCCTCGGCGTCGTCGATGCAGGAGAGTACGGCAGCTACTTTGGCGACCTAACGGGCGGTGAGGCGGTTTTGGTGTCTGACGTGGCGCTGGACCCGCGAACTGCCGCCGCCGCCGAAGACTTCCTGAGTGTCCATATCCGAGCGTTCGTCAACGTGCCGGTCATGGAGCAGGGCCGCATCGTCGCCATCTTCTATGCCAATCACCCGCTCGCGCGGGAATGGTCCGCTGACGAGATCGACTTCATTCGCGATGTCGCGGAACGCACCCGGGCGTCCGTCGAACGCCGCCGCGCCGAGCTCAGCCTGCGCGCGTTCGCGGTCTCCCTTGAGCAACAGGTGCGCGATCGGACGCGAGAGCGGGACCGAATCTGGACCCTAAGTCGCGATATGTTGGCCGTGACCAACGTCAACGGCTACTTCGAAAGCGCCAACCCCGCCTGGGCGGACGTTCTCGGATGGACGGAAGACGAACTGCGCGCCGCCCCAATCGAGACCTTCCTGCATCCCGAAGACCTCGACGCGACAATGGCGATCCGCGCCCGCGTCGCCGAAGGGGGCGAGGTTTTGCGGTTCGAAAACCGCTACCGCGTCAAGGGCGGCGGTTATCGCTGGCTGTCCTGGACGGGCGTGCCGGAAGGGGAGCGCCTCTACGCCGTGGCCCGCGATATCACGGAAGACAAGCGGCGCGCTGCCGAGCTGGAAGCCGCCCAGGACCAGCTTCGAATGAGTCAGAAGCTGGAGGCGATGGGGCAGCTGACCGGCGGCGTCGCCCACGACTTCAATAATCTCTTGATGCCGATCACCGGCGCGCTCGACCTGTTGCGGCGTCGAGGCTTGGGCGGCGAGCGGGAACAGCGGCTGATCGTCGGCGCGCTCCAGTCTGCGGAACGCGCCAAGACCCTGGTGCAGCGTCTGCTCGCCTTCGCCCGACGCCAGCCGCTCGAGCCCCGCCCCGTCGATGTCTGCGAGCTGATCCGGGGGATGGCGGATTTGGTCGCCAGCACTTCGGGGCCGCAGATTGAGGTGATGATCGATCTTCCCGATCGGCTGCCTGCCGCCAAGGCCGATCCGAACCAACTCGAGATGGCGGTCTTGAACCTCAGCGTCAACGCCCGCGACGCCATGCCCGACGGCGGGACGCTGACCCTCTCAGCGGGCGCGGAGACCGCGGCGCCCGGCCATCCAGCCAAGCTCAGACCCGGCGACTATGTGCGCTTTTCCGTGGCGGACACGGGCGTGGGGATGGACGATGAGACGGCGGCGCGGGCGATCGAGCCTTTCTTTTCGACCAAGGGCGTCGGCAAGGGGACGGGTCTTGGCTTGTCGATGGCCCATGGGCTGGCGTCCCAGCTTGGGGGTGGGCTGCATATCTTCAGCCAACCGGGTCTTGGCACAAAGATCGATGTCTGGCTGCCGGTCAGCGCTGACCTCCCGGTGGCGCGAAGCCACGGCGCCGCGCCTCATCGCGAGGCGATGGCCTGTGGCGTCGCGCTCCTGGTCGATGACGAGGCTTTGGTCCGCATGAGCACGGCCGACATGCTGGGCGATCTAGGATTTTCCGTAACAGAGGCGGGGTCGGCCGAAGAGGCCCTGCGCCTGATCGACGACGGGTTGGAGATCGACGTCCTTGTGACGGACCATCTGATGCCCGGCATGACGGGGGTCGATCTGGTCCGAGCGTTGCGCCTGCGACGCCCCGCCGCGCCGGCCTTGATCATATCGGGTTTCGCCGAAACCGATAGTATCGCCCCTGACCTTCTGCGTCTCGTCAAGCCTTTCCGCCAGGCGGACTTGGCCACGATCCTGTCGAAGGCGCTGACGGGGCGGCCTGAAACCTCGGACCTGGCGCCCTGATGCCTTGAGCGCTTGAAGTTCAGCGCGCATATCCCAACCCATGACCTTTATCGATGGATCACCCTCGAGCCTCTCCAGCGTCATCGCGGCGGCGGGTGAGCTGCAGGCGGGCCGGGGCCTGCCGCCCGTCCATCTTTGGAACCCGCCCCATTGCGGGGAGATCGACATCCGCATCGGCCGGGACGGGCGCTGGCGTCATCAAGGCTCGCCGATTGGGCGCGACGCGCTGGTGCGGCTGTTTTCGACCGTGCTGCGCAAGGATCCAGATGGGTTCTATCTGGTCACCCCGGTCGAGAAGCTGAAAATCGTGGTGGAGGACGCCCCTTTCATTGCCGTCCAGGTGGATCGGGTGGGGGACGCTTTAAGGTTTCTGACCAATGTCGGCGACTGGGTGGAGGCCGGGCCGGAGCATGGCATTCGGGTGGAGACTGACGCCGCCACCGGCGAACCCGCCCCCTATATCCATGTGCGCGGCGCGCTTGAGGCGCGTATGACCCGACCGGTATTCTACGAGCTGGTTGAGATGGGCGAGTTGACGTACGGCGACGCGGACGACGGTCAGGCCGGCGTCGGGCGCCTGACGGTCGTGAGCCACGGCGTCGCCTTTTCCCTGGGCTCGGTCGATGCTCAAGCCGCAGAGTCCGCCGTGATCGAAGGCGCGGGCCAATGAACGCCCAAGCGCCCGTCACGCCGCACTCGCCGATGGATCGGCTGAGGCCTTGGCTCGACGCACACCTGCATCCCCTGAGCGACTATAACCCTCGGACTCATACGCTCCGATCTGATTTCGATCTCAATCCCGAGCTTCAGGGACGTCGGGCTCTCCAGGCGTTAGTCCCAGCGGCGGTGTTGGTGCCCCTGGTCCAGCGCGCCTCGGGGTTGAACGTGATCTTGACGCGCCGGGCCGACAGCCTCACCCGCCATTCCGGCCAAATCGCCTTTCCAGGCGGCCGCTGCGATCCCGGCGAGACGCCTTGGGTAACGGCGCTGCGGGAAGCCCAGGAGGAGATCGGCCTCGATCCCGCCTTCGTCGCCGTGAGCGGGCTTGGCGATCCGTACGAGACGGTGACCGGGTTCTGCGTGACGCCGGTGGTCGGGTTCGTCAGCCCCGGCTTCAAGCTCACGGCCGCACCGGCGGAGGTCGCGGAGGTGTTCGAAACGCCGTTCGGTTTCCTGATGGACCCCGCCAATCACGAGCGGCGCTTTCACGAAGGCCTGGATGGCCAGCGGCGCCGCTATTACGCCATGCCCTATGAGGATCGGTTTATCTGGGGCGCCACGGCGGGCATGCTGCGCAGTCTTTATGAGCGGGTGTTCGGCGCGGCGCAGGATCTCACCCCACAAACCCCGCAGCCCGCCGCAAGCGATCGTTGATCGCCTCGCCCAGTCCGCGATCGGGGATCGGCGCGACCGCGATGGCGCGGGGCCGCGTGCGATCCGCCGCGCGCAGATAGGCGAACAGGTTGGCCGCCGCTTCCCGAAGGTCGCCGGAGGGGCTCAGGTTAAAGACGCGCGCGCCCATGGCCGCGTCGGCGAACGCGAGATAGGCCTCATCCTCCCCGGGCGCTGTAACGTTCAGCCTGACAGGGGCGTTGGGGGCATAATGCAACGCCAGGCGTCCCGGCGAGCGGTGAGCGTCATTCCCAGCCGAGTCCAGCGGCCCGACCACGGCCTCCAACGCCTCTCGCGTCACCCCGCCTGGCCGCAGCAGCCGCACCGCGCCGTCCAGAACGGACACGACGCTGGATTCGAGCCCGACCGCGCAAGCGCCGCCATCGATGGCCGCCCCGCTTGCTCGTCCGGTCTCCTCGATCGCATCTTGGAAGGTTGTTGGGCTGGGGCGTCCTGACCGATTCGCCGAAGGGGCCGCGACCGCACCGCCGAACGTCGCGATCACCGCGCAGGCGAGCGGGTGGGCCGGAACGCGGATCGCGACCGTGTCGAGGCCGGCCCGCGCCAGGTCGCAGACGGCGGATGCGTCCCGAACGCGCGCGACGAGGGTCAGCGGCCCGGGCCAGAAGGCGTCCGCCAGGCGGCGCGCCGGCCCTTCCAGGCGCGCCAGCCTGTCGGCCGCCTGAAGCGTCGCCACATGGGCGATCAAGGGATTGAAGCTGGGCCGGCCCTTAGCCTCATAAATCCGCGCGACCGCTTGAGGGTTCGCCGCATCGGCCGCCAGGCCGTAGACGGTCTCGGTGGGCAGGATGACCAGCTCGCCCCGGCGCAAGACGCTGGCGGCCTCCTCCACGGACGCGGAGCGGTCGACCAGAGGCCTCAACGGCTCTTCTTCGCCGCAAGGTGCATCATCAGCACCACATTCGGGCCGACGGACGGCACGGATCGCCCGCCGGCCTGGCCTACGCCGAACAGGTTGCGATCGATCGTAAGAGTCGCCTGCATCCGACCGATATCGCCGTGGCCGATGGTGGCGGTGAACGGCACGTTGACCAGGCGGCTTACGCCTCGGATCGTCAAGGCGGCGCTGGCGACATACCGATTGGGGCCGGTCTGGACGATCGAGCGCGTCACCAATTGCGCCTTGGGGAAGCGACGGGTCGACAACCAGCCGCCCGTCGGCAGAATTGCGTCGCGCGCGGGCTGGCCCGTGATGGCCGAAGCCGTGTTCACCGAAATGACCGCCCGGGAGGCGCGCAGGTTCTGCGGATCGAAGGCGATCTCGGCGTCCCAGCTTTTGAACACGCCGTCGATGGTCTGTCCGGCCACGGCGGCGCGAAAGTTCAGGCGCGACGCGGCCCGATCGACGCTCCAGACCGGCGCCGCCGGCGCGGGCGCGGCAAGGGTCGAGAGGGGCGCCCCCAGCAGCAAGCCTATCGACGATGCGACGA
>Ga0116226_10005778_pt1 | contig 11061 bp, 7 predicted proteins | sample S1TSphfallax_FD_89692 | JGI IMG/M metagenome (GOLD analysis project Ga0116226, IMG submission 89692) | Host-associated microbial communities from peat moss isolated from Minnesota, USA - S1T2_Fa - Sphagnum fallax MG | ecosystem: Host-associated > Plants > Peat moss > Unclassified | place: USA... | reverse complement strand
CATGTTGAGGACATCTAAAACAGCAGAGCCAGTCTTGGTGTTGATACAGAAAGTCTTGCAGTCGAGCTGCAAAAACTTCATCTTTGCAGAACGGAGTTGCTGTAGAAGACATGATGAGCGGATACACCATACAGGCGGACACACCACTATACCACTGGAGCCCATACTAGAATACGGAATGCGAAAAATGGATACATCTGCTTGGGATATACGAGGCATAACAAAAGAACTAACAAACATCTGGAGGCTCCAAAAAATGATGCAATTTCAAAGCCTTCGATTTCAGCAGCTGATTTGATGCAAATTAGGGTTTAGGCTTTAGTGTACAAAATTGACAAAAGGAGGGCGCAATTTTATTTTGTGGAAAAGCAAAACGGACGGAGGTAGTGTAAGTAGAATGGCACCAGATCTAAGGAGCCAGCGCGTGTGAATAACTCACCAAGCGTTCGGCAACATGAAACACGCCATGGAGACAAATTGCAAAGCAACAAATGAGAACAGTGGCTCCTGGCAGCAAGATGTTTGTTGGCCCTGCCTACCAAGGCAAGGATGTTGTGTTTAGATTCATTATAGAGTATAGAAGCTTAAGGAATTTTGGCCCTTAGGAAACAGGTCTATTTTCATATGAGGATTTTTGAGAGATGATATTTTGGCTTGTGTTGGAACTTGAGATTAGTTAATATAGAGTTATAATATCTTGAAGGATTTTGGTACAGACAATAGATTGCTCCATGAAGGACAAAAAGAACCTATAGAAACTAGCGCACAGAAACAACGCAGAGCTTGAGCTCGACGGCCCTGGAGCGCAGGTAGGCAACCACGCTGTAAGCACGCAAGAGGGCGCGCCCGGGTAGGGACTCGCGAGCTACGACGCGCTTGGCAGCGGGACCCGAAGGCCACGGAAGTGGACTGAGTTTTTTCTTAGAAGGCCATTCTGTCTGAGGTAACCGGTTCACTAAAGGGATCACTAAGGGGTTTTTCTCTTAAGCATTTTTTAATTTTTTATAAAATTTCTTTTGTATCTGATGAGTGGCATAGGTGCTTTGTGGGACGCAAGCAACAGCCGCAAGCAATTGAGAGTAGTAAACACTAAGGTGTTTAGGTCATGCTGAACTTAATAGAGTAGTGATAGTGACACCTAAGCTCATAATGAACTTAGGGTTGGGTATAATGCTGTAGTTAGGGACTCCTATGAGGTTTTTTTTTTTTTTTTGTTAATTTGTTTAGTCTTGTGATTAGCTTTGTAAATTTTGAATTTCCTTATAATAATAGTTAATGTTTAAAAAGTGGGCATGTGCTTTTAATAGGTCTCCTTCTTTCTTCATCGGCATCAAATGCTTCATGTCCCCTAGTTTAGCATATCTCATTGAGTCTTGTAATTTTCATTGTCCAATTGTTTTAATTTGTGTTGTCACTAACCAATTTGTCCACTTCATCTCCCATGTAAACCACAAACCACCCATTAATTCTTCTTCCCATTTAACAAATCACACACCACCTACTAGTTCCCTTGATCAACCTTTAGCTTTTCATATGCATGCATGGTCCCCCCTCTTGATCATGCACAAGAAAGACCTTTTCCCCCTTCCATTCTATTGACCTCTATAATTGTTTATGATTAAACCTCCAATTTACTTTCATCTCTTCAATACACTCACAACTTCCACCAAAAGTTTTTTGCTTCATTTATGGGTGCCAAATTACCAATTGAAGGTTAATTTGTCATCAATGTTGTTGTTAAACATCCAATTCATCTAATCTAAACCCATGTGACCATCATAATTCAATACCCCCCCTTGCCCCACCCTATTTGCATCAACTTGGACTTGGGTTTCATCATTGGATGTGTTTGGTTCCTTTCATTTAAGTTTTCGTCATCCTTGATTATATAAGTGTATCCCTACCGCTTTACGATGTGATGTACAAGTGGCATTTCGTTTTCCATTAGATAAGCTGGCATGATGTGGCAACCTAACACTTGTTTTTTTTGTTACCCTAATGGTGTCTTGTTGTGCCCTTTCATAGTGCGACAACAATGCATAGGGAAATGCATATTCAACTCAAGCATTTTCTAATAGGTGATTAAGAAAACTTGTATGATAAACTAAACATCCTTACACATTACACTTCAAAAATATTTTGAATTAACATAAATAAACCATAATACTCTTGTAATTTAAGAACAAAGTTTGAAGTACAAATTGTGAAAACCAAAAAAAATCAACATTTCCAACTAGCCACCCCAACATAGTGAAATCAACAATCCATATTAGCAACAATGCCATCTTGCCACAAATACAATACAAGGTGGAGGCATAATTAATAAACAAACAAGTACTTCAAAGTGGGGAAAATGGACAAAACAACAACTAGAAGATGCCATGGATGTTGTGGAAAGGGGACATACATATCTAAGGAAGGTTGCGAAATATTGGAACATACCATTAAGTTCACTTTTAGATCACATTAATGGTTGGACTAAATGTAGGAAAGTGGGGCCCCAAGGCGTGTTAATAGAATAAGAGGATGAAGTAATGGTTACTTGGGTTCTAAACATGCAAAAGGTTGGATTATTTGTCACCTTTTCGTAATTAAAAAGGAAGGTTGTTAAAATCACATAGATTATACCAACCCTATTTCAAAATGGTGTTCTAAGATATACCTAATGGTTTTGGTTCAAAAAAAAACATCTAGAAATCAACATATGTCTAGTTGAAAGGTTGGAGGTTTTTAGGGCAAAAAGGTTAACTAGTCAAACATGCCATACCTTTTATTGCAACTTGGAAAACATGTACACACAACACAAATATTGATAAAATCACATCTAGAATTCATATGAGACTGGTGTTCAGGCAAGGCAATACTTTAGTGTTAGAGTTTTGGTCAAGTGAAGCTCACAAGATGTTGACAACGCCATACCTAAGTCACGGGAACAATCGACTATAAATTATGTTATCAATGTAATAGGTGCAATGCTTCTTGCTTTTTACACTTTTAGTGGTTCAAGGATGCAAGAAGATTACATAAAATTATGTAGATTAGGAACATGCATGGCAATGTAAAAAAAAACTTGGATGATGGTTTACCTTTTCAAATAACAGCTTACTTCCTTTTGCAAATATATTCCAAGGGCGATTTTTTAAAAGAACATACATTTCTTGATCCTCAATGGGCATGGGTCACACGTCACTATACATGCATTTGAATAAACAACAGAATTTGGATTGGACATTGTGACTTTACCTTCACATATATCACATGTGTTACAACCACCAGACGTCATTTGTTTGAAGCCCTTCAAGAATGCTTTCAAAAAATAGAGAGACGCAACAACGACATGAAACAATTATCTTGAACTTGATAAGGTCACATTGGCTAAATGGATGGATAAGGCCTTGTTGCAATCCTTGAAAAAATAAACAATAAAATCAAGGTTCAAGGTATGCGAAATTTGGCCACTAAATCTTGTAGCTATTGTTGGTCCCAATGAGGTGTTCATTGCAGCAATAGAGGAAGGAACAAAAAATTCATACTAATCAAATGCAACAAAAGATTCCAGCAACAACGGAGATGAAGCTAGAGTTGCCATTGATTTGTTGAACATTACATGTACTTTTCAAGTAGTTTTTAACCCTATTCCTACCACATCAACAAGCCCCTTTGAGCCCTCTTCTCATTTCTATGTGGAAATGCCACAAAGTTCTACTACCCCAACAAACAATAAACAAGATGAATTAGTGGTGAACTTGGAAGATTATAACCCTAAATTAGTTGTTTAATTATGAACCAAATCAATCCTGAGGAATTGCAAATCAATGACCTATTATCCTTACGAAGATTGCCAACAAAGAGAAGAGATGGCAAAAAGCTATTAGTGGATTATTCTAATTCACGTGTGGTCACATTAGACTAATACCTAACAATGTTGAGACAAAAGGCATTGGAGAAATAAGTTGCTAATAAAATTAAGGAACAAAAAACAAATTTGAAAGAAAGGAAAAGAATTCAAAATGGGTTGAACATACACTCATTCCAATGAAGAGAACAACTTGGAGGAATGTTGAGAAAGAAAATAGAACTAGGTTCAACAATGCATGGTCTATTGTTCAATTAAGGTTGTTGGTGAATGATTCCACAACTATTTTAGGGCAGGGTTTAGGGTCCATCCTTTGGGGTATAAAGGATTTGGTTTAAGAGTGACATCTTAAGAACAAATAATAACCAAAGAACAAAGATGAAAAAAAATGCAACTTGTTGAACATGTCCCAGCTAAGCTACAACCTTCCATTCAAGAGTAATGAAAGGTAAGGGTTTGAGGTGGGTTTTGATGGCATAGGGGAAAGAATTAGAGGTTCAAGGTTTGTGGTGAACTATAATGATAAACATAGGATAAATAAGAAGGTTTAATGTTTTATTATTTACTTGAGGAGCTGTTGGCAAATGCAATAGCTCATGCTTTTTGTACTACGAAAACAAATATAAATGTCAAAAGCAACAACTCTTGATAGGATCTGAGATGAAGCGCTTGTATAACAGTCAAGCATTATTGATTACGAGTTCAAGCCATCATTTTGTAGCTTACAATGTGAAAAAATTGTTATTAATCAAAGCTCCAAAAACACGATGACATTAGTTATTGGGTGCTCTCCATCATTGAACATCTTCATAAGCCAAAGGATGTTTTTGGGGTCATCATTTGGATCACACTGTGAGAAGCTAGCAGTTCCTATTAGAGAGGAGGAGTTATTTGCTAAGATGTGTAAACAAAATAAGAAAAAATGTCTGAGAGTGGGGAATTAAAGGTGATGGTGTTTGTCATAGGTAAAAGAAATTTTGTGAGAAGCTCCATGAGGTTGCATTTGAAAGTTGTACACATAGCTAAAATTAGCTGTGGAGCAAATCAGAGCTTTAAAGGTGGTAAAAAGCTTGTCTAAAGATCAAGGCATGGAGGTTAGTGCACTATTACAATCTACAGTTACAAGAGCAACAAATATGGATTTGGGAAACATCAATAGTAATAAGCAACAACTTGAAAGCCCTTGAAAGCCCTAGTGTGTCATTGAAAAGCAAGAGAAACTCAAAGGTTAATAAAAAACACCATGGAAATCAAAACTTTTACGTGGATGTTGCAACTGTTTTCATGAAACCCAACAACAACTTGCTACTACTGTTTCATTTTGTCGTCCTAGTACAACAAAAAATAATAGACATTTGTATGATAGTAGCAGTAGCAAATTATTAACTTGTAATTTTTCACCTATAAGGAAACAGATGAAAAAGTAAACACTCTAAGATGGAAAGAATTCTAGATATGAGATGAAAATAAAACCAAAAAAATGTGATGGCGTCGGGTTCCAATGCGATGACATAGCACGATGGTACAACACAATGGCATTAGGCTTGAATGTGATGGCGTAGGGTGATGCTGTTAGGTTCCAATGTGATGGCATTGTCTACATTTGAGCTTTGGGCTTTGGAGCATGGTGTTGCCTACATTACAACTCATTGCTTTGGGATGTGGCTATGTGCATTAGAGCTCAAAGTTCAAAGTTTTGGAGTTTGCTTATTTGCATTAGAGCTCCAAAGTTTAAAGTTGAACTCTAGGAGCCAAGCTCTAGAGGATGAGCCAAGGAATTGTGTGAGTTGAGGTGCTAGGAGCAATGAGAGCTAGGGTCATGATGGTGCACACCTTCTTGTAATAATGATGACAAATAGAGAAAGAATGAAAGAGACAAGGGAGATTGATAAATAAAATTGTGGTGGCCATTGCCACAATGTTTTTCTATCACATTTGAGGAGAGAAGGTAGATTGGCCCATGTGGCCTCACAAGGATTGTCAATTTTAAAGTACTAGGCTATTGATGAAAAACTATCAATTTCAAAAACCTTAATGCCTCGTGATGGTTAAGCTTGTGTTGCAAATTTTTGACCTTATTATAATTTTTGAAAAATATGAACAATAATGAAAATAGTTCAAACTTAATAATAAACATATTCTACTATTTATAGGAGGTAAAGTGTCCTTTTATAACTTTTTAAGTGTTTGTTCATAGAGCCTAAAATGCATGAAAATAAGAGCCTTATACATTCTATCCAACTTTTTTCAAACAACAAGACCCCCCTAACTTTGGGGAGTCATAACTTTCTCGTTCTAGCTCAGAATCGACTTCTGTAAAGGCCTACTAATGCTCTGGCTCAAGGGGCAACTAAAGTATTGGAAGACCATGAGCAAAAAATGATCGGTTACTGAACCCCTGGAGTTTGAACCCTTAAATGTTCGGTCAGTGCCCGGTCTACCCTACTGGGTTTGAATTCTTCAAGGAGAACTGCAGCGAAAAGGGACGAATTGAAATTGCTGAAGTAACTAAGAATTTAGTGCCCTACCAAAATCCTTCAAGATATTATTATAACTTGATAATTAATCTCAAGTTTCAACACAAGCCAAAATATCGTCTTTCAAAAATCCTCATATATAAAAAATAGACCTATTATTATTTATTACCTAAGGGCCTATAAAAATCCCTTAAGCTACTATACTCTATATAATGAATCTAAACACGTACCCAACCCGTTTTCTACAACCTATTCCTGCCAAAAGAGTGTGGAAAACTTGAACTTGAATTTATTGGGAGTTTATCACCTGCGAGTCTCACAAAGGCCAAACATAAGTTGTCAATAAAAAATTAAATTGTTGAGAAAAGTAAACCAAAAAAATTTCTGGAAATAAACTTAAGTTTGGGCATTACTTTTATACAATGGAAAAAAACCTTCGAGCAAGGGCATTTCCAAAACCAAGCTAGCACTCGGCAGCTCTCATGTATTGTGCCCTTATTTCGATAATGCTCCCACCTTGGGGCTTTACCCACCCTTATTTCGATAATGCTCTCACCTTTGGGCTTTACCCAACACATGAAGAACATTTAAAAATTTAGTCTTTGTATTTGAAAGTGCCTCCCCCCCCCCTGAGAGAATTTCATGTTTCCCATTTCAAGGATCTTACAAAAGTGTAAGGTAAGGTACCATATTCTAAGGTACCTTACACTTTTGTAAGATTCCTAAAGTTGAAAAGGTTTTCTTGACATTGGGGCCAATGAAGGAACCCCGTTGAGGCTCTCCCTGGATTTGAGGGCCTGGCCAAGGGCAATAGCCCCAGGCTGGGACCAACCCTGGGCCAGGGCGCTCAATTACCTTAAGACGAGGAAATTCCTTGGAGTCCTTTCGGTGTTCCCAAATTCTTAACTGGGGCCCCGGGCAACCCATAAAAAAAACTACCAGGAACCTGCAAGTTCCACGCAAGCCCCCCTAAGAGCACATTTGTTTTTTCTCCGCCTTGCCCACCTACCCTGCTTTTGACGTCATCCTTCGTTGTAAAAGGAAGAGGAACACGACGGACATGGACAGAAGTAGAGACGCAAATGGACAGAGGCAGTGGATGATAAGCTACTAGGGTAGTACGTAAGTACGTAGCTACGTACTACTTACACGTACGTGGGTACTTTGCTTTCGGCCACGTTTCCAGAACTGTAGTCCAGATTTTCTTTTTGGGTTGGACTAGGTCCACTTTAATTTATTAATTTATTTTATTTTCCAAAATAACCTACCCTATTTAATGTGATGATGGGGGGGGGGAAAGTTGACCCACTTGTCACCTTTTCATTGGTTATGAGGGATATTTAGAATAAGTAGGTAGGTAGGTAGGTATGTATTTTTTGATTGTACTCTATGACCCATATGGAGTAGCTTGTTGGAGAGAATTGTGAGGTTATGTGGTGCAATTTCAAGCTTGATTGGTATTTGGAAAAGGTTTTTAGTTGTATTCTTATATTTATGGGTGTGGGGTTTATCGCATTTAGTAATTTTTTTGTTTTTTGGTAAACATATAAATATTAAATTTGTGATTAGATCTGCAATTAATTGATATTTATAAAAATTTAAAATTGTGATTATATACGTGATATTGTAATATATATAAAAGTCAAATCTATGTAGTCAGATCTATGGTTAATTAATACAAATTATAAAATTATGAACTTCTATAAAATTATGATGAATGATAGATATGTGATTATAAGGCAAGATTTGGGAAGTGATGTTGTTGGGATGATTTAGTATGCATGATGAAGTATTTTTTTATTATAGGTTATTGTATGGATTTTTTTTGTGTAAAAAAAAAATTCTTTTCAATGTATTTGGTTTTCTTCTAATTCTCAATTCTTTCTATTTAAAAAATAAAAAAACATTGCCCATAAAGCCACATGTTCATGCTCATTCGATTGATGGATGTTGTGATGGTGAAAGGGTCAAACATTGGAACTAAACTATAGTGTGTGGTGACATGTAGTAACAAGGGCTTAGGGTTGCAAGGTAATCTAACTATGAAGGAAAGTAGTTTATTTATTTGGTTTGTTTCTTTGTCAGTTACATTGAGATTTCCCAAACCATACATTGAGATTTCCCAAACCATGGTGCCTTGTGCTGTGTTCTTCATACTCTTGGAAAGCCCTTGATGAATTGGGGTGCACCGAGTTGGTTTCATAACTCTGGTGGAAAAGTTATTGAATATTTAACAAAATTTTCATGAAAATTTCATTTAAATCAAAACAAAAGTTTATATGGAATTTGAGCATGCTCTTGATATTGTTGGAAAGCCCTTCGTGAGTAAGATTTGATGAAGGTGATTTGGAAAATTTTAGACCTAAGGTGCTAAAGATGTTGAATGTTTAGTAGTTTTTATGATTGAGAAATTAATTAATTAATTACAAAAAATGGTTTTGAAAAGAATTTTTTTTGGGTAACCCAATTCACACTTGGGCCAATGGAACATGCTACACTAGTCTTTGAATAAGCTATCATTCCATCTTTATTTGAGTGGTTGTCAAAAGAATACGTATAATAAACCTCGAGTCAATGGACCACATGGCTCAAAATCATGCCTACCTTCCCAGTGGTTGTAACTTCAGTTCACCATTAAGCAATGTTTAGTCATTGGGTACCTAGGAGACCGACTGCCAAGGTATCTTGGTGATATGGCACGCAAACAATTTTGCCTTTGTTTTCCCAGCCCAAACTTGACCATCTTGGGAAGGGAAGAAGGCACACCCTTTTGAAGAGATCATTGGTTGAGAAACCCGAATGAATAAAACTGACCCGAGGATAAATAAAATGGTGGTCAAATTCGGATGATGCACATGAAAAAATAAAATCCAATACCCGTAATCTCCCTAAGTGCACAACTTCTTCCCAATCATATTTTCTACAAGATTCACAAAAGACCTAGAACTGTGTGTGTTCATTAAGTAGGAAAAAAAAACCCTCAAAATAAGACTTTATTGCCCATTTCCTCATGCAATCAAATTCCATTCAAGGCTTTCTTCTAGCTAACACATAACACCCCCATATGAGAGTATAATACTGAACATGTGCTATACATTGTATATCGTATATGAGCGTATATATACACATAAATATACGCTTTCATACGTGGCAGGCTGAGTCAGATGAGGGGCCCTTGGCCCGTGGGCCATAGTCCATGGCCACGGTCCATTCAGATGCAGCAGCCGCGCGTCCGATGTTTTCTCGCTGTCGCGCCCGCGCTCGCGCTCGTTCTCCTCGTGTTTTTTCCGACGTCGCTGCTGCGTGAGTTTGGATTTCTTTCTGGAGCTTGCGGGTGAATTTCCTCTTCGATTTCCAAAGCATTCGTAATCCGTCGGCGATTTTTGTTTTTCTCTCTTACAATTCTTTTTTCTGCGTTCTTCTGTCTGCGAGCTTTGAGGTTTTGATCTTTGTGTGTGTTGGAGTGTGAATCTCTCTTTGTTTCTTCTCTCTCTTGTTTCTCATTCCTTTTTGGAGGCGATGCTGCGTGATCCTCTCGATTCTCGTCGTCGCACTTGGTTGATCTTAGTAGAAGGAGTGGAAGATTTGTTTCGGTGACAACGCCGTTGTAAAGAGCAGTAGGGGGAAACAGAAACATCGTCGTGGTACAAACTTTGAAGCGGAAGGAGGAGCTTCATCTTCTTTCTCAAGACGATAAGGGACCAATAAGGGGGCAACAATCCACGTCCGGAAGACGCTGCTGTCTGTCTGTCTGTTCCAAGGGAAAGAAGTGAAGAATTTTTGCTGAAGAAAATGGTGGCATATGAAGCGCCTGCAACAATGCAGACGAAGTACCGGTCTGCTGCAAGGAAGGTGAGAGATGATCCTCCTCAGGGCTCTGCTGCTGCTGTAGTCGTGAGTGCTGCTGTGTCTGTTGTACAGGACTGGCGAGACAATCCGTTGTTGTTTCCTGGCCGACTTCGTCGAAGCATGCAGGTACTCCATGCAACGCCAACCATGGCAACGCCAAAACCAGAGCCGCATCCGCTCGGAGAAGAAGAAGGAGGCGAGGATGCAGAGGAGTTCGACTATTATCCCCATGCTCCTCGCAAGCGCTACAAGATGTATGATTCTTCTCTTCCTGATTCTCAACCATCACTTACGAGGAAGAAGAAGAAGATGAGTAGTCGGATGCTTCCACCGATGATGCCGCCAGTGTCTGTCGTCCCTTCTTCTGTCCCTTTTAATCCTTTGGAGGAGCCTAGTCCTCTGGGCTTGACTCTGAGGAAGACTCCTTCCTTATTGAATCTTATCACCTTGCAATTGGCACAAAGCACATCTTCTGCACCAGCATCTGATGCTCCGAGCTGTGAAAGCTTAGACCAAGAAGGACTGTGGAAAAGTGGTGGCAGAGTTGAGAAGTGTTTGTTGGTTCCAGCAGCTGGATCTGTGGCAGCACATGACAAGTTGAAAGCATCCAATTTTCCAGCATCCACACTGAAGATTGGGACATGGGAGGTAAGAAAGACTTCTGAATTAGGTTTATGAATTTGTGAGTATGTGAGGATCATGCACAACATAGAGTACCATCTTGCAATCTGATGTTACAGGTCAATGATGGATCTTTTTGTCGATTCATATGTCTAGTGCATGTGATGAACATTTGAATATCAGGTTGAGATTTTGCCCATGATGTTGGGGTTCAGCGCATCTCGAGGTACGAGGGAGATCTTGTTGCCAAATGCTATT
>Ga0116226_10005777_pt1 | contig 11061 bp, 8 predicted proteins | sample S1TSphfallax_FD_89692 | JGI IMG/M metagenome (GOLD analysis project Ga0116226, IMG submission 89692) | Host-associated microbial communities from peat moss isolated from Minnesota, USA - S1T2_Fa - Sphagnum fallax MG | ecosystem: Host-associated > Plants > Peat moss > Unclassified | place: USA... | reverse complement strand
TGATTGCAATTGGCATTGGCCACGATGTCACGCGCTATTATCGCCGCGCGGTAACGATTGTTGATGCCGAAGAACTCGGCGGAACAATGATGCGCAAACTCACCGAATTATTCGATGAGGATGAGGCCGAAGCGTGGTCAAGAATTGCGGGACAGCGGGCTGCGCTCATCGCGTAACTCATAAATCACGCTGGGCACGTGGCAGCAATACGGCTTACATCCGGCGAGGTAGGCCGCAACGGCCGGCGAAGCACTTGGCCAAGCAGGCCAGCAATCGCAATGGATTGCTTGTATTGGCATGGCTGTGCAAGGTGGTCTTCGCTGTCGTAAAAATCCGCTCTCGGATAGCGGCTTAAATTGCTCAAAACCACGAAGCGGCCGCCATTTTCAACAAAGATCGCACGAATGGCCGCAATCGCATCAGCGGGCAGCGGGACGGTTTGGAAATCGGTTGGAAGGCCACCAATGACCGCAATGCCCTTGTGTGTTTCTTTAGCCACGAACTGACGGACAAGAGATGATCCGTAGCCATCGCTAATCGCAGCCCCGTCCGGCTCTTGTCGCGATGCATGGGCCAGAATGCTCTGATTGGAGGTTGCCAGAGAGGTGCCGATTCTGTCGCCAAGGTTGTTATATTCTGTTTCGATCAGTTTGGAGGCGGACAATGTGCCCGCGCCTGCCAATGGGATTTCCACCATCGATTCAACGATATCCAAAAAGGAAATTGAGAAGATCGCTCCGAGTATTCTATCTGGCGGGAATCGCCTGAGGTCCGCGCCATTTAACCGCAGCAAAATCGGGCCATCAGGGCCGACGTCATTCTGCCAACGCGTAAGAATGTACTGGGCGGTCTCCAGAGGCATATAGACCACATCGCCCGGATGTAGATCAGGGTCGTATATCGCGAATAGATCGTCCAGACCTATACCAACGGCAATGCCAGCGTTTTCGCACGGTAGATTTAATATGGCGCCAATGACCGCACATGAGTGTGAATAAGGGCCATTAGAGCCGGCAAGTATAACCAGCTTTGGTGTTGGCAAGCGCGCCATTCGCGTTGTCTTATCCTGAATTTCAAACTCTAAATCACCTAAAGATAGAGGACGAACAGGAACGAGATGGGCGAACATGAGATAAATGACTAACGATATAAAGCAACAACCAATAACTTTTGACATTCTTAGAACTGAAAATATAGAAACGGCAATGTGTAAGGTCCAAAGAACAGAGCTTGCACCGTTAAAGCGAAGCTGCTGACTAAAGCCAAGTTCCGGCCTCTCTGGGTGAAGTTATGGATGTCGGGCAAAATCAATACCCCTACCCAACAGAAAAACAAAAGCAAAACGCCTTGCGGCAAACTCAAACTACGTGCGCTGCCAAGGTATGGAAGTACGGGAACCGATTGCGCAACGTGTCTCAGCCATTGCGCTTGTTGCAGCACCATCTCTGGAAGCGCGATTCCATTTAAACCAAATAAGCCGCGGTAAAAGTCATTGCTGGCAGAAAAGTTAGTCGCCCGAAACGGCACCCAGGCGAGCAGGACCACGGCTAGTGTGAGAACATGAGAAATAATAGGAGGTATGCGAAGACCTGTTCTTCTGAACCACCCATGGACAACGAGAAAGCCACCGTGCATTGCGCCCCACAAAACGAATCGTGTAGCGGCGCCATGCCACAGACCACCTACCAGCATCGTTAACATGACGTTAAAGATGCGCCTACCTTCGCCGTGCCGATTGCCTCCCAATGGTATATAGAGATAGTCCCGAAGAAACGTGCTCAGCGTGATATTCCATCGTTTCCAAAACTCACTTATGTTCTCCGCTTTATAGGGGCTATGGAAGTTGACCGGAAAATGAATGCCGAACATGCGTGCGAGGCCTATTGCCATGTCGGAATATGCTGAGAAGTCGAAATAAATCTGCAATCCATAGGCAAATAGCGATACCCAAGCTTCGATCAATGTCAGAGGATCATGTCGCGCTGCCGCAGCAAATCCGGGATCAGCAAATTGCGCAAGCGAATCTGCTAGTATGAGTTTCTTGGCAAGCCCGAGAAGAAATATCTCAAGGCCTTCTGAAATATTCCGTAATGAGATCGTTCCTGCTATGAGATTTTCGAACTGCGGAATGATTGTTTTGGGACGCACAAGCGGTCCGGCAATGACATGCGGAAAAAAAGATACGAAACAGGCGTAGTCAAGAAACGAGGCCGCCGGTGCTTCGTGTACGTATGTATCAACGATGTACATGATCTGCTGGAATGTATAAAAGCTGATTCCGAGCGGCAGCGGAATGCCCCCCAGAGGCAATACCACTCCGAAAGCGCCGGCCACGAAGTTGCCATATTTGAATAGGGCCAACAGGCCTAGATTGAATGCCAGGCCGGTTGCCAACCAAAGCAGGTTATGGGCAAAGCGCCGAATTTGACGGCTCATCGCAAAATTTATAACGACCGAACCAACCAGGAGAAGCAAAAAGCCGGGGCTCCACCAAGCGTAAAAGGAAAGGTTCGCAATCAAGATCCAAACGCGGGCAAGTTGGGGCTTCCTAAGCCTGCCAGCGAGAAGAAACCCGCCGAGAGCAAACGGCAAGAAGCCGGCGACAAAGGGTACCGAATTGAATAGCATCGTCCTGACTGAGTTAACGATTGGTTTATTAAGACACATAACTTAAAGTTGTACCAGCCCAAAATTTGCCGAATTGGTTCTGTGGTGGACAAATGCTATAGCGCCGCACCACAACCGACGGTTCACATGGACGAGACGCCTCCTATTCACCCAGCTTTGCTCCCGGCCGGCTTGCGTGATGTTTTGCCGCCTGAAGCCGAAATTGAGGCGCATTGCGTAGAAGCAATCATGGATCGCTTCGCTTCGCATGGCTATCAGAGAGTCAAGACACCGTTGATCGAGTTCGAAGAAAGCCTATTCGCTGGCGCAGGTGCAGCGACCGCCGAGCAGACCTTCCGGCTCATGGACCCAAGCAGCCAGCGAATGATGGGTGTACGGGCAGATACGACGCCACAGATAGCGCGGCTGGCTGCGACCCGGTTAAGGGCCGCCCCACGGCCTTTGCGGCTAGCATACTCGGGACAGTGTCTGCGGGTTCGCGGATCCCAGTTGCAACCAGAGCGCCAAATTGCTCAGGCCGGGATTGAGCTTATTGGGCACGATATGGCTGCCGCTGACGCGGAGATCATTTTGACAGCCGCGGCAGCACTGGCCGCCGTTGGACTAGCAAACGTGACAATTGATCTCACGGTGCCCTGGCTTGTCCTTACCTTGATGGAACAGGTTAAACCGGAATTGCGGCCGGAGCTTGCCAGTGCGCTGGACAGAAAGGACAGTGCCGCGGTGACAAGCTTCAAAATTCCCTCGACCGAAATATTCCGCGAGCTCCTGGAAGCGGCGGGCCCCGCCGACCGGGCGGTTCCAGCGCTTTTGGCGATAGAGCTACCTACCCCATCAAAGGTTCATGCGATTCGGATTGCCGAGACCGTACAGGTGTTGCGGACCCAAAATCCCGATCTTGCTCTGACGATCGATCCCATCGAATTTAGAGGATATCGATATCATACGGGAATTTGCACGACTGTATTCGCAGCCGGCCGGCAGGCGGAACTTGGGCGTGGCGGGCGATACTTGTCCGGCAATGGCGAGCCTGCAACCGGTATTACCCTCTACCCGGACACGATCGTTCGTGTTGCTCCGGCGCCCAAATTACGGCCGCGTATATTCTTACCTTTCGGCACAACTCTAAGTGAAGCGGAAGTTTGCCGCCGCCAAGGGCTCGCGACAATTCCGGCGCTCGATGCGAGTGCTCCGGCCCTTAATGAAGCCAATCGGCTCGGCTGTACTCATGTTTTTCAGAACGGCCAGATAACCGTCGTTGCGAAGGATTCGACATGACAAACGTGACGATCATCGGCGCTCAATGGGGCGATGAGGGTAAGGGCAAGGTTGTTGATTGGTTGGCGAGCCGGGCTGACATCGTCGTTCGGTTCCAGGGCGGCCATAATGCCGGGCATACACTCGTTGTAGGAAACCAAACCTACAAGCTTTCACTCTTGCCTTCCGGCTTAGTAAGAGGAAAGCTTGGCATTATTGGCAACGGCGTCGTCATCGACCCGGTAGCACTACTCGCTGAAATTGACCGCGTCAAAGCTCAAGGGTTGATTGTGACCCCCGATACATTGCGCGTTGCCGACAACGCCACGCTGATCCTTCCGTTACATGCCGCGTTAGACCGTGCGCGCGAGACCGCGCGTGGAGACCGTCGAATCGGTACGACCGGTAGAGGCATAGGGCCGGCTTACGAGGACAAGGTCGCCCGGCGAGCGATACGGATGTGCGATTTGTCCGAGCCCGCAACTTTATCCGCCAAGATTGATGAATTGCTTTTGCATCACAACACGCTTCTGGCTGGCCTCGGCGCGCAAAGATTCCGGAAGGAGGACCTCCTGGCCAGCCTCATCGCGCTTGCACCGAAGTTGCTGCCTTTCTCTGAACCTGTTTGGGAACGCCTGGCCACTGCTACACTAGCAGGCGAGCGAATTCTCTTTGAAGGCGCGCAGGCGGTGATGCTTGACGTCGATCACGGCACCTATCCGTTTGTGACGTCGTCCAACACCGTGGCTGGAACTGCTGCTTCTGGCAGCGGCGTAGGGCCAAGCGCAATTGGACGCGTTATTGGCATTGCCAAGGCATATTGTACGCGGGTTGGCGCCGGTCCTTTCCCGACTGAACTTCAAGATGACACCGGCAGGCTCTTGGGAGAACGTGGGCACGAATTTGGTACGGTCACCGGCCGCAAAAGGCGCTGCGGTTGGTTCGATGCTGCACTGGTGCGCCAGGCAGTGAAGGTTGGCGGCATCGACAGCCTGGCACTAACAAAACTCGACGTCCTTGATGGTTTCGCAGAGCTCAAGGTCGGTGTTGGCTTCAATATTCACGGTACAACTTATAAGCATCTCCCTGCCGGGGTCGCGGCGCAATCGGCCGCGCAACCGATCTATGAGACCATGGAGGGTTGGGCCGGTTCGACTCGCGGCGCACGTTCCTGGGCTAACTTGCCAGCACAGGCGGTTAAATATGTGAAGCGTCTCGAGGAACTTATCGAGGCCCCCATAACCTTACTTTCCACGAGTCCGGAGCGCGACGATACGATTTTAATGCAGGATCCGTTCGCAGGCTAAGCAGACGGCTCCCACACTGTTCAGTCCGAGGCCACCACCACCGCACGCTTCGCCATCACACCGACCAGATGGGCACGATATTCGGCACTGCCGTGAATATCGCCGTTCAGTATGTCCGCGGGCGTATTGATGCCGTCCAGCGCGGCAGCAGTAAATGATTTGTTCAGGGCATCTTCGAACGCCGTGTGTCGAAACACGCCGTTCTGCCCCGCCCCGGTAACGGCAACACGCACCCCAGACCCTGTTTTGGCGACAAATACACCAACCATGGCATACCGAGACGCCGGATTCGCGAATTTCATATAAGCGGCTCGCTCGGGTATCGGAAAATGCACCTCGGTGATCAACTCCCCGGGGCTCAGGGCTGTTGTGAACATTCCCTGAAAATAATCTTCGGCGCTGATAACGCGTTGATCCGTCTTGACGACGGCATCCAGAGCCAGCACGGCAGATGGATAGCAAGCGGATGGGTCGTTATTTGCAAGTGACCCGCCGATGGTTCCACGATATCGAACCTGCCGGTCACCGATATTCCCAGCCAGCGCGGCCAGTGCGGGGATGGCTTTCGTTACATCGGCCGAACTGGCAACGGCGCCGTGCGTCGTCATTGCGCCAATCACAAGCTTTTCGCCTTCCAGCTTGATACCGGAAAGACCGGCGCCACCTAAATCAACGACAGCAGACGGTTTGTTAAGGCGTTGCTTAAGAACCGGAATAAACGTCATCCCGCCTGCCAACGCTTTCGCCTCCGCATCGGCGGCAAGCGCCTTGACCGCATCATTAAGGCTAGATGGTTTGGAATATTCAAAATCATACATTGCAGTCTCCTGTTTCCCGTCGCTTATTCAGCGGCCATTTTAGGACGGTTTGCCTCAAGAATAGCCCAAATTTTATCGGCAGTCGCCGGCATGTCGATATGCGAGACGTTGTAGTCACGCAACGCATCAACGACCGCATTCATTACCGCCGGCGGGCTGCCGATGGCGCCGACCTCGCCTACGCCCTTTGAGCCTAGAGGATTATGCGTGCAAAGCGTCGTCTCTGTGCCGACCAAAATATTGGGAATATTGTCGGCACGCGGCATTGTGTAGTCCATCATCGAACCTGATAGTAACTGCCCGCTCTCATCATAGATGGCATGTTCGAGCAGGGCCTGCCCAATACCCTGCGCAATTCCGCCTTGGACCTGTCCTTCCACGATCATCGGGTTGATCACACGGCCAATATCATCAACCGCGGTAAAGCGCAGAAGTTCAACGACGCCCGTCTCCGCGTCAATTTCAACTTCGGCGATATGGCATCCACCAGGATAGGTGAAGTTCTTTGGATCGTAAAACGCAGTCTCCTCCAGGCCAGGCTCCAGCTCCTCGATCGGATAGTTATGCGGTACGTAGGCGGTAAGCGCGATCTCGCCGAAAGCCTTCGCACGATCCGTTCCCACGACCGAGAATTTTCCATCCTTGAATTCGATGTCGTGGACATCCGCCTCAAGCAAATGCGCGGCGATTTTCTTGCCCTTTAAAATAATCTTATCCATTGCTTTGACCATGGCAGAACCGCCAACAGCAAGCGATCTGCTGCCATAGGTCCCCATACCGAACGGTATTTTCGAGGTATCGCCATGCACGATATCGACCTGATCATGCGGCACGCCAAGTTGTTCGGACACCAGTTGGGCGAACGTCGTTTCATGACCTTGTCCATGGCTATGCGCACCGGTAAATACCGTTACACTTCCGGTCGGATGAACACGGATATTCGCGACTTCGTAAAGACCAGCACGCGCTCCTAGGGCGCCGGCGACCGCCGACGGCGCAATGCCACAGGCTTCAACATATGTAGAAATCCCGATCCCACGCAACTTTCCCCTCGCTGCGGACTGCTTCCTTCGCCCTTCAAACCCGGCATAATCGGATGCGGCCAGAGCCGCGCTTAACGTCGCGTCGTAGTCGCCACTATCGTACTGTAGTGCAATCGGCGTCTGGTACGGGAACGCGTCCTTGGGGATGAAATTCTTTCGCCGAATTTCGACCCGGTCCATTTTCATTTCCCGAGCCGCCAAGTCGACAATACGCTCTAAAAGGAATGTCGCTTCCGGGCGCCCCGCGCCGCGATAGGCATCCACCGGCACGGTGTTGGTGAAGACTGCCGTAACTTCAGCGTGGATAGCTGGAGTGGAATAAACCCCGGCAAGCAAAGTGGCCGAAAGATAGGTCGGTACGGAAGGAGCAACGGTCGAAAGGTAGGCGCCCATATTCGCCTGTGTCTTTACTTTTAGGGCGAGAAATTTCCCGTCTGCATCGATCGCAAGTTCCGCTACCGATACATGGTCTCGGCCATGCGCATCGGTCACGAACGCTTCTGAGCGGTCGGCCGTCCATTTTATTGGGCGCTTGACACGCGCGGCGGCCCAAGTGAGTGCCGCCTCTTCCGCATAATGAAATATTTTAGAACCGAAGCCGCCGCCAACATCTGGCGCCACCACTCGAAGCTTATGTTCGGGTATCTGCAAGACGAAAGCGCCCATCAGCAATCGTATAACGTGCGGGTTCTGGCTAGTCGTGTAAAGCGTGTATTCGCCAGAGGACTCATCATACTCGCCGATCGCCGCCCGCGGCTCCATGGCGTTCGCAACGAGACGGTTATTGACCAGTTCCAGCTTCACGACCTTGTATGCCTTAGCGAACCCGGCCGCGACCGCCGTGGGATCGCCGATCTGCCAGTCAAAGCAGACGTTGCCGGCAGCTTCATCATGCACGAGCGGCGCGCCAGTTAAGAGCGCGGCACCAAGGCTAGCGACGGCCGGCAGGCTTTCAATATCAAGAACGATCGCCTCCGCGGCATCCTTGGCCTGCTGCTTGGTATTCGCGACGACGAGGGCAATCGGATCGCCCACGTGGCGAACCTTGCCGTGAGCGAGGACCGGATGGCGTGGCTCAACCATTGGCGAGCCGTCCTTACTATGGATCTGCCAGCCACACGGTATCCCGCCAACCTGGGCAAAATCGTCCCCGGTAAAGATCGCAACCACTCCGCGCATTTGCTTGGCAGCCAAGATATTGACCGAGATGATTTTCCCATGCGGCTGATCCGCCCGCAGAAAATGGGCATAAACCTGTCCGGGACGATTGATATCGTCCACGTAATTTCCGCGGCCTGAAAGAAACCGGAGATCTTCTTTGCGCCTTACCGAAGCGCCAATACCGTCAGCAACCATGTTCTTTTCCCTTGTTTTGGAATTTATGCTGTTGGTCGCCGGATACGCCGGCTCAATGATTTACTCAGCGGCAACCGGTACTGTTTTGCCATGCATGAGGGGCCAAGCGGCTGCTATGGCCTTTACGATATTGTGATACCCGGTACAGCGGCACAGGTTACCCTCAAGACCATGGCGTATTTGTTCTTCGGTAATGCCATCCGGATGGGTTTCAACGAGGTCGATCGCGCTCATCACCATACCGGGCGTACAGTAGCCGCATTGAAGCGCATGGTGCTCGCGAAACATTTCTTGCATCGGATGCAGCGAGCCATCCGCGTTCACCAGCCCCTCAATCGTCGTAAGCGAGCCGCCAGCTGCCTGGACCGCGAGCATCGTGCAGGATTTAATGGACATTCCGTCGACCTTAATCACGCAAGCCCCGCATTGGCTCGTATCGCATCCCACATGGGTGCCGGTGAGGCCGAGTTTATCTCGCAGCAATTCAACCAATAAAGTCCGTGATTCGACGTCCGCGGAATAAGCTTTTCCGTTTACCGTTAGGCTAATTTGGGGCAATTGGACCTCCTGATGGCATCGAGAACATTTTCTTTTAATATTTCTGTATCTGAACCTCGGACCTGCGCTCCGTCAAGCGGGTACCTTTGCTGGCCGGTGCCTCATTCCCCTTCAAGGCCACACAATCCTTATTTCCCGTTCCTTACCGCCCTGTTTGAGTTTGCGAGCATGCCGTACGGTCTTCCATATTCCGCGACATTCTCCCATCAAAGCTACGTGGGTTTAATCTTCGTCATTCGATCATTAAAGACATAGCTCTTCGGACTATTCGGCACCTTCACGGAAATTTTCGTTTGTTTTCAAGACATAATTCTGCATTTGCAAAAAAATAAAAAATCTGTTAATACAACTTCCCGTTGAAAAACTTTTTAACGACCGGGCGTGAGATGGCAACATACAACTTTTTGCGTTTGAACAAGACAAAAAAAACGCCAGCAAGTCGGACCAATTTCGTCTTAATCAAACCGCCAAGTGACGACGCGCTGGACCGAATTACTATCTCACGGAGTTTGCTCAGATACAAAGCGCAGACGGCCCATAACAAACGTGTCTGCCGTAATTCGGATCCGTTTCTATCAAGCGGACCGGCGACCGATCAAAGCACCGCAAGGGCCTCTCGTCGCTATTTGAACACAACGAACCGCTCCAAGAGGACCCTCGATCTCATCGTAGCGTCAATTCTATTGAGTGTCCTAACTCCGCTTTTGCTCGTCTTGGCCTCGCTGGTGCGCCTAAGCGGGCCGGGGCCGATTATTTTCCGGCAGAAAAGGCTCGGCGCTCACAGGAAGGAATTTGTTCTATTCAAGTTTCGCACGATGTCAGAGTGTTCTGAATTTGCCCAAGTGACGATCAATGATCCGCGCGTTACCTCAATTGGCCGGATACTCAGGCGTTTGTCGTTTGATGAGTTTGTTCAGTTGATCAACGTCATACGAGGAGAGATGTCGCTCGTGGGGCCGAGACCGCACGCTGCGGAGACAAGGGTGGAGGGCATTTTATTTGAGGATGCCGTGCAAGGCTACCAGCAACGTTACGCTGCAAAGCCAGGAATTACGGGCTTGGCGCAAGTACGTGGCCATCGAGGAGAGACGAGGACGATCCAACAATTGGCAGAGCGCGTCGAAAGCGATCTTGAGTATATTGAGAACTGGTCCATTTGGCTTGATCTCTTCATTCTTTACAAAACCGTTCCGATGATTTTGAAGCCGGTAAATGCGTATTAAGTACTTGCATACCAAAGAAGCAGCGAGCGGAGACTGCACGAAATACCAGTACGATGCCGATATAATTATCTTGTCGTTCAACAGGCTCGACGACACGCTTGCAGCCATCGATTCTGCTTTGTGCCAAAAGGAGGTCGACGCGCGCATTGCATTGCTCGATCAGGGATCAACCACCGAGACTTTTAAAGCCTTGATAGAAAAAATCCGGACATGTCCTACCGTGACCTTATTTGCGGCGGCTGAGAATCTAGGCGTGGGAGGGGGACGAAACTTTCTATCTTCGATCGGAAACGGAAAAATCATCGTTGGACTTGATAACGATGCTGTTTTTGCCGATGAATATGTGGTCCGTAACGCCTTGAATATGTTCGATGCCGAAGCCAGGCTCGGGGCTTTGGGGTTCAATATTCTTACTGGCGACGGAACCCGAACGGAAGATTTTTCTTGGGGGTATCCAATGCCCCTAAAAAACCGATGCCATGAAAGATTTCTCACGACAACTTTTGTCGGCGCAGGACATGCAATTCGCCGGCAGACGTGGGATGAAGTTGGTGACTATGACACAAAGCTATTTTTTACTTGGGAAGAATATGATTTCTGCTTACGTGCCATCGCCCGCAAATGGGACGTGATTTATGATGGAACGTTGCGAGTCAATCACAAAGTGGCTTCCGAAGAGCGTGTTCGATGGTCCGAGGGCAGAAGGAGGCTTTTCGTAAGAAACAGACTCATCATTGCTCGAAAATGGCGTGGGACTTGGCTGTCCCTCTTGCCTCGTATGATGGGATATATGATAAATGGTGCCATAAACGGGCAATTTCGCGCAACATTATCCGGCATCATTGCCGCTATCGCAGAGGATAAGAACATT
>Ga0116226_10005776_pt1 | contig 11063 bp, 10 predicted proteins | sample S1TSphfallax_FD_89692 | JGI IMG/M metagenome (GOLD analysis project Ga0116226, IMG submission 89692) | Host-associated microbial communities from peat moss isolated from Minnesota, USA - S1T2_Fa - Sphagnum fallax MG | ecosystem: Host-associated > Plants > Peat moss > Unclassified | place: USA... | reverse complement strand
CTTTCGCGAGCACTCGAAGCCGCGCAGGGCGCTTATGAAATCGGCAGCCGGCAGGCAAACGGCCTGATCGAGATCGCACGCACGTCGTTGGCTACGGAGGCGGGCGTTCGGGTGGATTACGTCGAGCTGGTGGAGGCGGATACGCTCCTGCCGGCGGCGACAGCGAGACCGGGCACACTATTGGCGGTTGCCGCGTGGGTAGGGACGACGCGGCTGATCGACAACTGGCTGATTTAGGCCCTTCGACAAGCAACGCGCGCTGCTGTGCGTATCTTAACCGCGGTGGTAGCGGCCCCTCGAAAGGCAGGGGTGGGCGGCAAGCGTGTACCGCAGCAGACGCTCTGCGGCTTTGGTAATCCCGATGCGCGGGGTGATGGCGATCTGTTCCGTGATGAAGCCGTCGTCGCGGATTTGCAGGTCCGACGCAGGTGAAGTCAGGTCCATGCCGTTGTGGGTAGCACGGGTGATGGCGAGCGCCTGGCAAAGGCGGCCGGGGCCGGCGGTGAGTTGGGCCGGTTTTGCAGTCGGGAGCAGATTTCGGTTGACGGCCATCCGGGCGAGGCCTGCGAGCGGTTCGAGAGCGCGGATGAGGACGCAGCCGGCGTGGCCAGGCGGTTCGCAGGAGACGTTGAGGCAGGCGTGCAAGCCATAGATCCGATACACATACGCATGGCCTGGTGGGCCGAAAAGCACTTCCGTGCGTGCCGTGCGGCCGGCAAAGGCGTGGGCAGCAGGGTCATTGAGGCCGAAGTAGGCTTCGGTTTCAACAATGCGAGTGACGAGTGCCTCTTTTCCTTGATGGCGGATGAGCAGCTTGCCCAGAAGCATACGGGCGACGTGATCGGGCGGCTCAAGATAGGCGGCGCGTGGGACGAGTTTTGCGTTCATTTGTGAACGGATTGTGATGGAATAGAGACAGAGTTGGCGATGCGGCTTCGTCTTACATGTGCGGCAGGGTGTGTCGTGATGCTGGCTTTGTGTGCTCCAGGCCTTGCGCAGGAGCAGTCGCTGGTCTTTCCAGCCGGGACCAAGATTATGGTGCGGATGAACGATCCGCTGAACTCGGCAACAGCGATCCTGGGGCAGGAGTGGGATGGGACGCTGGTGAATGCCGTGCCGATGGGCAACCGCGTGGTGGCGCCGTCAGGGTCGCCGGCGGATGGGATCGTCTCGGCGATCAAGCGGCCGGGCAAGCTGAAGGGGTCGGGAAGCATCTCTCTCATTTTGCTGCATGCCAACGGGATCGCGGTCACGTCTGATGTGTTGACGCGCGATGGCGACGGTCATGTGAAGAGCAACATGGCAAAAATCGGCGGCGCCGCGTCGATGGGAGTCGGCCTGGGCGCGGCCGTCGGCGGCGGGACCGGGGCCCTCGCAGGGGCTGCCGCCGGCGTCGCGGCCGGGACGGCGAGCGCGGCGGTGACCAGTCAGCATAAGGATGAATTGCCGTCCGAGGCAGTAGTGACGTTCACCGAACAGTAGCACTGTGCGCACGGCGTCTGCCGGGCAACAGCAACTTCATTTGCTATCCCTACTTTTTCGGCTTCCACTCATTCAGGAAATCGGTAACCGATGCTGCTTCCATATGTCGCATGTCTTCAAACTCGCCAGTCGTCTGGGAATGGAGTACCTTGCCATCCGGCGATAAAACGGCCAGCGCGGGAACGCCTTTCTTCAGGTTCATGCCATACTTGTCGGCGACGTCCTGGTTCATGTCGTAGCGACCGATGTTCACATCGACGAGAACGAAATTGTCGCTGAGCAGTTTGTCGTTCGGCGGCTGATGGAAGTAAATGTCGAGAACATGGCAATCCGGGCACCAGTTACCGCCAAAATCCAGAATCACGCGCTTGTGCTCGGCCTTCGCCTTTGCCAGTGCTACGCTGATTTCCGGCTTGGCGTCGCCGGCGGGATAAATATCGTGGTCCGCCGCGCGGGCCGCAGTGAAACTCAGGACAGCGATCGCCAGGCTGGCAACAAAAGTATGGTTTCGGGCAATTTGCATAGCAATGGTTCCTCGTCGTTCCTAGTTTGCCATAATCGCCCCCGCTGCCGCCCTAGGACATCCCCATTTCCAACCGCTGCCAGAGCTTCGGCGTGCCTGCCAGTTGATAGGCAAGGTCGGCATATTTCCGATCGAGCGCGCTGGCGAATAGATACAGCGTGCCCGCCTCGCCCGGCGACCACACACCGGAAAAACCAGGAACACCTGCCGTTCGGCGCGTCGCATCGAAGCGCACGGTCGAGTTGTTGAATTCCTGGTGGGTCTCTGTGCCGTTCGCGTACGGCATCAGCCAGTCCAGCGCCATGCCCAGCGTCGCGCCATCGGCGGCATGAATGCCGTACCAGTTTTCGCCGTGGTCATGCGCCGCAAGTGCCGCCGTCACGAGCGGCTGCAGATCATACACAACATAATGGATCGCATCTCGCTTGCCGTAGTCGAGCGTCGTCCCGTCGCTCTGGATATTGCTGCCAAGCTGCGTCGTGAACGCCGATTCGACATGGCCAATCGCGCCAGTGTCCGCTGTCGTGTAGGCAGCCATGGCAGCCAGCTTGATGCGGTGGCTCTGCCAGTTGTCAGGCTTCCCGGCATTTTTATCGATACTGGCGAGATAGCCGCTGCTCAGCTTCGCCGCAAAGCTCAGCCACGCAGCGTGCAGGGGCGCCGGCATGGCATCGCCAAGAATGTCGGCAGCAAGAAAGAAGTTCTCGAGCCCGGTCTCGTCAATGGGATTGAAGTTGGGCTGGTAGGTCTTCATCCAGGTCGCCAGGATCTGGTCTGCGTGCTCCAGGTACGCTGGATTGCCGGTCACGCAATAGCCCACAGCCAGGTCGCGGGCCGCGGGCCAGTCGCGCATGGCCTGCTCGCTTTCATCATGGCCCGCCTGGCCGGGCAACAGTCCCTCGGTATGGACATGGACCATCCCGTGGGGAAAGCGCGCCATGGCATCATTCGCTGCCGCGACTGCCTGCTGGCGCTCCGCCGGCGATGCTGCCTTGCAGTTGTTCACCGCGAGCGTGCTGTTGGTAAACGCGAAGCCCTGCGCGTGTGCCGTGCTCGCAGTGGCAGTCAGTAGAAGTGCAAGCGGCAGAAAATTGTTCTTGTGCATGATGGTTGGAAGCAGAATCGACCCCGCAGCAAGGATTTCTTTTAAGAGACGGGCGTCAGAGCTCGTTTGCCCGCACTCTGCGAAGAAATTCCGGGAGGGATTTCAGCGGTTCTTCCGGAAAGCGCACCCCCGTGGCAGCGAAGGTCGCAATGCGATCCAACCGGAAGGTGCGAAAGTCTTCACGCACCTCGCACCAGGCGACCAGCGTCCACTGCGCGCCCCAGAAGTAAAGCCCGAGGGGCCGAATCGTGCGCTCGCTCGCTTCTCCCTTCACATCGCGGTACGCAATGCGCAGCTTCTCGGAGTCGGCAATCGCACGCCGCGCCGGATCGAGATACGCATATGTTTCCGGACGCACGTGGAAGCCCGGTGCGTGCATGTGCGCGGCCTCAATTTCGCGGCGTCGGCCCTCAGGCAGGGCATGCGTAATCTTCTCGAGCGCCGTGCGTCCGGCCGCAGCCAGCGCCGGACCACCCCAGCTTTCCATCATCCGGATGCCGGCTACCAGGACCTCAACTTCGTCGAAGGTGAACATGATCGGTGGGATCTCAAACCCGGCGCCCATGCGATAGCCCACGCCTGCTTCGCCCAGGATCGGCACACCCGATAACGACAAGTCCTGGATATCGCGGTAAAGCGTGCGCTGTGAAATGCCGAGCTGCGCGGCTAGCTGGGCAGCGGTGACCACCCGCCGCCCTCGCAACAGTTGCACAATCTGGAAAAGCCTGTCCGCTCGCCGCATAGCGTTCAAGTTACCCCAACACCGGGATTCGTCCTCGCGACCGGCGCGCAGCGCATTGGAGAGAGCTGCATTTTGCAGTCCTCCTCCCTTTCACTGCATCGCATGGAGGCCGATCAGGTTTCCCTCCGTATCCTCGACACGGGCGAAACAGCCCATCCCTTTCGGCAGTTCGGTATAAGGATGGACAATCCTTCCGCCGGCCTTCTCTACCCTGTCGAGCACGGCATCAAGATGCGGATCGGCATTGAGCGCCGGCATCGGCCCGTGACCGGGTTTCAGTCCATCCGCTTCAATCAGGCAGCCGCTGATGGCCGGCGGTTGGTAGGGGAAGACGGCGAGGCGTTCCGGGCCGTACTGGGCAATCTCAAGCTGGATCGCGAGGATGGTTTCGTAAAATTCCTTGGCGCGTTCCATGTCGGCGACCGGAATTTCGAACCAGACAACGCGGCTGTTGCGCTGGCCTTTGCGGGCTTCCATCTGTTCAGAAGTAAGTTCAGGAGTAGCGGTGGGCATGTGTGTTCCTCCTTGCAGGAGCTGATGTGTGTTGCAAGCAAGAAGGTAGGACAGCACTGCTGACAGCGTGGTGTCAGCAGTGATTGGAAACCGGCAAACCTCGGTCATGCTTCAGTTCGCGACGTCGCGGCCAACGGGAATCGGTGCAGTGGCGATCATCTGTTCCACGCGGCCGGCGGCTACGCGATACAGCGCAAACGCTCGGCTCGTCGCCCCGCGCTGCTCAAACAGAAGCTCACCGCGGTTGTCCGCTGCCGCGTCCACTGCGTCGATCAGTCGCAGACGCGGTGATGCATCCAGGTCGTCCGCGCGCGTCACTTGCGTAAACAGCACCTGGGGCACGCCGTAAATGTCCGGCTGCGCAATCACGGTGACGTAATGGGCCTTCGCGTCGTCTTCATTCGTCCGCGCCGTGAAGACCAGCGTCGCGCCGCCGGAATACGTCAACTCAAATGCCTTGAATCTCGCATCGGTCAAAGCCAGAGCAGGGGCCTTCTTTGCAGCCGTACTCGCCTTGTGTGTCGTCATCCCCGCTCTCGCCTGGGTTGCCGACTTACCGGAGGAAGCAGTCTTCGACGATCCAGCTTTCTTCGCCGGAACCGCCTTTTCCTTTGCCATTGCCTGCGTCACTGCTTTCAGCGCAACATCCTGCAACTGCGCCTCCATCTTCGTCGCGTCGTCGGGATTGGCCCAGCTAAACGCGAACGAATGCTCCGGCCGCGATTCGGCATCGGACACAGCGACCATCTGCTCCAGGTTGGCCGGTGTGTCTTCCAGGTGTCCCAGGGTCGCGGCCGTATCGGCATGGCCGCCCCGCGTCAGCTTCGGCCGGTCAGGGTCGCCGCCCGCTGTTGCTGTCTCTGCTGCCGTGTCGTTCCCGTCCCCTGCATCATTCGTCGCCGCGGAGGTATCATTAGCCCGCTTCCGTAAGGTCGGCCGGTCTGGATCGTCGGGGGGCGCACCTGCGCCGGCTGATTGCTGGTCGGAAGCATCGGGCGCGGCCTTCCGGAAATGCGGCTTCCGGTCGCTCGGCTCGTCCACGACCTCCGGATCGATCTTGGACGGCTGCAGCTTATGAAAGACCGGCTTCGGCAGCGGTTTCCAGTCGCCATACCCGAACCAATCGCCGGAACGCCGCTCCGCCGTCGCCACATCGTAGACGCCCTCCGGCTGTCCTGCGTGCATAAGCTGGTATTCGGTACCGTGCTCGAGGGCAAGCGGCTCCGGCCGTGCCAGATACAGGCCGCCATCCTGGTAGCTGCCATCTTCAAAGACGGAAACAGGAATCAGCCGGCTCGCCTTCGGCTTACCCGGATCGCCCGTCCACTCGAGCACTGCCACCGACCGCAACACCGGCCCCGCCTTCACCTGCGTATTGATGTGACCCGGATACTGCGCGACCATCTCGCTTGCCGGCCCCGTCACGAGCCAGCCGGCAGCCAGCCAGCCCATGGCGCGCGCCAGCCTCGCACCCGCCCGTCGCCAATTCCCTTTTCGTAAGTACGCCATACTTCTTCTCTCTTGTTTACACCCACATCATAAGACGCGCGCCTCACCCCATGGACGCGCCCTGTCTGCCAACGCACTTTCGGGTACTCTTGAAGCGTCGTCGAAAAGCGCAAGGAGACAGCACCATGGAAGTGAACGACAAAGTCAAAGATTTCGCCCTCGAGAGCGACGAAGGCACCACCATCCACCTTAAAGACTTCGCCGGCAAGCCCGTCGTCCTCTTCTTCTACCCCAAGGCTGACACCCCCGGCTGCACCATTGAAGCTTGTGGCTTCCGCGACACATTCAAGAAAATCCAGGCGGCCGGCGCCGTCGTCCTCGGTATTTCCCGCGACACCGCCAAGGCCCAGAAGAAGTTCCGCGAAAAATACGACCTGCCCTACCCTCTCCTGGCCGATGTCGACGAAGTCGTCTGCAAACAATTCGACGTCCTGAAAGAAAAGAACATGTACGGCAAGAAAGTCATCGGTATCGAGCGCACGACCTTCCTGATCGGCCCCGACCAGAAACTGCTCAAGATCTTCCCCAAGGTCAAGCCCGAAGGCCACGCGGAAGAAGTCCTTGCCGCCGTCAAGGAACACAAAGCCTAGCCGGTTCCTTTAGCGGCGTTTTTTTTAGCGGCGTTCAACGATGAGCGGAACGCCGCGCTTTGGGCGCAAGGAGATAGCAGGCTGAATGGCAATCTCGCTGGGAGCATTCGGCTGCAATTTGAGCTTCCAGTTCTGAGCAATGGATGCCAGCACCAGGACGCCTTCCATCCAGGCGAGTCCTTCGGCGATGCACTGGCGGGAGCCTCCGGCGAAGGGGTAATAGGCGTAGCGAGGGCGACCGGCTTTGGCGGCTTCCGAGAAATTTTCCGGGTTGAAGCGCAGCGGTTCATCGTAAAAACGCGGGTCGCGATGGACGACAATCTGCGGAGCCAGCAGGATGGCGCCCACAGGGATGGTGTAGCCGGCAAGTTCATAGGGCTTGGCAGCCGTGCGGGCAGTGACCCAGACGGGCGGGTAGAGACGCATGGCCTCGGCAAAGACCATTTCGGCGTAGCGCAGCTTCGCGTAGTCGTCGGCGACAGGCGCGCGGCCTCCGAGGACGGCTGCGCTCTCCTGGTGCAGCTTCTCCTGGATGTCAGGATGTTTCGCGAGCAGCCAGACAGAGAAGCTGAGCGCATTGGCCGTCGTTTCGTGGCCGGCCAGCAGGACGGTCGTGCATTCGTCGTGGACCTGCTTGTCGGACATAGTTGTTCCCAGGCCGTCGCCATGGTCGCCTTCGGTGTCGACGGATTCGAGGAGCATCGACAGGAGGTCGCCGCGATCCCCGGGCGATGCGCGGCGTTCCCGAATCATTTTGTAGATGAGGGCATCCAGCTCGGCCTGCCCTTTGCGGATGCGTGTCATCACGGGCAGCGGCCATTTCTGGATCTGCTCGGAAAAAGGTAAGAGCGACAGTGGCATAAAGCTCATGAAGGCGTTGACGGCAGCTTCTACGCGCTTGACGTCGGACTGAACATCGACATCGAAGAGACATTTGCCAACAATGACGAGCGCAAGCTCGAGCATTTCTGCATGGAGATCGACGATGGAACCGTTCTGCCAGCGCGCGGTCATTGCGGACGCATAGTTGCCGATGACCTCGCCATAAGCAGCAATGCGTTTGCGATGGAAGGCAGGCTGAGCGAGACGGCGCTGGCGCATGTGCAGCGGCTCTTCGCTGGTGAGCAGGCCGTCGCCCAGAACGGTGCGCGCGCGCTGCATCACGATGCCGCGATGATGCATCGGGGCGTCTTTCAGAAAATAATCGGCGATCAGGTCGGGGTGGTTGATCTGGTAGACGTGGCGATTGCCGGCCATGTAGTGCACCAGATCGCCATACTCCTCGGCACAGTTCTGCATGTAGTCCGCCGCATTCTGGCGGAAGATGCGGCCGTTGAGAATACGGCTGAGCACCGTCGGACCAGGCGGGTATTTTCGAGAGGCAGCAGGCTCAAGGCGTACGGGGACAGTTGCCATGCATCAAGTCTAGTGGAGTTGCACGGGCGGCGGCAGGCCGGGTCTGGGATGGCTTTCGTGGCGTCGCAGCTCTCACCAGCGTTTGATGGAAGGCCATAGTTCGTGCAGGTCCATCACGAGATCGCGGCAGAGGAAGATCTTGAAATGCTCGTCGGCGCGGGCATAGGGATTGTTGATGACGCCGGCGGGGATGACGGTTTTGAAGTGCTCCCGGTCGCCCTTGCCATCGCTGCCGAGGACGATGACGGATTTGCCGGTGTATGGGCGCGGTCCCCAGAGCCAGTAGGTTTCCGAATTGCTGATGGATGCGGGCAGGCCGTAGCGGGGGCCAAAGAAGTCGATGGCAGCGGCTTCGCCGTAGTTGTTGGCAAAGATGGCGGTGTCGGCTCTATCCGCGAGCGGGAGCGACGCGTAGACGGCAGCTGTGCGCTGCGCCATTTCCTGCCAGCCGAACTCATCGGCGAAGTATTGGGGTAGGGTGTCCTGCGGCAGGTTCTCGATTCGGACAGGGGTGAATCCGCCGACGGCTTGCTGCAGGCGCAGGTAGGTCTGGATGGGCAGGATGGGCATGACCAGGGGCGCGAGGGCGATGCCGGAAAGCAGTATGCCGAGCGCGTAGGCCGATGTGATCCATCGGTGTTGCCAGCGATCGAGCGCGACGGCGCCGGCGGCGAAGGCAAGCGGATAGGCGGGGGCGACGTAGTAATTCTTCGCTTTCAAGAGGAGCAGGGTGAGCAGGATGGTCAGCGACGCGATGCCGAGGGCGCGATACTTTTTCGCGTCTCCGCTGACGAGGAGCCAGGCGACGCCGGCGATCCAGAGCGGGGCGAGGAGCGGGTTCATGATGAAGGCCTGGTCGGCGAGAAAGGCAAGCGGGCGGCGTTCGATGCGCGAGCCGCTCATGCGGGAGTTGCGTTCAAATTCGAGGAAGGGGAAGTGGTTGTGGATGAGCCAGAGCAGGTTCGGCAGGAAGAGGAGCAGGGCGAGGAGTGCGCCGACCCAGAGATAGCGATTGGCAAGCCAGCGGCGCTCCGGGGTAAGCAGCAGGCCGATCAGGATGCCAAAGACGCAGACGAGGATGGAATATTTATTTTCCAGGCCGGCTCCGCAGATGGCGCCCGCGAGGAGAAAGTAGCGGCCATGGTTGCGCTTGATGGCGCACAGGACTGACCAGGCGAGCGCCATCCAGAGCAGAGGTTCAAAGGCGTTCATGGTGAGCCAGTGATGGAGGATGAGGTAGATCGGCACGGGAACGATGGCGAAGGCAGCGAAGCGTTGCGCGCAGCGGCTGCCGCCGAGTTCGCGGGCTAGTGCAGCGGTAAGCAGGACGAGTGCGCCGCCAGCCAGCGCAGGCAGCAGTCGCAGCGCGAAGAGGGCGGTGCCGAGGGTGTGGATGACGAGCCAGGCGACGAATGCGATCAACGGCGGGTGGTCAACATAGCCGAAGCTCAGATGCCGGGCGCAGGCGATGTAATAGAGTTCATCGCGGAAGATGCCGTAGCGGTCCGCGGTGGCGAGATGGAGGACGACGTCAGCCAGGGCGAGCAGCAGGACGATGTGGTCCTGCCGCTGTTTTGGTGGGGTGACGGTCGCAGGCATACTGACTACTACGCTATCGCTGTGGGAAAGTTCAACGGTGATTTATTGCTCCCGCAATAAGTTGGCGGGGTCTGCGTGCAGAGCGCGTCGCACCGGGCCGGCGACCGACAGCAGGCCGGTAAGCAGGATGGTGAGAGCAACGCCGATCAGGACCACAGGGTCCTCCGCAGTGGCGGAGTAAACGATGTGCGACAGCACCTGGCTGGTGGCCAGGCCGAGCAGCATTCCGATCGCCGAGCCGCTGCCGAGGAGCACCAGCATGCGGCCGAGGGCAGCAGAGAGTATTTGTTTGCCTTGTGCCCCGAGCGCGACGCGGATGCTGAGTTCACGCATCCGTTTGCTCACCGTGTAAGACGCCAGGCCAAAAGTGCCTGCAATCGAAAGCAGCAGGCCGAAGGCGCCGAAAATACCAAGCGACACCGTCGCCACCTGCGCCGGGAAGAAGCTGAAGGCGAGCGAGGCATACCAGGGACTGCAGGAGCGTATCAGGATCGCCGGGTCCGTATCGTGGAGGGTCTTGCGGACAGTCGCGGCCATGTCTGACGCAGCCGTGCCACCGGCAGTAGGCTGCACGCGGACGATGAACGAAACTGCGTTTGTCGGCCTCTGGGTAATGGGGAAGAACACAGCGTCGTCGGGGTCCTCGCTGGTAAGAAAATATTTTCCTTCTTTCGCAATGCCGACAATCTGGATGGATTTGCCGTCGTCTTCCTTGAAGGAGCGTCCGACAACGTGTTCGTTGTGGAAGAGGTCTTTTGCAAACTGCTGGCTGACCACGGCGACCAGCGGCGAGTTCGCCGTGTCCGTCGGGAGAATGTCGCGTCCTTCCAGAATCGGGGTCTGCGCGGCTAGGAAGTATCCCGGCGAAATATCGAAATAGTCGGCTGCAAAAACCTTGTTGGACGGGCGCAGATCGGTGGTTTCCTGCGGATAAATCCCGACATTCACGATATCGCTGAGCGGCGTGGTATTCGCATACGCGACGGCTTCGACACCCGGCAGGTGCGCGAGCTTTTGCTGCAGCTGTTGCTCGAATTGCTCGGCGGCCCTGGGCGAATAATCGGTCTCAAGCAGGCCGAATTTGACGAGTACAGCATTCTTTGGATTGATGCCAAGGTCCATATTCATTGTCCTGCTCAGGCCGCGCAGTGAGACAAATGCAGCCGTGACGGTGACACAACAAAGTGCAATCTGCGCGGCAAGCAGAATATCGCGCAGCGTCCAGCGCCGTCCGCCCGAGGACTGGCTGCCGCTCTTGATGGCGTCGTTGGGGTCCGACTTGAAAATTTGCCGCAACGGCATCATGCCGAACAAGACGCCGGCCAGCATCGAGATGACGAAGGCAACGATATAAAGTGAGGGCTTGGGCGCGACGAAAAATTTGATCGGGTAGTCCGCGGGCGGGTGCCACTGTTCGAGGCCGGTGAGAGCCAGCCAGGACAACCCACACGCACAAATGCCGCCCATGATGGAAATCAGGAAGGCTTCGACCAGTATCTGGCGGACGACGCGCCAGCGGCTGGAACCAACGGCCATGCGGATGGCGATTTCGCGGGCGCGGTCCGCGGTGCGCGCGGCAAACAG
>Ga0116226_10005775_pt1 | contig 11064 bp, 10 predicted proteins | sample S1TSphfallax_FD_89692 | JGI IMG/M metagenome (GOLD analysis project Ga0116226, IMG submission 89692) | Host-associated microbial communities from peat moss isolated from Minnesota, USA - S1T2_Fa - Sphagnum fallax MG | ecosystem: Host-associated > Plants > Peat moss > Unclassified | place: USA... | reverse complement strand
TGCGACGACCCGACTCGACACCGCCGTGGTGCAGGTGGCACCGCCGGACGCCCGCGGCATGTGTTCGTTAGGCCCCACCGTGGAATTCATGCCGACGGTGCTGGCTCGCGTCAAGCGCCGCGTCGGCATCATCAATCCCAACGTGCCGCGACTGCCGGGCTCGGTGAGCGTGCCGTTCGATGCTTTCCATGCAATCGCGCATTCGCGGGCATCACTGGCGACCTATGAAGTCGGGACGGCATCCGCCGGCGCGGCGCGCGTGGTGGCACATCTGGCACCGCTGATCCCGCACGGCGCCACACTGCAGACCGGGATCGGCAAGATTCCGTCGCAATTGATCGAGGCGCTGACCGGCCATCGGGAACTGGCATTGCATACCGGCATGGTCAGCGATGCGACGCTGCGTCTCGCGGCAGCCGGGGTGCTGCGCAATGAGCATCCGATGCTCACTGCGGTGGCGGTGGGCAGCGCGGGATTTTACAATTCACTGCGCGACCTCGTGGGCCTCGAGTTCGCCGAGGTGGGGCGCACCCACGCGCCGTTGGTGTTGGGGGCACTGACTAAGTTCCACGCGGTGAACTCGGCACTCGAGGTGGACCTCCTCGGCCAGGTGAATGCCGAGACGTTGGCGGGGCGTTATGTCAGCGGTCCCGGCGGCCTGCCCGACTTCGCCCATGCGGCGCATCGTGATCCGGAGGGCCTCTCCATCATCGCATTGCAGGCGACCGACGGCGGCACGACGTCGCGAATCGTCGCGCACTTGCCGCCGGGCGCACCGGTCAGCGTCCCGCAATACGCGGTCGACGTCGTGGTCACCGAGTACGGAGCGGCCATGCTGCGCGGACAACCTCTCGATGAGCGCGCCCGGCGGCTGTGCGCGATCGCGCATCCGGACCATCGTGCGGCGCTCTCAGCGTCGGCCCGAGAGGTGTTGCGGTGAGCGTCGCCTTGCGTCCAAGCGCCCGCGCCCAGCGCCGCGCTCAGTCCTTCGTCGTCCGTGACACGCCGCCGCCGTTGGTCGAGGACGGGACCGCATCCATCTCGATCAGATTATGCTTCATGGTGGCGAGCATGTCCTCCAGTTCGCGCTGCTTGCGCGCCGGTATGCCGCGCATGATCTGCGCGTTCATCTCCATGGCGATGACATTCATCTTTTGCACGAGCGCCATGCCCTTGGCAGAGACGGTGACCCGCTTCGAGCGGCGATCGAGCTTATCGGGCGTACGCACCACGAACCCGTTCTCCTCCAAACGATCCACCAACCCGCCGAGCGTCACCTTGCCGACGTCGAGCAGCCTCGCCAATTCGATTTGCATCATCGCCTCGCCTTCGTGTCGGGACAGGTTCGCGAGCACCCACCATTGCGAGCGCGTGATGCCGAGCGGCTTCACGCGCTGGTCGAACGCCGTGCGGCGCAGGCGCGACACATCGTGTACGAGAAACCCGGCACGGAGTCGTTGGGCAGTCTTGGCCATGTTTGAAATCCGTAAAAATTATTAACTATATGCTATATAACTATTTTTTGGCCAGAATTCCTTGAACAACGCCGACCACCCCCAGAGACATGACGGCCCGCTGACGGGCCTCAAGGTGATCGAGATCGAAAGCATCGGTCCGGGCCCGTTCGCGGCCATGACGCTTGCGGATCTGGGTGCCAACGTATTGCGGATTGCCCGCCCGACGCGCACTGCGGCCCCGCGTAATCCGGTGCTCGGCCGCGGCCGGGCGGCGACGCTCGCTCTGGACCTGAAGCAACCCGCCGACCTGCAGCGCCTGTTCACGTTGATAGGGCACGCCGACGCCCTCATCGAGGGCTTCCGCCCCGACGTGATGGAGCGCCTGGGGCTCGGGCCGGACACCTGTCTTAAGCGCAATCCGCGGCTGGTGTACGGCCGGGTCACCGGCTGGGGCCGCAGCGGGCCGCTGGCGCTGACGGCTGGGCACGACATCAATTACATAGCCCTCACCGGCGCTTTACACGCCTCGGGAACTGCGGAGTCCGGGCCCGTTGCAGCGCTTAACCTCGTCGGCGATTTCGGGGGTGGCGGCCTGATGCTTGCCTTCGGCATGCTCTGCGCGCTGTTCGAGGCACGCTCCTCGGGGCGCGGTCAGATCGTCGATGCGGCCATGACCGATGGGGCATCGCTGCTCATGGCCATGATCTACGGCATGCGCGCCCAGGGCCGCTGGCCGGCACTGCGCGCCGGCAACGTCTTGGACGGCAGCGCCTACTTTTATACGGTCTATGAGTGCGCCGACGGCTGGATGGCCGTCGGCGCGATCGAACCTGAGTTTCGGCTGCAGTGGCTGCGGCTGCTCGGACTCGGGGACGCCGCCGCCGTTATCATGGATGCGGACGCCAACGATCCGGCAGTTCGCCAGAGGATCGCCGCCGTGTTCAAGACACGGACGCGGGCCGCCTGGAGGCAGATCTTCGATGGCACGGACGCGTGCGTCTCTCCGGTACTGCACATGGACGAAGTGCTCACCCATGAACAGAATGCGGCGCAAGGCACGTTCAGCAGCGTCGACGGCGTGATCCACCCGAATCCGACGCCGCGCTTCAGCCGCACGCCGGCATCGCCACCCGGCAGCTCCGACAGAGCACGGACGGCGGCTCGGCTCGACCAATGGGGACTTACGAGCGGCGACATACTATGATCGAGAACGATCTGTAGTAGGGAGTGTTTCGATGGCTGGACTTTATTTCGAGGAATTCAGTGTGGGTCAGCACTTTGCTCACGCGATACACCGCACCGTGACGGAGATGGACAACGTATTGTTCACGGCGTTGACCCACAACCCGGCGGCGCTGCATCTGGATGAGGAGTACTGCCGCACGCAAAGCGAATTCGGACAGCGCATCGTCAACAGCGCCTTCACACTCGGCCTGATGGTGGGTATTTCCGTGCACGACACCACGCTCGGCACCACCGTGGGCAACCTGGGCTGGGATGAGGTGCGATTTCCGAATCCGGTGTTTCATGGCGACACGCTGCGCGCCGAAAGCGAAGTGCACGAGCTGCGCGACAGCAAGAGCCGCCCGCAGAACGGCATCGTGATTTTCATCCATCGCGCCTTCAATCAACACGGCAAGTTGGTGGCGAGCTGCAAACGTTCGGCGCTGATGCTGCGGAAGCCCAAATGATGCTGCGCTCCATGCTGTTCGTACCCGCCGACAGTGAACGCAAGCTGGCCAAGGCCGGGGCGGCCGGTGCCGACGCGCTGATCTTGGATCTGGAGGACTCGGTGCTGCCGCAGCGCAAGGCGGCGGCGCGCGTCATGGCATGCGACTACCTGCGCGGTCATGCGGACGGCGTGCCGCTCTGGGTGCGCATCAATGATCTGGCGAGCGGCGAGTTGCTGAAGGATCTCGCCGCGGTCCTGCCGGCGCGCCCGGCGGGCATCATACTGCCGAAGATCCGTGGGCCCGAGGATGTCGCCACGGTGGCGAACTACCTCGAGATACTGGAAGAGGTCCACGGGATCGCCGCAGGCAACGTCGCGCTGCTGGCCCTGGTGACCGAAACGCCCGCCGCGGTGTTGCGCATGGGTGAACTCACACGAGGGCCGGTGGCACGTCTCACGGGCTTGGGCTGGGGTGCGGAGGACCTGAGTTCGGCTCTCGGCGCCGGTGACCCGCGGCGACCCGACGGCACCTGGCGGCCGATGTACGTGTATGCACGGAGCCAGTGTATCTTGGCGGCGCACGCGCTCGGCATCGAGGCCATCGACACGGTGTACGTTGACTTCAAGGACTCCGCCGGCCTGCTGAGGGCCTGCGAGGAATCCCGCTACGACGGATTCACGGGACGTTTTGCCATCCACCCGGACCAGGTGCCGGTCATCAACCAGGCGTTCACTCCCGGTCCGGACGAATTGGCGCTGGCAGAGCGGATCGTGGCCGCCTTTGCCGCAGGCTCAGGCGCCGTGTCGATCGACGGCAAGATGTACGACATTCCGCATTTGAAGGCCGCGCAGCGGTTGACCCGGGCCGCCGCCCTGAAGTAGCGGCGCTCCCGCCGGATAACGTATACTCGAATCAGTTCGCAAGCTTACTAACTAGTTTTAGGTTCGCATGAATTTTGCCGTCACCGAAGAACAGCAACAGCTCGGCCTCTCGCTCACGCGGATGCTCGCCGAGACCAACGACTTCGATTCGCGGCGCAAGCGGCTGCGGGCGGCCGAGCCGGATCGAATGGCACTCTGGCCGCAGTTCGCCGAACTCGGATTGATCGCAGCGGCGTTCGACGAAGCCCATCAGGGCTTCGCGGGCGATCCGCGAACGGTCGCGGTTGTGTTGTCGGCGTTGGGCGAGTCGCTCGCGGTCGAACCCTACCTGGCAAACGCGGTCATCGTGGGCCGAATACTCCAGAACGCCTCGTCGCCATTGGCCGCCCGGCTGATCGAGGAATCAATCGCGGGCGGCGACGTGTGCGTGCTGGCGCATGATGCCGGCACCGATCCCTTTGCCGTACCGGCCGTGACCCTGACCCAAAGCAGCGCGGGCACCGTGCTCGATGGCACGCTGCGCTGCGTGCGGCATGCGGACGTCGCGAGCAGCTTTCTGGTCGCGGCCGTCGCGGATGGAGTGGTCTCCATCCATCACGTGCCGCGCACCACGCCGGGTCTGTCGCTGCGAACGTTCCGGCTCATCGACGGCGCGGGCGCGGGTGAACTCGTGCTACGGTCCGTGATCGTCCGTCCCGAGTCGCGTCTCGCCTTCGACGGCGACCCCACCGCCGTGCTTCACGATGCCCTGGAATGGGGTCTTCTCGGCCTCGCGGCGGAAGCTGCCGGAATCGTGGGCGCATTGAACCGCGCCACTTTCGCGTATCTCGGCAACCGTAAGCAGTTCGGTGTACCGCTCGCCACATTCCAGGCGCTGCAACATCGGGCCGCCGACATGTTCATTGCCGCCGAGGAAATCGCCGCGGCCGTCAACCATGCCATAGATGCCCTGGGAACATCGCCGTGCGCTGCCCGTTCGGCGGCGATCTGTGCGGCCAAAGTGATCGCCGACAGCGGCGCGCGGCGGGTTGGCCACGAAGCCGTCCAGATGCACGGCGGCATGGGCGTGAGCGACGAACTCAACGTCAGCCACTATGCGCGGCGTCTGGCCGCGATCCGCGCCGAACTGGGCAGCGCGGATGCTTACCGGCTGCGCTTCGCGAGCCTGCAATGAGTCAAGCCCTCGTGCACGATCGCATCGGCGAATCCACGGAGAAGCGCGCCTGGCGTACCGAAGTGCGTCGCTTCGTCGAGACCCACCTGCCCGGGGACCTCGCCCGCAAGGTGGCCACCGGTCTCAAGATTGAAAAAGCCGACTACGTTCGTTGGCAGAAAATTCTCCATGAGAACGGCTGGTTCGCCGGCGCGTGGCCGAAGGAACACGGGGGTCAGGGCTGGAGTTTGGTCAAGCAATTGATCTTCACCCAGGAGTCGGCCACCTGTAATGCACCCATGATCATGCCGTATGGGGTGAGCATGGTGGGTCCGGTGATCTACTCCTTCGGCAGCGACGCACAAAAGCGCGAACATCTGCCCGGTATTCTGTCGAGCGATGTGTGGTGGTGCCAGGGCTACTCCGAGCCTGGCGCGGGCTCCGATCTGGCGTCTCTGAAGACCTTTGCCGAGCGTGATGGCGATCACTATGTCGTCAACGGCAGCAAGATGTGGACCACCGAAGCGCATTGGGCCGACAAGATGCACTGCCTGGTGCGCACCAGCCGCGACGGTAAACCGCAGCAGGGCATTTCATTTCTATTGATCGACATGCGTTCGCCGGGCATCACGGTGCAGCCCATCGTGACCATCGATGGGATTCACCATACCAATCAGACGTTCTTCGACAATGTGCGCGTACCGGTCACCAATCGGGTCGGCGAGGAAGGACGCGGCTGGGCGATCGCGAAATTTCTGCTCGGCAACGAACGCACCTCGATCGCCGATACCGGTCCGAAGCTGCGGCTGCTCAAACATCTGAAATTACTGCACGCTGCGTTCCTCACCGACGCGCACAACAGCGCGGCGCTGAAGGCGAACGTCACCATCGCACTCGCCGAACTGGAGATTCAGTTGCTGACGCTGTGCAACCTCGAGGCGCATTACGTGGACGAGTGGATGGGTGGCCGCAAAGTCGGTGCGGAAGCATCGATCCTGAAGATTCGCGGCACGGAAATCCTCCAGGCGCTGTCGGAGTTAGCGCTGCAACTCGAGGGCCCGCTGGGCGCCGCGCATGATCCAAATGACCTGCATCTGCCGTCCGATGCGAGCTTAACCGCGGCGCAACAGGCGAGCATGATGGGACACGAGTATCTGTATGGGCGATGTTGGTCGATCTTCGGCGGCACCAATGAAATCCAGCGCAACATCATTGCGCGCGAGATTTTGAGCACCTGACGATGACGGACGCAACGCTCGCGCATGCCGATGGGCCACCGCTCACCCATCTCGAGGAGTTGATCTGGATGGGGAGCATCGCCCGTCTCGGCGCCGAGCGCTGTCCCGATCGTGACGCCATCATCTTTCCGGATCGCGCCGTACGCCTGTCCTATGCCGAACTCGATCGACAAAGCGATGCGTTCGCGGCGCTGCTCGCGGGATTTCAGCTGCGTCCGGGTGATCGGGTTGCGTACCTCGGCCGCAATAGCGACCTGTTCTTCCCGGTGCTGTTCGGTGCGATCCGCACGGGCGTGGTCCTCGTTCCCATCAACTGGCGACTGGCGGCGCCGGAGGTGGCGTTCCAACTCGAGGATTCGGGTACCCGCCTGGTGCTGTGCGATCCCGATTTGCTGGCCACTGCGCGCGGCGCCTGCGAGTCACTCACGACGCCGCCGCAGCTGCTAGCCACGGAGGGCGAGGAGACCGCGTCCAATCTTCGTGCGTTGCTGCAGCAGCCCGCCGCTCCCGCAACGCTCCCCACGGCCGCGGATCAAGTGATCTTGCATCTATACACCAGCGGTACCACCGGTCATCCAAAGGGCGTCTTGATCTCCCACTACGCGCTATCCATCGCGCGTCACTGCGAGTTGATCTCGCCGGAATTTTCACTGCTCACGCCGTCGAGCGTCAGCCTGTCGGCGATGCCCAATTTTCACGTCGGCGGCATGTCCTGGGTGCTGATGGGACTGGTACGTTTCGGCACCGTGGTGCTGACGGCAAACCCCGCCCCGGCCAACATGCTGGCGCTGCTCACCGAATACCGGGTGGAGAGCAGCTTCATCGTGCCCACCGTGATTCGTGGCATCGTCGATGAGATCAAGTCCAAGAATCTGCCGGCACCGGCCCTCACCGGCATGTTCTATGGAGCGATGACCATCGGCGTTGGGCTGCTCCGAGAAACAATGGAACTGCTTGGCTGCGCCTTCGGGCAATTCTTCGGCATGACCGAGATCACGGGCGCGGCGACCTTCCTGCCGCCGCAGGATCACGACCCGGCGCGGCCCCACCTGCTGGGATCGGTCGGCAAGGCCTACCCCGGCATGAGCATCGAGATCCGCGGCCCGGACCGGCGCGTGCGGGGCATCGGCGAACACGGTGAGATCTGGATCCGCTCGCCGACCCGCATGCTGGGCTATTGGCGGCTGCCCGATGCCAGCGCGCAGGCGCTGGTCGATGATTGGTACGCAACCGGAGACGGCGGCTATTTGGACGCCGACGGGTACCTCTATCTCACCGACCGCATCAAGGACATGATCGTGAGCGGCGGCGAGAACGTCTATCCGGCCGAAGTGGAGGAAATGCTGCGTGCGCATCCGGCGGTGCTCGACGCCGCCTGCGTGGGCATTCCCGACCCCGCCTGGGGAGAATGCGTGACGGCGATGGTCGAACTGCGGCCGGGGCACTCGGCGAGCGCGGCGGACTTGCGGGACTTCGCCCGTACGCGGATTGCCGGATACAAGTGCCCGAAGCAATTTTTCTTCACGAGCGCCTTGCCCCGCACCGCCTCCGGCAAGGTGAAGCGCGGGGAATTACGCCAGCGACTGCGCCAATCAACAACCCATTGAGCGATTCAACCACATGAGCACGATTTCTTGAATGCGGCGCTGAGCTTTGATCCGGGCGCGGCCATCATCGCCGGCGGCAGCGGCGGCATCGGCGCAGGCATTGCCCGGCGTTTTGCCGCGGCGGGCGTACCAGTCCTCATCACGTATCACAGCAGCGAGTCCAAGGCGTTGGCGGTCAAGGCGGGCATCGAAAGCGCCGGCGGCCGCTGCGATCACCTGCAGATCGATCTCGCCGATTCGGGTGAGGTCGATCGGTTGTTCGCCCACGCCCACACCACCCTTGGGCGGATCGCGCACGTCGTGTATGCGGCCGGACCCAGCTTCAACTTTAATTTCATCGGCGCCATCCCGCTCGATGAATGGCACAGGGTGGTGAACGCGGACATCAACGGCGCGTTCCATCTCATCCGGCAGGCCGCCAATCGGTTCAAAGAACAAGGCGCGGGCAACTTGGCCGCCGTCATCACGTCGGCGGTCGAGCGCGTGCCGGTGCGCGACATAATGTCGGCGGCGCCGAAGGCGGCCATCGAGATGCTGGTAAAAGGGGTCGCCAAGGAATATGGACGTTTTGGCGTGCGTGCCAATTGCGTCGGGCCCGGCTGGATCAACGCCGGCTTGGGCAAGCAGGCGCTGGAGGAGAAACTCGACGAGAAGACGCGTGAGTCGATCCGCAAACAGACCATACCGCTGCAGCGATTCGGCGAGGCGGAGGATATCGGCTGGGCCACCCTGTTCCTGTGCTCGCAACAGGCGGGGTTCATCACGGGTCAGACGCTGGCAGTGGACGGCGGCGCGCAGATTTGACGGTTCGGGCGCTTCAAAGCTCGAATCCCCTGGCATAGTCGATGCCGAGATCCTGGTACATGACCATCGCGGTGGGGCGTCCGCCCAGCGTCACGGTGCCGCCGGGGTGCATGAAGGGCCCGGTCAGGTAAAGGCCGCCGATCTTCGGCACCCGATATCCGGACAGCGCCGGCGTCGGACGCCGTCCCAGGATTTGGCCACCGGCCGTGCCGATTCCGAAGATGTCGCCATTCACCATGCTGGCCGAATGCCGGTGATGATCCAGCGGCGTCTCGATGAGGCGACCCAAAATGCACGAATCGTCGAGGTTGGTCGTATATTTCTTGAACGCCTCCCAGACCAGATCGCCGTACTCCTGTTTCCGCTCGTCCCACGCTTCCAGTCCCCCCTCCGCCAGATGCAAGGGAGCAAAGTGATAGAGATACAGCGCGCACTGGTCGGGCGACGGCACGCGGGTCTTGTCGATGAACGAGTTGATGACGGTGAGCGGATTGAAATGCCCATGGGGAATCTCGCCATGCTTGTAGCCATCGTAAATCCGGCGCATGCCTTGAAAGTCACCGCGAGGCATGTATTCCACCACCATGCTGTTGTACAACACCGGATCATCGCTGATGAATCGGGGCTCACGGGTCAGCGAGATCTGCTGATTCACGGCGCCGTGATTGCTCAAGCGGGCGGCTCGCGCGTCGCTCGCGACCCGTGCGTCGATCTCTGGAATCAACCGGCCGAGATTCCAGGGATGAATGCAGGCGAGCACCGCGTCCTTCGCGGCAACGATCTCACCGTCACTCAACGTCACGCCCGTCGCCCGGCCACCGGAGACGTTGACCTTGGTGACCTCGGCGCCGTTACGAATCGTGCCGCCGTAGTGCTCGATGCATTGCACGAGAGCATCGGACAGTCGCTGGGTGCCACCCACCACCGCGAACGGCCCCGACCCGTGCACCAGCGCCAGGAGGTTGTACACCAGCACGCCCGTGCCGTTGCTCTCCGGATTTTCCATCGCCTCGCCGACCCACTTGAGATAGTGCAACCGTACCTCGGTGGATTCAAAATAGCGGCAGATCACATCGTAGGCGCTATTGAATACTCCGGCGGCGATTTCCGCGCTGGCCTCGTCACTGTCGAGAAGGCCCAGAAATTTCGCGAACGGCATGGGCGGTGTCGCGGCACCGGCATTCAACAGCGGTCCGAACTTGACGCATCGTCCGCCGAGTTCGCGGTAGCGCTCGGCGTCACGCGCGGAAAACTTGGCGATGGACTGACAGGTACGATCCAGCGACTGATAGGTGGCCAATATCGAGCCGTCATCGAACAACGTGGTAAAGGCCGCATCCCACTCGACGAACCTTAGGCCGAAGCGGGATTTGAGCCCAAGTTCGTCCTTGGCGAGCGCCGGACTCACCATGCAGGTCATCAGCCCGGTCGCGTGCGGATCGTGGATGAACCCGGGCGCGATTTCGCGGGACACGGCCCCGCCGCCACAACGGGCGTTCTTCTCGAGCACGAGGACACTGCGGCCGGCTTTCGCCAGGTACGCCGCCGCGCTCAGTGAGTTGGACCCGCCGCCGACGACCACGATGTCAAATGCTTCAGCCATCGAAAACAGCTCCAAAGACCCGGGGACCGGTATACTAGGACGCTAGCTTACTATATTGGGGGTTGAGAAGGGTCGTATGAAGCTTTACATGACGGACAACTCGGACCTGATGGAGGTCTCCGCGATCTACCCCGAGAACGGCAACCTCATCGTCCTCGGCACCATCATGGGTGCCATGCCGGTCAAAGCGGTGGTCAAACCCGCAGAATTACGCCGCGCGCTCGGTCTCATGTCGTTCAAGACCAAGATGGCGGCGTTTTTCATGCTGTTCAAGAGTTCGCGCTGAACCGGCCCCGTTCCTGGGTCAAAACGGATTGCGCTACGGCCGTGGCATCAGGGCGTTTCGGGTTACACTCGAGGCTAACGGCAATGAAGACATTCAAGTCCAAACACGGCGAGGAATTGCTGTCCAACCCGGCGTTCCAAATCACGGAGGTGGCGCGGTTGTATCGGCAGACCTTCGATCGCAAGGTCAAGGCGCTGGGTCTGGACCGTTCGCAATGGTGGCTCATCAGCTTCCTCGTCTATTTCGAAGGCAGTACGCAACAGGAATTGGCCGAGGTCATGGACATCGGCAAGGCCGGACTCGGGAAACAAGTGGATCGATTGGAGAGCCTTGGTTTGGTGCAGCGAATACCCGACCCCGTC
>Ga0116226_10005773_pt1 | contig 11064 bp, 10 predicted proteins | sample S1TSphfallax_FD_89692 | JGI IMG/M metagenome (GOLD analysis project Ga0116226, IMG submission 89692) | Host-associated microbial communities from peat moss isolated from Minnesota, USA - S1T2_Fa - Sphagnum fallax MG | ecosystem: Host-associated > Plants > Peat moss > Unclassified | place: USA... | reverse complement strand
GTCCACGCTGCCGAGCCGCGAGCGGGCGAACTCGAGGAATTGATGTGGATCGGACGAGTCGGCGGACAGGCGTCCCGCCGGAACATTCAGCAAATACGGAAAATCCCGCATGGCATACGCGACGCCTCGATGCATGACGCGGCTGCGCTCGACCAGCGTGATGTCCAGGGGTGTTGCGGACCCCCTGCGCAGCAAATTCATGGTCAGGACGGTACCGGAGAAACCGGCGCCAACTATAACGATGGCTTCGCGCATTATGGTCAGCCGATCTTAGCGTAAAGCCGCCGCGCTCGTCAGCAGGATTTTCCCTTCTGACAGCCGATACTTACGCCTGTTCGCGCCGGGGGCTACGGCACTTCGTTAAAGCGACTCTGTAGAGTCGGTGCATGGAACCGAAGCGCAAAGAAACCTACCACCTCAAGGATCCGAACGCGCTGGCGAGCTACCTGCAGGCCAAGGTTGAAATCGACAAGGCGGAATTGACGCGTCAGCTTCACGACAACATGGGCGGCTTGATCGTCGCAGCATTGATGGACACGGCCTGGGCGGAACAGAATATGACGGCAGCCAGCGGCCAGGCACAGGAAAAATTGCGTCGCGTGCGGCAGTCGCTCGGCGCCGCCATCGACCTGAAACGCAAATTGATCGAGGAATTGCGACCGACCTTGCTCGACAATTTCGGGCTGTTCGCGGCGCTCAGCTGGCAGCTGAAGCATCGGTTCGCCGGAACCGGGCTGCGCATTTCCGAGGATTTCCCCGCAACTGAACAGCATTTGAATTCCGACACGGCAATTGCGCTGTTTCGTTATGTGGAGGAGGTGCTGCACCTCATCATCCGCGACAAGACCGCGCACGCGGTGAGCCTCGAAATCACGATCGAGAACGAGCACTTGACGCTGTTGATAAGCCAGGACGGCGCGCCGTTTGCCGAATCGGACGATCGCGATTTTCCGGAATTTGCCTCGCTGAAACATCGCATCTGGCGGCTGAACGGCACTTTCGACCTGCTGCAAAGCGCGGGCGTTTCAACGTTGAGTGCGGTCGTTCCTCTGCAGGCCTAGTGGACGCTACCGTTGGGCAACTGTTGAGCAGCTACGGTGAGTTTTGCGCCAGACGTTCGAATTCGAGTCGGGCGTCGTTGACCCGCGTCAGGTAGCTGCGCGCCTCGTGATCGCCGCAGCGCTGATCAGCACTCAAGCGAAAGCCGCGCTTCGCGAATTCTTCGCCGGCGCCCGCCCCGCACAGATGAATCAATGCGGCCAGATCCTGCTTCTGTCGTAACGACTTAGCCTCCAGATGGTTGCGCTCGAGCACGCGTGAGACATGCCGGTCGAGGTAGGCAGAGGTCAGTTCGGCCGCATCGCCGGGCAGCACCCGCGCATACAAGCCATTGAACCAGCAGGATCGCCAGTCATTCCAAGCTCCCTGCTCCAGGACGGAATGATCCCTGATGCAATAGCGTCTCGCTTCGGCGAAAGTCCCGTCGGTCATCTGATACATGCCGACTGCGCTCGATGCGGGCCGATAAATCTCGAATGGCTGCGAGGTCCAGGTCCAACGCCAGTAGGTGCGTGCAACCGGATTGCCGGAGCCTTCCACCTGGGCGATCGCGGCGAGAAACGTCGGGCTGATCACGCTGGTGGAGTACTTGTTGAAGATGGGTGAATACTGCCGCCAAGTTTCGAGCGGCGTCTTGTACAGCGCACCGCTCACCGGAAAGAACAATTCGGACGGCTTACGCACCACTTGGTAGAGCCAGTTGACGACCGTGGACACCAACAGCAACGCGCTCAAGCCAAGCAAGACTTGCGCGGCGGGTCGCGTGCGGCGATACGCGCGCCACCAGCGCCGCCAGCGCCATCGACGCCGGCGCGAGCGACGGCTCACGCCGACGCCGCCCCCATCAGCGCGATGGCGACTGAACGGTGCCCGTCTCGATCTCGATTTGCCCATCGCGCACGCGCACCGGATAGACACGCAGCGGGTGCGCGGTCACGCCATTCTGCGGCTTGCCGGTGCCCAAGGCGAACAGTGCACCGTGCTTGGGGCAACGAATGGTGCCATTGGAGATCTCGGCGCCGGCCAGCGGTTGCAAGGCATGGGGACACACATCCGCCACGGCGAATATGCCATCCGCCGTGTGGCACAAGAGAACGCGGCTGAACCCCAAGGGCACGGAGCGTTGACCATCGCGCGGCAACTCGTCTTGCGCCAACACGGCGACGAAGCCGTCTGCTGATGCGGCGGCTTCGCCTGCAAGCGCTGGGGGAATCGGAATCACTCGCCCAGCGTTTTTTCCAGCACCTCGTGAAAGTGCTGAATACGCTGCTCTTGGTAACGGCCGAGCGTCGTTGCCGGATGTGCGGGGGAAGCACCGCGCAAACCCGACTGAATTCGCGGCAGATTGCTCATGTCCTGATCGAAGATGAGCGCCAACAAACCAATCTCGGGCTTGGAGCTGAACGGTTCGTCGAAATCCAACTCGGCAATCGCTGCCGACGGAGGGCGCGGCGCACCGCCGCCGGGTAACGGCGCCGTCAGACGCACGCTCATCACGGATTCGTTCGGGTCATTTCCCCAAGGCAGGAACTGATACACCAGAGGCAGACCCTCGCCGTACCAGGGACAGAAATTGGGAAACATGAAGTACTGCACGCTGTCGAGGACGGCCGCATCGGACCAGCTCCCGAAATCCCGCGCAAGCCCGGCCCCCATCATTTGACGCCGCCATTCAGCCACTTGCGCGCGAGGCGACAGCGGCGACGCGGAATCGTACCTGGGTACGGGAACGCCGGGCATCGCCATGGCAAAAACTTCGAACGCACGATCCGCCGCGGCAGCCACCGATGCGTGATCACCGAGATGAGGACTGGGGATGCCGAGCGGGGTGATCAGGCGGCTGATATGGGCTGCGCCTTCCTCCCAGATATCATATTGCGTGGACGCGTCACCGGTGAACGACAACGAATCACTGTGTGTCTCGACCACATGGTACGCCTCGAGGAAGGCTTCCAACGTCACCTTCCAATTGGCGCGCACGCGTTTGCGTATGTGGAACGCGGTGAAGCGATCCTCCGCCGGACACGCTTTGAAAAACTCCGGGAGTACGCCGAGATGAGACTCGAGCGGCGCAGCGCCCGGATCGGGATTGATGAAGATGAACCCGCCCCAGGTGCCGACCTTGACCTCAGGCAGGCGATAGTCCGCGGAAGCCACCTTCGGGAAATCCCATCGGCTCGGAATGTTTTTCAAGGTGCCGTCGAGGTTCCATTCCCAGGCGTGGAAAGGACATCGCAGGCTGGGCCCAGACCCCAACCCGTCGCACAGCCGGGTGCCGCGATGCAAGCACGTATTGTAGAACGCACGAAATTCCCGGGGCGCGGTGCGCACGATGACGTAGGAAAGATCGCCGACGGTGTACGGCGCGCGATCGCCGACATTGGGAATGTCCTCTTCACGGCACGCAAACTGCCAGACTTTTTTCCACAGCCGTTCTTTTTCAAGCGCAGCGTACTCCGCTGAATGATAACGCAGCAGCGGAATTTTCTTCGGTTGAGGCATGTAATTGCCGCGCGCGCGCAGGCCCGCCCCAACATCCCGGGTATCCGCGGCCAGCAAGTCCTCGGTAAGCGGACTTACTGCGGAGGAAAATCCCCGGATCAGCGGTTCGATTGCTGCCATGCCCACTCCTCGTTGCTCAAACCCATTGCTCATCCAGTGTTCGACGAACTGCTTCTTCAATGTCACGATGACTGTACAAGAATGCCGCCTCGAGCTGTTTGGCGAAAGGCACGGGCGAATCTTGGCTGGCCACGCGCTGCACCGGCGCCTTCAGCTCACGAAACAACGATTCATGGATGCGGGCCGAGATCTCCGCGCCGACACCGAAGGACTTGACGGCCTCATGCACGACCACGGCGCGTCCCGTTTTCCTCACCGAGGTGAGAATCGTGTCCATGTCCAACGGACTCACGGTGCGCAGATCGATTATCTCGCAATCGATTCCGTCCTTGGCCAGAGCGGCCGCGACCACCGGGATATCCAGCATCGAACGGCTGTAGCCGATCACGGTGACATCCTTGCCCTGCCGCACCACGTTGGCCTTGCCCAGGGGGATCGCCCTGCCGCGCACGGGCGCGGCGCCCGGATTCCAGTAGCTGGCCAGATGCTCCACGAAGATGACCGGATCCTCGTCATCGATGGACGCGCGCAGCAAGCCGTAGGCATCCGCGGGGTTCGACGGCATGACCACCTTGATCCCGGGGGTGTGGCAGAACCATGCTTCGAGAAAATCCGAATGTTGTCCGCCGGTCTGGAAACCCGAACCGGTCATGGTTCGAATGACCAGCGGCACATGCGTCTGACCACCCGACATGAAGCGCAGCTTGGCCGCGTGATTGGTGATCTGATCCATGCAAACCGCCACGAAGTTCATCAGCATGATCTCGATGACCGGCCGAATCCCGACGATGGCCGCGCCGACGGCCGCACCGGTAAATCCCATCTCTGATATGGGTGTGGAACGCACGCGCGATCCATATTTGGTCGACAGTCCGGCGCTCACCTTCATGATGCCGCCGCCTTCCGGATCGGCAATCTCTTCGCCGAATATCACGACATTCTTGTCGGCGGCCATGGCATCGTCGAGGGCCCAGTTGAGGGCTTGAATGGTATTTATCTGATCGCTCATTGTGTGTTGCCGCGTTAGGTTGTTTCTGCCGTGTTAGCCCTTAAGCGGCGGTTTTGGCAAACACGTCGCACTTGATTTCCGCAGCCTCGGTGAGAGGACTGTCGAAGGCAAACTTCACCGCCGCGTCCACCTCGCTCCTGACGGCGGATTCCAGTTCGTCCAGTTCGCCGGCGGAGGCATGCCGTTGGTCGAGCAGCCACTTGCGAAACTTGGGATACGGATCTGCCGCCAAGGCAGCCTGGTATTCGGCTTTCGGAATGTATTCGCCCGCGTCCCCGATGAGGTGGCCGTTGAAGCGGAACGTCAAGGCCTCGATCAAGGTGGGTCCGCCGCCCGACCGGGCACGCGCGATCGCCGCATTCGCTGCAGCGTAAACCGCCAGCGGATCATTGCCATCGATGCACACGCCCGGGATGTTGTAGCTCTTCGCCCGATCCGCCACGTGCTCCACCGACGTGCCCTTGGCATAGGCAGTATGTTCCGCGTAGCGATTGTTCTGGCAGACGAAAATCACCGGCAACTTCCACACTGCGGCCAGGTTGAGCGACTCATGGAACGCGCCGATATTCGACGCACCGTCGCCGAAATTGGTGACAGTCACCCGATCCTCGCCGCGCAACTGCGCGGCCAGTGCCAAACCACACCCGATCGGCATTCCCGCCCCAACGATACCGGTGGTGACCATGCAGCCGCTCTGCGGGTGCGTGATGTGCATGGGGCCGCCCTTGCCCTTGCAGGCGCCCGTGCTGCGGCCGGCCAACTCGGCCCAGATCAACTTCGGCGGCACTCCCTTCGCCACCATGTCATGGATGCCGCGATAAATGGTGACCAGATAGTCCTCGTTGCTCAGCTGCACGCTGATCGCGGCCGGGATGGCCTCCTGGCCGCGCGCCGAGTAGTAGGGCATGACCATCTTTCCGGCCTTCATCAAGCTGATGAATCGCTCGTCATTGAGCCTGATTTGCACCATCTTGCGATAGATTTCGATCAGCGTCGCGGCATCGGGTGCAGGGGTGGAAGTGGACATTTACAACTCCGGAGGAATCTCGTTATCAACCGTTTCGCATGCTCGAGGCAATATATTCATCAAGGAGAGACTAGCGCCCCTCGACACCGACGATGCTGACTGCGCAGACACCGTTGTACGGCACACCCCCCAAATTGTGCGACAGACCGAGCTGGGGATCCTTCAGCTGCCGTGAACCCGCCCGCCCCTGCAGCTGCAGATAATGTTCGTAAACCATGCGCAGTCCCGACGCACCGATCGGATGTCCAAAGCACTTCAGGCCGCCATCGATCTGGCAGGGTATTTTCCCATCTGCATCGAACACACCGTCGAGCACGTCCTGCCATGCCCGGCCATCGTCCGAGACCCCCAGGTCCTCCATCGTGACGAGTTCGGTGATGGAGAAACAATCATGGACCTCCAACGCCGAAAGCTCCTCGCGCGGCTTGCTGATGCCCGCTTCGCGGTAGGCCGCCGCGGCGGCGTTGCGGGTGTTTTGCACGTACGAACCGTCCCACTGATTGGTGCCCCATTCCCGGCCGGCGCTGGCCGAAAGCGCAATCGCCTTGATGGTCACCAGCGATTTCTTGCCGAGCGCACGCGCGATCTGCGGCGTGGTGACGATTGCACAGGCAGCGCCATCGCTCACGCCGCAGCAATCGAACACCCCGAGCGGTTCGGCAATCATCGGCGCGTTCAATATCGTGTCCATCTCGACAGCCTTGCGAAGATGCGCGCGCGGATTCTTGACGCCATTTTGGTGGCTCTTCCAGGAGACCCGGCCGATGGCCCTCTTAAGATCCGCCTTGGGAATTTTGTATTTCGCGCGATAGCCTGCCGCCAGCTGCGCGAACCCCGCGGGTGCGGAACCGTAAGGCATCCACAGGTCGGCAAAGCTGCCCTTACCCAGGGTGGGAAGGCCCCCGTAACCCGTATCCTTCAACTTCTCGGCGCCCATCGCCAGCGCGATGTCGACGGCGCCCGCGGCCACGGCATAGGTGGCACCGCGCAGCGCTTCGGTGCCGGTGGCGCACATATTTTCGACGCGCGACACGGGAATGCCCTCCAATCGCAAGGCGGTGGCCAAGGGAATTGCCGAGTTGCCCACTGAGCGCTCCATGGCCGAGCCGTACCAAGCGGCACCAATTTGCTGCCTTTCGATACCGGCATCCGCAAGCGCCTCGCTGAACGCCTCCGAGAGGAGTTGCTCGGCGCCCATATCCCAGCGTTCGCCAAAGCGCGTGCAGCCCATGCCGATGATCGCCACTTTGTCCTTGATTCCGCTAGCCATCGAATTCTCCAAGCACTAGAGCGGGGTCGCTTTCCAGAAATAGCGGTCGTAATGCCGCTGGCGATCGCGTTCCTTGATGCGAAATGTCATCGCCAACGGGGTGTCCACATCGATGCCCTCGGCACCGACGTCGACCATTTCCATCAGCAATCTGGCGCCGTTGTCGAACTGCACGAGACCCATGTAGAGCGGTGGTGACGGCGAGTACTGCAGCCAATCGGCGGTGTAGGTGGCGACCTTGGCGGACTCCTCGGCCAGCGGGTGCGGCTGCTGCGAGCCGACCTTGCCACAGTTCACGCAGGCGGGAAACCGTGGGAATTGGATGGCACCACAGGCGTTGCACTTGCCACCGACAAAGCCAAGTATCTGATCGGCGATCCGGTACGCTTGCGTCAGCGCCGTCTTGTTGTCGGTTTCCGCACGCATGCCCCAATCGATGTCGATCTCATTGTCGAATGACAACATCTTGAGGTAGGCACTTTCCTCGATACGACGGGCGAGCGCCCCGCGCAATCCCCCGCCGGGGACCGCGGGCGCGGCTTGCAGCATCTCGAATGCCAGTACTTCGCAGCCTTGGGCAAAACACGCCACGACGATGATGTCGCCCGGGGACGCACGCTCCAACGCCGCAACCAACTGCAGGAGCGGGTGAGCCGCGCCCGTATCTCCCACCTGCGAGTGCAGGTCGGGCAACAAGCGCTCAGGTGACAGAGAAAGGGCCTTGGCCACCAGTTTATCGCTGCCGCCGGGGCCGCCGGAGAGGCCGAAATGAGCGACGCGGTCCACCGGGATATTCAAGCGCTGCAACAGCGCCGTCACGATGCGCGGCACGATCTTGGCCACGCCTTCATCCCGAATCCAGCGTTCTTCCCAGAAATAATCGAATTTCTCGCCGCTCTGCCGAAAATGATCCACGAACGGCAGTGCTGCGCTGTCACGCCCGAGAAAACGCGCCATCACATCGTCGCCCTGACCGACACGCACCGCCGCCGCCGCCGAACCGTACAGCATTTCCTGTGCGCTCCCCGGTTTGCCGCTGCGCCGCTCTGCAGCCACCACCAAGCGGTCGCCCGACGATGCGTCTTGCAGCGCCTGACCCAGGCTTGACAGCCCCGCACGCACCGAACCCGCCGCATCCATGCTGCTGCGCGAGTCCGGTAGCCGCAACGCGGCCCCGACGATGGTCGCGTTTTGCAGGTCCGCATAGGGCGCCGTGGTGCTGGCGAATGTCAAGCCGACGACCGGCGTCGCGGATGCAGCGCCGCGCAGACAATCGCGGCCCGCTTCCACCGCCATGGTGATGGAATCCTCATCCCACCCGCAGAAGGACTTCTCGCCCTTGGCCGTCGACTTCAACGCGGGCAGCGCCCAGGCATGTGCAGCCGCAATCACCGAACGCGGCATGCGATGCCGCGGCACGTACGCGCCGAAGGACTTGACGCCGACAGGGGAACTCGGGCTCACGGTGACATCAACTCCACACGACCGGCACGCGGTCGCAAGCGCTAGATTTGGTAAGCTAGCATACTATACCTGCACCCGTTGCTCAATGCCGCCCGCCGGCCACGCTTTGTGCGCCGGCGCCCGCCGGCTACGCTTTGTGCGCCGGCGGCTTCCTTGTCCTGGCGTTGCGACCACCCCCGTTGCCATTGCCACCGTTGCCATTGCCACCGCTGCCATTGCCACCGGTGGCACCGCCGCCCTTCGATGAGGGCACCGCATCCATCTCGATCAGATTTTGCTTCATGATCGCCAGCATGTCCTCGAGTTCCCGCTGCTTCGCCGGTGGAATTCCGCGCATGATCTGATCATTCATCTCCATGGCGATGAGGTTCATTTTCTGGGTCAGCGCCCTCCCCTTGGCCGACACGGATACACGCTTCGAACGGCGATCCACCGTGTCCGGCGTGCGCACGACGAAGCCGTTCTCTTCCAAACGATCGACCAGTCCTCCGAGGGTCACCTTGCCGACGTCGAGCAGACGTGCAAGCTCGATTTGCATCATGTGCTCGCCTTCATGGCGCGACAAATTCGCCAGCACCCACCATTGCGAGCGCGTGATGCCGAGCGGTTTCACTCGTTGGTCGAAAGCAGTGCGTCGCAAGCGCGAAACGTCATGCACCAAGAAGCCTGCGCGCAGCCGTTGAGGCGCCTTTGCCATTACGCGATAACTCCAATACCGTTCATATTATTTACTATATGCTAAGTTACTAGTTATTTGTTGGCCCTCGAACCAGGAAGTCATAAATGCTTCGTTCAATGCTGTTTGTGCCGGCGGACAGCGAGCGCAAGCTCGTCAAGGCGGCGGGCGCCGGAGCGGACGCCTTGATTCTCGACCTCGAGGATTCGGTGCTGCCGGATCGCAAGGCCGCGGCGCGTGGATTGGCACAGGAGTATCTGCGCAATCCACCCGGTGACACACCGGTCTGGGTACGCATCAACGACCTGGACAGCGGCGCGCTGCTCACGGACCTGCGCGCCGTGGTGAGTCCTGGCCTTGCCGGGGTGGTGCTGCCCAAGATCCGCGGGCCGGAAGACGTGCTCAAGGCCACGCATTATCTGGAGGCCATGGAAGAGTCCGCCGGCATCGGCGGCGCGGCCATTCCAATTCTTGCCATCATCACGGAGACTCCCGCGGCGGTCCTGCGCATGGGAGAACTGGTGCGCGCACCCGCCGGCAGATTGAGCGCCGTGGGCTGGGGTGCCGAGGACTTGAGTTCGGCACTCGGCGCGGGCGACCCCCGGTTTGCCAATGGCGCATGGCGGCCGATGTACGAGCAGGTACGCTCTCAATGCATTCTGGCCGCACATGCCTTGAACCTCGAGGCCATCGACACGGTTTATGTGGATTTCCGCGATCCGCAGGGCTTGAAATCAGCCTGCGAGGCCTCCCGTTACGACGGATTCACCGGACGTTTTGCCATACACCCGGACCAGGTTGCCGTGATCAACCAGGCGTTCACCCCGAGCGCCGCGGAACTTGCTCTGGCGCAGCGCATTGTCGATGCGTTTGCATCCGGGGCGGGCGCGGTGTCGCTCGACGGCAAGATGTACGACATTCCGCACTTGAAAGCCGCAAAGCGGCTCATCAAATCGGGCTGACCCGCGTACGTTCGACATCCGTACTCGGCGCATCGCCATAGCGGCCGAATCAGGCGCGGACGGATCGTGAACGCGCAGGTTTGGCTTACCAGCCGCCGTTATCGTATACTAAAAAAGGTTCGCAAGCTTACTACTATACCGGCTGGTTTCCATGAATTTTGCCGTCACCGAGGAACAACGCCAGCTCGCAGACAGCGTGCAGCGGCTGCTGGCCGAGGCCAATGATTTCGAGCTGCGGCGCAAACGTCTCGCCGGACCAAAGCCCGACAGACTGGCACTATGGCCGCAATTTGCCGAGATGGGCGTGATCGCCGCGGCGTTCGATGAGCCGCATGGCGGGTTTGCCGGCGACCCCCGGACCATTGCAGTGGTGCTGGCATCGTTGGGCGAATCGTTGGCGGTGGAACCCTACCTGGCCAATGCAGTGATCGTCGGACGAATATTGCAGCACGCAAGCGCAGGATCCGCGAGAGCACTGATCGAGGATTCCATTGCCGGCCGGAGGGTGCTGGTGCTCGCACACGATGCAGGCACGGATCCTTTCTCAAAACCGGGCGTGAGCGCAACGGGCGATGAGGAAAACCTCGTCCTCACGGGCCTGTTGCGCTGTGTGCGGCACGCGGATGTAGCCGACGGATTTCTCGTGCCTGCCGCTCGCAACGGAACCACGGCCATCTATCACCTGCCCCGCACCACGGCCGGCATGACGCTCACGCAGTACCGCCTCATGGACGGTGCAGGCGCCGGAGATCTGCACTTGGATGCCGTGCCCGTGCCGGCAATGGCTCAGATGACATTCGATGTCTCCCCGCAAACCGTTCTGCACGATGCGCTGGAGTGGGGACTGCTGGGGCTGTCGGCGGAGGCCGCCGGCATCATCGGTGCCTTGAATCGGGCGACATTTGCGTATCTGAATTCACGCAGGCAGTTTGGTGCGGCGCTCGCCACGTTTCAGGCGCTGCAACACCGCGCAGC
>Ga0116226_10005772_pt1 | contig 11068 bp, 6 predicted proteins | sample S1TSphfallax_FD_89692 | JGI IMG/M metagenome (GOLD analysis project Ga0116226, IMG submission 89692) | Host-associated microbial communities from peat moss isolated from Minnesota, USA - S1T2_Fa - Sphagnum fallax MG | ecosystem: Host-associated > Plants > Peat moss > Unclassified | place: USA... | reverse complement strand
TGGACGATATCGAAAGTGTCTTCCGAAATTTGCTGCTGAGACTGAGACAGAAGCGCCTCGGCTATAGCCAGGTGTAAAGCCGGCAGCTTTTCAGCAGGGATCAAGGAATAAGCGGCTTCGCGAACTCGGTCGTGAATGAAGATATATTCGCCGGCGCGCAGCAGCAGGACACCGCTGGCCAGAACGCCATCCAGAGTGGGAACCAGATCTTCGCCCAGGGGCGAATGCAGCGCCGAAAGCACGTCCAGGCGGATGCGGGAACCGAAACAGGAACAGGTTTGCAGAAGCTGCTGCCAGACCTCGGGGAAGCGCGAAATACGTTCGGCGACGAAGGCGACCACGTTATCGGTCACTTTGGAAAGGCGGGCCGCGTTGCTGTCCCATTGCCAGCCATTCTTGTAGAAAATCACCTCTTCGTCGGCCAGTTGCAGAAGAAACTGCCGGACGAAAAACGGATTGCCATCGGTCTTGAAGGCGATGATCTGGGCTAACTCGCGAAAGCGATCTCGAGGGCCGCCCATGGTGTCAGCCAGCATCTCGGAGATGTCGCTGGAATGCAGCGGGTCGGCACAAACCGGCGTCGCCTCAAAGCCCTGGGATAGGAGGGTGATTAATGTTTGGTCAACGGCGTCCAGGTCTTTCGGTTCGTGGTCGCGATAGCCCAGAACCAGCAGCAAGCCTCCGGATTCCGGCGCGGACAGCAATGATTGCAGCAGGTTCAGGCTGCTGCGGTCAGCCCACTGCACGTCATCCAAAAAGATGACCAGCGGATTAGCCGCATCCGCCAGCGCACGGATGAGGCCGCGGAAGGCTTCATCAAAACGGTTGCGTGCTTCGGCCGGTGCAAGTTCTGGAACGGAAGGCTGTTCGCCCAGAATGGGCAGCAGGGCGGGGAAGGTGTCGGTCATCACGCGGCCGATGGTTCCCAGTGCTGCATTTATGCGGTTTTTCCAATATTCACGCCGGTCATCTGATTCACATGACAGGTAGCGGCAAAGCGACTGGATGGCGCGCCGAAGGCCGAGATAAGGCTGGTCGCGCTGCAGTTGTTCGTATTTTCCGGCGGCGAACAGAACAGACCGGCCCGACATGGCACCCACCCATTCGTAAACCAAGGATGACTTCCCCGACCCTGGATGACCGATGACGCTGACCAGTTGCACCGCGCCGTTTCGCGCGGCCTCCAGTTTCTCCGACAAGACAGCGAAGTGGCTGGATCGGCCGTAAATGCGTTCCGGGAGACGGAATTCCTGGCTATGATCTTCCAGACCCAGAGGGAATGATTCATTGGTGCGTTCCACACGCTGCAGGTCGGCTAACAGGCCGGAGGCGCTTAAATAGCGGTCGGCTGGATTTTTCGCGAGGAGCTTAACGACTATGTCGGAGACAATTCTCGGAATCCGAGGGTTTATCTCGCATGGAGGAACCGGGATGCGTGCGACGTGACAATGAATCCATTCCAGCGGGTCAGCCGCATTGAAGGGCAAACGCCGGGTTAGCAGTTCATAGAAGATGATTCCCAGTGCATAAAGATCACTGCCGAATCCGACGGCCCAGTTCAAACGGCCCGTTTGTTCCGGCGAAAGGTAAGCGAAACCGGAAACTTCTTGTTCCAGGGCGGCTAACTCGCGTGTCTTGCCATGCATCTTCGTGGCGCGGCCCATCTGCCCCAGCTTGGCCTGGTGCGAAGCGGGATCAAAAAAAACCGCGCCGGGAGAAAGGCGCTTGTGAATGACGCGCTGGCCGTGCAGTTCAATGACGGCCGCGGTGACGGCTTGTGAGACTTGAAAGAAGGCGGCCAAGTCCAGCGGAGCTGAACCCGCCAGCGGCTGGCCAGAGAACGGTTCATATACCAGCACGGGTCCGGTAGCGGGCGTCTCATGCACTTCGACGGGACGCAGGAATGCGCCGCCGTGCAGACTGGAAGTGAGTTCGGCTTCGCGCCGCAGTTCGGCAAACGCTTCGTGACTGCCGGCGGATGCTTCCGCAAATTTAAGCCATAGAGGATGTTCGTCGGCCAGCCGCGTGGCGCGCATCAGGACGTGGCTTCGGTCGCGCAGTATGGCCTGCCCCAGGCGGTATCCAAGAAAGGGCGCTGTAACTGACGACATGATGTTGGATCTGATTATCTCGCAGTCGGGGCCGGTTTTCGCGTTAGGAAAGGTTGCGGCCCAGCAGAATAGCGGTGGTGTGGAAATAATGGCCCACGCCGCAAAGAATCACCCAGTCCGTCGGGATCTCGTTGTAGCGGGCCGCGAACGAAATGGCCACGGCGGCCAGCGTGGGGTTCGCGTATTCTTTGAAGGTGGACGCGTAGTAACGCGGCTGAATCTGCTGCTGCCACTGGTCCATCATCACGGACGAAGCCTGATGCGTGGCCAGTGAGATGTCGCCGCCCGTGAGCTTATGACGCTTCAGCAGCAGGTCTACGCATTGCGGAACGGACGGGATGGCGAAATCAGTGAAGCCCGCCGCGCCGCCGGTCAGAATCTGAAAGTAAGGATGAGTAAACGCCTGGCCCTGGCCGGGAATGGGTTCGGGTGCCATCTGCATGGCGCCGAAGTATTGATCTCCCACCAGTGCGACGGTATCAATGATGTGAAACTGGCTGGGATCGGTAGCCGGGCCCAGCACTACGCTGGCCGCACCGTCCCCCGCGCTGAGTGCCGGTGAAGTTCGAAAGTCCACATAGCGAGACCAGTTACAGCCGACAGTAATCAGCGCATAAGTGGATCGGCCCAGCGTGATGTTGTCGTCCGCCATCTCCAGTGCATCAATGAAGTTGGTGAATTCCGTATTGACGGCAATCACACGCGCATCGGATCGCATCTTGAGCAAGCCGTGCAAGCTTCCGATATCGTTGGGAGTGGAGGCCAGGCTAACCGTGGAGTACCCATAAAGCCGGTCAATTTGACTGGTGGTCAATCCCGCCGCTGTCATCGCCTTGCGGGAGGAATCGGCCATCAATTCCGTAATCTGCTGTCCCGGTTCCAGGAAGCGGCGCTCATGATAACCCTCAAATAAGTTCGTGCCCGGCGGCTGGTTCGCGCGGATGTAGTCAAAGATCGGGTTGTCGTTGGTGATGACGCGGCTGGGTACGCTGTATCCAGTCCCGAGAATGGCTGGATTCATATGTAGGTTGGCTGGGTGTTTCGGCTGTAGTAAGGCGGCAGTGGCGTCTTGTCAATATGCGCGATGATCACTTGCGGTTTCCGGCTCATTTCAGACTGGCGCAGGGCGGCCGCCAGCGCGTCACGCATTTCAGCCGGACTGTGGACGTCGAAAGCATCGGCCCCCAGAGATTCTGAATACTTCCTCAAGTCTGGATTCCCCAGCCGGTAAAGCTTGCTGAAATCGCTGTTATTGCTGGGGAAGAGAACCTTCATTCCCTGGCTGACCATGCCTAAATCGTTATCTCGCAATACCACATAAATCACGGCAGCGTCATGCGCCGCGGCGGTGGCGAGTTCCGATCCGTTCATCAGGAAAGCGCCGTCTCCCGTGATGGCAACACAGTGCGCGCCGGGTGCAGCGAGTTTCGCGCCAATCACCGCTCCTACTGACCAGCCCATGGCACCCATGCCTAACGCAATGTTAATAGTTGACGGAGGATCGACAGCCAGATAATTCATGCACCAGCCAACGCAGTTACCAGAATCAACAAAGATATGGCAACCGGGCGGCAGACCTTCGTTAAGTGCTTTCATGACAGCCGCGGGCGAAATAGGCGCGGCTTCCGAGTTATACAGCGCCGGATCATCAATAGCAGGTAAATTGATCTTCAGCTCCGCTAACGTCTCAAATCGCTGCGCAATCTTGGGAGCCAGGACGGGTTCCACGTTGTAACTCATTCCCAAGGCGCAGAGATCGTCCAGAAACAGACCCGCTTCCGCCACCACGCCGCGTGAGATTGGGAAAACTTTGCCAATGGAATGCTGATCCAGATCAACCTGAATCACCGGGCCTCCTTTGGAAGGAATCAGGCTGGTGCTCCATAAGTCCGGTCCCAGCACATATTCACCCACGGCCGAACACTCATCCAATCTTGAGGCGACTATTAAGAGGGCATCATGGCTGGGACCATCGGCATAACTCAAACTCCAGGCGGATGCCCCCATTCCGTAGCAGCGCAGCGAAAGCGGATGACTTTCCGGGAAAATGCCCTTCGCGTCCGGAGTGGTTGTCACGGGAATCTGAAACTTTTCAACAAAAGCCGTGAAACGCGACAGTCTTTGCGGATCTCTTAGCCCCAGACGGCAGCCGTTTCCCAGAAAGATCAGTGGATAACTGGCCTGGACTAGTGATTCGAATGTGCTTTGGACACCCTGCGGGTCACGCGACGCAGGCACGGAACGGTACGCAGATGGCGAATCCGGGAACTGGCATTGATAAACAGGCGCTGACGCCATGATGAAGGGCTGCGCGGCGGCGATGTCGTCGGGAAGGCTGATATGGACGGATTGATTCGGCAGGGAGAGCGCGGTCCGCAAGGCCGAAGTCAGAATGGTCTGGAAGTTGTTAGGGTGAGTCACAATCTCACTGAAAGCAGTGGCAGCTTGATAAATGGCATTCACATCGACGTCGCCGTCAATACCCTCCTGAAGAAATCCCTTTCCCCATAACTGTTCCGGAACTTCGCCCGTAATCAGAACAACAGGATGGCGGTCTACGTGCGCGTTCATCACTCCGGTCAGCGCGTTCGTAGCGCCCGGGCCTGAAGTCACCAGCACCACACCGGGAAGACCGGAAATGCGCGCATAACCTTCGGCCATGTAAGCCGCCCCGGTTTCCTGGCGGCAAACTACATAGGTGAAGTGATCCTGCTGCAGTGCCAGTTCACTAAGAACTGTTTTGACCGCGCCTCCTGGTATCCCGAAAAGAATGCTGACACCTTCAAGCTGAAGGTATTTCAGCAATAGCTGAGCTACCGTCAGCCCAGACAGAGTCTGTGTGTGCATTTTCCGCACTATCCTATCACTGAAAAGAAGTACAATCGAGGGTCTGGAGGTAACATCTGCGCGTTTCCGCTTGGGCCGTCTTGTTATTGTCCGCGCGTCTGGCCGCACGGCAGAACAATGCGCCAGAGGTGACGCAGAAAGATTCGTCTCCCACTTTTCAAAGCAAGGTGAATCTTGTGCTGGTGCCGATTGTGGTGCGCGACAGCCAGGGGCGTGCCGTTGGTAATCTGACCAAAGACGACTTTCAAATCTTTGACAAAGGCAAACCGCAGACCATTGCCAGCTTCCAGGTATTGAAGCGCGGCGCTGCCCAAACGTCCGCCATCAATCAGACGGGTGCCGAAGCGGGGGCAGCAGGCAAAGCTGCCGAAGTTCCGGCAAGCCCGGAACGTTATGTCGCTTATTTGTTCGACGACCTGAATGTCCAGATTGGCGATCTGATGTTCGCCAAGAAAGCGGCTACCAGTCATCTGTCCAAAAGTTTGCAGCCCACTGACCGCGCGGCTGTTTACACAACGTCGGGCCAGAATGCGCTGGATTTTACCGATGATAAAGGAAAACTGGCGGAGGCAGTGGCTAAGCTTCAGCCCCGCACCCTCTATCAGCATGCGGGCCCCCAATGCCCTGACCTTACTTATTACTGGGCGGATCTCATTGCCAACAAGAACGATGCCATGGCGCTGAACGCCGCTGCCCAGGAAACCATGGTATGCATGCAGCTTGATCCCACCCAGCCCGATTCCATGACCACAGCCAGGCAAATGTCCCAATCCACGGCACGCCAGGAAATATCAATAGGCGAACAGGGCGCGCGAGTGACGCTAAGCGTGCTGAAAGCCGCCATTCGCCGGATGGGTTCGAAGCCCGGACAGAGGCTGATTGTGCTGGCCTCGCCTGGGTTCCTCACGTTAACGGGTGAGGCCAGCACGGACAAGGCGGAGATTATGGATCTGGCCGCCTCCATGAATGTCATGATCAGTTCCGTGAACATTCGCGGTCTGTACACAACGGAAATGGATGCCAGCCAGCCCGGCGCATACAACCAGGCGGCGCAGACTATGATTTCGCAGTATTTTCGGGAAAGCGCGACCGCGCAGGAAGACGTGCTGAGCGAACTGGCCGACGGAACGGGCGGGACCTATTTTCATAACAGCAACGATTTAACTGACGGTTTCAATCAGGTGGCCACCGCGCCCGAGGTTTCCTATGTGCTGGGATTCTCGCCGCAATCACTGAAGCCCGATGGCAGTTTTCACCGCCTCAAAATCAGCGTTGTCAGCCGCAAAGACATCAATCTTCAGGCGCGGCGCGGCTACTATGCCGTGAAGCGCAAAGGCGATGCCGAGGCAGACGCCAAGGCCGACATTCAGGACGCGGTCTTTTCCCGCGACGAGATGCACGACATTCCTGTCGATTTGCAAACCCAATTCTTCAAAGCCGGTGCCGATTCGGCTAAGCTCACCATTGTGGCGAAAGTCGATTTGCGCCGTCTGCGCTTTAAGAAACTGGACGGCCGAAATGACAATAACCTGACTGTGGTCTCGGTGCTGTTCGATAGAAACGGCAACTATGTCACTGGCATGTCGAAGAATGTCGAGATGCGGCTTCGGGATGAGACGCTGGCGCGGCTTTCGGCCGGTATTACCGTGAAGACTAATTTCGACGTGAAGCCTGGCACTTACGTGGTCCGGCTGGTGGTGAGGGATTCCGAGGGGCAGGCGATGGCGGCGCAAAATGGCGCCGTGGAAATTCCATTTTAGGGGGAACTGATGCGGGTCAAAAGCTTGGTAGTTTGTTTGGGGATTCTGGCGGGCATGACCATTCGCGCCCAGGATGTGATTCGGGCTGAGAAGAAACTGGTTCTGGTGGATGTGGTGGTCACCGACAAGAAAGGTGATTACGTTCGCGGCCTCACCGCCAAGGACTTCCGTTTATGGGAAGACAAGAACGAACAGACCATTGAAACCTTCTCCGCCGAGTCAGACCCTGCTTCCGCTGCCGCGCATCGGAAGCAATACCTGGTGCTGTTTTTTGATAACTCCACCATGGGATTCGCCGAACAAGGGCAGGCGCGCCAGGCGGCAACGCGTTTTCTGGACAAGAACGCCGGGCCGAACCGGCTGATGGCCATTGTGAACTTCGGAGGGAGTTTGCAAATTGCCCAGAATTTCACCTCCGATACCGAACGTCTGAAACAGGTGGTCAGCGGTGTCAAGTTTTCCAGTGTTGCGGCCAACAGCGACGCGGCGGGCGGCGCCGCGCTTTCTAAAGCAGAGAACAGTTTCGGCTCCCGGACCGTCTTGCTGGGTTTAAGGAGCCTTGCCAAGAGCCTCAGCACCGTGCCCGGACGGAAGACCTTGATTTTTTTAAGCGGCGGATTCAAGCTGGACACGGAACTGCGATCAGAACTGACCGCCGTGATTGACGTTTGTAATAAGTCGAACGTGGCGGTTTATCCCATTGATGTTCGCGGCCTGGTGACCACCATGCGCGGAGCGGTTCGATTTGGCGAGCCGTCCAGTAATGCCGTCCTTGTCCGCGCCGCTTATCAGAAGGGTGGCGGAACAACAGCGCCCGCCCCGGGTAGCACGCGTGGCGGCACAACCACGACGCCCGCGCCTGTCCGAACTGGCGGGACAACGAACGTGCCTACCCGCGGCACCAACAACACACTCAACAACATCAACCCGAATAATTCTCTGAATCAGCGGCGCTCCATTGTGCCGCAAATTCCCGACGTCACCAGCCAGCAGGATGTTCTCTATGCGCTGGCGCAGGGCACGGGAGGCTTCGTCATTGTGAACACTAACGACCTGCTGGGCGGGCTTGATCGCATTGCCAATGAATTGAATGAATATTATGTGCTTGGTTATTCTCCCGATAGCGATGCGCAGGATGGGGCCTGCCACGAGTTAAAGGTGAAACTGGACCGCGGCGGCACCAACGTGCGCTCCCGCACCGGCTATTGCAGCATGAAACCCATCGACCTGTTAGCCGGAACAGCCAAGGGGAAAGATCTGGAGAATCGGGCCGCATCGTCAGCCGCCGGGACCGTGACCGCCAAGATGCAGACTGCTTACTTTTTCACCGCGCCCAACACCGCGCGGGTGGATGTGGCCATGGAAATTCCTCCAGATTCGCTGAAGTTCAAAAAAGAAAAAGGCAAGCTGCATGCCGATATGGATGTGCTGGGTGTTGCCTATAACTCCGATGGCAGTATCGCCGCCAAGTTCAGAAACACCCTTAAGCTGGAGTTTGAGAATAAGAAGGAACTGGAACAGTTTGAGGAAAGGCCGCTTCCCTATGAGACGCAGTTTGATGTGGCATCGGGCAGTTATCAGTTGAAAGTCGTGTTCAGTGCCGGCGGCGAGGGTTTTGGCAAGCTGGAGTCTCCCTTGCTGGTGGACACTTACGACAGCAGCAAGTTCAGCCTGAGCGGAGTGGCCATGAGCCGCCAGATGCATAAGGTGAACGATTTGGACTCCGTTCTGGACGCTACCCTGCTGGCCGACAAGACACCAATGATTGTCGGAGGCATGGAAATGACTCCGGGTGCGTCCAATGTTTTTCAGAAGGACGGTCCGGGCGCGTTTTATCTGGAGATTTATGAGCCCGCCATGCTGGAGGAAAAGCCGCATAAAGTGATTCTCCAAATGGTCATTCTGGATAAGAAGACGAATCAGGCGAAGCTCAACAGCGGCGGCATTGATATGGCGCAATATGCCAAGGCAGGCAACGCAGTGATTCCGGTCGGACTGCGAATTCCTTCCAAGGAGTTAGGGCCGGGTTCGTATCGTGCCGAGTTCAAAGCTGCCGATGATACAGGAAAGACTACGGTTTTGCGGACGGCCGATTTTGAGGTGCTGCCGTGAGCGTAAGTGTGGACGAATACATTGCAAAGGCTGCTCCGTTCGCGCAGCCTATCCTGGTTCACCTGCGCGAACTGGTTCACAAAGCCTGCCCCGGTGCAGAGGAAACCATCAAATGGAGCCGACCGTTTTTCGAGTACAAAGGCATCATCCTTTGCAACATGTCGGCTTTCAAAAATCACTGCAGCTTTGGCTTCTGGGGCAGCCAGATGGGCGCGGTCCTGCCTAAGGAAGAAGGCATGGGATCTTTCGGACGCCTTGCCAGCCTTGCTGATCTGCCGCCTGATCAAGAACTGATGGCCCGGATTTCCGAAGCCGCCGCATTCATCGATAACGGACAGAAAACCAGCCCGCGGCGGTCTGTAGTCAAGCCGCGCATTCCGCTCCCTGCCGAGTTCAGTGCAGCCTTGCGGAAAAACAAGCGCGCGGATGCCGCCTTTGTTGCCCTAAGCCCAAGCTGCCAGCGTGAATACGTCGAATGGATTGCGGATGCAAAGCGTCAGGAGACTCGCGACAAGCGCATTGCCGCGGCAATCGAGTTGATTGAACAGGGCAAGAAGCGGAACTGGAGATATGAGACTTAACGCTGCAACCGCAAATGTACGGATGTAACGATTGCGGGTCCCGGGGGTCTCACACGCGAAAGGAATCTCATGTCGGAAACCGCCAACGAAGTAATTATTAGGTATTTGGAAGACGCCATCGCTGCCGAAAAGAGCTTTGAAACGCAACTGGACGCTTTCTCGAAAGAGGGCGACAATCTTGAAGTGCGTGCCGCCTTCGCGCACCATTCGGTGGAAACCAAGAGCCAGTACCAAAGATTGGAAATGAGGCTGGAGCTTTTGGGTGGAAACTCCTCCGCCGCGAAGAGTTTTCTGGCTCACCTGTTCGGCGCATTGCCGCAGACCGCCAAGATCGGTCACCTGGAAGAAGAGCGGACCACCCAGAACCTCATGATCGCGTTTGCGATAGAGAACAGCGAACTGGCGATGTACGAAGCGCTGGCCACGGTGGCCGAAGCTGCCGGAGATGCCATCACCGCGAAGCTGGCGCGGGAGATCCAGAAGGAAGAGAAAGCTGCAGCCGAGATCATCTGGAAACATCTGCCCCTGGCGGCCGCGGAAGCGTTCGTGCGGGTGATTACCCCGCCTTACGATTCGGCTGCAACCGCGGCGGGCAGCTTCAACTAACTATGGACAGCGGCTCATCTTCCTCCGGCAAATAGAGCCGCTCCTCATCCGCGTCATACTCAAACAACTGCGCATAACGGCCCCAGTCCACCAGGGTCTCAAACTGCCGCTCTGCTTCCGATGCTGAAAAGTGTTCGTCCAGGATATCCACCAGAAACTCTTTTCCAATGCGGCCGTCGCGTTTTTGTTTCAGCGCCTCCAGCACGGTTGCAATGAAAGGGACGTGTTTGAGAAGCTGTTCCTTGAAAATCTCATGGCTGCGGTGGATGCCGGCGGTGGCAAAGTCTTTGCCGGCATCCAGAATCTCCACGTCGCCTTGCGCCACGGTGGCAAAGCCCAGCATGGCGGAGGCGTCCACGGCCGGAAGCAGATCGTCCACCTCCAGGCGCAGACTCTCTGCCAGTTTCGGCAGATCCTCTTTGCCTCCGCGGTCATTCACAATCTCCAAAAGCCCGCTGATTCCTCCCACACGCGCGTGCGGCAGCATGGGGAAGCGGTTCATTTTCTGGGTGCTGGGAACGTTGCCAACGGGCGCTTGCGGATTTGTCATCACGGTGTAGATGTAATCGACCAGCGCCAGAAAGCGCGGACCTTTTTTATCACGGGGACGCGCGATGTCCACGTTCACTTCGCCGCGAATGCAGCCGGGATTCGCGCCCAGCACCACAACGCGATCCGCCAGCAGCACCGCTTCCTCAATGTTATGAGTCACAATCAGGATGCTTTTGGCCGGAAACGCGCCGCGCTCCCATAAGTCGCTAATTTCGCCTCTCAGGTTTTCCGCCGTCAGCACGTCCAGCGCGCTAAATGGTTCGTCCATCATCAGAACGTCGGGCTGCATGACAAAAGCGCGCGCAAACCCCACGCGCTGGCGCATGCCGCCCGACAGCTCCTTGGGATAGGCGTTTTCAAAGCCGTCGAGGCCGATCAGGTCGATGGCGGCCAGGGCGCGGGTGCGGCGCTCGGGCGCGGGCACCTTCTGCGCCTCCAGCCCCAGCTCGACATTCTGCTGCACCGTCAGCCAGGGGAACAGGGCGAAGGTCTGGAACAC
>Ga0116226_10005771_pt1 | contig 11069 bp, 11 predicted proteins | sample S1TSphfallax_FD_89692 | JGI IMG/M metagenome (GOLD analysis project Ga0116226, IMG submission 89692) | Host-associated microbial communities from peat moss isolated from Minnesota, USA - S1T2_Fa - Sphagnum fallax MG | ecosystem: Host-associated > Plants > Peat moss > Unclassified | place: USA... | reverse complement strand
TGTACAAGAGTTGTAATGAAATATAAGGATTATGTTGGATAAACTTTCATGGATGAAATGAATATTGTTGGAAAATTGTGACCACAGTAGTTTAACTTCAAAGAATTAAATGAATTTTCATGGATTTACTTGTATAGATGAATATGTTCAAAAACAATGGGAAGGCTTTTAATCAATGTGCAAAATAATTTATTTTATAAAATGAAAATTGATGGATAAATTCACTTCTAGGAGATGAATTATAAAGGGAATGATCGATAGGTGACATTATATAATCCATGGACAAAATTGATTTTAATGGAAAAATCCATTGACTTCATATCTTTAAATGTAATTTCATTTTCTCATAATTTTGAATGTTTTGGAATCATTTAAAATTTAAATGAAAAAATCAAATTTTAATTTGGATGGGCATTTTCATTGAAACTTATCACATTTTGTTTGGACATGAGATACATTCCCACAAATGAGGAAAACACACAACACAATCTTCATGAAGTTTTCCATGTACATTTAATGTAATTATTGGCATTAGTTACTATAACAATTCAAGGTACATAACTGACCCAAATGAAAATCTCAATGCATTGATAAGCTATAAGGTCACAAGTTATAAGCCATAACCTTTGATCTTCATTTTGTTAGAAACCTTCTAGTAATTAATGCAAGGCACCAAACAATGTTGTTAAGTTTTGGGACCTCCACACTAGAGGTTTCATGTTTTGTTGAAGCCACCATTGGAACTTAATCAAATAATTCGCCTTCTTCCAATATTAAATTAGAACTTGAACCATGGGTGCTACCTTGTACCAAGTTTAGGTTCTCTAAGTAGATTTTACAATTTTATCAAATAATAATAATAATAATAAAAAACTTGAAGAAAATATTAAATTGACCAAAAAAATTGATTGTGACTGATACAAAAGTATTGCTAGCATTGCATGATGTCAACAAAATAGGCAAATTCCCCTAACCCATAATCCCCGTTCTCGTAATGGCCACATAGGCACGTTACTAGTCTATCCCCCTTAACACCCAACCCCTTGCCATGACATCCATGGGATGCAAAATATCCACCATCGCATAATCCCATTTCACCATCCCATGAACCTATCATGTTGCTTGGAGTTATTTCAAACCCTATTCATGCACATCAAGACTTAGTAATAAGTGTTATGTAGTTTATTTTGGTTTTTGTATTATAGGTTGGTTTTTGAAAGAGTTTTGCTCAAGTTGCAAATACCACTTGTTTGCAGATCTTAGTTTGCTTCTTGAACTAAAAAAGGTCTACATGCAAAGTTGGCATTTTTGTACTTGTTTTTCGTGTAAAACTCCCTGAGGAGTTGAACCCCAAATAGGGCATGAACACCCTAGAGATGAGGAGAGGAAGAATGACATCACAACAAGCAAGGAGGACCTTGTTGATGTCACAAGGGCCCCCTTGGTGTCTTTCTTTCTTGTATTTTTATTTAATGTTTTTTTCCCCTTTTCTTTCTCCTACTCCATCTCTCTTTTGTTTGTAGGTACAACAATGACGATGGTAGCCGAAGCCACCATTGCCACTGCTAAGAGCTTGAGCTTTTGGCTACCTAGTTGTCAACATTAGTTCACCAAGGAGAAGCAAGAATGGCATTGTTGTTGGCGGCTGTAACGTGGAAGCAAGAGAAGGCGGGGAGAGGAGATTTTGGCCATGTTTGTCTTGTTTGTTGAAGTTGCAACTAGAGGCAATAAACAACAAAAGAAAAGGAAGAAGAGTTGCAACATGTAGATACAACCCAAGGACAAAGAAGAAGAAACAAGGAGAAGAAGAAAAAGAAAAAGAAAGGAAGAAAAGGGAAAAATGAAAAGGAAGGCAGTGAGAAGAGCCGAGCTCCAATTGCCATCATTGGGAGCTCAAGCTTTCTTCCAAACCTTCAAGGTTCAGGCATGAATAGAGGTTTATGAAGCTTGAAATTAGCTTGAAATAAAGGGCGTAGGGGGATTCAATCAAGTTTCCCTTCTTTTTTTTAACCTAGGGCACACGTTTGACACCAATCCAAACCTACGAGCATTTTTCATTTTCATTTTTATTTTTCATTTTTCATTTTTCATCCAAATGAAGGATGAAAAAAATGCATCCATCCAATTAAAGGTAGTTAGTGGGCAAACATGGATTAATGATTGTGTGGGTAGGCTAGTTAACAAATTATCCACCTATGAATGTACACCAAACAATTTGACCCCTAAGATTAAACAAAAAAATAAATTTTAATTTAGTTTCATTTTCATTTTGAATTTTTTTGAAATTTGATATCATTTGCATACAGAGTCTGATTGACAAACCATTTCAACTATTGAGTTTTTAGATAGGAGACCTACATGCATGTGAAATTACAGAAAGTTTTGGAGCTAGATGTTGATTTAGCATTTGTGAAATGATTGTTATTCAATATTTGGGAGTTTAGCTCTCACCTATACAAAGGTGGAATCTAAATTTTTTGTGTCAATGAACTTTTTATGATAAACAGTTCAATCATGAGACCTTTTTGATCACTTGGAAATATGAAGTTTTGGAGGCTCATTTTAAGGTGTAGGGTGGTTTGTGGCCAAATTTTTTATACCAAACATTTGGCGATTCAACATTGTGCTAGTGAATTATATTTTTGCACCTTATAAGTGGTGGAATGCCATGCTATCAATAAATGTAAAAAATTTGAATATTTATCATGATTCTTGTGCGGGAATCACAAAAACACAACTGATTGCAAAAACATGGGACCCAAGAATTGGCCCAACAATTACAAGAGATGAGGTGCATGAAACACGATGAATAACACGAGATTTCATTGAATGTTTTGCTTTTAAGTTTGAAGGAATTGGGTTAATTAAGGGGATAAGAAGTCCAAATCATATAGGAGGATGATAATTTAATTTGCAATCGACCTTACAAGTTTAATGAAGTGGAAAGTGCTTTAGTTTAGGCTTCAACAACAAAGTTGTTAGATGTTAGTTTGGTGGAATTGTCTAGGGGTGAATATGTTTCAGCAATAGTGATGCCAACCAAAAAGGACATTTTCTGTAATTGGACTATACATCGCATGTGTAAGGATTACCATCCAATGAATAAATGAACATGTTCAAACAAATATGCCATGCCCCTATCGAACGAGATATTTGATGCCCTTGGATAGGCCAAGTTTTTAGTACCTTGGACTTGAGGATTGGCTACTTTTAGTTGCAATTGAAGGAGGGTGACAAGGTCAAGACAACTTTTTGGGAATTGATTTTCATGGGAAAGATTATTTGTACCAATGGAGGTTTTTGCCATTTGGTTTGAAAAATGCACTTATAGAATTTCATAGACTCGTGGATCAAGTGTTGGTAGGTTTTGGTTTTGCCAAGTGTTACATTGATGACATCATTGTTTTTAGCCCAATTCCAAGAAATCACATGCATCATTTGTAGGAAATGTTTAGAAGACCTAAGAAACATAACCTTAAGCTTCATCCAAGCAAGTGTTGATTATTTCATACTCAAGTGGAGTACCTAAATCACATGATTTATCCAAGTGGATTGGGGGTTCAGAAGGCCAAGGTTTAGGCCATTCACAAGTTCCCCAACCAATAGATGTTAATTAATTACAAGTTTTCCTAGGCTTGTGTAATTAATACCAAAGGTTTTGAAAGTAACATAACTAAACCTTTAACCCAACTAACACAAATTGACCAAAAGTTCATTTGGGATGAAGCATAAGAGCATGCCTTTTAGGAATTAAAGGCCAAGTTTTCATCAACTCTTATTTTGAGGCAACCCATTCGAGGATGGCCGTTCTAATTACATGTTGATTGGAACATTATAAGGTTGGGAACTATGTTTACCCAACTTGATGATGATGGTTGAAAGTTTATGGTGTCATATGTCAATTGGTTCAACATTAGGATGGAGGCCAAGTTTAACTCATATGAGAAGGAGTGCCTTACAATTGTTTGGGTTATTTCATCATTTTGATGTTATCTTTACAGTAGCCCATTCACTTTGATTATTGATCACCAACCTTTGAAATTCCTTATGGAATCAGATTGACTCACAAGATAGTTGGCCATGTGGGTGTTTATCATACATGAGTATCATTTTGATATAATTCACAAGCCTGGTAGGTTTAATTGAAATGTTGATGGGTTGAAGTTGGAACCTAAACTTCAATGAAGAGGATACCACTAAGGTTCGTTGGCATGGTGATGTGGATTTGGAAGCATTACCAAGATGGCATGCTTATGCATACCTTTGTACTTTATTGGGGTGTTTTAGGGATGTATTTGAAACTAGTGTGGATGATGAGGATCATCATGATGTGGACATGGAGTTGAAAGGCAATGGTGCCCTGGATATTTATGATGATGCACCTATCATTGTATATTTGCAAGCAAATGAAGTTTTAGTTGGATTAACACTTTAGGAAAAAGACCGTGTTGTGCATAAGGCCAAGCAATTCAAATGGGAAGGTAATTCCCTCTGACGAATGTGGGCAAATGGACAAGTGAAGGTTGTGCATTGCCCAAAACAATGTGAGAGCATTGCGAGGTGTGCTCATGAGGAGTTGGGCCATTTTGGGGTTCAACAAACATACAATTTGCTCTAGACATAATATTGGTAGCAAATGATGCAATTGCAAGTTCAACAATTTGTTTTTAGGTGCATGGTGTATGTTCGAATTTGGGCATGTTTCAATGCACTTATACCTCACCTATAACCCTTACCAATTATGGGGCTTGGGTACCAATGGAGTTTGGATTTTTCCAACCCATTGAGTTTGACACCTCGACATAATCAATATGTTTTGGTTATGATTAAACATGTTTCCAAGTGGTTGGAGTTGGTTTTATTGTCGAATCATAGTAGTGACAATGATGCTAGGAAGCAAGCATGTGAGTGTGAGCTTGTGAACAAGAGCCGATGAATATGAACAAATATATTTGGAATATTATGATGACAAGGATAGAATATTCTTACAATATCCTTATGCCACATAAGAATGACATGGAAAATATTTTTCCACGTGTACATGGATGAAAGTAAAAAATGGATGAAATGTTTAAACAAAAGTTAAACATCAATGAACTTTTTAGATGATAATTATAATAATACATTAAATACATAAAGTAATATGTGAAAATTAGAAAACATTGAAGTTAAAATGCATTGAGTACCAAAACAAAATTTTCATACTACAAAGAAAAATAGAATGTGCATTAGTTACATAACTAAAATGTCAACATACAAAAGAAGACATTTAGTCCAAGAATTACAAAAAATGAGAATCCATCCTACAAAACAACATAAGTTAGTGCATTAGGTACATGAACTAATATAACAAAATACAAAAACATTGAAGTTAATGCATTAAATACAAAAACAAAAATTTCATGCAACAAAAAGAAGAAGATAGTGCATCAATTATATAAATTGAAATGTCAACATACAAAAACAAGATTCTTAGTGCAAGAATTACATAAAATCAAAGTCCATGATACACTAGAACATAAGCTAGTGAATCAAGTACGTAAACTAATATGTCAAATTACCAAAATCATTTGAAGTTGTTGTTGACCATATTTTTTACACAAATTGCAAACATACGTTTTAAAAGACATAATGGTTAGTGAGTTAGATGCATAAAATGTTCAATGTTGTGACTCTAAAATGATTCATGTCAACAGAGAAGTCAACAACATATTTAGGTGTTTGTACTTCTAGCTTGTTGGAGGCCATAGTTTATATGTGGATTACAGATAAACAAGGTCAAAAGGGATCAAACATGATGAAAACGGTTATAATTTGTTATTGGTCACCCTATGACAGATAAGAAACAACACAAGTAAACTAAACATGCTTGTACATTGATTGAATTAATAAATCTACATATGTAACATCAAATGAATATGACAAATGCAAATAGTAGATAATGGGTTTCTATTACCAACATTTGGACAATTTGCCATTGTGGTTTGCCTTTGCACATTGAGAAGATGCAACCGAGTGTTTTCACAACCTTATGAGACTTATTTCTCCAACATCTCTTTGTCAAATTCTTTAAACCCAAAACTCTTGATTAACCATTCCAGAGACATATAATCAACATCCGCACATCAATTATTTTGTCTAAAGTGCATCAAGGCACACCATGGGTGATACATGTTCCTACAACTAGAAACTAGGATATTGTTGTGGGGAAACCCACACAAAAAACAACACAAGGACCAATTTTGAGGAAGTTTGGTCCCTAGTGTTAGATTACAAATCTGGATAATGGATGAAGGTGGTAGAAGTGAATTTAATTTTTATATAATAATTCCACATTATTGTAACAACAAATTTGCACTTCACATGCATACATTCACTATTTTTGCTTGGAATTTCAACACACTTAACTTTGGCATTCATTAAAATACTAGTTTCATGGTTACTTCATATAACCAAAATTAAGTATTTATAATTTTGTGTTTTTGAAGGTGATAAACACATTTAAATGCAAACAAAGTACACCATCTAAGGGCAATTTAGGGCATGCTTTTATGTTTTTTTTCATAATGGGCCTTTTGGTTCATCCATATATGGCCTTTTATAAATTTGTAGCATGAATGGTTAAGTTTAACATAAGATTAAGGATGAATGGAATGAAAAGCAATATTCAACTATAGACTTTCCACTACCTTATGACCACTAAAACAATTGGGATTCAAACAAAATTCTTTGGATGAAATTTCATTAATAAAAAAACATGGTGCAACAAACCTAATTACATTTTGATGTTTCAAAAATTTATAGTGATTTTTCAAATTGAAAACTATAGAAATTAAGGACAATCAACGCAATCCTTGGTACATTGTACTATGAATGTACCCATCATTGCAAATAATTGAAAAGAGATTCCTACCAAAGATTTGTTGTTTAACCCTGAAAGAGTTGAACTTGGAACAAATCTAGTGCACAAAAAAATTCCCATTAGTCTTCATTTTCATTTGAAGACGTAAATAAGATAATTTTCTAGTTGATTTAGGTACCTTTTCTAAATCAACTAAATTCAAAACTAATTTGAAGCATAATTAGTTGATCCCTCATTCTCATTTGAATATGTAAACAATAAGAGTTCCAATAAAACTAATAAAAAAAGGTACCTTAAACAAAAAATTAAACAACCAATCTTTATGAATATAGTACCAAGTTTTTTTGAGCCAATGTATGTTGCAAAGGCATTGCACAAATATTATGAACTTGGAGCTATCATGTTTAACAAAATGACACAACATGTTGAGTAGTAGAAAGAAGTAAAATTAAGTATACCTAGGGTTTGTGTGTAATTTATGCAATAGGTCTTGGAGGATTGACAACCTCCTTCTATAAATAGCTCATTGCCATTAGAAGAATTTTTTTCCTTTGCAACTAATAAATCTATGACCACAAGTTTTAAATGATTATATGTATGACTTTAGTTATAAACAATTATTTTGAATCCTATATGTAAAAAGTCATAGTCATATATAAGTGGGGCATGTGATTAGTAGATAATGAAGTGGTAACAAGATGGGGGATGTTAATTTTCATCACTTTTATTTCATCTATATGGCATCCATGACTAATGACAAAGTGATGTGGATGTCCAATTGTCATTACAATGATTAAAAATGATTACAAGTCATTTGATGTGAACATAGACAACCCTACCCCCACCCCCACCTACCTATTTACCTACCCACCCACCCATCTATCAACCTACCTACTTGCTTACCCACCAAACCACCTACCTACCATCTATCTACACACCCACCTGCTTGCCTACTACCCACTTACCTACCCACCTACCTACTTACCTACCTACCTATTATCCATTTACCTACCTACTTACTTACTTACATACCCACCTACCTACTTACCTACCTACCTATTATCCATTTACCTTCCTACTTATTTACTTACCTACCCACCTACCTACTACTTACCCTCCCGCCCACCCACTTGCCTACCTACCTACTACTTATCCTCCCACCTTCCGACCCACCCACTTACCTACCTACTTATCTACTTATCCATCCAACCACCCACCTACCTACCTACTACCCACTCACCTCCTTACCTACCTACCTAGCCACCCATCCACTTACTTATCTACCCAATCACCCACCTACCTACTTTGTCAACCTACCTATTTACCTACCTATCATCCTACCACTTGTTATTTACCTCATAGTCTTGCAGTGATATGAAATAAACATGTGATATAAAAAAATTGACCAAAATTGAACACCATTTAATGTTGTAATCCATTGGTAAGGACTTTGTTTAACATTGTGAAGGTAAAGGGTTCAATTCATAATGTTTGCAACCTACATGAATTCTTAAAGGGCTAGGGTAAATAGGCTAAACTAAGGTAGTTACATAGTTTAATTACATAGGTTACATAAGTTAGATTAGGTAGGTTAAGCTACTACCTACTTATTTGCCTTTTTTCACCTACCTAAACCTATTATCTACCTACTTACCTATCTATTAAAATATTTTTTAATAATAATCTAGAAAAATGATTATAATCTACGTATAAATTTGAGTAATCAAATGGTTCAATGTCTGCTAATCATATTTTAGCCATTCATTATATGACACCTCAACATTATATATGTCTTGTTTTTTATGATCTGTTATTAATGACTATATGATGAAAAATGTCACGTCAAACATTAAATGACTACTTGTCCTTTGCTAGTTGTTCATTACAACTAAGGGCCTTTAGTCATATGATTTCCTATATGACTATAAAATTAGTCATACATGGAATCATAGGTTTAAGAATTTCTTCTAGTGTGAAAACCTTCCAATTTATATTAACACGCATCTCCCACAGCAAAAATAAATAATGCATGGGCATTTTGTGAACTACTTTAAGTTGCAACCTATTGAAAAGGGTTTTAATGCTTGAAAAATTTGTAGCATGTAGAAGAGGATTTACATCTTGAAATTTGTGTATGAATGGGTAGGATTCAAAACTATTGGCTAAATAGGAGAAGATGAAGAAAGGGGAGAAGAACCACTTTTTGTGGGTGGTGTTGCAACAACAACAACAAAGTTTTTACAGGAACTTGAACTCAAGAAAAATAAGGACCTCTAGTGAAAAGAAGTGCATTGCCAAAATATGTAAATACTATTGTAGCAAGGAAGTTGGGCAAAGGACTTAAGATGTTATCGCTAATGTCTAGCATCTTGAGCAACTACAAGCTCACCAAAGCACATGGCTTGTGAAGTTGTTCCCTTTCAAGATGATGGTACCCATCGATGTCACATTTGCTAACATGGGAGAGATGGTACCCACCAAGCCAACTTATAAGTTGTTTCTACAAATTGGGCTTTAAAAGTTGAATGTGTGCCTAATGATGTAAACACCTAGCCAAAGAACAATAAACAATGCACAAAATGTCTCATACATATAATCCCTAAGCGAAAAGAAAAGAAGAGTGCACGAGAGCAAAGATGAAAGAAACATAAAATGAGAGAGGAGATGTCAATGGACCTATGTGTGCAAAGATTAGGGCATTGACATAAAAACACATAGTGAAAGGGGTGACATTGGTGGGCTTGTGCATGGATTAAGGCATCAAGAGTCAAACATGAACAAACACATGATAAGAATGTTCATCTTGTGCGTGTTTGAAGTTAATCAATGAAAATGTGCCATGTAGTGACAAAAGAAAATCCACCACTAAGCAAAATGACCCCTTCCTTTTTACAAAGTAAACATATTAGTTCATTAAAAGTTGTTTGGACCTAATGGGAAAAAGCATGTGTTGAAAGTGGCCTACCACCTCAGAAGCTAAAGACACATATTAAAACAAGGTTTGCAAGCAAAGTAATTATGCTTGAGGAATGTTTTAAGTTCAAAAAAACTATCCTTCTATGTTATGGTAGGGTAGAAGATGGTGACATTGCAACAATAAGTTCCAAAGGCCAAAGTTTGGGCTATTGCAAAGGCAAAGGCAATTAGCTCTTGCTTGAACCTTATTATGAATGCATGTGGGATGAATCAATCAAGAGGACGTTGGTTCATCAAATTGATATTATTAACATTTCAATTAAAATGGAAGTTAAGGTAGTGGTATTTGGTGATGGGTTTGAAATTCTTAATGAATTTTATTTAGAGTTCCTCATCCTACAAAAAAACATTTGACAAAAAATCATTAAGGTGATCAAATTTTTCTTTTTCTTTTTGAAAACATTTGATCCACAAAATGTTCATAACATGTTTGTCATCATGTTGGATCCTTATTTCAAATCTTTACAAGTTGTGAAGAATTATGTGGCGCATGGTGAAATAATTTGTTTTGCTTTCGAATATGATGGAAAAATAACGATTCCATTACTTATGACTTGCTTTGATCGACTTAATCCTATTTCCCAAGCATGTACAATAATTGTTGATGTGCATGTTTTTCAATTTGAAAAAGAAAATAACATGTTTGGTGACAAAACATCCAAGGAATAGTCCTCTCATGCTCTTGTTATTGGAAAACTTTATTTATTTAAGAGGTTATCTATCCTCCCATTTGCATTAATGAATCCTCTTTCTTATTGACAATCCCATGAAAATCAATTTCCAAATGTTGGCTTTTTGCTGAAATAAATCCTTGGGATTCTAGTGTTTCAAATAGAGATTGAATGTGTTTTTAGCCTTGTGACACTATTGCCTACAAGTGGAAAATCTAGACTAGATAATCATGTTAATAAAAAATTGGCCCAATGATTCACGGTTGAATTACACACCTATTCTTGTTCTTTAAAATTATATGAAAATTGAATATTCTCTAGTTGAAGAGAATTATGATTTGATTGAAAAATTTGGCTTTTTTGAACAACTACAAGTTGATGACAATTAGGTAAATCACCCAACTAACCATGTTTATAGTTTTTTTTTCCCCTTTCTAGTCAATACTTTCAAATTCCAAGTTGCTTTTGATTTTTTTGGTATCATTGGGATTGATTTCAATTGTTGTGATGTTGCAGCACTTATTGTTTATGTATAGATCAACTTATGGACCTCACACCTC
>Ga0116226_10005770_pt1 | contig 11069 bp, 11 predicted proteins | sample S1TSphfallax_FD_89692 | JGI IMG/M metagenome (GOLD analysis project Ga0116226, IMG submission 89692) | Host-associated microbial communities from peat moss isolated from Minnesota, USA - S1T2_Fa - Sphagnum fallax MG | ecosystem: Host-associated > Plants > Peat moss > Unclassified | place: USA... | reverse complement strand
GGCTGCTTCAAGCAGTTGTAAAGAAGGTCAGAGTACTTCAGAGTTCAAGGGCTGGCAAGCCAGGCTTTGCAACAACCAAGAATGAAGTCGCAGAACTTCAAGTGCTCATTGGACAATACCTCACAGGGTGTAAGGTATGTCTAAACTCCAAAGAACTGAATTTATTTTTGCTGTAAGATTCATTTTAGTGGCTAATCATTGCATGTCTGTGAAGACGCAGTGTAGAATATCTAGTCTCTGTGTAGTCACTGGAATTTTTTGAAGCCTCCATCTCTGATTGCAGATAGTGAAAGGTTTGCAACCCTCAAGATTTGTAACCTCCCTCAAGACTGAAAAGGAAGAGAAACTAATGAAGGGTCATGTTCTTGCAAAGCGCAACAATATCTCTGCACGGTGTGTGGTAGTTGGTGATCCTGCCATCAGGATTGATCAGATTTCAGTACCGATTGATCTGGCAGATTATTTGACCATTCCTGAAAGAGTAACAGCACTGAACATAAAGCAGCTGCAGCAGTATGTTGACAATGGTCCTCATGCAGAACCCTTTAAAACAGGGGCAGTATGGTATGGCAGAGGGGGTGTTCTGCTTAGTAATTCAACAACCACAAGAGCATTTCTGAAGTTTGGTGATGTTATTCATCGTCATCTAAAAGAAGGTGACTTGATCATTGTCAACAGGCCACCCTCGCTTCAAAAGCACTCCTTAATGGCACTGCATGTCCATATGCATGTAGGCTCTGTGTTTGGTATCAATCCTCTTATATGTGCTCCATTTGGAGCTGATTTTGATGGGGATTCTATACATGTGTTTGTACCACAATCTGCTGAGGCTATGGCTGAAGTCCATGAGCTTTTAGATGTGCCCAGTCAGTTGATCTCATCACAAGGTGGTCAATCAAACAGTGGACTAACTGAGGACAGCCGGCTTGGAGCACATCTGATGACAAGTTCATTTGTGTTTTTTGGCAAAGCTGAGATGCAACAGTTCACAATGTGGTCTTCTGAGTTACTGCCCATCCCAGCTATTCTCAAGTCCCCAAAAGGAAGAGGGCCCCTTTGGACTGGTGCCCAACTGTTTAGTATGACAATACCAAAGCAAGTTGATTACAGACTGCCACACCGGAAACATGCCAAGTATTCTGACAAGGGCATACTGGTTAGGGATGGTGAGCTTCTTGTTTGTCATGGAGGACCTTGCTGGCTAGACAAAACTCCAGATGGGATTGTAGTTGTAATTTGCAAGAGTGTAGGTCCTACTCTAGCACTGAAACATCTAAATGATGCTTCAGAGCTTTCAAACAAATGGCTTTCTGGGCGGGGCTTTAGTTTGGGATTACTAGATTTCCAACTAGCTAGAGATGTGTATTCACAAGGCCAAATGTTGATGCGAGTGAAGGAAGAGCTCATCAGAGCAAATCAGGAGGCCCTTATAGTGTCTCTAATATCAGATGCACAGGTTCAGAAACAGGAACTCAGGAGGCACCCAACAAATGCAAGAGGATTGTCAGAGGACACAGTTTGTTGTGGAAGCTTAGGTCTATTCCTTGGAAATGCTAGAACTACAAAGCAAGCAAAGGTTTTGCAAAAAGTAGTGATATCAAGATTTCAGGGTAGTTTTGGCCAAAAGATCAATAGCTTGGCCAAGGATTACAGGGGTCGTGATAACTCTCTTTTTGCAATGATTAAGGCAGGGAGCAAGGGGTCCTTCAGCAAAATGGTCCAGCAGACAGTAAGCTTGGGCTTACAGCTTTACAAAGGAGATGAATTACTGCCGTTTGGTCATAAGCTCCTCCAACACCAGAGTCTACTCAAAAACTCAAAAATATACACAGCTTCTGATTTGCTTCAGGCTCGACAAGGACCACCTTTTGCTGATATTTCTGGATATTGGGAGTCTAGGGGGATAGTGTTGAACTCATTGAGGGATGGTTTGAGTCCATTACAGTTGTTCTTACATGCAATGGCATCACGCTATTGTATAGCGCGAGAAGGGGTTGAGGAACCAAATATCTTACTCAACAATCTCCTCTTATTCATGCGGAATCTACATGTTAGCTATGATGGGACTGTCTGTGAGCCTCAGGGGCAGAATATTGTTCAGTTTGAATATGGTGGACTATTGGAGTCGAAGGGGAAGGCTGGTGCCTACAAGCAAGTACATGGTCCTGATGACTGGCCAGTTGCAGGTGAACCTGTTGGGATATTGGCAGCCACTGCTATAACAGAGCCTGCCTATCAGCTCAAGTTGGACTCTCCACACCAAATTGGAGCAAAAGAAATTAGCCCCCTGCAACTTTTAAGGGTATCAGTGCTCTGTTCTATGCCACAGTTGATGCTAAGTATTTTTCTAGTGTGAGCATGTCTGTCTTTTTCTAGATTCTGTGCTCTGGCTCCCAAGGTGTGATTGCTGCAGACTGAATTCTAATTAGGATTGTTGTCTATCAAGCTGTCCCATTTGTATCAATGGACCCCAGGAGCAAAACTGTCTTTGTAAATCTTTCTTTGTGTGAAGGTAACAAATCAGCTTAACATTGGTCAGCATGGACCAACTGTGCCTGCATTGGTAGTGCTCTTTTTATTTCAACTCTGATTTATGTTATGTGCTATGCATTGTGATTGCAGGAAAGCCTAAGGGCTAAGACAACAATGTCCTTGGCTGATCATCAGATTCTTCTGAGGTTTCCTTGTGGCCTTCGCAATCGGCATCATGGTGAAGAGAAGGCAGCTATAAAATTGGAACAACACTTGAAGGCAATCACACTTGACATGCTCACACTGGTTACTATGATTGAGTATGGGTTTCAAGACAACCTTATGCTGCACTCTAGATAAAAGCTCCATATTCTTCAGGTTCTAAGTCATAGTATGGGAGAGTGAGCCAGATTTTCATGTGAGTGCCTTTGGAGGTTCTTAAGAGATCATGAAGTATATCAAAAAGAGCTAGAAAGTGGGATGGGTTGTTGGGCTTTGGAGCAATTTTGTCATGGACTCATGCAAGTGATCAAGTTAATTTGGCGTTCATAGATTTGATAAGAACATGAAGATCTTTTACAGCAAATAGTGCATGTCTTTATATTGCCAAGGACTTATGCAAGTTGTCCTGCTGTTGGTAGATATCAAAAGGTCGGAACAAAAGATGATCATATTAGAGCAGAGAAGAGGTCACCTTGGGTTGCTCGGATACAACTCTCTATGGTAATGCTCCTCCTCTTCAGATAACTCTATGTTCCAAACTGCAGTGGAGGAAGATGACTTGATGTTTTTCTCTGCTGCAGCTGTGTGGCAGTATTCTGTTGCTCAAGATCATCAGTCATTGTGTGCATGCAGGAGGAACTGAGGCAACGCCATATATCCATAGAGACAATCCTCCAAAGGTTGGCAAAGAAATTTGCAGACAAAGAAGGGCAAAAGGGCATCACCTTCTTTTCTACCAATGGGGAAAGGCTGGGTCCATGCATTCACTTCTACCCAGATCTGTCAAAACAAATTCAAACAGTGTGTGATGATGCAGTGTATGAGGACACTATGTCAAATATACTTGAGGCTATGAAATATACCATGCTCCCAATTATCCTTCAGACAACTGTGAAAGGTAAAACTGCTGATTTGACCAACTTGATGGAGATATTTATCTTGTGTTCAGAGGTTATTCCAAGAAGGAGCTTCTTCTTAGGTTTCAGGGTAGCTTTTGGCTTCACTGCTGGCACTAGATAGTCATGACCATCTCAAATAAGGAAAAGGTTCAAGATAAGAGGAAATCTGCAGGGGTCACCTGTACAGGGCAGTCCAGTCACATTGTTTGGCTTCACATTTCTATCTAGTTGTCTCATCCAGAATTGACCTGTCATGTCTTATGAATTTTTAAGGTGTCGGACATAATGTTACCTGCAGGTGATGAACGAATCCGAACTGTGAAAGTTGTTTGGGAAGATAGATCATGGAATCCAAGTGCCTTGGTCCCTTCCACCAAGGAAAGATTCAAGTATGTTAACGGGGAGCTAGTTGTGGAGGTTACTGTCAAAAAATCTGTGATTAGGACACGGGGCCAGGCTTGGGAAGTTGTCAAAGAGGCTTGCCTACCTATCATGGAGACACTGGACTGGCATCGGTCTATGCCTTATAGTGTACAGGAAATCCACCAGAATCTGGGGGTTGAGGCTGCTAAAGAAGTTCTGTTACAGGTATAGGCAGTCGACGTTGGTGTTCCTGTAATAGCTAATTCAACAGTTTGCTGGAATATTCTCAATTTCATTGGAACACTGAGAGTGATCATTGAATTGTTGCAGAGACTCAGACTAGCAGCAGCAGGTATGGGCCAGCATTTGCTCCCAGAGCATCTAAAGCTCGTAGCTGATAGTGTTACATACTGTGGAGAGGTCATGGGTGCAACATTTCCTGGCTTCAAGGCCCTATGCACAAGTACCTCTATCTCTACTCCATTTACAAAGGCTGCCTTTCAGGTGTGCTTCATTTATGAGAATCAGGCTGATTTTGGCAGGCCTACTCTCATGTAACAATATGGTTTCAATCAACTTGGTTTGCAGAAATTTTTAGAACCAAGGAGTCATTCTGTGAGTACTTTACTAAGCCTTCCGATTGCTGGACTAGGCACAGCAGCCTTTGCCTTCTTGCTGCTTAGAAGTTTCTCTTCACTGTCCCAAACATGCAGGACCCAAAGAATATGTTTCTTCAAGCAGCACGAAATGGATCATGTGAGGGTATGGAAGGGGTGATCACTGCAGCTGTTTGTGGGAAAATGGCACCTTGTGGAACTGGAGCACCTTTTGAGCTTCAGTGGCAAGACCAGGTAATGGCAAAACAACAAGATGGCTCACCTGTCTGTCTTGATTTTCCAGTTCTGAAGCTTATCCATTTTCTGAGCTGATAACCTAAGTGCATCTGCAAGCTGCAGATTGTGGCAGACTGCCCTGTGGAACAATGGAGGGGAGTTGATGTCCATGAATACATTATAAATATTGACAGTCCAGTGAAGCATGCAAGTCAAAATGTACCCTCTGCTTCAATGCCAAAATTGCACTATGAAGGTCATGATGGTGGCTTGGCACATCAGCTGCAATCCATGACAGAGGTTCATCATGGTGCAGATGGTAGCAAGAAAGCAAATCTTCCAAACAGCTGTATTGATGAACCTGGAATATCTGCAATTATTGAAATTCTGATTGAGAGGGCTGTTGCTCAAGCTTCCTGGTGCTCACAACCTCTTGCTGCAAATTCCAATCTCAACATGTCACAGTCTTCAAAATTGCACACTGGTTCATGCAAGTGCCCATGGTTTGCAGCTGCCAGAAAGAAACTTAAAACATTGGGTGACAGGGATCAGGCATCAGAAGATGGACACAATGATAGAAAAAGGAAGACAGATCAAGAAGGTGGATGTGTGCCAATTACTAATTCAGAATTTCTGGTCCCCCAAAAACATGCAGGCAGTCCAGTTTCTGGAACCCGACCTGGTGCCCGGTTGTCTGTTTGTATGGAAAGCATAGCAGTAAACCAAGATCAGTGTTCTGATCCAGTGGGATTTAGACCAGGCTCACCAGATGGCAGCTGTTCATCCTTCCATACACCAACAGGAACATTGGAAGCTTACAGTGGCAACTCCAGTCCCTGCTCAACTTTCCAGGAACTCCCTCATCCAGCAACTCCTTATGATAGGAAATCATTGGAAGATGATGGATTGAGTAGCAATAGTCCGTCATCCTTAGTGAGGACCCAAGCTAAAAATTTTGCAACACATTCATGTATCACTACCTTGGAAGATCAAAAGTTTGTAACATTTTCTTCATTGTCTAACCAGGAACCTACTTCTGGTTTCATTTATTCCATGAAGCAGGCACAAGGTGAAAGTGCAGGTAGTGAGCATAAGACTTGGTTGGTAAAAGGTGATACAAGATTTGAGGAGGCACAGCAGAAGCTTTTTGATGACACAAATGTCCCCTCTCCACATAGGGTAGGCAGAGATGGATCGTCGCCCTTCATCTCAGGCAGAAGTAAATGGATGCAGCACACCATTCAGAGGTCTACAACTTCATCAGACAATGTGGCCTGGTGGGAGGATCCAAAACACAGTGAAGAGTGGGAAGAGTTATTGCAACTTTCCAATATCGCAAAATCTATTTTACATACAAGGTGTGTAGAGCTCTTCAATTTAGCAACTTGTAGACTTGTTGAAATAGACTTGTTTTCCTGCTCCATCTCCCAAGATCCCTCATAGGTTATTCCTAGGATTTTGAGACCAGTTGCTATAATGAGGGTGTTTCTGACCACAGTAAGCTTGATATCAAAGGGAATGGCTGATCATTAGTACTTGGAGGGTCCCACTATAGGACTAACATTATCTAATCCAGGTACCAAGTAGGAGAAAGGCTTGAGACACAGGATCAGCGGTTCATTTTGGAAAAAGTTTTACGATATCATCCATTTTGTACTGAAAAAATTGGGTGTGGTGTCCATTATATCAAGGTAAGTTTTGCCAAGTTGTTTTTACTCATTTCTCTTTTGACTCACTCTACTGTTGTTGCTCCCTGTTTTAAGCACCTTCTGTCCACTTATTGATTGGTGTTCGCTCTTGGTTATAATGCATCCCAGGTGTGTAGTTGCAGAGACATTTTAGGACTGCAAATGTGATCTGGAATGCAGATCCTTTTTCCAATAGCTACCACTGACAGTGTGCTGAAGCTGTGCCACAATTGGGTGCTGCTGCTTCATGACTGGCTTGAAATTGTCTTGAAATGTGATCCTATACCCTTTTTTCAAAGCCATTGTTTGACATTGGGAAAACACAAGCTAACATCAGGGAAAGCTCACCATTCTGATTGGAAAAATTGCAGGTTGATCACCATGATAGTCATTCAAAGTCACGCTGCTTCTTTGTGGTTCGCACTGATGGAACTGTTTGTGATTTCAGCTATCACAAATGCATCAAGGGTAAGGCTAATGCAAAGAACCCTTCTCTTGCCCTGTGGTATGACCATAAATACTGTTTGAACCATGGGCAGGATGAAATATTTGAGCATGACACATTTGATTCTCCCCACATTGATCCCTCCAATACTCTCCCATCCTGGACCCCATTGGCATTGCATGGTGGCCAACTTGCTGAAGGTGGCCCCTAAGCCAAGGCACTGTATCTGAGAACGAAGCAGTTTTTGGAGCATTTTTTTGGCAGCCTTTTGAGCTATGGTGTATAAGGTGCATGGCATCAGGCTTGGTGATCAGTGCAGTCATGGCTGGGGCACTCCTTGTTCTTCTCTGCATTGGATCTCTCAGTGGACCAAGGTGCCAACTTAGAATATCATATGGCCCTGTTATTATTATACCAAACTTGTGAAATGTAGAGACAGATCTAGCAAGTTAAATATTTTTATGTTCTCTATGTTTTGTCTGAAGAATGCAGGTTTACATGCATGCACTTGTGCAGGACATTGCAAGGACCTTTTATCTGTTTTGTCTAGATCATGAGGTTTGTGTCCAAAGACAGTCTGATTTAAAATATCTTATGCAGTGAACTTACAATTTTTTACTTGACTTTGAAATGCAGATTGAGTACTAGGGACAGGGGGGTTTCTCTGCTGAAAGATGTGGAACCCAAACCAGCAGTATGATATTCCAGAGATTCAAATTGCCTTTTATGCAAAATAGCTGAATGAAAAATGGTTTTGACAGAACTTTTTAGGGAGGGTGCATTAAAAAAATGGGTAAGCTCAAGTTTGACGACAAAATTGTAGTGCACTACTATCTTTTATATTATGTTTGCAGCACTAGATGTCAATCCAGTACTTGTGAGGAGGGTTTTCCAATGTGTAGGGATGACTATTCAAACTTCCACACAGTTTCATTCAGTCAAGTGCAGGAAATGAGCTTATTGTTGCAGGGGATGGTGTGGGCCCAAGGCTGCTTGTTCTTTGGGTTGTGGTTGGAAGTTTGGACATGTGTGAGTGGCAATCATGTGAGAGATGAATGCTAAAAGTTAGAATATTAGTGGGCCTTGAGGGATGTTTTTGCTGTTTGATGGAGAATCAGAAACAGAGAAGTACAGAGGATTTATTTGTGTGATTTTGTGGTCCATTCCTTTGCTTTGTTCTCTATGTTCATGCATGTGAGTCATGGTGGTTAATTAGTGATTCTGAGTTGAAGGGTGGAACTGCATTTTGCAGAAGGATCTTTCTTACAATACTGCAACTCTGTTGCACAGATTGTATAGAAAAAAGCTCACCTCCTATAAAGGAATCAGTCTCTTCCTATGGTGAAATGTTCACAATGGCATGCACGCCCCACATTACAAAATGCTTGTCATGTGGATTTGTAGAATGTTCATGCAGAGTGGTCATTGTGCATTTGCATGATGGTCTTGGCACCTGTCCAAAGCCAGGTCTGGTAGACCCCCCTCAGGACCCCCTCCATCCTGTCTTGTAATGAAACTATAAAGAGGCAGAAAAGGGTCCATCTGATGTTTTAAATTCTTATTTTCCATTTTTTGAACAATGGATTGACAAATTCTTGACTGATTTGTAATTAACTGTGCTTTGGAATTTGTGATTGAAACAAAGGAATAAAAGGATGTCAATGGAGTCCAAATGATGCAATTGACTGCAGACCACCTTAATCAACATCAAATGTGGTACTTTTCAATTATACTCAAATGTAAATGCAAGGTGGGCTGGAAAATAGGAAAGCTTTAGCATTTCATTTCTCCTTCGCCTGTATGTTTTTACCCATGATGGATCGGAAAAGGTGATATTTGTGTTCATTGATTTCTACTCAATTGTATGGATTGGAAAGTCCAGAGAGGCATTATGTTTATCAACAGTTTTCCCTTTTGCATTATATTGTCATGATGGATGGGGAAAGGAAACATTTAGATTCATTCACAATGCTCTACCCTAGTGAAGAACTAGAACACTTTAGCAAGGAAGTCATCTTTTATTGCAATCGTTTTCTTTTATAATCGATTTTTTTCAAAGTGGCCTTCAAATTAAAAATTTCCTGAAAGCTACTGGTAGTTTCAGCAGTGTTTTTTTGGGCGAAAGTTTGTCACTTGGCAACCCAAAAATTGGGCTGCGAATTCAATAAGGGTTTTTTGGGATTTTTTTCCCCAAAATTCGCCACGCTTTGAGGGGAACCTGTAAATAGTTACCACATTTAGACTCTCTGAATGAAAGTTGTCAGTCTAATGGGAGATTTTGAAAAAAACCTACAACCCACCTAGGACGATCATTTAATGCTAACTAATGCTGGGGATACCCAGTGGACCTACTTGAGGAATTTGAGGGAAAAAAAACCCTGGTTAGTTTAGAGAAAACTGTTTATTGGGCCCTGCTTCCAACATGTGACATAAACCTTCACATTGGGTTGTTGTTTCCAAGTTTCACCTTTAAATGTTGGGTTTCACGAAGTTACATTTGGAGACTAGATTTGTTCTTACTTGGTTTTTTCATTTTCACAAAATTTTCCCCTACCTTGAAACATGGTAACATTGTTTTCCCTTTTGCAAGGCATTCGCCTTCCTTTGTTGTGCATGGGCTTGTTTTACATTCCCCAATACTGATTTGTGTAGATTAACAATGAGTTTCATCATTATAATCATTTGTTTAGTCAGTTGTTTAACACTCAATTCCTCATCTAGCATGTGCAGCAACATATTCAAATGGTTATCAACCTTTAATCTTGGGGTATGTCCAATGATCAACATGAATGGAAAGAACTTGGTACTTGCTTGTATTCCACACCTTTATCCAAACAACACCTAGGCAAATAAACCTCCTAACATTTTTTAGAAAAGTGGACATGACAATAATCCCATGTTTTATGATTTCGATCAACCTTTCTACCATGCCATTGTAGTGTGACCATTAAGGTGTAGTGCATTGGTGTTGAATCCCATACATCTTGCATAGATTGTCAAATTCAATCGACCATTCACCACCACTGTTTGTAAGGAAGAATTCAAGCATCCCATACCTACACATGATATCTTCTTCCAAAAACTTTGCAACAATACCAATAGGGTGGTTTGATATCATTTTAACTTGACACCACTTCGAGTAATGGTCTATAGCAACAAGTATGTACTTGTTCCCATCATGAATTTCAAGTAGCAGTTTAAGAATGTCCAATGTTATCTTATAAAACTAGTTGGTCCCTTCTGGGACGTGGAGTGGAGGTAGGCCTAACGCCATCTTTTATTACTATGTCCGTCCCTCTCTCAAGTAGAGTAGTACTGCTCCTGCAGCACTAACTTTGTCTACTACATGGGGGGGGCGGGGGCGGGGGGGTGGTGAATAAGCCAGGAGCACCTGCAAAATCACTGTCATACATAAGTCTTATTCAGCACCTGGACGCTTTCTGCAGCTGATGTCTACAGACATGTCTCTGATGGATTCAATGATACAAATGAGATCCGAGGGGATTTTTACAAGAGCCCTATGAATTATATGGTCCATCGAGTTTGGACTTCTTGTGCAACTGTAGCTCACCTTTTTTTTTGCCCCAAAATAAATATTGCTGCTAGTGAGAACCGGCATGTAGGTTGCAATAGTCATTGTGCCCTTTATTAGTACCCAACATATTTATTAAAAAACAATTCCCCATTAACAGGGCAACACTAGTCTCAAAGCCTTGATTGCTTTTATATAAAAAATTATGGACTCTGAGAAACTTTTTCAAATTCCCATCTAGCAATTAAGTAGTTTCAATGATATTCAATCAGCTAACAAGGGCACAGTGACTTGAGAGCCCTTGGGTGAACCCAAGCTAGTCCATTTAAATTATTTCTAAACATTACAAATATCCCATGCTTAGACTAAATCAGGGTGTCTGAGTTCAGATTTAACAATTTTTGGGCTTAATATGGCCACTAAGAGGCCTCACTCAAAAAGGTCAAGGTACCAACATGGGTGCCGGTTCACCCTGGCCAACTTGCGGCACCTACACTGACGACTGGTTGGTCACCTTCAGCTTCTTGAGTGAGGCAGCTTAGTGGCCAAATTAAACCCAAGAGATGTTAGATTTGGAATCAGAGACCCTGATTTTGTTTAAATTATGGGATATTT
>Ga0116226_10005769_pt1 | contig 11069 bp, 4 predicted proteins | sample S1TSphfallax_FD_89692 | JGI IMG/M metagenome (GOLD analysis project Ga0116226, IMG submission 89692) | Host-associated microbial communities from peat moss isolated from Minnesota, USA - S1T2_Fa - Sphagnum fallax MG | ecosystem: Host-associated > Plants > Peat moss > Unclassified | place: USA... | reverse complement strand
TGATATAAGCTTTTAAATTAAGGAATGAATGGTATCCAAATTGCACTTGCTTTGAATTTATTCATTTATATATCTATTTTTGGATCCACATATAAGTTTTCATCTTGGAGAGGAATTAATAAAAATATTTTTTCTTTTGTTTAAACATGGGATAAAGTTGTATATGTCAACCCATCTTTTTTAAGATTAGTAGGATCAAAAACCAATTTATTTAGTGACAATCATTGAACATAATGGATGGTTCTTATTATTGCAAGTTGAATTGGAAATTGAATTATTGTTATGATAAATGATTGGGTCTTACCAACTCTTATATATTTTATGATAGGTTCAATTGGTGACCGTTTTGATTCAATGTTGTTGTTGTAGTAATGATTTTTTTTTTCTTGTTAGTGTTCTAATTTTAGAGTTTTGAAATGATATCCATGTTATGGTTTTGTCACAACATCATTGACATTTTAAATATGCCATCAACTCCATTGATAAGACCACTAGATGTTGCATAGATTTTACCACACAATCTAACTAGCATATCTTTGTTTAAAATGAATTGTAGAACACAAACTTGTACTTTTGCTTAGATCATTTGAAAGTTTGTAAGTTGGTAGGCATGATGGGTGATTAATGTCAATTGTTTTGAAAATAAATGTGGGACCTCATGTGTTAATGACACATTTTTATGGTGTTCTTGCACAAGTTTACTTGTATAAAATAAATATAGAATAGTAAAATTGTGGGGTGGTTGTCAATAACAAATTAAGTTTATATATTAAATATCCTTTGTATTTTGTTGTAGTACAAATTTTTTTCAAAGTCTATTTGAAGAACATATCATATTATGAATGCATGACTTTATTTAGTTGAAAACATTGGACATAAGTCTACCAAAAATTTGGTGCTAATGCATTAATATTTTGAAAAATTGAACCATCTTTTATAAAATTAACTTGTCACAATAACATCAAGACCAACAAATAATTTATTTTGAATATGTTTTATGGAGCCTTAGCTCATTATCTATAAAATTCAAGATTCTAGCACTAACAAGAGATATTTCATATAATACAACAAGTGTAATTGTTCATATTGGCATATAAGTCTATTTAATGAGTATGAGATTTAAATGTTAAACATAAATTAAACCTAAAGGTTAAACCTAGGCTAAAACTAATTAAATATAATTAAATCCAACTAACCTAAACTAAACCTAGAGGCTAAACGTAGGTTAAACCTAAAGGTTAAATTTAAAGGCTAAACTTAAGCTAAATTTATAGGTTAAACCTAAATATTAAACCTAAACTAAATTTAAGCTAAACATGAAAACTAAACCTAGGTTAAACCTTTCTTGCTCTTCCTAGCATCTAAGATCCTTTGGTTCATTTAATGGAGTACTAAGTGGCATGACCATGAACATTTGGCATATACATACCAAAGCAACAAATTCACCTTTACCACATGTGTCTTGATTGGAATAATCTAATACACCTCGAACTTTTTTTTCCGAGAAAGTTGGATGCTTGGAATTAAATGCATGAAGGTTCATAAGAAGGGAAATTGAATCTGATAACAAGCAAGAAAAAAATTCCAAGTATAAAGTTTTTTTTTAGTAAGCAAAGATGAATGAGAAAAAATGCAATAGACATTAATCACTAACATAGACTCAATCATGAATGGCTCTAATATTTGCTATAGTGCCTTGAAAAATATCTCTTGAACATAGACTTTGCAATTTTCTAGGAAAGTCAATTATATGTTAAGGACAAGACTTGGCAAAATTTTAGACCCCAAAGGGAATTGAATGACACTTGTTCCTATTTGAGTTGGGAATAAATAAACATAGTGGAAGGATGGCATTGACATGTTTTTATGCCTCCCAGTTGGGACCTCACTTACATTCACCATGTAATATACCACTTCATGCTTGAACTTTAGACCAAACATTGTCAACATTTCTTTAAAATCCACTTCTTTAAAACATCAATGAACCCCCTTTGGTGGCCGATCCTTGGTGAAGTTCAAATTTATTTTACCCTTGAAGAACCTTTTCAAGGACAAAAATTAATGCATCATTGCAATTAGTTCTTCTACTTCATTTCATTCCACTCCTTCTTAGTGTATTTTTTTTGTTACCTGGATGTGGGTCTTGGAAAGTTGTGAAAGACAATTATTTCATTTCTTGTGATGCATTTTCTCTTTATATCCATATGCCATTTGTTCATTGATTTCTTGTTAAGGTCTCCACCTTTTGTTAGATAATCATGAAAGGTCACTTCCTAACCAATAAATGCACATGCAAGTTTCATTATTTGCCATTCAATTAGCCCTAGAAAGCAAAACAATGCATATTTACCAACCGTGGCAAGCTTTTTTCCATTAAGTTTTTTGTTCCATCCAAAATCTTCCCTTGATAATATGCAAGGAGATTACATCAATCATTATAAAAAAAATCTTCCCAAGACTTCAAATGAGAAACAAAATGGTTTGTGGCCTTGGCCAATTGCCAATCACCTTAACTAGGATGATTGCACATGGACATGATAATAAGAGATACATTCAATACTCAAATGAGTTGTGGCCAAATGATATATATTTCATAGTCAAAATGTTGTTACAATTCTTAAAGCTCTAGAGAAGGAACTAGTGTTTGAATCGAGGATTTCATTTGAACACAAGTCTTCCCTAGAGAATTCATTTTTACATGTTTCATGCAAAGGAGTCTTTGATGCAAACATGTTATGAAAACACCATAACAAGTTTTTGGTGCAAAGCCCTTGCCTAGGTAATTTTTGTTTTAAATGGACAATTGTGTGAATGACAACAAAAATAGATATTTGTTGGCATTCCTCTCCTTTTTGACTATGAAGGAAGTCTTTGAAGAAGTTTGACTATGTTTTTAATTTGGTTATTGGCCATACCCATGAAGACATTGATGGATGTTTGAAATATTTGTCCAAAAAGTTTAAGGAACAAAACAATTATATCAATTAACTTGATGAAAGCTTACATGGTTTTCCAAGATTGACCATTCATCCTTCAATTGATTCAAGAGATCTCATATTTTGAATCTTGGATAGTTAATTGTCTCAAGGATGGCCATGAAACATTGCTAAGGCATATGGATATGCATTTTTTCATATTTTGTATTGAGTTATTTAGGTGGCTAATGATGTAGTATAAGGTTTCCCTTAACAATTTTCTTTGGAGTCCAAAATATAGCCCTTTGATTCGATTTTGGCAAGCTGATACAAAAGGTCCACCAAAGTTGTGTATGGGAATGCCAAGCCCAATTCTTTTTTGCTTGATTTGGGGAAATGATGCATCAAGGTTCGTGGATAAAGAAATTTTCATTGTTATTAAAACATAAAAGTTTGTGGAATTTTTGAGGTAGGGCATTGTGAAAGATGACACTTACACATGTGTAATGAACCCTAATGTGGACTATTGGAAGATGTTGCATTTATGAAAATCTCTACCTCTTCAAAATTTGATTATTTTGGAAGGTTTTTGGCCTTCAAGCGATTGGAGGTCCAATTATGCTAGGGGTTTTTTGCCCAACACATTTGATGTTATTGATGCAAAAGACCCAATCATCATTCCTTACAATGGGCCAAACAACATGAAGCCTTCTCTAAGGACAATGGTGCACACCCCTTTAAGGACCTTAATGTAAGAAACTTTGTTCAAGATTGTGAGGTCACATAATCCAAAGCTCATTTTTGTGTGGATGGGAAGAGTAGAGCGGGATGTTGTCAAGGATGAAAATGATGCAATTTTCAAAATGTTCAAAGTTCAATGGTGGGTGCTAGAGAAATAATAAGCAAACTTGGATGAAATAAAATTGTACAAGGATAAGCAAATGGAAGTGCAATTTAGTAGATTTAGAGTAATGGTTAGACATTTTAACAATTCTTTTCTCATTTCATGTGTTAAATAATAGTCAAATTACTATTATTGTTATTTACATTAGCCAAACAAAGGTGAATCTTGAAGTTGTAAATGCATCATGTAATGTATAGATAGTGGTTGTAACGATGAAATGTCAACTAATCATTTCATTAAAATTTCTACATTTTATGCATGACAATGTTCAATATCAATATTACAAATATTGAAAATTATAAATTGGTGCCCGCTAGATGGTGTATTATTTAATAAAATTTAGCTTAATTTTTTTATATGATGCATCATTGTTACAAATAATATTTAGTCAGCATTATGTCTTAATATAATTATTTTCAAAAATCTTAAAAACTTTGTTAGTAATACATTTTGCAATTATTAAATCCTATTGATAATAACAAATTTAATTATGTGTATCACTATTGGGTCCTTGTCCTACTCCATTATAATGAATACCACCTAAACACATTAACTAGTACATCATTCAATGTATATTATCTCTGGAGATTTGTTCAATAGAATTTGATATATTATCTACTAAATTGTACCTCCATTTGCTTATATAACAATATATTGATATAATATATTGAAATGTACAAAATATAAACAAAGTGGTGTTGTATTCAAATTTTAGTTTGACATTTTTATATAGGAGTTGAATACAAATTGATGGTATTTTTGAACAATCATGGGTGTTCCATGTCTATTTAACAATATTACACTCAAAGTTTATTAAAATTGGAAAAATGGCATTCATGTCAAAAAATCATTACAAATTGGTTAAATTTAATGCCCACCAAATGGCTTTGTTACCACCCACCAAGTTTAATCAAGTCCTAAATTAATTGTATACATGTCATGTGTAATATGTTGTAATTGCATATGAGTATAAGATAAATTGAATGTATGTATTTGGAAACCACAAATGAATATGACATATATTAAATGCATTGGTTTTTATGTCTATAAGAGTTTGTCTTTAAAAAATGTGTAACTTTGTTAATTTGATCTTTAAACTTAAGGTCCAAAATTTTTTAAGTGTACCAAAATCTTGTCACAACATCACCCTTTTCTATCTTTTTTACCTAGTCCTTTTTTACCATGTAAAAACACATTTATGGATGATTATGATGGAATATGAAATTGTAATGGTCTAAAATATTGTCCTTCTAAATTTTTTGACAACTTTTGATTCATTATTTTTTATGGGGATCAAAATACAAGGTAAAAAAGGATTGCAATAAGGACTAAGCCCTTTTCATCATCTGTGGTACACCTTAAAGGATTTTCACCCCTTAATATATATGTATTCTCATTTTTAAATCCAAAAATCCAAAAAGTGATATATCTTCATTTAAAAAAAAATCTTTCAAAGATTGAGATATTTTGTTTACTTGTGCAATATGTAGGTATTATTTTGAAAATGGACAAATCCTATTCATTTTAAAAGGTTTTTGGATTTGGTTTGATGCATGGGAGGCAATGGGTAATGAAACCTATGAAGGTCTTATGACCTTGTTCTTTTTACATGTTCACATATGACGATGTTATTGGGGATTTTGTAATAAATTTGGTAATAATGATACATCACAAGAAATATACGTATCTATAAATTGTTCAATTTTCTTCATTTTTTTGCACTCCATAAATAGGTGCATTTTTAATCCATAAAAGTCCATGGGGTCCAACCATGATAAAATATGCAAAAAAATAATCTTAAGAAAATTTCATTTCAAAACTTATCTTTTTTAATACATTTAAAGTTGCTTTCTGAAATCATTAAACACTTCATTGAATTATTGTAAGTTGAACATAAAGTTTGAAAATTTTCTATATAAGAAAGGTGGATGAAAATTATGTTCTAAATTGGTTGGTTGTTTAAGTTTTCCAAAATATTTTTACATTAAAACTTTGATAGATTGTGACTATAATATGAAAAGTTGAAACTACATCCATACACACTAGGCCTTTATCAACTTAAAAGTATAATAATTCTAATTGATGTTTTAGTTTCATGCAATTGTAACTTTATTTGAACTATGACACATATTTTCTAGTATTTGCATCTTTAAAAATGTACCTAAATGCATATTTAAACATGCGGTCCTTCAATATTATGCCATGAAGTCAAAGAACTTGTTTTTCAATCATTAACTTAAATAATATTCATGGATTTAATATATTAAGGTATATTTTATGGAGATTTTCCAAAAAGCCAAGTGTCCCTAGTTGGCATACTTTTCCATGTGTATGCCCATGGTCATGTTCACTGCCACAATTTTGGAATTTTGTGACAAAGCAAAAATTAAAATGCACCAAAAAAAGTAATGATCATTTTATGCAATGATCATTTGATGATTCTAATTCTAATGGTTGAAAAACACATCATACACTAAAAAACTCAATGGTACGCAATTTTTGGGACATTCCAAAACTAATGGATTATGAAAATGCTATATGTTATATTTCCTTAAGTCAAAACTTTCATCCTCTAAGATTATTTTAAAATAAACATTTAAAGGAACAAAATTTTCCAACATTGTTTTATGGCCAACCTTGACAAATTTCTGAAGTCTTTTCATATTGGGTGGTAAAGCCTTAATACCACCTTTTAGGACCCAAAAAATTTCCAACTTCTGAGAAAATAACTACCTTACTAGGAAGAATTCAAAAATCAAGAGGTAAATAATTAAATCTAGTAAATTGGGGTTAAATGTTCCAACAAAAAAAAATTATTAAAAAAATGGTAGTTTACCTCTCTGGATTTTCTAAAGAATAAGTTCTTCTTAAAAAAAATACAACACAAACACAAAATTGAAAATAAAACATTGTTGCAAACTTTTTTTTGTTGCCAACCCATTTATCATTTTGTCAACTACCTCCTATGGTTTTAGAATGTTGCAATAATGATTCCATTACTACATGAAATCATTAACCTTATTGCAGCCTTGGATGCAAACAAACAAAAAGTAGTTTGCCCTCTTGCAACCATAAATCTAGAAAGTAAAGCAATATTATTTCCTATTACACTTCATGAAAAAAATGAAAAAAAACAATACACAAAGTGGTTCGCATTAACACTCAAATTTTCCATTCCACAAATTACACATACATCAAGAGGTTCTCCTCTTTATTTCCCAACAAATTGTCTTTAATTCTTCCAAAGATAACCACATTAGATAATGAAATAAGGAAATCCCTTTCAATGGATTTCCACCCACCACCCCAAACCCCATCCTTTCCTACTTTCTTGCTTCCATCCTAATCTTTTCTTAAGTTAAGTCAAGTGAGGTGGCAAGGCAGTGCCACTTCCCCACTTTTTTAAACCACTAAATCTAGTAGTTTTATTACTTAGGTAACTAGTAGGGGGCATTAAATGATTATTACCTACCACTAATAACAAGGAATTACTGAGATATTGTTTGGATGATCTACTAGTTCTAGGTTTACTTGCCCATTAATAGAAGGCTTATGTAATTTACTTGATTATTTTGAATGATTGTGAAAGACTTTATTTGCAATGATTCAACAACTTGGTCCTTCAACATTCTTTGTGACTTTTACATCTAGTGAAATATTGTGGGATCCTTTTATTAAGGTTTTTCACATTACATGCTACAAGATTAAATCCCCCAAATAAAATAAAAAACCTCCAATTTTTTCACATAACAAAATTAGTACAAACTAACCTATTCACAAGTGCAAGATGTTACAATCATAAAATATCTACATATCATAAGTTTAGTTTGAGATTCTCATGAGTTGATATGTGAATTAAATAAACTTCATCACTAATGGTGAATGGTAACATTCAAACCTTTTTATAATGTTTTGATTAAATCTTGTAAAACAAACACCACCATATTTAGATGAACATTTCCTAACATATAAAACAATTTGTATTCAAAATGTTAATTAAGGAACACAACTATTGTTGTTTCATCATATGGTACACATGGTAGTATTGATTGAGTTTGAGGCACATTTGTAAAGACATTAATAAATTTAATAAGCATTCAATATTACCAAAACCATAAAGTTTATGAATTTGAATAAAAGTAAAATGTGGCAAAATAAATGTTATTTTAATTGTGTTAATTTTTTGACCAATGGAATGATTTTGTTTTTAGAAATTTATTTAGTACTTGATATTTAAAGGTGATTTATTTTCATTGATGTTATGTAAACAACTTGTACATTTGTATGATGTCAACCTAGGTTCTATTTGAATTTGAAAATATACAAAATCTTATTTTGACAATTTATTTGAAAAATGTTTAAGATGTTTCAAAAGAATAACCTTTCACAATAAAAACAAGGAATTATGGGAACATCTTGGATTTTTTTGTTATAAATGTTAATGTATATTGAATTATGTGCATGTTCACTTATATCAACAATGTTTCACATGAATTGATTGCTTGATGTTTTTTTTAAATGCATTTAATGTATGATGATTGAACTTTGTCATTTGTGAAAGATTCATGTGATTTTCTAATATATATATATTTTTATGTGATTCATAACTTGTTTGTTTTTAATATTTGGAAACATGTTGATGAATTTAAGTTTTTTGGTAGAATAAGTTACATATGGATAAATTTTTAATACATTAAAAATGTCAATGTCATAAATTGGCCAATCAACTTTTTTTTTGTGACATTAAAATCAACAATTGAATGGGAGTGTTCAATTTGAATATTTTTTAAAATTTCAATTTATGTGACAAACATTACAATAGATTGGTAGACAAAATCTCATCAATAGGAACATTACTAATGTTTTTCAAACTTTTATATACATAATGAATATTATTTATAAAAAATTTGACTAATATTTGTATTGGAAGAATTGTTGAACAATGAAGCAACATACTCCAATGGTGAATTCCAATTGTCTTTTAAAATGTCCATAAATGCAATAAAAACATGCATTTGAGTGAAAACATGAAAAAATGAGCCAGTTGTGCCAAGGTTAAAGTCCTTTCCAAGGACTACATTTTCCACGTGGCAAATTTCTATTGGTTTATACTACATTTTTCATGCAATTTTTTTAATTGAATATCAAATTTGAGGCCAAATATGACATATAACATGATAAAAACTCAAACATTTTTACATCCAACCTTATATTATAGTCAAATTATAACTTTACTTTGAACCATGATTATAAATTCAAAACTATAATAACATAAAAAGACATTTGAGTATTAAAATCTAAAAAGATATATGTATTTTTATTTCTTGAATGTTTTGAACATATGGATCCCTTCTTGTGGAATATATTAAAGTTCACAAAAAAATTGAAACAATTTGCTGAACATTCATAAAGGAAAAGGACTTTTGATACAAAAAAACCACTTGTCCACATGCTTTTCTTAAGGGCTTTAAACATATAAAAGGATTCTCGAAACATGGTGAATTTTCATGAAAATTTTGGAGTTGCAACTTTGAAAGTATAAGAATTGATTTCAAATTTTTATTTGCTTTTGACATATTGTGTTCCCATGGTGATTTTTCAAATTTTCAAAAAATAGTTTTTAATGATTGTCCACACACTGCTTGGCTTTTTTTTTCCTACTTTCACCCATTTGACTATGAAAATTGAATAAGAGGAACTATTGCATCGTTGATTTTGAAAGATATGGAAATTCATTCAAATTTATGATCACTTTGGGATGATTTGTCTGAAAAATATACAAAGACCAAGGTACACCATTAAAATATTCAATTTGTTCAAAATGTTGAAAATTGTAAACCATATGTAGGGGGATAGACTGAAAATCCATATATTCTACATTGAAACATTGAGACATTTTGCATTTTGATAGTTTATTCCAAAAGTGAATTAACATTTGTAGATAATGAAATTTTCTCATGTAAACCTCCCATTTTAATACTTTGTGCCATTTTTGTCACATATGGATGTTCATTTGTGATTATACCCTAATGCAAAATTTTAAAAAAACTTGACTTTAATTTTCAAATGTGACATTGTTGGGCTTTCTTTATATTCAATAATAAACATTGACTGAAATGTGCCATACTATTTGCCTCACTTGAAAAAATGATAAATGATTTTCCAATAAATAAAATATGGAATGAAAAAGACAATTACCTACTTCACATTTATATGTTGAAACTAATGGAAGGCCATATGAATTAAATAATATTCAAATGATGAATCAACAAGATTTGATGTGAATGTTTCCATTATTATGAACTTCAATTAAATGGATACATGTAAATAAAATCACCCTCATTTACACAAACACACATGCACACAATGGCACACAAAATATTAATGCACACACCCACACATTCAAAAGATATAGATTCAATGATTCATTGGAATAAATATTTGTGGGATAAATTGTTGAATGTTTTCATGAAAACCAACAAGGGCAAATGTGGGTGATAATCAAAATTTACCATAAATGCGAATTGAATGCAAACTCTCTCATATGCAGAATTGTTTCAAGCTATTTACTCTCAATGGTCAATAACATAAGTTTGTTGTTAATTGCAATCAAACCACAAAAGAAGCTTGATTTTGGAACCTTTCATTTTGAACATTATTAGGAAATGTGTCCTAGTTCACTTTGGGTTTCAATAGATTTTGAGTGAATTTGGACATTTTTACCTAATGAAATTGTTTAACCCCCTAGTGAACAAGGACTAGTTGCTATGGACAATGACTTGTTTCACTAGTACTTAGTGAAACAAGGTTACTCTCAAATGAAATACAAATTTACCAAACCATTCACTTGCTAGTTAATTAACTAACCAACATGAAAATCAATTACAATTTAATTATTTAATAATATTATTATTGATAATTTCATGATTTTTCCAGCCTATTATTTATTGACACATGTCACTACTTACGCTAGGTTAAAAATTTAGCCTAAGTAGGTAGGCCATGTAATCAACCTAGGCACCTATTGATGGATATTCTATTGGTGGATATCGGTGCTTATCAATGGTTATTATATTAATGGCTATTGATGGCTATTCTATTGGTGGATATTGATGATTATTAATTGGTATTATATTAATGGCTATTGGTGATTATTTCGTTGTAAGCCATTAATGGTTATTTTATTGGTGGTTATTGATGGTTATTTTATTAATGGTTATTAATGGTTATTGTGTTATGAATTATTGTTG
>Ga0116226_10005768_pt1 | contig 11070 bp, 6 predicted proteins | sample S1TSphfallax_FD_89692 | JGI IMG/M metagenome (GOLD analysis project Ga0116226, IMG submission 89692) | Host-associated microbial communities from peat moss isolated from Minnesota, USA - S1T2_Fa - Sphagnum fallax MG | ecosystem: Host-associated > Plants > Peat moss > Unclassified | place: USA... | reverse complement strand
CCGTTGCGGGGCGCTTCGGTGCCGGAGAATGGCGATCTTCGGCAGTTATTCTATGGCGCCAAGCCCAATGTTTACCGGATCATTTACGCGATCAACGAGCCTGGCGAGGTCGTGCAGGTGCTGCATATCCGCCATGGAGCACGGCAGGATCTTGCGTCCGGCACCGTTTAACGGCGGAAGAGCGCCTAAAACGGCGAGAATCGGGGCCATCTAGGCACGCTAATATGGCATTAGCGTGCCTTAGTATTTGAAAAGGACTGCTTGCCATAATTGTGGCGCTCGTGGCAGATTCGCTTGAGGCGCAACAAGGCGGCGGTTTGCCTGGAGCGCGGCGCACGAGGCGCGATTTGGAACGGGAAGGGGGCACGGCGAATGACGGATGATGTGGCAGCCCTTTCACCGGCCCAGTCGATGAACCCGGCCGTGCAGCGCCTGGTCAAAATCGCCACCGACGCCTTGCCGGCCAACCTGGCGCATCTGGCCGCCGGCCCGCTGGCGGAATCGCTGGCCAAGGCAGTGGATTTTGCCCGGCAATCGATCTCCGAACGGACACAGAAAATCTATGCCGATAACTGGACCGCGTTTCAGCTGTGGTGCGACGCCAATGGCGCGCCGTCGCTGCCCACCGTGCCGGCGATCGTTGCCGCCTATTTGTCGGATCGCTCGGCGACCCTGGGACGCAGCGGGCTGCGGCTTTCAATCGCCGCGATCTCCTATCACCATCGCCGGGCCGGGCATCTCTCGCCGACTTCTGATCCGGTGATCTCCAGCGTCATGCAGGGAATTCTGCGCCAGCAGCAGCGGCCGACCCGGCCGGCTGCCGCCCTCGGCTCGGACGAAATCCGCCGACTCCTGTATGTCTGCACGCCCTCGAACGGCGAGGCGCCCGGGCTGGCAAATCTGCGCGACCGGGCGCTGCTGCTGACCTGCTTTGCCGGCGGGTTGCGGCGCTCCGAACTGGTCGCGCTCGACCGTGCGGATGTGAAGATCACGCCGGAGGCCTTGATTCTCAAAATCCGGCGCTCGAAGGCCGATCAGGAAGGGGAGGGGGCAGAAGTCAAGATCAGCCGCGGCAGCCGGCCGGCCACCTGTCCGGCCCGGGCAATGGCGGCCTGGCTGAAAGCGGGTGCGATCACCTATGGCCCGGTGTTCCGGCGGATCACCGCGTCAGGCGCCATCGAGGGCCGGCTCACCGGCAACGGCGTCTGGAAAATCCTGCGCCGGCTGGCCGATGAGGCCGGGCTGGAGGTCGATGCCGGCGAACGGCTGTCGCCGCACGGCATGCGCGCCGGCTTCATCACCGAAGCCTATCTCAACGGCGCTCTGGATGAGCAGGTAATGGCGCATGCCAGGCAAAAAAGCATCGAGACCACAAGGCGCTATCGCAACCGGGTCAAAACGATTGCCGCCAGCCCGACCAGGCTTCTGGATCTCTGACCGGCATGAAATCTTCCGCTGCCGCAGGCGGGGTACATGAACGCGGCAAGCAAAAAGCAGGGCATCCGGAAGATGCAGAGCCGCCGCCGTCTCATCGGCCTGGCCGCGACGCACTGGCATTGCCGCACACCGATTGGCTGCGGCATGAACTGGTGGTCACTGGCCCTGCTGCGGCCACCGCCGAATTCCGGCAAGCGGCATCCGGGCCAGGCGGCATCCCCTGGGCCTATCCGGATCTCGATAATGAGGAGGATGACCGGGTGCTGGCGCTGATCAATCCGCCGGATGGGTCTCAAGGCCTGAGCCCGGCGGCGGCCCGCATTCTGGCGCGGGAGCTGCGGGAGGCGGAGTTCCAGCATCAACATAAGGTGCGCGCGCAGGCCAGCAGTCGGCGCTGCCCGTTCGATCTGCATGCGCTGGTCCCGGTTCCATGGGATCTTCTTGATTTAGGTCCCGATGATAAAAGATCGGTCGTCTGGCTGCGGGCGCATTGGGGCGTTCTGCAGGCGCTCCGCCAGGTCGCTTGGGTGCCCACGGGATGCAAAAAGCTGCGCGGCAAGCAGGCACAGCTGACCCTGGAATTCTGGTCGGCGGATTGGACGCCCTGGCCGGCGATCGCCGCGATCCGGCGCCGTTTTGCAGCCCTGACTTTCAGGGTCACGCCGGATTACGGCTGTGGATAATCCTGTGGATAATCCGAGCTGGGAAAACCAGCCGGGAGAGCGGCAGGCGCCGGTACCGTCGATGCCGGTCCTGCATCTGGACGGCTTTGATGGCCCGATGGACCTGCTGCTCGACCTGGCCGAACGGCAGCTGATCGATCTCGGCAAAATGTCGATCCTGGCGCTAGCCGAGCAATTTTCTGCGGTGATGGAACGCATGGTGGGCCTGGTCGCACTCGAGCGGCGCGCCGACTGGCTGGTGCTGGCGACCCGGCTCGTGGTGCTGCGGACCCGGCTGCTGTTTCCGGCGAGCCCGGAGGAAGCCGCGGACGCCGCCCGGGAAGCGGATGTTGAACTCCTGCGTCTGAACGAGATGGCGCGGATGCGGGCGGCTGCACAATGGCTGGCGCGCCGGCCCTATCTGGGGATCGATGTCTTTACCCGCCCGCACCCGAAACCAACCCATGAGAGCGGCTATGTCGCGCTGATGGAAGCCTGCCTGGTGACCTTGCGCGGGCGCCCGGGAACCGAGGAGTTTGCGCCGCCGGATAGCTATCGGGTCGAGGTCCCCAATCTCTGGCGCATCCCGGACGCCATCGACCGGGTGCGGAATCGATTAGCCGAACATCCCGAAGGCGGCCCGCTCACCGGATTTCTGCCGGCGATCGGGAAAGAGGAGGCGGCCCGGACCCTGAAAATGCGGGCGGCTGTGGCCAGCACCTTTGCCGCCAGCCTGGAGCTCTCAAGGCAGCAATACTTGGTTGCCGACCAGGAAGAAAAATTTGAGGAGGTCATGCTTCGTGCGGTCGGAACTCCCCCTATGTTGCAAAAAGAGCTGGACTGGGGATAACCGGCTGCCCAAGGACGGCTGCCACCTTTCCTGAAGAACCCAGGAAATGCTATTCCTGTTTCCAGGAGGGCCTATGAGCGGATCAACGATCACTTCGCCGGCGGTACCGACGACACAGGATCTGATCGAACAATCCGAGCGGATCAAAAACCTCGAAGCAGATACCGCTCTGAAACTTCAGCAAATCAGGTTCGGGCGGACGAATGTCGCCGTGGCCATCATCGGTGTGTCGATCACGGCGATCAGTATTCTCGCCTCATCGATCCAGTTCATCTACACGCAATGGCATCCCGAACCCCAGAAGACTTACATTTTCTTGGATACAGAACCATCTATCATGCTATGAAAGCGCATCATGCTCGCCACTGACCGTAGCCTTCAAGACATGGAACCCGGAGCCCTGCGATCGGCGCTAGCCGAGCGCAATGACGCTTTTCGGGTTAACCTGGCCCATGAGCAGCGTTCGTTGACCCCGACGATTTTGGGCGCGTTGGGTATCGCGGCCGGCATGATCGTCAGCATCGGCGGATTACTGCTTCTGCTGAACACGGTCGTGCATTAGCGCTGGTTGGCCCAGGCGGGACAACTCACTGGCTTGCGTCATTCCACCTTCATTACGCATAATTTACGTATGACGAAGCCTCCAAAAGCTCCAATTAGCAAAAAGACCGACGATAAAATGCCGGCGATTCAAAGATCGGCCGTCAAGCCGACCCATTTCACGCGAGCTGAGGTTCGCCGCGCGGTCAGGGCGGTCATCTCGGAACGTCGAAAGGTTCAACCCTGACTTCAGTGATCTGGCCGCATTATACGAAATCAGGACACCTTTCTTCTGTCCTTTGCAGGAGAATAGCTTCGTGATCTCCCGCAAGGCCCTGCATTGAATCAAACCCAAGAGCTCACGCGGGTAAAAGCGCGAATAAAAGCCCTGGCCGAGAAGACAGTCGCCAATGGCTGTACGGAGGCCGAGGCGATGTCCGCCGCGGAAATGGTTGGCCGGTTGCTGGAGCGCTATGCGCTCAACATGGACGAGATCGAGATCCGCGCGTCTCGCTGCGTGCAACGCGAGGTGCCGCTGGGCGGCAAGCGCCGGCGGCCGATCGACGGCTGCATCGTGTCGATCGCCCGGTTCTGCGACTGCAAGGTCTGGCTCGCCCAAGCGACCAATGAAAAGGGTACGGATGCGGGGGAACACGCACCCGGTAAGTGCTATATCTTCTTTGGCTTTGAAACAGATGCCGATCTGGCGACTTACCTATTCAATGTCATCGATCGAGCCGTTACGATCGAGACGGACAATTTTAAGCTAGCTCATCCACGGCTCCGTGCTGTTCGGCTGCGTCAAGCGACGGCCGGCTTTCAGCACGGGCTGGTGGCGAGGGTCGCTGACAGGCTCGACGCGATGCATGCGGAGCGCGAGGCCACAGTCAAGGCCCAGCGCTCGACGGGAACCGCGTTGATCCTGGCGAAGCATCAGGTGGTCGATGACGCGTTTCGGGAAACGGATGTGAGGCTGGTCAGCATGAGCGCGGTCGGCGCGCGGGTGAACGCCAGAGCCTATCGCGAAGGCTGGGCGGCGGGGGAAAAGGTCAATCTCTCGCGGCCGGTGAAGGGCGAGGGGAGGGGGCTTCTCGGTTGAGCGGCAAACGAGATTTCCAGCGCAACCGGGTCTATGATTGGGAGAACCGAGTCATCGCGCCCCATGATTCGAGTTTTATCTCCTTTTCGGATGCACAGGCGATGGTGAACGCCATCTGGTCAGAGATAGGTCTGCAATACCCGCCGAAGGTCGAGCCATTGCCGGCCCGCGCCAAAGCGACGGTAGCCAGCGCGAGTAGATTGTCGATTTTCCTCCCGGCGCGGACACCGTCATGGTGCCTGCTCCATGAGATCGCCCATGCCCTAACCTCGGCGATGGATGGTCAATCGGATGGGCATTGTGGACTGTTTATGGGAATATATGTGCAACTGCTTGGCCGCTACATGCGCCTTGATACAGTCTTGCTTGTCCGGTCGCTTCGGTCCGAAAACATCCAAGTTCTGCCGGATGCGTCTCCCATTTTCTTGGGTGCTTAGATTAGGGCCTAGGTCGCAGTTTGGCGGTGGTGCTGTAGGAATGGCGATAAAGACCAATTGGTCAAGAATTGATCTGCCTAGCTTCCGATTTCGCTTTCGACCAGCATTCGTTATTGGTCGTTCACCTTAATTTGAAGGGAAATAGGAGAGGTTATTGAGAAAACGGACGCGGTAGTGATTATTCGAGCGAACAAGAAAGAACAGCCCTAAGTATTGCCAACGCATGGGGTGATGAAGGTGACCTTGGCAGTCTTTCGTTGAAGCGTCGAATTGGAGTTTAGGTATAGTTGCCGTCCCAAAACATGTCGCTGTCGAAACGCCGGAACAGTTCCGGCGACGGCACGGTCCGGCGCCCGATCCAATCCACCTTACGGCGAATTGTGCGTAGGCCGGGAGCGCTGAGCGCCAGATCAAACTCGTCAGCTTGCTGGTCCACATTCTCGAGGTCATGCGGGAAATTGGCCTCTCCCAAAGCAATAAAAATGTCGTGGGCCGAACCCGCGGCACTTTGTTAGCCGGGGAGAAATCGGATGGCGTTCCTGCCGACCTAAGGCAGCGCCTTTATTAAAATTTTCGTTTCTTAAGGCAAACCTATTTACGGCTCAGATTATGTACGATAGATTAACTAGACATATAAAATTACAGTCTATTAGCACAAGCGTTGCCGATTTATTGCGATGCCAGCGGATAAGGTTGGGCGATAAAAGGTAGTAAATGGGCGTGGGGTCATATGGGATTGCAGGCAATCGCTGTGTTGGCGTTTCGGTATCCGTCCAGGTTGAGCCTAGAGCGGGCACGGTTGTAATGTTCCACATCGAAAGTCAAACGGAAAACGCTTCTTCGGTTGATAGAATTGCTGTTCCTTACCGGCGTCGCAGCGCTTGTTTGATGGTCGAAGCGAGCGGCACCGGGCGCGCGGCCAGTAACGCTTCAGCCGTCACCGAAAATCTCATTACGTAATGACCAACGCCAAGGCAAGTCAATGACAGAAAACACCTGGATTAATGGCGTTAGCGGCACCTGGACCACGGCTGCCGATTGGGCCGGCGGGGTCCCCAATAATAGCATCACCGCCGATGCCACCATTACCACCCCCGGCACCTACACCGTAACCCTGGCGGCCGGCACCAGCTTTGCTGTTGACAGTGTCACGTTCAATAATAGCACGGCAAATTTCGACCTGCTCGGAACGCTGGCGCTTGGTGGCGGCTTGGCGGATTTCGGGTTCGACGGCGGCGTTTTCACCTTGGGCAGCACCGGCGAGCTCGTTGGCGGCACGCTGGATATCGACACCGGAACGTTGCTCAACCAGGGCGGGACCATCGCCAGCAGCGATTTCATTCTTGGCGGCTTCGCGAGTATTGCCCTGGGCGGCAAGGCCCTTACCATCGGCAACAGCGCGTTGGTCGATGGCTATATTGTCGGCAATAATTCGGCCGGGAATTCGCTAGTCCTCACCGGCAACGCTACCCTGGCCGGTGAGCTGGTGCTTGAGAACAAGGTTACCCTGGTTGATTCCGGCACGATCACCCAGGCAACGGAACTCTCGCTCGGCGGCACCAGCACCGATGCCACCTCCTTCGTCATCAATGCGGGGGCGATCTATGATCTGGCGACGGTTGCCACGGCTTTTGGCATTAACGGCAGCGCAACCGTCAGCAATGCCGGCTTGTTCGAGGCAACCGGCGGGGTCGCCACCGATTCCACCCGATTCAATAATACCGGCACCCTTCTGGGCGCCGCCGGCAGCGATCTGCAATTATATAATGGCGGCAGTCTTGGCGGCACGCTGGCCGGCGCCGGCGAGATCGACCTTGAATCCGGTGCCTTCACGCTGGCGCCGACGCTGGCCGTGGATGTGGCGGTGCTCACCGTCCTCAATTCCATCGCCTCGACCGGCACGCTGTTTGTTGCCGCCGGTAGCGACGTGCAGTTGGACAATGGCGGCAGCATCGCCGGCAGCGTGACCGGCGCTGGCACGATCGATGTTGAATCCGGTGTGCTCACGCTGGGAACCGCCGCTGCCTTTAATACGGTGACGCTCAACATCGACAATTCGGCCACCTTGCTGAACAGCGGCGAGACGATCACGGCGGGTTATTTCGACCTTACCGGCGGGGCGACCATCGCTTTGGTCGGCAAGGCGCTCACCATCGGCAACAGCGCGTTGCTCGACGGCTATATCACCGGCAACAATACGGCCGGGAGTTCGCTGGTCCTTACCGGCAACGCCACCCTGGCCGATGACTTGTACCTTGAGAACAAGGTGACCCTGGTTGATTCCGGCACCATCACCCAGGCAACGGAACTCACGCTCGGCGACACCAGCAGCGATGCGACCTCCTTCGTCATCAATGCGGGGGCGATTTATAATCTGGCCGTGAGTTCGACGGCCTTCGCCATTAACGGCGCCGCGACCGTCAGCAATGCCGGCCTGTTCGAGGAAACCGGCAGCGGCGTAGACCAAAGTTCGGCGGTGTTCAAGAATACCGGCACGCTACTGGCGGCCTCGGGCAGCGATCTGCAGTTGGAGAATGGCGGCAGCATCGGCGGTACGCTGGCTGGCGCCGGTGAGATCGACCTCGCCGCCGGGGTTTTTACCCTGGCCCCCACGCTTGCCGTCAATGTCGCAACGCTCGGCATTTTCAACTCCGTCGCCCTGGCCGGCACGCTGCTGGTCGGTGCTGGCAGCGATGTTCAGTTGGACTATGCCGGCGGCGTCATCGGCGGCACGCTGAAGGGGGCTGGGGAGCTCGACCTGGATGGTGGCGGGCTGTTCACCCTTTCCAGTTCGCTCTCCAACAGCCTCGCGACGCTGGGAATCTTCAGCACCGCGGCATTGAACGGCAATCTCACCGATACCGGCGGAATTTATCTCGCCAACGCCGGCACGCTGGAGCTCAAGGCCCATACCTTGTCGCTCGCCGGCACTTCCAACTTACAAGGCGCCATCCTGGGCACCGGCGCCGCCGGTTCGGAGCTGATCATTTCGGGCACGGCAAATCTCGGCGTGCCTGGCGATGCATATTCCTATTATCCGGAGATCGGTAACGACGCCACGCTGCTGGTGACCGGGCTCGCCATCCAGGATAACGACAGCGTAACGCTGGGCGTCAGTTCAACCGACAAATCCACGATCTCCATCGGCGCCACCGGCACTTATGACCTGGTTGCGGATGCGGTCCATTATAGCGGGACTGGCGCCAATATCGATAATGGCGGCGCCGGCACCCTGATCAATGCCGGATTGCTGGAGGCGACGGGCTCGTTCGCGCCCGGCAATTACGATTATGTCGGGGTTGCCTTTTATAATACTGGCACGGTGCTGTCCGCGGCGGGGAACGATGTGCTGTTCGATGATGGCGGCAACATCGCCGGTACCCTAACCGGAGCCGGCGAAATTGACCTGCGCTATGGTAGTTTTTCGCTTGGCACCGCCGCGGTCGTCAGTGTCGCCACGCTTGGCGTGCTTGGCTCGCTCGGGCTGAGCGGCAATCTGGCTGATGCCGGAGGGATTTATCTTGCGCAGCCCGCTACGCTTGCACTCAAAGCCCATACGTTATCGCTTGCCGGCACTTCAACGCTGCAAGGTACCATCGTAGGCACGGGTGCCGCCGGATCAGAACTGATCATCTCCGGCACCGCCTATTTGGGTGTGCCCGATGCAAACCAGGCGTCTACCACCGAGATCTATAACGATGCGACGCTGCTGGTTACCGGCCTCGCTATCCAGGACAATTCACCCGAACAATTGGGTTCCAGTTCAACCGATAAATCCACCATCGCCATCGCTTCAACCGGCACCTATGATCTCGTTGCTGACGATATTAACTATAGCGGCGTTGGCTCCCAGATTTATTCTGGCGGCGCCGGCACGCTGATCAATGCCGGGCTGTTGGAAGCGACCGGTACGTTTGCGGGGCCTGGTTACGACGATTTCATTCAGGTATCCTTCTACAACACCGGCACGGTTAGCGCCGCTGCCGGTAACGACCTGCAATTTGGCGGCGGCGGCACCCTTGGCGGCACGCTGATTGGTGCGGGTGAGATCGATCTTGCCGCTGGGTTGTTCACGCTCGGCAGCACGGTTGCGATCAATGTCGCGACGCTCGGCGTTTTCAGCACCACCGCTTTGAGCGGCAATATCACCGATAGCGGCGGGATTTCCGTCAGCAATGGCGGGACGCTGCAGCTGAAAGGCCATACGCTTTCCGTGGGCGGCACGTCCACTTTGGCCGGCGTCATTGTGGGCAACGGCTCCGCCGGATCGGAACTGATCATTTCCGGCGCGGCGGAAGTCGGCGTGGTTCCCACAGCTTATATTACGACCCCGGAAATATATGACGACACGACTCTGCTGGTCACCGGTACCGCCATCCAGGACAGTAGTTACGAGCAACTAGGGCTCAATTCGATCGACAAATCGACGATCGCCATTGGCATAACGGGCACCTATGATCTGTTTTCGGACAGCATCAACTACCCGGGGTATGATCCGGCAATCTACAATGGTGGCGCCGGCTCGCTGTTCAATGCGGGGCTGCTGGAAGCAACGGGTACGCCATCCACAGGCGGAATCGATTACGTTGACGTTGCCTTATATAATACTGGCACGCTGCTCGCGGCGGCCGGCAATGATCTGAATTTCCAAAATGGCGGTAGCGTCAGCGGTACCCTGGCCGGGGCCGGGGAAATCGATTTTGGCGCGGGGCTTTTTACTTTCTCACCAACGCTTGCCATCTCGGTCGCAACGCTCGGTATCGACGGCACTGTGAGCCTCGGCAACAGCCGCAGCTATAGCGGCGATTTGACCATGAGCAATTCGGGAACGCTCGACCTCAACGCGCATATTCTGACGCTGGCAAGCGGCTCGGTCCTGGGCGGCGAGCTTTACGGCAATGGTGCCGCCGGGTCGGAAGTGATTATTTCCGGTACCGATACGCTGGGCGACCCTGGCAACAATCCGGATACTGCAAACCTTCCAGGCGTTTATAACGACGCTACGCTGCTGGTCACCGGCGTTGCCATCCAGGACAATGATGCCGAGCAAATAGGGCTGAACGCGCTCGACAAATCCACAATCGCCATTGCGGCAACCGGCACCTATGACCTGGTTTCGGACCCGGTTAATTATAACGGTGAAGGCTCCTACATTTACTCCGGCGGCGCCGGCACGCTGATCAATGCCGGGCTGCTGGAAGCAACCGGTTCGCTCACCAACGGTTATACCGATTACATCGGCGCCGCGATTTACAACACCGGCACGATTCTCGCGGCGGCGGGCAATGATTTGCAGCTTGACGGCGGCGGCAGCATCGCTGGCACGCTGATGGGTGCTGGCGAGATCGATTTCGAGAGCAGCGGGTTCACGCTTGCTTCCACCATTGCCATCAATGTCGGCGCGCTCGGCATTGAGAATAGCGGCGCCGTGACATTGGGCGCCAATTTCAACGATACCGGATCATTCATCCTGAATGGCGGCACGCTCGCATTGAACGGCCATAACGTCACCCTTGCCGGTGCGTCCATCCTGGAAAGCAACGGCACGGTCGCCGGTGCCGGCACGCTTAAAGTCACCGGCCAGGATACGATGGACCTCCTGGACCTCACCACCGGCGCGGTGCTGGAGGATGCCGGCACCATCACCCAAATCTCTAATCTGCAGCTCGGCGTAGCGGCGGGTGACACCGCAACGCTGAAAATCGATGCCGGTGCCGTCTATGACCTCGAATACCAAAGTGGCCCCGAACCGGTTATCTACGACGGCGGCAGCAGCGGCAGCATCGTCAATGCCGGCATATTGGAGGCAACGGGCGGCGCGGCTGACGTCTCCGTGTTCGTCAACAACACCGGCACGCTGCTGGCAAGCTCCGGCAATGACCTGCAACTATTTGCTGGCGGCAGCCTCAGCGGTACGCTGACCGGCGCCGGGGAAATTGATCTGGCGGGCGGGTTGTTCACCCTCTCGCCCACCATTGTCCTCAATGTCGCCGACCTTGGTATCTATGGCACCGCCGAACTTACCGGCAATCTGTCCTATGCGGG
>Ga0116226_10005767_pt1 | contig 11071 bp, 12 predicted proteins | sample S1TSphfallax_FD_89692 | JGI IMG/M metagenome (GOLD analysis project Ga0116226, IMG submission 89692) | Host-associated microbial communities from peat moss isolated from Minnesota, USA - S1T2_Fa - Sphagnum fallax MG | ecosystem: Host-associated > Plants > Peat moss > Unclassified | place: USA... | reverse complement strand
TGTCCCAGGCACCGGCCGCTGCCCGGGCTGGCGCCTTGGCCGGCGTGCCGGCCCGCGGGGCGTAATCCTCGCCGCTGCTGTTGGGATTGCGGTCGAGCAAGACGAGCTCGCCGCCGAAGCGGCCGAGCAACACTTCCGTGGTGTATTTGTCCTGGCCGGAATTATCGGTCCATTTTCTGGTTTGCAGCTTGCCTTCGAGGTAGACTTTTGACCCCTTGCGTAAGTATTTTTCCGCCACATCGGCGAGCCGTTCATTCATGATGACGACCCGGTGCCATTCGGTCTGTTCTTTTCGCTCGCCGCTGGCCTTATCCGTCCAGCTATCGGATGTGGCGACCGCGAGGTTGACGATCTTCATGCCGGATTGCGCGTTGCGGATTTCCGGGTCCTTCCCGAGATTCCCCACCAACGTTACCTTGTTCACACTACCGGCCATCATTGCCTCCGTTTGCTACCTGAGATTGTCTAAAGGTTAACCGATTATCTGCCGGGACGCCAGCGCATAAGGTTTGCAATGTACGCCGCAACCCCATATCTTGCAAGAACATTGCACGAACATTGGGGCGAGTATGGGGAAGTCATCTGGCGCTGGGTTTATCACCGTCCGCGGCGCGCGTGAGCATAATCTGAAGAATATCGATATTGCGATTCCGCGCGAGCAGTTGACCGTGATTACCGGGCTTTCGGGGTCGGGGAAATCCTCTCTGGCGTTTGATACGATCTATGCCGAAGGCCAAAGGCGGTATGTGGAGAGCCTGTCCTCCTATGCGCGGCAGTTTTTGGAGTTGATGGGCAAGCCGGATGTGGATTCGATTGACGGATTGTCCCCGGCGATTTCGATTGAGCAGAAAACGACGTCGAAAAATCCGCGTTCGACGGTTGGGACCGTGACCGAAATTCACGATTATATGCGGCTGCTTTGGGCGAGGGCGGGCGTGCCGTATTCGCCGGCGACGGGGTTGCCGATTGAGGCGCAGAGTGTGGCGCAAATGGTTGACCGGGTGATGCAGATGCCGGAGGGGAGTAAATTGCTGCTCCTGGCGCCGGTCATTCGGGACCGCAAGGGGGAGTATCGCAAGGAGCTGGCGGAGTTGCAGCGGCGCGGGTTCACGCGGGCCAAGGTGGACGGCAAGCTTTACGAGATTGATCAGGTGCCGGCGCTGAACAAGAAGCTGAAGCATGAGATTGAGGCGGTGGTGGACCGGATTGTGGTGCGGGCCGGGATTGAGAAGCGGCTGGCGGATTCGTTTGAGACGGCGCTGGGGCTTTCGGACGGGATTGTTTATGCGGAGGGGGCTGATGATGGCAGCCGGACCGTGTTTTCATCGCGCTTTGCCTGCCCGGTTTCCGGATTCACGATTGAGGAGATTGAGCCGCGGCTGTTCAGCTTTAATTCGCCGCATGGGGCGTGCCCGGTTTGCGACGGGTTGGGGCATGAGACGTATTTCGACCCGCATCTGGTGGTGCCGGATGAGCAGCGGGCGCTGGGGGAAGGTGCGGTTGCGCCGTGGATCAACGCGCAATCGCCCTATTATGACCAGACGCTGGCGAGCCTGGCGAAACATTTCGGCGTAAAAATGATGACGCCGTGGGAGAAATTGCCAGAGGGCGTGCGTGAGGCGATTCTGTATGGCACGGGCAAGCAGGCGGTGGAGTTTACCTACAAGGATTCGGCCCGTGCCTATAAGGTTGAGAAGCCGTTCGAGGGCGTGATTAAGAATTTGGAACGCCGGCTGCGGGAGACGGATTCTGCGTGGGTGCGCGAGGAACTTTCCCGCTATCAGGATGAGCAGCCTTGCGGCACTTGCCATGGCGCGCGGCTGAAACCGGAAGCGTTAGCGGTAAAAATTGCGGGCAAAAACCTGGCGGAAGTGGCGGAGCTTTCAATTGCCAGGGCGCGGGATTGGTTTGCCGATGTCGCGGAGACTCTGACGCCGCAGCGGTTGGAAATTGCGCGGCGGATTTTACGGGAGATTAACGAGCGGCTGCAATTTCTTGTCGATGTGGGGCTGAATTATCTGACATTGGCGCGTGGCTCGGCGACACTTTCCGGCGGTGAGAGCCAGCGGATTCGGCTGGCGAGCCAGATCGGATCCGGGCTGACGGGCGTGCTTTATGTACTGGATGAACCCTCCATCGGGTTGCACCAGCGGGATAATGAGCGGTTGCTGGGCACGCTGCAGCGGCTGAAGCGGCTGGGCAATACCGTTTTGGTTGTGGAACATGATGAGGATGCGATACGCAGCGCCGACCATTTGATTGATATGGGGCCGGCGGCGGGGATGAATGGCGGCTATGTGGTGGCGGAAGGTACGCCGGCGGAGGTTGCGGCAAACCCGAAATCGATCACCGGGGATTATCTTTCCGGCCGCAAGCAGATTCCGATTCCTAGTCCCAGGCGGCCTTTGCAGCGCGGGCGGGTGGTGAAAGTGATAGGCGCGCGCGGGAATAATTTGAAGAACGTGAATGCGGAATTTCCGCTGGGGGTGTTTACCTGCATTACCGGGGTTTCCGGCGGCGGCAAATCCACGCTGGTGATTGATACGCTTTACAAGGCGGTGTCACGCCGGCTGATGGGCTCCGGCGAAGTGCCGGCGGCGTTCGACCGGCTGGAGGGGCTGGAGCAGCTGGATAAGATCATTGATATTGATCAGTCGCCGATTGGCCGCACGCCGCGTTCCAACCCGGCGACGTATACGGATTTGTTCGCGCCTATACGGGACTGGTTTGCCGAAATGCCGGAGGCCCGGACGCGGGGGTACAAGCCGGGCCGGTTCAGCTTCAACGTGAAGGGCGGGCGGTGCGAGGCTTGCCAGGGCGACGGCGTGCTGAAGATCGAGATGCATTTTCTGCCGGATGTGTTCGTGAAATGCGATACTTGCAAGGGCAAGCGCTATAATCGGGAAACGCTGGAAGTGAAGTTCCGGGAGAAGTCCATCGCCGATGTGCTGGATATGACGGTGGATGAAGCCAAGGAATTTTTCCGGGCGGTGCCGAAGATTCATGACCGGCTGAGCATTTTGCAGAAGGTGGGGCTGGGATATATCAGCCTCGGCCAGCAGGCGACCACGCTTTCCGGCGGCGAGGCGCAGCGGATTAAGCTTTCCAAGGAGCTGGCGAAACGGCCAACGGGACGCACGCTGTATATTCTGGATGAGCCAACAACGGGGTTGCATTTTGAAGATATTCGCAAATTGCTGGAGGTTCTCCATGCTTTGGTGGATGCGGGGAATACGGTTATCGTGATTGAGCATAATCTTGAGGTTATAAAGACGGCGGATCATTTAATTGATCTCGGACCCGAGGGCGGGGAAGGTGGTGGGAGGATCGTTGCCACGGGGACCCCGGAGGATATTGCCGCGGCGGCTGGGAGCTACACCGGGAAATTCCTGGCGCCGTTGCTCGTGCAGGCGAAGCCTGCGCGAGCAAAACGCAAGGCTGCGGGCTAGGTAATCGGCAAACCGGTCCCAATCTGTCTCACATTTGCTGATTCGTTTTGGTGATGTTTTTTGACACGTTTGTTAACTTGTCAGGCCTAACGATTAGCCAAAATGTAACGGCCGAAATACCGCCGGCGACCTTAAAAACAACGACAGGAATAGTGAGTGTCTTGTGGTTCAATAGTTGAATCAAAAGATAATATATTAAGCCAACGGCCGGACCCCCCAGACAATAAGCGCAGAGGCTATCCCACTTTAATCGTCGGAAGACGTAATAAACTGGAAACCCGATGATGAGAGCGGGATAGGCAAGCCCAGAAGACATAGCCAAAAGCAACATGCCGATGGTTGCTCCCATAAATATATCAACGCCCAATAACTCAAAAATCTTCAGAGGTATGTCTAAAATTCTATGATAGCCTGCGAGAAGAATTCCGTGTGCACCTGATAAGGGCGCTAAAGGGGACATTGTAATAATATCGGAATAAAATAATGATACTACCACGAACAATATTCCTGGGGCCATTGGCGCGACGACAATTCCCATGATAAGCTTTTCTATATCACTCAAAGGCGCTTGTTTTTTCATTTGGCTGTCAAGCTATTATGAGCGCCGCCACTAAATTTAATTGCAGTAACGAGATAGACTGTTGAAAGAGATTGCATCGCACCGATTTGGGGCGGCGAGTTCGCCTCAGTAGTTGCTTTTTTTTCTGGTTTGACATTGCGAATTCCTAAAGGATGCTAGCGGCCGCGCAACCAAGAACGACAAAGATTGGCGGCGTTTTGCGCCAGGTGAGTGCGATGAGGGCTAGCAGCACGATGCCGAGATCAAAAGCATTATAGATGGTGCCGGAGCGCAGAAGGCTAATGAGAGCGTAGGCCAGCAAGCCGACGACGGCGGCGTTCAGGCCCATGACGGCGGCGGCTACTTGCGGATGTCGTTTTAATTCGTTCCAGAAGGGGAGGACGCCGGCCACAAGCAGCAAGCCGGGAAGAAATATTGCGATGAGCGCGATGAGTGCGCCGATTGCGCCGCCGGAGCCGGATGAAGAAAGCGCACCCAGATAGGCGGCCACCGTGAAGAGCGGGCCAGGCATGGCCTGGGCGGCGCCGTATCCGGCCAGAAATGTTCCCGGTGAGACCCAGCCGGGCGTGACGATCGCATCGTGCAGCAAGGGCAGCACGACATGGCCGCCGCCGAAGACCAGGGCACCGGTTTTATAAAATGCGTCGAACAAGGATAGATTGCCATGTCCGCCAATCAAAAGTGCAAAAAGGAGCAAAAGGGAAAAAACGGCGATGCAGAATGTTCCGGCGCGCCGGGAGATATTGATGAGGCTTGGATCCGGCGCCACTGGTGTTGCATGGAGAAAAACCTTGCCGGCCACGGCGCCGATGACGAGGACAGCCAGTTGGCCCGGCGTGCCGGGGACGATCGCGACAACGAGTAGGGCGGCGAGGGCCAGGATGCGGCGTGGTGTGTCGGGGCAAAGGCTGCGCGCCATGCTCCATACCGCCTGTGCTACCACTGCGATGGCGGCAAGTTGCAAGCCATGGAGTAACGCGGTGCCGAGTCGTGAAGCGCCGAACCAGGATGCTTCACGAGCGATGAAAAACATTGCGATGGCGGATGGCAAGGTAAATCCGGCCCAGGCTGCGGCGCCGCCGCGCCAACCCGCGCGCATCAGCCCGATGCAAAACCCGGTCTGGCTGGAGGCGGGGCCGGGCAGGAATTGGCATAGGCTTACAATGGCGGCGTAATCGGGCTCACTGAGCCATTTGCGCTTATCCACGAATTCTTGGCGAAAATAGCCGAGATGCGCGACTGGGCCGCCGAAGCTGGTAAGCCCCAGCGCCAAGAAGGCCCAGAAAACTTCGAACATCAGGGCTCGATGGGCGTTAGCATCACCCCTAGTTTGCGGCCGGCGAGAATGTGCACGTGAAAATGCGGCACTTCCTGGTGACTATCCCAGCCCGTGTTGGCGATCAGCCGATAGCCGGATTCCTCAACGCCGAGTTTTTTCGCCACATGCGCAACCGCCCGCGTGAAACCGAAGATCAACTCGGCCGGCGCGTTTGCGCCGAAATCGGCGAAACTGACATAGCTTCCCTTTGGGATGACAAGTGCATGAATTGGCGCTTGCGGCCGGATGTCGTGAAACGCGAGTGCGAATTCGTTCTCGAAAATTTTACTGCAAGGAATTTCGTTCCGCAGGATTTTCGCAAAAATATTGGCTTCATCATAAGGTGGCTTGCCGCTGACGACCATAAATTACTCCTCCCTCAGGGAATCTTTGTTGTCGCGAATTGAGCAAGAATTGGCTTGCGCGCCGCTTTCTCGGCTATTCCGCTTATGCCTTCGCGGCGCACCAGCTCAGCCCATATTTGCTCCGGGCGTAACCCCGCATCAACCCAAAGAACCAGCAAATGATAAAGCACGTCTGCGCTTTCGGCGATCAATGCGGTCCGGTGGCCGCCAACGGCTTCGATCAGGCATTCGACGGCCTCCTCGCCGAATTTTTGCGCGATTTTCGCCGTGCCGCGGGAAAGAAGACGCGCCGAATGGCTAAGCGCCGGGTCAGAATCCTTGCGCGACAAAACGGTGCTCCAAAGGCGGTCAAGCACCCGGGCGTCTGGCGCGTCGCTCGGCGGCGGGACGTGGACAGAATGGATTTTGCCGGGACGCTTCGCCTTTGGTTTGCTTTGTAGCAAAGGTGACTTCAAAATTTTTTTGGCCATTAGCTTATATCGACTCCGTGGACCCAACTTTCGCGCTTGCGGTGCGAACCGGCAAGTGCGCCTGTATTAGCGCCTGTTTTGTTTGCTGGATGGTAAATGTGCCGAAGTGAAAGACGCTGGCGGCAAGCAGTCCGGTCGCACCGGCCAGTGCGCCTTCAACGAAGTGTTGCAGGGAACCGACGCCGCCGGAGGCGACAACTGGAAGCCGAACGGCACCGCAAACGGCGCGAAGCAGTTCGAGGTCGAAGCCTTTGCCGGTGCCATCGCGATCCATCGATGTCAGCAATATTTCGCCGGCGCCGAGAGAGGCGAGGCGCTTCGCCCACTGAAGAACGTCAAGGCCAGTATTCGTCCGGCCGCCATGGGAAAAAACGTCCCATTTGCCCGGCGCTGATTGCCGTGCATCGATGGCGACGACAACGCATTGGCTGCCGAATTTTTCCGCGGCTTCGGCCACAAGCTCAGGCCGGCCGATGGCGGCGGAGTTGATGCTGCATTTATCCGCGCCGGCCAGGAGCAGGCGCCGCATGTCCGCCACAGTGCGGATGCCCCCGCCGACGGTAAGAGGCAGGAAAATGCGCGCGGCGGTTCGGGAGACAACGTCGAGGATTGTGTCGCGGTTTTCGTGGCTTGCCGTGATATCAAGAAATGTCAGCTCGTCTGCGCCGGCCGCGTCGTAAACGGCAGCCTGCTCAACCGGATCGCCGGCATCCCGAAGCGAGACGAAGTTGACGCCCTTGACGACGCGGCCATCCTTCACGTCTAGGCACGGGATCACGCGCAATTTCAGCACGCGGCGAGCGCCTCGGCCGCGTCCAAACGCCCGTCATAGAGGGCCCGGCCGATGATCGCGCCGGCCAGATTAGGCGTTACCGATGCGGCTTGCTTTAAGGCCTTGATATCGTTGATGCCAGCGACACCGCCGGAGGCGATTACGGGCACGGAAACCCGCGCCGCAAGGGATGTTGTTTCGTCGAGGTTCAGGCCTGTGAGCATCCCGTCGCGCGCAATGTCGGTATAGACAATAGCGGCGATACCCGCATCCTGGAGCCGCAAAGCCAGCGCCGTCGCGGTGAGGGTTGAGGTTTCGGCCCAACCCTCGGTGGCAACCATGCCGGCATGCGCATCGATGCCCACCGCGATTTGTCCTGGGAATTTGGCGGCGGCTTCGCGAACTAAAGCTGGGTTTTTTGCGGCGGCGCTGCCGAGAATGATCCGCGTGACCCCGGCGCTCAACCAGGCTTCAATGGTGGCAAGGTCCCGGATACCGCCGCCCAGTTGCACCGGAACGGAAACGGCGTTGAGGATGCCATGAACCGCGGCCTTGTTTACCGGTTTGCCAGCGAACGCGCCGTTCAAGTCGACCACGTGAATCCAGGCAAACCCCTTTGTCTCCCAGGCTAGCGCCTGGGCGCCGGGGTCGTCGCCGTAGATTGTGGCTTCGTCCATGTCGCCGCGCTTCAAGCGCACGCAGGCACCATCCTTAAGGTCAATGGCGGGGAACAGGGTGAGAATCATCTGGTCAGACGCTTATGGTAAAAGTGACCTTGAATAATCGTACCCTTTACCTTCGCGTAGGCTGGATGCGTTCCCCAGCGGATGAAACCGGCCGCCTCATACAGTGCAATGGCGGGGGTCTGGGTCTCGCGGACGTCCAAATTCAAGACGTGGTAGCCCAAGGCGCGGGCGCGTTCCTCGGCTTTCTGGATGATCATATGCGCCAGGCCATGCCCGCGCGCGTAGGGGGCGACGAAATGATGCATGATACTGGCCGCGAAGGCTTGGGCCTCATTATTCCGCGACGGTTTCAGCAACTGGGCGGCACCATAAATGACGCCATCCATGCGGCCAACGATTAGCTCGCGCTCTGGAACCAGGAGAACGCCACGGAAATATTGCTCCAGCGCCGAGGCCTTCGGAGGCTTTACCCAGCCGAATCCGCCGCCGTCGAGTATTGCTGCTGTTGCTGCCTCGGCAATGGCATGGACGTCTCCGTCGTCTTCGAAGCGTTCGATTTGCTCGGCGATGAGGGAGGTCGGCGGGGGCAGATCATGTTTCACGATGGCGTCTTGGCGCGGGTCCGCCCGCTAATCAAGCCATTGAAGATGAAACTTGTGCATCTGTCCGCGGTCAGACTCCCGCTGACCAAACGCCCACATGAAGAGCGGCGGCTTCCTCGGCCAATAATGGCCCTATAATTTCAACGCTACGCTGCCCAGCCGCGAACACAGTTCGGCATGGGAGATCGAGCGTCGGATTCTCGGGATGATCGCCCGTCAGGGATTTTAGGTCCGACTCTGCCATCCCGTAGACTACGCGGCCCACGCCCGCCCAATAGATTGCGCCTGAACACATCGCGCACGGTTCGGCAGAGGTATAGATCGTGCAGGTCCTCAGGAAATCTGCAGAAAATGCTATTGAGGCCCGAGACATCAGCACCCGCTCCGCATGGGCGGTCATGTCATGGTCAGGCAAGAAATTGTTCTCCTGTTCGAGGATTATAGCCCCGTCAGGGCCGGCCAAAACGGCACCAAATGGGTGATTGCCGTTAATGCGTGCCCGCGCGGCGACCGAAAAGGCGCGGCGGAGAAGCGACTCATGGTCGAGCGGTGGGAGAGATTCTGTCATGTATAGGTCATAATCTTTCCAGAGCTGTTTGACTAAATCTTTTTTGTCAAGGGAGGTTCGAAATCATACCCGCGCCCGCACTGGTATGCGGGTCAAAGACGCCGCGAAACTCAGGCTGGCGGGCCAAAGCTTTGCAAGACCAAAAAACGCGGGCTGAGCGATGCCGCTCCGGGTAAGCGAATAAAGCTGGCCGGCCCGCTTGATCTGCCCTGATATGTCAGCGAATAGTTTCTGATGATACTTAGACGCGGGCTCTCCGGCCAAGAAACAAGAAACTGCGAGAGCCGCGCTATGGAGGGCAATGGCCATTCCATCTCCGGTGAACGACGGGATAACGGCGGCTTGATCGCCCAGCCGAAATATTTGCTCGGAGTCTATAAAGTCAGCCTGGTGAACGTAACCGTATGGAACGCGGTAGATGGTCAACGGCTTGTCTAGCAAGGCCTCCGCACCGGCCAATAATTGGCTGAGATAGGTACTTTGGCCTTTTAAATTCGATAGAAGGCCAGACCAGTCACTACCCACGTTTTGCAGGTGGGCGCGATCCGTTAAGAGGCAAAGATTCGCTTTTTCTCCTTCGACGAGTTGAATGCCGGCATAGCCCTGTGGAAACAGAATCAACGTAATTTTTTTGGCAAGCATCCTCTCCGCCTCCGGGGTGAGCCGGAAATACATTTTGAATCCCACCAAATCGTTCGTTAAGCCGGCTTTGCGCTGTAACCCGCGAAGCTCATGTTTTCCAGTTGCCAAGAAGATCGTCTTGGGGTTGATCTGGCTAAAACCAGAAACCCCCACGGAAAGCGCTTGGTCCACCGAAATTGCCGTTATGCGATGGCCGCGCAGAACTTTGGCGCCGCAGCGCGCGGCATGAGTCAAGATTGCCTCGTCCAAAGTCCGCCGTGAGATTCCCAGGCCAGTGAATGGAAGCTCTGTCTGAATTTTCTCTCCGCCGCGGATCAGAGCCAATTCGGAAATCGGGTGACCGCCAAGCTGCTCTGGACGCATCCCAAGTTTGCTCAGATAGTAATGTGCTTCCGAGCTCAGGAATTCGCCGCATATTTTGTCTGCCGGTCCGGCTTCCCGTTCAATAACGGTAACATCCAGGCCGGCCCGTGCTAAGCCGGCGGCCGCCGCGGCTCCAGCAATGCCGCCGCCGGCAATGATGATTGGCGACATTATTTTATCCGGCTCACGCAGAACCGAAACAGAGGATACCAGGCGATATCCGCCTTCAAACTCGCGGCGGCGAGATAGCGCTCCCAGTCGGTCCGGCGAAAGCTGCGGGCAATAGAGACCGTACCGTCATGCCGCACGATAGGATGCCAGCCGAAAATTCGTGCCAAGACGCGGAAACCGTAATAGGGAATGACATTCCGGTGCAGGTCTGCGATATGCCAACCTTTCAGGGCTGTCGTCTCAAACCATTTTAAAATCTTGATGATGCCATCGTCCGGCAGGTGGTGGGTGAATTGCGACGTGACGATGAAGTCGATCTCAGTTTGCGGATGGAAATTGAAGATGTCGCCAGTTATGAAGATAATGTTGTCGCCGGGGGCCGTTGCATCCCGCGCGGATTTTGAGCTGCGGGGGTTCATATCGAGACCAGATAGGTTGACAACAAAGCCGCGATTCTTAGCCCAAATGGCGATCCTACGGAGCAAATCGCCGTGCCCGCATGCGACGTCGAGAATTGATAACTCCGAACCCGGCGGAAGGTGCTTTGTCGCTTTTGACAAAAACCTCAAGGTAGGAAAATGAGTCATGGTAATCCGGTTTACCGATGCCAGATCGCCGAGGCATCGGGCATAAACGGCGGCGTCCAGATCGTCCGCATCCATAAGTTCGGCAAGATTGGCGCGACTTGAAAGATCGACCACTGCGGCTCAATTCACGCGCGTGAACCGAAATGTCTCCGCGACCATTCCGGGCCCAAATGCCATTGCTAGCCCTCGCTGTCCAGAATCGTCCGCCTGCATGATCCGATTCAGGACGAACATAACGGTAGCTGACGACATATTTCCAAACTCCCGCAGGATGTGGCGGGAATGTGCAAGCGCGTTCGGGGCGAGATTGAGACCGGCCTCGACGGCATCGAGTATCGAACGGCCTCCACCATGAACGGCCCAATAATCGATAGATTGTGTACCTTCACCACGGAGCAACTTCCCGTCATCATCTCTGAGCGTCTGCATGATCATGCCTGGAACCCTTCCGGATAAGTGCATCTGAAAACCATGATCGCCAACATGCCAGGTGATCAT
>Ga0116226_10005766_pt1 | contig 11072 bp, 7 predicted proteins | sample S1TSphfallax_FD_89692 | JGI IMG/M metagenome (GOLD analysis project Ga0116226, IMG submission 89692) | Host-associated microbial communities from peat moss isolated from Minnesota, USA - S1T2_Fa - Sphagnum fallax MG | ecosystem: Host-associated > Plants > Peat moss > Unclassified | place: USA... | reverse complement strand
TGGAAGAACGGCCAGAACCACTACGTGCCGGAGTGGATCAAGAGCGACCCGGCGAAGTATCCACGGGAGCAGAACGACCACGGCAAACTTCTGGATGTGATGTCGCCCAATTCGGCCGCGAATCTTGAAGCGGACAAGCACGCCTTCGCCGCGCTGATGCATCATCTGAAGGAGATCGACGGCGCGCAGCACACCGTCATCATGATCCAGGTGGAGAACGAGTCCGGCTCGGTCGGCTCCGTGAGCGACTTCTCGCCCGCCGCGCAGAAGCAATTTGAAGCGCCCGTCCCCGCGGCGCTCTCGACGGCATTGCGCGTGAAGGCCGGTGCCGCATGGTCGCAGACCTTCACGGCCGACGCCGATGAGGACTTCGCAGCATACTCGACCGCCAGCTACATCAACGAGGTGGCGAAGGCCGGCAAGGCCGAGTATCCGCTGCCCATGTACTGCAATGTTTGGATCACCTACCCCGTCCACGCGCTCGGAAACCGCGACCGCCCCTCGGCCGGCCAGGAGTATCCCAGCGGCGGACCGCAGCAGCAGAACATAGCAATCTGGAAAGCCGCCGCCCCGAACATCGATGTGCTCGCGCCGGACTTCTACTCGGACGATGTCGCGCTCTTTCACTCGGTCGTCGCCGCCTATCATCGCGATGACAATCCGCTCTTCATTCCCGAGACCGGCATCGCGACCAACTTCGGCCGTTACCTCTTCTACGCGCTCGGCCACGGCGCAATCGGCTTCTCGCCCTTCGGCATCGATTACACGAACTGGACGCTGAAGAAACGCGAGGTCCCCGAATATCTCGCGGAAAACTACGCCCTGCTTGCGCCGCTCGAAGAGCAGATCGCGCGGTTCAATCTCGAAGGGAAGCTCCAGACCGCCGTCGAAGACCCCGGCGTGCCGCGCAAGCAGATGCACTTCGGCGATGTCGTCGCGACCGCGTCCTTCGGCTATCCGCAGAGCGACGGCGCAGTTCCGCCGGGAACCGCGGACTCGCATGGCCGCGCCCTCGTCGCGGAGGTTGGGCCGTTGGAGTATCTTGTCACCGGCTTCGACGCGAGCGTCAGCTTCACCTTTTCACCGGAGTACGCCAAGGCGCACAACGTGCAGCTCGAAATTCTTCGTGCCGAAGAGGGCAGCTACGAGAGCGGTGCGTGGAAGCCATCACGAATCTGGAACGGCGACCAGACAGACCGCGGACTGAACTTTCTCGGCGCAAATAAACAGGTCGTCCGCATCAGGCTTCACTCCCTCCCGCTTATTGGAGCGGTTTCCGCGCACTAAGGAGCACGGGTTATGCACAATATATCGAAGTTATCAATCATTGCATTGGCATTCGCCTCCTGCGCCGCACTCGCGCAGACCTCGCCGCCGGTGATGAATAACATCCTCTACGGCGCTGCTTACTACAATGAGTACACGCCTGCCGATCTTCAGCCTGGCCGTCTCGACAAAGACATCGCCCTGATGAAGGATGCGGGCGTCAGCGTCGTCCGCATGGGCGAATCGACGTGGAGCCTGTGGGAGCCCGAAGACGGCAAGTTCGAGTACGCCTGGATGGACCGCGTCGTCGATGCGATGGGCAAGGCCGGCATCAAGGTCATCATGGGCACGCCGACTTACTCGATTCCAACATGGATGGCGCGCGCGCATCCTGAAATCTTCGCCGTCGGTCCGGATGGCAAGCCGTCGACTTACGGAATGAGACAGAACATGGACTTCAGCAGTCCGGCGTTCCGGTTTTATTCTGAACGAATTATCCGCAATCTGGTAACGCATTATCGCGACAATCCAGCAGTTATTGGATGGCAGATCGATAACGAGACCTTCTCGAATGGCGCCAATAATCCTGACGTGCAGATCGGCTTCGTGAATCACCTCAAAGAAAAGTTTGGCACTACCGATGTCCTGAACAAGGCATGGCTGCTGAACTACTGGGGCGAACACGTGAACGGATGGGAGAACTTTCCCATCCGCCAGGGCGCGACCAGCACTGCCTATAAGCTCGAATGGACGCGCTACCAGCAGATCCGCGTCACGGACTGGCTCAGTTGGCAGGCCGCGCTCGTGCGCGAGTATCGCCGGCCCGACCAGTTCGTGACACATGATTTTTCAAACCATATGCACGCCGACGTGAATGAGACCGAGGTCGCGAAGTCACTCGATATTGTTGGGCTCAATCCATATTTCTTCGGCAGCCCCAGCCACATGGATGGCGAGGCGATGGCGGAGATGGGCGACTACTACCGGTCGATCAAACATCAGAACTATCTTGTCACAGAGACCAACGCCCAGACTACGGACTGGACAAGTTCTTATCAATTCCCGCCTTACGACGGGCAGTTGCGGCTGAATGTTTATTCGAACCTTTCGAGCGGCGCGAATATGGTGGAGTACTGGCACTGGGCGTCGATTCACTCCGGCCAGGAGACTTACTGGAAGGGCATACTCTCGCACGACCTCGAACCTAACCGCGTCTACGCGGAGTTCGCACGGACCGCACATGAGTTGAAGAAGGTCGGCCCCGAACTAGTGAACTTGAAGATCAAGAACGACGTCGCGATTCTGTACAGTGTGGACTCGCAGAACGCTCTCGACTTCATGCCCTTCGCCGACCGCGGACCGCAGTGGGCCTTCGGGCATCCCAAGGTGGACTACCTTGCGCTTGTGCATCAAATGCACAACACGCTCTACAAATTGAACACAGGCGTCGATTTTGTAACTCCAGACTCTACGAATCTTGCGGATTACAAGTTGCTCGTGGTCCCCGCGCTCTACATCGCCGACGACGCTCTACTTACTCGCATCTCGGAGTACGTGAAGAATGGCGGTCATGTGTTGATGACCTTCAAGTCCGGCTTCGCGAACGAAAATTCGATGGTCCGCCACGTCCGCGCGCCGGGACCGCTGCGCGAGGCCGCGGGCTTTAGTTACCAGGAGTTCTCAAACCTCGAGGAGCCGCTCAAGCTCAAGGCTGGGGCCTTCGACGATGTGAAAGACCGGACAGTGAACTACTGGGCGGAGTTTCTAATGCCCGAACACGCAAAGCCCATAGCTTTCTATGACGACCCGCACCTCGACCGCTGGCCCGCCATCACGGAAAATACATTCGGCACGGGAACGCTGCTCTATGAAGGCACCTGGTTATCGGACGACCTGCAGCGCGCCATGGTGCTGAAGGCGCTCGACGAGAGCGGCATCCCGCACGCTGGCTCAGATCTTCCCTCGCCGGTGCGCGAGAAGAGCGGCGTAAACGGCAAGGGCAAGACGATCCACTATTTCCTTAACTACTCAAGCGATCCGCAGCACTTCACCTACACCCAGGGGGCGGGCACCGATCTGCTCACGGGTAATTCTATCGGGGCTGCCCAGAAGATAGAGCTTGCACCGTGGGACTTAGTCATCGCCGAAGAAAGATAAAATACCACCCAAGTCACCGATTTTCAGGAGAGAAAGCAAGAAAATGCAAAGACGTGAGTTTCTCAAAACCTCGGCCACCATCGCGGCCGCCGCAACGCTCCAGTCAGCGTCTTTCGCAGCGCCAGCGATGGTCGAGTCCTCGCGCACCGTGCTGCCGATCAATCGCAACTGGCGCTTTCACCCATCGAAGGTTGCCGGCGCGGAGGCTCCTAACTTCGACGATGCGAAGTTCGAGCGGATAGTGATTCCGCATACCAATGTCAAGATGCCCTGGCATAACTTCGACGACCGCATGTACGAGTTCGTCTCGACTTATCGCCGCCGCTTCAAGTACCCGGCCGCGGCGAGGGGCAAGCGTATCTTCGTCGACTTCGAAGGCGCGATGACCGCCTCGACCGTCTTCATCAACGGCCATAATCTCGGCGAGTATCGCGGCGGCTTTACTCCGTTTTCCTTCGAGCTTACAAAGTTCCTCAAACCCGATGCGGAGAATGTTCTGGTTGTCAGTCTCGATTCGACCGAGCGCGCGGACATTCCGCCGTTCGGGTATGAGATCGACTATATGACCTTCGGCGGCATCTATCGCGATGTCTCGCTGCGCATCGTCTCGGAGACCTACATCGACAATATCTTCGCAGCGCCGCAGAACGTGCTAGGCGATTCGCCGTTTGTCGATGTGCATTGCTTCATCGCGACGCAATCTACAGAAGGTGCGTACTCGCTCGCCGTCAATCTCACGGATGTGGATGGCAAGGAAGTCGCACGGCAGGAGCAGGGCATCGTTCTCAGCATATCTCCCGATCCCAACGCGGCGATGGACCCCGACACTCCCGCCTCACCTTACGCCGGCACGGAGACGACTACGGATCCCGCGCGGCATACGGTCACGCTGAAGGACTTCGGGAAGGTCAAGCTATGGGGCCTCGATACGCCGAACCTCTACACCGTTCACGTTCATCTGCTGCGTGACGGAAAGGTCATCGATAACAACTCGCGGCGCATCGGCTTCCGCGAGGCGAGCTTTACCGATGGCGGCTTCTCGCTGAACGGAAGGATCGTAAAACTGTGCGGGCTGGACCGCCACCAGACCTTCCCGTTCGTCGGCCAGGCGATGCCGGCGCGCCCGCAGCGCAAGGACGCCGAGATACTTCGCAAGGGCCTGCACTGCAACATCGTCCGCACCTCCCACTATCCGCAATCGAAATATTTCTTAGACCGCTGCGATGAGATCGGCTTGCTCGTGCTCGAAGAGATTCCCGGCTGGCAGCACATCGGCCCCGAGCCCTGGAAGCTCGGCGCGATCGACAACGTCGGCCGCATGATCCGCCGCGACTGGAACCATCCGTCGATCATTCTCTGGGGCGTGCGCATCAACGAGTCGAAGGACGACCACAGCTTCTACACACGCACCAACGCGCTCGCCCATGCGCTCGATACAACGCGTCAGACCGGCGGCATCCGCTACTTCCAGTCGTCGGAGTTCCTCGAAGACGTCTTCACCATGAACGACTTCGGCTTCCCGCTGCTGAAGCCCAACCACCCGAAGTACCTGAACACGGAGTTCGTCGGCCACACCTATCCCACCAAGACCACTGACGACGACGAGCGCCAGCGCGAACACACGCTGCGCCATGCGCGCATCCACAACCAGCTCGCGTCGGACCCGCAGTACTCCGGCGGCATCGGCTGGTGCGCGTTCGACTACAACACGCACGCGAACTTCGGCGCGGGCGACCGCATCTGCTACCACGGTGTCACGGACATCTTCCGCGAAAACAAGCCGGCGGCCGGTTTCTACAAATCGCAGTGCGACCCATCGGAAGAAATCGTGCTGGAACCGGCCTTCCACTGGGCCCGCGGCGATGAGTCGGTCGGGTTCTCGAAGGCGGTTGTCTGTTCGAACGTCGAGCACATCAAGTTCTTCGCGCGCGACATCGGGAAACCGGACTCCGAGTGGAAGCTCGCCGCAGAGGTCGACCCCGAACGTACGGAGTTCAACCACCTCAGGTACGCTCCATTCATCCTGGACGTTAGCAAGATCGATCTCCAGAAGCTCGGCATGATCTGGTGCGACCTGCGCATCGATGGCTTCATCGGCGGCAGGCATGTCATCTCAAAGATGCTCTCTGGTTCGGGCGTTGACATGAAGTTCCTGCTGCTGCCGGACGATGATGCACTGTTGGCAGATGGTGCCGACACCACCCGTGTCGTCCTTCGGGTCACCGACGAGTTTGGCGCAGTTCGCACCTACGCGGACGACCCCATCCACTTCACCCTCGACGGCCCGGCGGAACTGATCGGCGACAACCCGTTCTCGCTTGTCGGCGGAACGGGTGCGGTGTGGGTCCGTGCCAAGGAGCAGGCCGGGACGGTCAAGCTGACCGCGAAGCATCCGCGGCTGGGGTCGCAGAGCGCGACGTTCAAACTCACAGCCGCGCCGGCGGAGCTGGTGTAGCAAGACCCGACATAACGCATCCATCATCAGGTGCGTGTACGGTGATTGATGCGTGATGCTGGCGGGAGATCGACGATGAGAACAAAATTGGCAATCGACAATGATGTGCTTATGGCGGCGAAGGAGTTGGCCGAGACGCAGCGGAAGAGCGTGGGCGAGGTCATCTCGATGCTGGTCCGCAGGGGCACTGCGCCCCGACGAGCCATCGCGGAAGACACTCAACGGAATACTCCTGCTTCCATCACGTCCCGGCGGGCGCAAGATCACCTCGGAACTGGTCAAGCGCCTCGATGAAGAGTTGCCGTGAGCCGTTATCTGTTGGACGTCAACGTTCTCATAGCCCTCATCGACCCGGACCATCTGCGGCACGACGACGCGCATGAGTGGCTTCGTGCGATCGGCAACAGCGTATGGGCGACCTGCCCTTTGACCCAGAATGCGGCGCTCCGCATCGTGGGGGGTGCCGCGTAAGATCGCTCGCCAGGAACTCCGGCTGCGGTCGCGAAATCTTTGCTCACCGTGTTTGCGCTTCCACGCCACCAGTTCTGGCCGGACGATATCAGCTTGTTCGATCCCGCACTGGTAGACAGCTTCCGGTTGCTCCGCTCATCCCAGATAACCGACACGTACCTTGTGGCGCTCGACGCAGCCCGCGGCGGCAAACTGGCGACCTTCGACCGTCCGCTGTTGACGGACGCAGTGCACGGCGGAGCGAAGGCCCTGCACCTCATTCCATCGTCTCAGGCACTGTAATCCGGCAACTGACGCAGATGATGCCGCATATGCGCGATATAGTCCTCGATGAGGAACCCCAGCGTGAGCGGCCCGTCGTCATGGTGCCAGACGCGGCCAAGGTGTTCCGGTCGGATGTGCTGCACGACATAAGCCAGATGCCCGTTGAAGACCCGCCAGGTCTCGAGCGCCTGCATCCACGGCATCTTCGCGTAGCACTGAATGGCGACCCACTCCTCCTGCTTGTATCCAGGGAAGCGGAGATCGGGCTCGATCTGCAGCCGCACAAACCGCTGGTGGTTGTTTGCGGCGGAGTCGATCAGGTGCCCAATCACCTGCTTCGCGCTCCACTTGCCCGGCGCCATGGGACGCGACGCGAGCGGTTCGGGCAGCTTCGAAAGGGCGTCGAAGCCGGACGCGACCGTCTGCCGAAGTTCAGCGGCCAACTCGTGCGGCACGAGCGTCGAAAGTTCACTCGGCTGGGTGTAGATGGGCACGGAACTCCTCTGCATTACAGGCTCAAAGCCGAAGCCACGGGCTTGCCCTTGTCGTTCAGGCTTACTCGCGCCGCCGGCGTGTGGTGGTCATGCGTGAACAGGACGATCCACTGCTCCGGGATCGCCCGCTGGTAGAAGCGTTTGCGCTCCGCGATGCATCGGACTGGATCAAGGTCGTAGCCGATCACCCACGTCGGGTCCAGATGATGTGCCGTTGGGATCAGGTCGCCGATATAGCAGGCGTGTTCGCTCGCTCCGCCGTGCGGCCGCGACTCGATATGGATGCCGAGCATCTGCGCCGTATGCCCGGGAAACTCCTCGACCGAGATGCCAGGGAAGATCTCCGGGTCCGCGCGGATGCCCTCCGTGGTCAGCAGCGTCATCTGGCCGGATTCGATCAGCGGGTCGTAGTTCGGCGAGAGGTAGCTCACACGGTCGCGGTCGAGCTGCAGACGACCATGCGCCACCTCGCCCGCGTGGGCGAAGTACCGCGCGTTCGGGAATGTCGGAGTTACCGAGCCATCCGGGTGCAGCGTGGTATTCCAGCCGCAGTGGTCGAAGTGCAGGTGCGTGTTCAGGACGACGTCAATCTCTTCCGGGCGAACCCCGGCCGCGGCAAGCGATGCCGGCAGTTGCGGCGTGTTCTGGTGGATCTCGCGCATCTTCGCGGTCTGCTTGTTGCCGATTCCGGTCTCGATCAGGACCGTGTGTCTTCCGGTTCGCACGACCACCGAATTCAGACCCAGCAGGATGCGGTTCTGGTCGTCCGCCGGGGTGCGCTTCGACCACATGGTCTTCGGCACCACGCCAAACATGGCCCCTCCGTCCAGAAGGTATGTCCCATCGCTGCAAATCGTAACCTCAAAATCGCCGAGCGCCAGGCGTCCGCGCAAGAGATCCGCATCTCCAGGCTTGGAAGCGGGATGCGCGGCGGGTGTGGACACTACAGGCGGCTGCGCTGCCCCCCGGCCTTCTGCTTGTGTCGCCTGCATCGTCAGGTACTCCCTTTCACGCAGGATAGTCTACCCAGGGTGGAAGGGTCGATGGAGGTGCGAACCATTGGGTCCGGGTTGCAGAAGCCCCGCCGGAGTTCTCGATCTGGCCCTCAGCCCAGCGACTGCAGCATGGCTTCCGCTATGGAGTCCGCGTTGACCCCACTCACCTCGAAGGCAGCGGTGTCCGCGAGGATGGCGTTCGCCGCAGTTACGGCCGAGGCCCGCTTGCCCTGGAAGCACTGCCGACAGAGCACAGGACGCCCCTGCGTCGGCTTGAAGGGAACCGTCGTCTCGATGTGGCATTCCGAACACTCGGTACGGGTCTCGGTGCGTGTGACGTTGCCAACGCCGGGACTTCCGCCCGGCCGCGCGCCCAGAGTTGCCCGCTTTGCCTTGCAGGGCTTGCAGCGCTTGGGGTCGTTCTTGAACTGTTTATCGAGGAAAAAAATCTGCTCTCCGGCAGTGAAGACGAACTGGCCGTGGCAGTCAACGCAGGTTAGAACACGATCGTTAAACTCAGATTGCATCGCATTTCTCCGTCTCGTGCAGGAAAAAGGATGATCACCCCTGGATGGCCGTTCCGGACAAGCGGAAGGCAGGCATGAGCGGTCAAGCTTCGATAGCTGTATCCGCCGAACCGGCCCGAAAATGGCCGGTCGAACGGGAGCAGTTTGCTTCGATGACGCTGGGGGCCCGGAGAATCTTTGGGTGAGACTCGGCAAGCGGAGAGTGGCTGCCGATCGAATTTCGCGAATATGGGAGGAAGGGTCGCGAATCGGGTTAGAGGCGGCCGCCGCGCTTACGTCTTCTGTTGGCCTGACTTCGGCGTGGACGTTGTACGGCGGCCTTCCCCATATTTGCAGGGCTGAATCTGCCCTGTTGCTACGGTAGGCTCGATATGTCGCTGTTACCCAAGCGACAGGATCAGTCCTGTTCCTTACGAACCTTCTTGCGATTGCGTTTACGGGCCAGTGCTTCTTTTACCCGCTTCTTCTCACCTGGCTTCAAGTAAAAAGAGTGACGCTTGACTTCTTTGATAATGTCTTCCGTCTGGACCTTGCGCTTGAACCGGCGAAGTGCGTTTTCAAGAGGTTCTCCCTCCTGAACACGAATCTCAGCCATGGAAATACACCTCCAAACCTTCCCTGAAGGGGGTTATATCTCAGGATACCCTGATGCGCCAGAGAAAAATAGGGTTACCTCGTCGATTTCAGACTACCGACCACATTTTCGGGCGATTCTGGCACCTTACGGCCCAAACTCTAGCAATCGTGTCTCTTACGGTACGTATCACGCATGACAGAAGCGGCATCGAACCGCCCCCGCCCGGCCTTGCGACCAAGTTCGCGAATAAGATAGGCCCATGATCCGCTCCTGGCAAGGAATCACCCCAATCGTGCCCGCAAGCTGCTACGTCGACCTCTCCGCGCAGGTCCTCGGCGATGTCGTGCTCGGCGAGCAGGCCAGCGTCTGGATGAACGCCGTCCTCCGCGGCGACGTCAACTCCATCCGCATCGGCGCGCGCTCGAACGTCCAGGACTGTGCCGTCCTGCACGGCATGAGGAACCTGTATCCGGTGATCGTCGGCGAGATGGTCACCATCGGCCACAACGCCACCGTCCACGGCTGCGTCGTCGAAGACGCCGTCCTCGTCGGCATCGGCGCGGTCATCCTCAACGGCGCTCGCATCGGCGAGGGCTCCATCATCGCCGCCGGCGCCGTCATCCCGGAGCGCACCATCATCCCCCCCAACTCGCTCGTCGCCGGCGTCCCCGGCAAGGTCCGCCGGGCGCTGGGAGACGCCGACCGCGAGATGGTCCTGATGTACGCCCGCAACTACCTCGACTACACGAAGATCTACCTCGCCGAACGCGGCGGCTCTCCCGAGAGCCTCACTGGCAACCCGTAATCGATAGGCTCGTGGTCCCTATGCGGGTGCCCCATCGATCGCGAACCAGTCTCATGCGAAAGGCGGGGAGGGTGGCAGCGACGGTAAACTAGAGTTCTATGTCCACCATGAAAGCCGTCCGCGGCACCCGCGACCTGCTGCCGCCCGAAACCGCACTCTGGAACCGCGTCGAGGCCACCGCCCGCGCCGTCTTCGCCCGCTACGGCTTCGGCGAGATCCGCACCCCCATCTTTGAAGACACCCAGCTATTCGTCCGCGGCGTGGGCGAGGAGACCGATGTCGTCTCCAAGGAGATGTACACCTGGGAGGACCGCGCCCGCGCCCAAAGCGAGAAGGCGCAATCCCTCACCCTCCGCCCCGAAAACACCGCCGGCGTCGTCCGCGCCTACATCGAGCACAAGCTCGGCGACTCCGGCATGTTGCAAAAGCTCTTCTACATAGGGCCGCAGTTCCGCCGCGAGCGCCCGCAGCGCGGCCGCTACCGGCAGTTCTGGCAGATCGGGGCTGAGGTCCTCGGCCCGCAGTCCTCGGGCGCCGAGTCCGCGCTTCGCGACGCCGAGGTGCTGGAGATGCTCTCCAGGCTGCTCGACGAACTCGGCATCCCGCGCGCCTCGGAGGCCAACGGCAACACCGGCTGGAAGCTCGCGCTGAACTCCGTCGGCTCGTCGACTGACCGGCCGACGTACATAAATGCGCTAAAAAGCGCCTTGGAACCCCTAAAAAGCACGCTTTGCACCGACTGCCAGCGCCGCGCGGAGACCAATCCCCTGCGCGTTCTCGACTGCAAGGTCCCCGAGGACCAGCCGATCATCGACTCCCTGCCCAAGATCGCCGACTACCTCGACGCGGCCTCGACCAACCACTTCGCCCAGGTCCGCGCCGCGCTCGACGCCTGCGGCGTTCCGTATGTGATTGAACCCAGACTGGTCCGCGGCCTCGACTACTACACTCGCACCACCTTCGAGTTCACCGCCGCCTCCGGCCTCGGCACCCAGAATGCGCTGCTCGGCGGCGGCCGCTACGACGGCCTCAGCGAGATGCTCGGCGGGCCTAAGGCGCCC
>Ga0116226_10005765_pt1 | contig 11072 bp, 9 predicted proteins | sample S1TSphfallax_FD_89692 | JGI IMG/M metagenome (GOLD analysis project Ga0116226, IMG submission 89692) | Host-associated microbial communities from peat moss isolated from Minnesota, USA - S1T2_Fa - Sphagnum fallax MG | ecosystem: Host-associated > Plants > Peat moss > Unclassified | place: USA... | reverse complement strand
GCGGCGGCGGCAATCTGCTCGGCAGTGGCAACATCGCTCGCCGGGCGCGAACTGCCGTCGCGCGCGTCGACCAGTTGGATGATGCGTACCGCAGCACCGGCCGCGAGCGCCGCCAGATTGAACAGCCGATGCGGCTCGGCCGTCTGCACGTCTTCCAAGCACAGACCATGCGTTTTCAGCATGCGAAAGGTCTGCTCGATGCGCCATCGCAGCCGATACAGCCGCACCATCTCCACCGCCTCAGCCGCGGTTTGCGCCGGCAGCGTGCTGAGCAGCCGCCAGTGCAGCGGTTCCACGCCAGGCGGCGGATCGATCTCCCGCGCATCCACGAGCGTCAGCTCGACGCAGGCCGGATCGCCCTCGCGCCGCGCATTGCGCGGATGGCGCAGCGCAATCTTGCTTGCCCGCACAACAACCTGTGCGGCGCGGCCAGCATCGCCCGGCCCCCGCTTTGGCACCTGCACCGTATATGTGCTCAGCGCCGGCCAGGCATCCGCCGTGGCAAACAGCATCGTGCCATCGCCAAGTTTGCGGTTCTGCGCTGCCCGCACCAGCAGCTGCACGTTGTCCGGACGCCGGCTGAACAGCGCATAGATGTCGCTTTCCCGATCACCCACCACGATGATTTCCGACGCCGCGGCCAGCCGGTTCCCCGCGGTTTCGGCGGCCCGCAGCCAGCGCCGCGACTCCTTCTCCTCGAACATGCGCGTGCGCCGCTCGGTGGGCGGTGCCGTCTCGCGCGTCCAGATCTCGGCATCGACCAGGCCGAGCACGGTATCCTCATCGGCATCGACGGCGACAGTCGCATGGATGAAGAAGCCCGGTGCAGGTTCGCATCTGGCGTCGCGATTGCCGGCTGGGCCAAGGCCGCGGGACTGGCGGCCGGGGAAATTCACCTCGGTGGTATCTTGGGCAGCGACGATACGCTTGGCGGCCACCGCCTGTGCCGTAAGGCGGCTCAGGCATTCGAGTGTCTCCTCGGGTGTCACCCGTGGCGAGGACAACACGCGGTGGGCGGCAAGCTCGCCGCCACGGGTGATACCGACTTTGCGGATCACCAACGAGGTTTGCTCGACGATTCCCTCATACAGTCGCGCCATCGACACTGCTCGGCGCTTGTCACCATACGCGCCCGCAAAATCACTCATCAGGCCACCCCAGCAAAAGATGGCTCCCGACGAATCACACCGCATCGCGCCGAGGCAACCAAAAATGTGTGAATGCCGTAGCCCCGAAGTGGGGGGAGAGGGCTTTTGTTGGCGCTTAAACCTGCGCCGACTATAAGCAGGTGCATGGATTTCAGCGATCTCAGTATCCTGTGCATCGGCGACGTGATGCTCGACCGGTTCCAGCATGGGGATATCGACCGTATTTCGCCGGAGGCGCCGGTGCCGGTGATCCGGTTGCGGCAGGTGCGCGAGATGCCGGGCGGGGCGGGCAATGTGGCGTGCAACATCGCCTCGCTGGGCGGGCAGGCGATCCTGATCGGGATTGCCGGGCAGGATGCGGCGGCCGAGCAGATGGGCCGCAAGCTGGGGGCGCAGGGCCGGGTGACCGATGCGGTGGTGCGCAGCCCGCGCCGGCCGACGATCTGCAAGACACGTTTCATTGCCGGGCGGCAGCAGGTGGTGCGCGCCGACGATGAAAGCGGCGAAGCCCTGTATCCGGATGAGGTGGCCGCGTTGTGTGCCGCGATCGACGCGCATATGCCGGCGGCCCAGGCGGTGATCCTTTCGGATTACGGCAAGGGGGTGCTGTGCGAGGCGGTGCTGCTTCATGCGATCGGCCGCGCGCGGGCGGGTGGCATCCCGGTGTTCGTCGATCCGAAGAGCGACGATTTCGGGCGCTATCGGGGCGCCACCTGCATTACGCCGAACACCAAGGAGTTCATCGTGGCCAGCCGCGCGCCGGCTTCGACCGAGGCGGAGATCGCCGCGGGCGCCGCGCAGCTGATCGAGGCGGCCGATGCGCAGGCCATCCTGATCACCCGGTCCGAGAAGGGCATGACGCTGGTGGAGCGCGGGGGTGCCGTGACCAGCGTGCCCGCGCTGGCGCGCGAGGTGTTCGATGTGTCGGGCGCCGGCGATACGGTGATCGCGACGCTGGCGCTGGCGCATGCCGGCGGGCGCACGCTGGTGCAGGCCATGCACATCGCCAATGCCGCCGCCGGCGTGGTGGTGAGCAAGCTGGGCACCGCGACCGTGAACATCGCCGAGGTGATGCACGAATTGGCGGCGCAGAGCGGCGAGGGGGAGGCGAGCGCGGTGGCCGGGCTGCAGAGCCTGGCGGCGGCGCGGGCTCTGGTGACGCATTGGCGCGAGCAGGGGCTGGAGGTGGGGTTCACCAATGGCTGCTTCGACATCCTGCACCCGGGCCATGTGTCGTTGCTGGCGTTTGCGCGGCGCAGTTGCGACCGGCTGGTGGTGGCGCTGAACACCGATGACAGCGTGCGGCGGCTGAAAGGGCCGACGCGGCCGGTGAATTCGCTGGAGCAACGGGCGCAGGTGATGGCGGCGATCCGCTTTGTGGATTGCGTGGTGGGGTTCGACGAGGACACGCCGCTGGAGATGATCAAGGCGCTGCTGCCGGACGTGCTGATCAAGGGCGCGGATTACGCGGTTTCGCAGGTGGTGGGGGCCGATGTGGTGATGGCCGCCGGCGGCCGGGTGATATTGGCGGATCTGGTGGCGGGGCAATCGACGACTAATATTATTAGCCGGGCCAAGGCGGGCGAGGCGCTGGTTTGAGCCGGCCGGCCCTGTTGAGCTACGTTTTGCAACGATTTGTCATCTTTCCAGGTGGCGCGGCTGCCCTAAACTGGCGTTGACCCCAACCCAACCTGCCCGCGCGCGTTGGATTGAGTTGAACCGGAGCAAGCGATTTGATGCGTAAAGTTTTTGCCCTGGCGGGCCTGGTTTTGCTGGCCGGCTGTGCCTATCCGAGCCCGCAGCGTGCCGCGGCGCTGAATGCGCTTGTCGGCAAGACCGAAGCCGATGTGGTGCGCGCCTATGGCGTGCCGATCCGCAGCGTGGAGACAGGCGGATCAAAATTCGTGGAATACGGCCAGCACCGGATTGAGTCCTACCCGGAAGGTCCGTTTTTCGGCGCCTATGGATGGCGTGGCGGATGGGGCGGCGGCTGGGGTGGCTGGGGCTATCCCGAGGTGGAGCAGTTCGACTGCAACACGACGTTCGAGCTGAAGGATGGCGTGGTGAAGGGCTGGACGTTGCGCGGGAATGCTTGCTGAGCGTGTAGCCGGTGGGTGGGCTGCGGAGCAGCCCACCCACCGGTGTGGTCAGGAGCGCATGCGGGCCAGGTCCTGCAATACGTTGGCCTCGAGTTCCTTTTCGGTGAGGCGATGTTTTACCAGGTCGCCGATGCTGACCAGGCCGACCAGCTTTTCTTCGTGCAGCACCGGAAGGTGGCGGATGCGCTCGCGGGTCATGACGTCGAGCGCGTGTTCGATACGGTCATCCGGGTGGCCGGTGATGATCGGGTGGCTCATCAGCCCGGCGACGCCGAGGTCCAGCCCCGCGGCGCCGTGAGCGGCCAATACGTTCACCAGGTCGCGTTCGGAAAAGATGCCGGTGGCTTTGAACCTGTCCAGCACCACGACCGCGCCGATCCGGTGGGTGGCCAGGATGTGCACGATATCCCGCAGCTTGGTATCCGCCTCGACGGTGACGACCTCGTGGCCTTTTCCGCGCAATACCTCAGAAATCCGCATGTTCACCTCCGTTGGAGCCGGTCGGGTCTTGGGCTGTGCGACCGGCGCCGTGATGACTCCAGAACGCGTCGGGACTGCCTGTGGGTGCGGCGCAGTCTGCATGACTGGGTTAACATCCGAGCGACGGCCGGGCTATGTGAAAAGAGTGTGGGGACAAGGCTGGTCGGATGAAGGTTTGTGCCGGCGGGCACGCCCTCACCCTTCCCACCGCTTCGCGGCGGGCCCCTTCCCTCTCCCGCTCCGCGGGCGAGGGAGTTTAGGGTTTGGCTTTGAGGAAGGCGGCGCGGTCGGCGGGGTTTTCGATGTGGGTGGCGAGGTTTTCCCAGAACGCGACGGGCGATGCGGATTTTTGGGCAGTGCGACGGACGATGACCGAGGCGATTGGGCCAATGAAGCGCGCAAGCTCCTTCTGCGCCTGTGCGAGCTGGGAAGCGGGTATGGTGGGCATGGAGACGGTGCCTGCGCGCGTCAGACCCGCTTGGGTGGGCCCGCGCAGGAAGCGCTCGCGTTCTGCCGGTTTTTCGATGTCGCGGGCGACGAGGTCGCGCAAGGCTTCCAGCGTGGATGCGCGGCGCGCGGCCGATTGCACCAGCGCGCGTGCGATGGGGCCGAGATAGGCGGCGAGCTCGCGTTCTATCTCCGCGAGGGCGGCCGGATCGAAGGCCGGAGGGGGCGGAGCCGCGCGGGGCATGACGACCGTGCTGTCGGTGTCGGCCGGCGCGGCCAGCGCTTCGCGCAGTGCTGCTTCCATCTCCGACGCCGAGGCGAAGCGGCCCTCCGGGGTTTTGGCAAGGCCGCGCTGCACCACCTGTCGTAAAGCAGATGAAACGGTGTGGGCGGGGGGGATGACCGGCGGCTCCATCAGGAGTCGCTGCATCACTTCGGCCTCGGTGGCGCCGGGGAACGGGCGGGCGGCAAACAGCAGTTCGTGCAGGATGCAGGCAGTGGAAAACAGGTCGGCCCGGTGATCGACCGGCCTGCCGCGGCATTGTTCCGGCGACATGTAGCTGAGCGTGCCGACAATGGCCCCTTCCTGCGTCATGCCGGAGCGCGCGAGGCGCGCCACGCCGAAATCGGTGATTTTTACGATGCCCTGGTCGGTGAGTAGTACATTTGCCGGCTTGATGTCGCGATGGACGACGCCCAGCGCGTGGGCTGCCTGCAGGCCGGCCAGGATCTGCTGCACGATGGAAGCGGCCTGGGCCGGCGGGAGGGCCCGGCCGGCGGTGCGGAATTGCGCCAGGCTGTTGCCCTCGACATATTCCATGGCGAGGTAGGGGCACGCGCCGTGCAGGGCGAAATCGAACACGGTGACGATGTTCGGGTGCACGCAGCGCCCGGCGGCCTGGGCTTCGCGGCGGAAACGCTCCTGAAAATCGGCGCTTTCATCGGCCTCCAGCAGGTCGGCCAGCACCAGTTTTACGGCCACCTGCCGGTCGATCACCGGGTCGTGCGCCTGATACACCACCCCCATGGCGCCGCGGCCGATCAGGCGCAGCACACGGTAGCGGCCGATCTGATCGGGCAGTGGGGCGGATGGGCTCAGTCTGACAGCATCCTCATGGCGTTGGCGAGGCTCCGGCGCATGCGGTTGAACGACTCCGTGAGTTGCGCCACCTCGTCGCGGCCGTGCGGCACAAGCTCCGGCGCATCCATGTTGCCGAGGCTGATATCGCCGGCGACGGTGGCGATGCGCCGCAGCGGCCGGATGACGCTGTAATGCAGCAAAAGGTTCATCATCACCAGCATCAGCGCGAACACGCCGGCGAGCGATGCCATGAAGGTGACGAGCGTGCGGTCGGCGCGGTCCAGCGCCAGTTGCATGGGGACGCTGACGATCTGCGCGCCGATCACGTCGCCCATTTTCCAGCCGAAGCCGTTGGCGGACCCGTAGAGATCGATCATCGAGGCGGGTGCCGCGGAGGGCACGGAGTGGCAGGGCAGGCAGCCCTGGTCGTCGACCCGCACCGGGCGGGAGAGGTTCAGCATCGCACCCTCCGGCGTGTGGCGGACGCTTGCCAGTTCATGCAGGTCGGGATTTTGCTTGAAGGCATCGATGATGTCGGCCTGCCAATCGGTGGCGCGGTCGGCCGGGTTGGTGGGGTTGAGGGCTGCTTCCTTGTAGGCGTATTCGGGAAATTGCTTGTGCACACTGCGGAAACTGGTTTGGGCGGCCCAGAAGGGAATGGTTTGCGGCAGGAAACGCTGCTTGGTCTGTTCGGCCAGCAGGGGGCCCACTTCGTTGGCGGTGTAATCCCGCACCGCGGTGGCTTCGGCGATCATCAGCGATGCCTGTTGTTTGACTTCATCGGCGGCGTCGGCGCGCAGGATCTGGCGCGCGATGATGGCGGACAGCGCCAGGCCGACCAGGAAGGCGGCCAGCAGGGTGAGGTTGAATTTTGTTCTGATGCCCAAAGGGACTCTCCTGTTGAGGTGTTGTGACGGGTGACGCTTCGCTTACCCATCCTACGGCGTATGCGGGTCTCTCCGGCCATGTCCCGGATCTATCCGGGCGCGCCAGAAGCAAAAGTCTTTTGGTTCTTTTCTTCAGAAAAGAACATTCTTGCTAATGCTGTGTTGCTACCAGTTCGCTTGCCTGTGCGCCGGTGAGCCGGCCTGTCATCTCCGCGGCTTTTTCGTGTTGCCAGCGGCGGATGGCGGCGCGCGTGTCGGGGCCGAATACGCCATCCAGGCGGCCATCGTAATAGCCCAGGCCGGCAAGTGCGATTTGCACGCGCTTGCGCTGCGCTTCGGTGAGTGCGGCATCGTCGGGCATGGGCGTGGCCTGGCTTATGGGCGGCGGCGCGGGTGCTTGCGGCGGCGGTTCCAGCTTTGCGTCGGTTACGCCTGCCACTGTGGCGCCCCCGCCGGCGGAGAGCTGGGTGGCGATTTTGCCCAGCGTGTCGGGGGGGAGTGTGGCGCTGCCCAAGGCGGCGGCGAGCCGGCCTGCGAATTCGGTGGGAGCAGAGGGCGGCCTGGCTTCGGCGATCACCGCGAGGCCGACCCCGACTGGAAGCGTGGTGTGTGCCATTGCGCCGGTGGGGGGCGCAAGCAGGCCGGAGGGATCGCGCACCAGGTCGAGCGCGATCAGCAGGGGCGCCTGCCGCCCGCCGCGGGCGATGCCCAGGACGCTGCGTGCGAGAACGCCTTCGGCCAGCAGGTCGGTTGGCCCGGTGATCTGGGCCGAGACCGGGAGCATGAAATCGCGCGTATCCAGGCCGGCGCCGTAGGCGCAGATGTAAACCAGGGCCGGGGTTGCCGGGGACGCGGTGGCGCGGGCGGCGAAATTGCTGATCGCGCCATCCATGCCGCCGTTGCTGAGGTCGGCGGCGCTGGTGACGTCGTAACCGGCGGCGGTGAGTTTGCGCGCGACGAGACCGGCGGAGGCGCTGCACGCGGGCAGGGGTGGCAGGTTGGTATAGGCCGCGTTGCCGATCACCAGCGCCAGCGGCGCGGCATGGGCGGGCGATACCGCCCATGCGACGCAGGCGATTACAAAACAGTAGACTCTCATTCCGCTCCCCCTTGCGGCCACGGGGCATGATCATCTGGCGGCAGGCGGGGTGCAAGGGAGGAAGCAAGGCCTTCTTTTTTGAAAAAAAGAAGCAAAAAACTTTTGTTTCTTGAAGCGTGTGGTTCGGCGTAGCGCACCGAAAGACATCAAAGTCTTTTGCTTCTTTTCTTCAGAAAAGAAGATCTTTCTTACCCGCGCTGCGTGGGCAGGCCGGCCTGCTTCCAGGCGGCCAGACCGCCTTGCAGGTGTTGCGCCGGTGGCAGGCCCGCTGCCGCATAACGCCCCAAAGCGTCGAGCGACCGGCGGCCGATGCCGCACTGGAAGACCAGCTTGCCGGATGGCAAGGCGCGCGGATCGAAGGTGGAGAGCGGATACAGGACGGCGCCTTCGATACGCTCGGCCGCATACTCGCCTGGCTCGCGCACATCCACGAGGGTTACGGCGTTGGCGGCCAGCAAGGCGTTGAGTTCCGCCGCCGTGAGATCTCGCTTTACTTCGTCGTGGCTCATTGCCTCTCCACCCCCAACCCCAGATGCGGCGCTAGCTGACACCCGGGCCGCGCATCCCGCAACTGCTGCATGCCGATCGGGGGCCAGCGCGGCGCCGTGCCGGGCACGATGCCGCCCACGACTAGATGCGTTCCGAGGCGACCTGCTTGGCGCGGCCGTCGGTGAGCAGCTTGTCGAAATAGGCGATTGTCTTTTCCAGGCCGGTGCGGAGCTGGATGTGCGGCTCCCAGCCCAGACGCGTTTGCGCCAGCGAGATGTTTGGGCGCCGCTGCTTTGGATCGTCCTGCGGGAGAGGGTGGTAGACGATGCGCGAGGGCGCGTTGGTGAGTTCGATCACTGCCTGGGCAAGCTCGGTGATCGTGAATTCGTTGGGGTTGCCGATATTGATCGGGCCGACGATATCGTCGGGCGAGTTCATCATGCGCACAAAACCTTCGATCAGGTCGTCGACATAGCAGAAGGAGCGGGTTTGCGTGCCGTCACCGAAAATGGTGATGTCCTTGCCGCTGAGTGCCTGGACCACGAAGCTCGAGACGACGCGGCCATCGTTCGGATGCATGCGCGGGCCGTAGGTGTTGAAGATGCGGACGACTTTTATACGCAGCTTGTGCTGGCGGTGATAATCGAAGAACAGGGTTTCGGCGCAGCGTTTGCCTTCGTCGTAGCAGGATCGGACGCCGATCGGATTGACGTTGCCCCAGTAGCTTTCGGTTTGCGGATGTTCTTGCGGATCGCCATAGACTTCGGAGGTGGAGGCCTGAAAGACCTTGGCCTTCAGGCGTTTTGCGAGGCCCAGCATGTTGATGGCGCCTGAGACGCTGGTTTTCGTGGTTTGAACGGGATCGCGCTGGTAATGGATCGGCGAGGCTGGGCAAGCGAGGTTGTAGATCTCGTCGCACTCCACGTAGAGCGGAAAACACACGTCGTGCCGGATCAGTTCGAATCTGGGGTGGTCGCGGATGGTGGCGATATTCTGGTGCGCGCCGGTAAAGAAATTATCGAGGCACATCACATGGGCGCCTTCGGCAATCAGCCGCTCGCACAGATGCGACCCAAGAAAGCCGGCGCCGCCGGTGACCAGAACCCGCCTCTCCAGATGCATCTACGTGGCCCCATTCCAATTGGCAGACAGCCTAGCCCAAGCCGCCTTGCACCCGCGGATCACGCGATTTGCAGGATGAGAGCGACAAACGCCCGCGAGCCTACAGAGGTTGCGCCCCTGGGGCTTGTTCGAGGACTATCGCGGTGATCGCCGTTTCGAACAAGCCCCAGGAGTTTGCCCGCCAGTCCTCCATAGACAAGGTCTTTTCTCAGGGTGACGCGGTGCGGCGCGACCCCCTACCCTAACCCTCCCAACACGGGGGAGGGGACCTGCGGGACTAGATGGGATGGGTGGGCGTGGAGTGATGCGTGGCGCTGCGCTTACCCATCCTACGGCGCGGCTGGCTTGCTGTTGTGTGTGCGGATCACTGCGACTTGATTGCGCTTTTTAGCAGGCCCGCGATGCCTGTTGCGATGTCGGCATAGAGGGTAGCGTTGGGATGGACGTTGTCGGACGACATCAATCCCGCCTTCGACAGGCCGGTGACGGAGTCGCCGAAGGTGCCTTCCAGGTCGATGACCGGGAAGTTCAGCATCTTTGCGTATGATTCGAGGCTTGTGCGGAGGGAGGCGAGGGCCGCGCAGTCGGTGGAATTTGTAAACGGATTTGGAATGATGAAGATGACGTCGATCCTGTTGGCGCGGAGAAGCTGAGCGATTTTCACCAGGTTGCTGACCGAGGTGCTCTGCGGAATGTTTGTGAGAATATCGTTAATTCCGAGATTGATCAGAACGAGGCTGGGATGCAGCGCCGCGGACCCGGCGGTTTGGCCAAAGCCGTTGAGCGAGCCGGACAGGATTTGGCCGTTGTAATAGCTGGATGCCGCGGAGGTGGTTGTCCATCCGCCGATTCCTGCATTTATCACTTCGATCGCAGCCGACGAATCATTCGCCGAATCGTGAAATTCCACGCCCTGCATGTAGGTGGCGGTGGAGGTGCCGGAGGTAACGCTAACCACGCTGTGGGTGGCTTCCGGGATCGACACCGTTTGCGTAAGTATATTGCCGGAATTGCCGAGCGTGAGCGTGGCAATCGGCGCGCCATTGTCGATCGATACCTTGAGGCTGCCGCTGCCGAGATCGATGTAGCTTACGATTACCTGGTTGAATTTTCCCGGCGTATCGAGGGTGAGGGTTACGCCATCACCGGGGGACTTGAATTCCAGGCCGGGACCGCCCGCGCCGATGGCATTGGAATCCCACTGGGCGCCGCCGAGCAGGGCCGCCCGGTTGTCTGAAAGCTGCTGTCCCTGGGAGCCGTATTCGTATCCATTTCCAACGAAGTTTGCGGCTTCGGCGGCCACGCCATCCTTCGTCAGCGCCTGGGCGAGTTCGGCCGGGTAGGAGATGCCGCGGAAGCCGGTTTGACCTGCGCCGAAACCGAGCGTGGTCGAATCGCCGATCGTAACGATCCGGCGGGTGGCGGCAGTTTGCAGAAGAAAATGCGCCAGTTGCTTCGCCGGAAGCCAGTTATAGGTGACGAGAGGGGTCAGCCCCAATGATCCGGCCGGGCTGGTGGGCACGAATGTGCCGGAAATGGGCGTGCCGGAACTGATCTGCACTTCCTGGAAGACGGTGCCTGACTGGCTCGAATTCTGCACCGTGGCGTCAATGCAGTCTCCGGAGCAGGTTTGTGCTTGGCTTGATGCGGTGGCAAATGCGAACAGTGCAGCAGCGGCTAAAATACGTCTCACGGCACGGCCTTTCGTTACGAAACTACAAGATATTTTCTAATTTTCCCTGAGTTATGCTTGCTGAGTAAAGGTGGCATGTCAAGCGCCATGCGCCACATCATTTCTTGAGGCAGCCGCACAAAGACCAGCATAGAGCAAGAATATCGCATGGATCATGTAAGTTTCGAGACAGGTTTTTCCCATTCAATGGAAACTTGATCCATCCCGCCTGCTTACCGATATTCGGGATGCCGGGCTTGAGGCGGCGGTCGAATGGATGCGTCGCTAAGCGGCGACGCATCCATTCGGCGGAGCGATGGGGTCCGAAGTCGCGGAGAACACAAAGTCTTTTGCTTCCCGAAGGGCGGGTAACGCCTTTTCATCAGGCAAGAAGAGTCTGCTGTTTGGGCATGGTGTTTGGCTTCGGGCGAGCACGTGATGAGCGATACCGAGCTGACCCATCCCACGGGATGGCTACGGCATAATTTTAGAACCTGGCCTCGATGATGGCGGTGAGTTGATCGGCTGTCTTGTCCCAGGCGAAGGTG